>Ga0116216_10001654_pt1 | contig 15303 bp, 13 predicted proteins | sample Sb_taG_11_FD_89696 | JGI IMG/M metagenome (GOLD analysis project Ga0116216, IMG submission 89696) | Peat soil microbial communities from Weissenstadt, Germany - Sb_50d_3_AS metaG | ecosystem: Environmental > Terrestrial > Soil > Wetlands > Peat | place: Germany: Weissenstadt | collected 2010-09-21
ACGCCTGCATCACGCTCGGGGCGCTCGGTCTGATCGCGCTCCAGCTCCGCCACGGTCTCGTTGCTCCGTCGCCCCGAAGGAGAGAACGGTGAGCCCCGCCGCTCGAGATTCGGCCGAGGGGAGTGCAACGTTCGAGGCCGAGGTGCCCGCGTTGCTCGACGGCATGCGGGTCGACCGGGTGATCTCCATGCTGACGGGCGCCGCGCGCTCCGAAGTGGCCGGGCTGGTGGCGGAGGGTGCCGTGTCGCTCGACGGGGCCGTCGTGGTCCAACGCAGCGCGCCGGTGACGGCCGGCGGCCATCTGTCGGTCCGCCGATCTGACCGGCGTCCCGGCCCGCCGCGCGCCGACGCGTCGGTGCGATTCGGGGTGGTGTTCGCCGACGACGACGTGGTGGTGGTGGACAAGCCGGCCGGTTTGGTCGTCCACCCCGGCTCCGGCCGGCGCGACGGCACCTTGGTGCACGGCCTCCTGTCCCAGTTCCCCGACCTGGCGGCCCTGGCGGCCGCGGGGGTGTGCGAGGCGGACCGGCCCGGCATCGTCCACCGCCTGGACAAGGGGACGTCGGGACTGCTGGCCGTCGCCCGGACCGAGCGCGCCTACCGGTCGCTGGTCGAGCAGCTCGGGGCCCACACCGTCGACCGGCGCTACGTGACGCTCGTCCACGGGCGCGTCGACGACGAGCGGGGGGTCATCGACGCCCCCATCGGCCGCTCCAACCGGAGTCCCACGCGCATGGCGGTCACGGCGTCGGGGCGCGCCGCGCGCACCGCCTATCGCGTGCTCGAGCGGCTGGAGGCCCCCGTGCCGGCCACGCTGCTGTCGGTCGCGCTCGAGACGGGAAGGACGCACCAGATCCGCGTGCACATGAACGCCATCGGGCACCCGGTGGTCGGCGACACGACCTACGCGCCGCGGCGGGGATTCGCCGGCTTGCCCGTCGGGCGGGTCTTCCTGCACGCCTACCGGCTGGCGTTCACACACCCCGCGTCCGGGGAGTGGCGGGAGTTCCGGGCCGCCCTGCCGGCGGATCTCTCGGCGCTGTGTCCCGGGGCGCCCGACCTGCTGGCGCTCCGCTAGGGCAGAAGGCCTTCAGGCCGCCTGGTGCGCACCGGTAACGTCGCCGTCGCGCACCAGGGTGGCGAGCGCCTCCTCCTCGGCCCGGCGGACCCGACGCACGCCCACGCCGAGTCGCTCGGCGGTCAGCTGCAGCGAGGCGGGCGCGTCGCCGTCGAACCCGAAGCGCATGCGCACGACGTCGCGTTGGAGCCGGGGCAGCCGGTCGATGGCCTCGCGGACCCGCTCGAAGACGAGGCCCTGGTCGACATCGCCCGACCAATCCTCGGAGTCCCCCGTCACGAGGTCGCCGAGCGGGGTGGTCGAGTCGACGCCGGCCGGCTGGTCCAGGCTGGCCGCCACGCGGGCGACGCTCTCCAAGGCCCGGCGCTCTTCCTGGGTCATGCCGGTGGCCTCGGTCAGTTCCTCGTCGGTCGGCGGACGGCCGAGCTGACCCAAGAGCTCGGCCGTGGTGGCATCGAGCCGCTGCAGGCGCTCGCCGACCTCGAGGGGCACCCGGATCGTCCGGCCGTGCTGCTGGACGGCGCGCTGGAGGGCCTGGCGGATCCACCAGGTGGCGTAGGTGGAGAAGCGGAAGCCGCGCTCCCAGTCGAACTTCTCGACGGCGCGCAGCAGCCCGAAGGTGCCCTCTTGGACGAGGTCGCCCATCTCGACGCCCCGGTCCTGGTAGCGGCGGGCCCAGTGGACCACCAGGCGCAGGTTGGCCGCGACCATCTCGCGCTTGGCCTCCTCGTCGCCGGCCGCCACCCGCTTGGCCAGCGCCACCTGCCCCTCGTGGTCGGGCATGGGGTGGTGGTCGAGGTCGCGCAGGAGCAGGCCGAGGCTGTCGGCCGTGGCGGTCGGCTTCCGGGTGAGGCTCATCGTCGGCAAGTCTGTCCAACCTCCTGTTCGCCCCGGTTCATACCCACCGGAGCGGTCCTGCAACGCAGGGATCCTGTTTCAGTTACCCATCAGTACTTCTACGGTGTGACAACGCCGCTGGACTGGTGTTCATTCCGCTAGTTGCGCGCCGGTGGGACGCGATGGTGAGGTGATGCCGTGGGCGACCCCCAACCCGAGGTGGCAACGCCGCCCAGGCACGAGTTGTTCCTGGTGCGCCACGGCCAGACGGCCTGGAGCCGGGCCGGCCGGCACACGGGCCGCACCGACGTCCCCCTGGAGGAGGAGGGCCGGGAGGAGGCCCGTTCGCTCGCCCCGCTGCTCGCCGCCCACCCGTTCTCGCTCGTGCTCACGAGCCCGCTCGCCCGGGCTGAGGAGACCTGCGACCTGGCCGGGTTCCAGGACCGGGCGCAGCCCACCGCCGACCTCCTCGAGTGGGACTACGGCGACTACGAGGGACGGACCACCGACGAGATCCGTCTGGAGCGGCCCGGCTGGAGCCTGTGGGTCGACGGGGTCCCCGGGGGGGAGACGGTGGGCGAGGTCGGCCGCCGGGCCGACCGGGTGATCGAGGCGGCGCGGGCGGCGGCCGGCGACGCCATCTGCTTCGCGCACGGGCACGTCCTGCGGGTGCTGGCCGCCCGCTGGGTGGGGCTGCCGCCCGTCGGCGGCCAGCTGCTGGTCCTCGACGTCGGCGCGCTCAGCGTGCTCGGCTGGGAACGGGAGGTGCCGGTGCTCCAGCGTTGGAACGAGCCAGGCCCGCGCCGCTAGCCGAGAGCGGCCGGCCGGCCGGCGGGACCTTCCCCTGGGCCTGCGCCACCATGTCGGCCAGGGTGAAGGACTGCAGATGGGTGCGCATGGTCTCCCCGACCTCCGCCCACACGGCCAGCAGCACGCACTGCCCCTCGTGGTCGCAGGCACCCCCCGTGTGGGGCTCCCCGAAGTCGCCCGCCACGATCGGCCCGTCGACCGCCGAGACGATCTGGGCCAGGGTGATGTCCTCGGCCAGCCGGGCCAGCACGTAGCCGCCGCCCACCCCCCGCTTGGAGCGCACGAGGCCGGCCCCCTTCAGGGCGAGGAGGATCTGCTCGAGGTAGGGCTGGGGCAGCCCGGTGCGCTCGGCGATGTCGCGCACCGAGGTCGGCGTGCTCTCGGCGCCGTGGAGCGCGAGCGACAAGAGAGCCCGGCTGGCGTAGTCGCCACGGGTCGACACCTTCACGCGTCGAGACTACCGCCGTTGTCGGGCTGCTCAGCGGCTTGGCGTCCGTCCGACGGTGCCCGACACCCACCGGTCGATGCTCGCTCGGCCGGGCTCCTATGGTCCTCGGGATGACGCCGCCGCCCGAGCCCCTCCTGCCCGCGTTCGGCGGCCCCACGCTCACCGGGGTGGTGACGGCCGTGGCCTCCCGCGTCCGAGGGACAGACGACGCGGAGTCCTCGTGGGCACCGCCCCTGCTCGGTGCCGCCGGTCGGGCGGTGCTGCTCGTCGTCGACGGGCTGGGCTGGGACCAGCTCCAGGAGCGGCGGGGGATCGCGCCGACGCTGTCGGGAGGCGACGGGCAGGCGATCACGTCGGTCGCGCCCAGCACGACGGCGGTCGCGCTCACCAGCCTGTCGACCGGCCTGGCGCCGGCCCACCATGGGATCGTCGGCTACCGGATGGCGATGGGCGGCGACGTCTTCAACGCCTTGCGGTGGCGACTCGGCAGACGCGACGCCCGTCGCCTGATTCCCGCGGGTGAGCTCCAACCCCACCCTGGGTTCCGGTTCGACCCGCAGTCGTCCGCCGGGACGCCGGTCGTCACGCGGGGCGACTTCGTGACGACCGGGTTCTCCGCCGCGTTCCTGTCCGGCTGCCCGATGGTGCCGTGGTTCACTCCCGCGGGGCTGGTGGTGGGTGTCCGACGGCTGCTCGACGCGGGCGAGCAGTTCGTCGTCGCCTACTACGACGGCCTCGACCTCACCGCGCACCTGTGGGGGCTCGACGAGCACTACGAGGCGGAGCTGCGTTCGATCGACCGATTGGTGGCCGATCTGCTCGACGTCCTGCCCGCCGGGGTCGCGCTGGCCGTCACGGCGGATCACGGACAGGTGCAGGTGGGGGTGAACGTCGAGCTCCTCGGGTCCGAGCTCATGGCGGGCGTCTCCCTCCTCACGGGCGAGGGGCGGTTCCGGTGGCTGCACGCGCGGGCCGGGGCGGCGAACGACGTCGCCCAGATCGCCGGGGAGCAGTACGGGTCGGTGGCGTGGGTCCGGACGCGCGAGCAGGTCATCGAGGAGGGGTGGCTCGGCGGCCGTCCGACCGAGACGGTGTGCGACCGGCTGGGCGACGTGGCGCTCGTCCCGTTCGAGCCGGTGGCCTTCCTCGATCCGGCCGACACGGGGGAGCAACGACTGGTCGCCAGGCACGGTTCGCTGACCGCCGCCGAGATGCGGGTACCGCTGCTCGCCTGGCTGCCGAGGTCGTAGGGCCCGTCCTCACCCGGCGGGCCGTGGCCGATGGCATCATCGGGACATGGCTTCCCGAGATCCCGAGACCGGACCCGTCGACTCCGTCGCCCCCGACGAGGTGATCCCGGCCGGCGCGGGCGAGGGCGAGCTCACCGCCGAGTCGATCGGCCAGCCGGCCAAGGTCATGCGGATTGGCTCGATGGTCAAGCAGCTGCTCGATGAGGTCCGCCAGGCGCCGCTCGACGAGGCCGGCCGGGTCCGCCTGCGTGAGATCTACGAACAGTCGCTGCGCGAGCTGTCGAGCGGCCTCTCACCGGACCTGGTGGCCGAGCTCGATCGCATGACGATCGAGTTCGACGAGGACCGCACCCCGTCCGAGGCCGAGCTGCGGATCGCGCAGGCCCAGCTGGTCGGCTGGCTGGAGGGCCTGTTCCACGGGATCCAGGCCACCCTGATCGCCCAGCAGATGGCGGCCCGGGCCCAGCTCGAGGAGATGCGCCAGCGGGGCCTCCCGAGCGGCTCCCCGCCGCTCAGCGAGCGGCCGGGCACCTACCTGTAGGAGCCTTGAGGCCCCCCAGAGGGTCCGCGGGTGTCGCTCCGCCGCGGTATGGTCGGAAACGACACGGGTGTAACTCGTCCACAGGACCAGGGCCACCTGTGGACGGCTGATCGGAGGGAACGGCGGGGCGGTGACATCGGGCTCTTTCACGCACCTGCACACCCATACCGAGTTCTCGATGCTCGACGGCGCGGCTCGGATCGGCGACCTGGTGAAGGCAGCCGTGCGCGACGAGCAGCCCGCGCTGGCGATCACGGACCACGGCAACATGTACGGGGTCCTCGACTTCTACAAGGCGTGCCGGTCGGCCGGGATCACCCCCATCATCGGGACCGAGGCCTACATGGCGGGCGAGTCGCGCCATGAGCGCCCGGTCCGGCGCGGCAAGCTCGACGACACCGGCGGCGACGTCGAGGGCGGCAAGAAGCTCTACTACCACCTGACGCTGCTGGCCGAGACCAACCGGGGCTACTCGAACCTGCTCAAGCTCTCGTCCGCCGCCTACCTCGAGGGCTACTACTACAAGCCGCGCGTCGACTGGGAGCTGCTCGAGCGATACCACGAGGGCCTGATCGCCACGACGGGGTGCCTCGGGGGCGTCGTGCTCCAGGCGCTCCTGGCCGGCGAGCCGGCGCGGGCCCAGGCGCTGGCCGGTCGGCTCCAGGACATCTTCGGACGCGACTCGTTGTTCGTGGAGCTCCAGGACCACGGCATCGCGGCGCAGCGCCAGACCAACCCGCAGCTGATCGACATCGCGCGCCGGCTGGGGGCGCCGCTGCTCGCCACCAACGACAGCCACTACACCGAGGCCGGCCATGCCGAGGCCCACGACGCGCTGCTCTGCGTGCAGACCGGCACCTCGATCGACGATCCCAAGCGCTTCAAGTTCGAGGGATCCGAGTACTACCTGAAGACTGCCGCCGAGATGCGGCGGCTCTTCGCCGAGGTCCCCGAGGCCTGTGACAACACGCTCGTGATCGCCGAGCGCGCCGCCGTCGAGATCGCCTTCGGCAAGCCCGACCTCCCCGAGTTCCCCGTGCCCGAGGAATTCAGCGCCGCGACCTACCAGGAGTCGGCCACCGCCTATCTGCGGCACTTGACCCTGGCCGGCGCCACCCAGCGCTACGGCGACCCGCTGCCGGTCGAGGTGGTCGAGCGGTTGGACTACGAGCTCTCGATCATCGCGTCCATGGGCTTCTCGGCCTACTTCCTCGTCGTGTGGGACCTCATCCGCTTCGCCCGGGAGTCGAACATCCGGGTCGGTCCGGGGCGCGGCTCGTCGGCGGGCTGCTGCGTCGCCTACTGCCTGCGCATCGTCGACCTCGACCCGATCCGCTACGGCCTCCTCTTCGAGCGCTTCTTGAATCCGGGTCGCAAGGAGATGCCCGACATCGACATGGACTTCGATGAGCGCTACCGGTCGGACGTGATCCGCTACGCCTCCGAGCGCTACGGCTGGGACCACGTGGCCCAGGTCGTCACGTTCTCCACCATCAAGGCGCGCGCCGCCGTGCGCGATGCGGCGCGGGTCCTCGGCTTTCCCTACATCGTGGGCGACAAGATCGCCAAGGCCATGCCACCCCTCGTCATGGGTCGCGACACGCCGCTCAACGCCTGTTTCGAGGAGCTCCCGGGCCATGCCGACGGCTACAAGGTGGCGACCGAGCTGCGGGAGATGTACGCCTCAGACCCCGAGGCCAAGCGCGTGATCGACGTGGCCCGGGGCCTGGAGGGCCTCCGGCGCCAGGACGGCATCCACGCCGCCGCCGTGGTCATCACGCGCCAGCCGCTGACCGACTACCTGCCGATCCAGCGCAAGCCCGAGCCGGGCACCGACCCGGCCAGTGCGCCGATCGTGACGCAGTACGAGATGCACGGCGTCTCGGACCTGGGGCTGCTCAAGATGGACTTCCTCGGCCTGCGGAACCTCTCGGTCATCGAGCGCACCCTGGACGTCATCGAGCAGACGTCCGGCGCGCGGCCCGACATCGACGCCGTCGACCTCGACGATCAAGGGGTCTTCGCCATGCTGGGCAAGGGGAACAGCATCGGCGTGTTCCAGCTCGAGGGGGTCCCCATGCGCGCGCTCATGCGCTCGCTCGCCCCCACCTCCTTCGATGACGTGGCCGCGTTGGTCGCGCTCTACCGGCCGGGCCCCATGGCGGCCAACATGCACAACGACTACGCGGACCGAAAGAACGACCGCAAGCCGATCACCTACCTCCACGAGGACATGGAGGCGCTGCTGGCCGACACCTACGGGCTCATGATCTACCAGGAGTCCGTCATGCGGGTGGCCCAGCAGTTCGCCGGCTACACGCTGGAGGAGGCCGACAACCTCCGCAAGGCCTGCGGCAAGAAGATCCGCTCGCTCATGGCCAAGGAGCGCAAGGCCTTCCTCGCCGGGTGCGAGCGCACCGGCTACGGCACCGAGCTCGGCACGGCACTCTTCGACATCATCGAGCCGTTCGCCGACTACGCCTTCCCCAAGGCCCACGCCTACGGCTACGGCCTCGTCGCCTACCAGACGGCCTGGCTGAAGGTGCACTACCCGGTCGAGTACATGGCGGCGCTGCTCACCTCGGTGAAGGACGACAAGGACCGGACCGCGGTGTACCTGGCCGAGTGCCGGTCGCTCGGCATCGAGGTGGTCGTCCCCGACGTGAACAGCTCGGCGGCCGAGTTCACGCCGCACCCCGACGCCGTGTCCCCGAGCATCGTCTTCGGGCTGGCCGCGGTGCGCAACGTGGGGGAGAGCCTGGTCGAGCGGGTGGTCGCCGAGCGCGAGGCCAACGGCGCGTTCGTCGACGCCTACGACTTCTGCCGCCGTGTCGACCCCATCGTGCTCAACAAGCGCACCATCGAGTCGCTGGTGAAGGCGGGCGCCTTCGATTCGCTGGGCCACCCGCGCCAGGGCCTGGCGCTCGTCATCGAGGAGATCGTCGACCGCACGATCGAGCGGCGACGCGAGCACGACGTCGGCATCGCCACGCTGTTCTCGTCGGTGGAACCGGAGGGGGCGACCGAGGGCGAGGGCCGCTGGGAGGGCACGCGCATCGCCATCCCCGACACCGAGTTCGACAAGGCCCAGCGCCTCGCCTTCGAGAAGGAGATGCTCGGCCTCTACGTGAGCGACCACCCGCTGCTCGGCCTGGAGCAGGCCCTGTCGCGCCACACCGACTGCTCGCTGGCCGAGTTCCGGGAGAGTGCCACCACGGGCGACGCCGGCCCGTCGGTCGGCTACGCGGCGGAGGGCTCGGTGCGGACGGTGGGCGGCGTGGTGACCGAGCTCAAGCGCCAGCACACGAAGAAGGGCGAGCTCATGGCCCGCTTCGTCTTAGAGGACCTGCAGGCCTCCATGGAGGTCTTCGTGTTCCCCCGGGTCATGGCCGACTACGGGATGCTGCTCGAGAACGACGCCATCGTGGCCATCCGGGGCCGCCTCGACCTGCGCGAGGACCAGCCCAAGATCGTCTGCATGGAGGTGCGACGGCCCGAACTGGTCGCCCTGGGCGCCCCCGAGCTCAAGATCGCGTTGCCGCTGGGCAGGCTGACCGACGAGACCGTCGGCCGGCTGCGCGGCGTGCTGGTCGGGCACCCCGGCGACTCGCCGGTGCTCCTGCACGTGGGTGCGAAGGTCCTCCGCCTGCCCCCCGAGTTCAACGTGGACAGCCGCAACGGCGTGGTGGGCGAGCTGAAGCGGCTGCTCGGGGCCAACGCCATCGTGGCCTGAACGCCCGGAAAACCGCCGGTTACCAGGACAGAGACGCTGCCTGGCCCGGGGCGCCCGCCCGCTCGGGTGGGAAAGGTCTCGCCGACTGCCGTACAATTGACGCATGGCGATGGTCGTGGCAACGAAGGACTGCACCGCACTGAGTGACACCGAGCTGGTGGAGATGGCCGATCTGTCGGCCGGGCGGCAGCCCGAGTTCGACATCGGCTTCGTCTCCAAGCAGCGTGAGGAGTGGGTTCTCGTCACCCAGGCGCGCGAGGGCACGAAGCTGCGCGGCTACTCGTTCTGCACGCTGGAGCGGATCGGCGGCACGCCGTCGCTCTTGGTCGGGGTGGCGAGCGTCGACCGCGTGGCCCGGGCCGAGTCCGCCCTGAAGGCGATGATGACCGACCAGTTCCGCCGGGCGCTGCTCGCCTTCCCCGACGAGGACGTCCTGCTCGGGACCCGCCTGCTCTCGGCGGACGGCTTCCGGGCCTTCGCCGGTCTCGACGACGTCGTGCCCCGCCCCGGCCACCGGGCGAGCGGCGAGGAGCGGGCCTGGGCCCGGCGCCTGGTCAAGCGGTTCGGCGGCGAGAGCAGCCTCGACGACCGCACCTTCATCGTGAAGGGCGACGGGTCGGTGGTGGGCGGTTTCGACTTCTGCGCCCCCAAGGTCAAGCTGCCCGACGGCGTGGCCGAGCTGTTCACCGGCCTGCGCGCGGATCGTGGCGATCGGTTGGTCGCGTTCGGCTGGGCCATGGCCGAGGACCTGGCCGCGGGGCGGCTCGGCCGCTAAGCGCGCGGCCGGCGCGGCTCAGCCGCGCGGGAGCAGGGCATTGCAGACCTTGTAGCAGTGGCCGTCGCGCGGGGCGCTCAGCGTGGCCAACAGGTAGTGCGGACGGAAGCCGAGCGCGCTCGAGAGGTCGGCGCCGCTCAGGCGTTCGCGCCGGGCCGCGTCCAGGCAGCGGACGGCCTCAGGGTCCTCGAGCGGCAGCCAGACGTCCTCTCGGTCCCAACCGAAGCGCGCCGAGGCACCGGAACCCTCGTCGTGCCGGATGAGTTGGGGTCCGCGGGTCGGCACGATGAGCGCCACCGAGGGCCGCACGCCGCGGAACTCCCAGTAGGGGGCCGAGACGCCGCCGAAGCCGAGCAGGGGGCCGTCGGGCGGGGCCGCCACCGCCTGGAGCAGCCGCCGCACCCGCCGCCCGCGCAGCGTGCCCACGTGGCGGGGGAGCGCGGCCGCGGTGGCCGCCTCGGGCTGGGCCAGGTCGTCGCGCTCGGGGTCGTCGGCCAGGGTGGCCGCGACCAGGTCGAACGGTGCCAGATCGGGGTGGTGACCCACGGGCCAGGGCACCCGCAGCCGCACCAGCGCGCCGGAGGCGAGGTCGATGGCCACGGTGTCCTCGGGCGTGGAGGCGAGCACGAGCAGGCGGAGCTCGGCCCCTCCCCGGACGACCAGGCGCTGCCGGCGCCGGTCGCTCGCGGTCGATCCGGTGGCGCGTGCGGCGAGGGGTCCCACGTCGTTCGATTGCACCGTTGGGGATCGCTCCCCGAAGCGTGCGCGCAACGCCCTGTCAGCTCCCTGGGTCCGGCAGTTCCTCTCCGAGCGTAGCGGGGTCGGTGGCGGGTGCTCGGCAGACGAAGTGCCGGCAGACGTAGGCGGCGCCGTCGCGCCGCCCCTCCCAGAGCGGTGAGCTGGTGCGCTCCCCCCAGGCGAGGACCGCGCCCGGCAGCCACCGCCCCCGCACGACCGAGAGGAGATCGGGCCGGTCGCCCGCCACGACGACCTCGACCAGGTCCTCGGCGAGGCCCACGGCGACCAGGAGGTCGGCCAGCGCCAGCGGGCTCTCCTCGAGGAGCGGCGCGGCGGTGTGGATCAGGCGCGTCGCCACGTCGGTCAGGCGCGCGTCGCCGGTGAGCGCGCCCAGGCGCAAGAGCGCCGTCGCGGCGACCGAGTTGGGCGAGGGCACCGCGCCGTCCTGGAACTCCTTCGGGCGGACCACCAACGCGTCGGCGTCATGACCGGTCGAGTAGAGCGACGCGGCCCCGTCCCCCTCATCGAGGAACAGGTCGATGAGCGCCTGCGCGATCTCCGTGGCGCGCTCGGTCCAGCGCGCCTCGCCCGACAGCTCCCCGAGGCGGGTGCAGGCGTCGACCAGCCAGGCGTAGTCGGCCGCGAAGGCGAGGTGGCGAGCCCGCCCGTTCTGCCGGCTGCGCAGCCACCGCCCGTCGGCGCGGCGCGACTGGTCGAAGAGCAGGTCGCAGATCCGCGCCGCCGCCGCCGCCCAGCGCGCCTCGCCCGTGGCCGCCGAGGCCTCGGCGAGGGTGGAGGCGGCCATGGCGTTCCACTCGGTCAGCACCTTGTCGTCGATCGCGGGCCGCGGCCGGGCGGCGCGCGCCGCCAGCAGGATGAGGCGTCCCTCCTCGACGTCGGCCGGACGCGCCAGCGGCCGGCCGGCCGGGCGGTGCAAGACGTTGGTGCCCTCCCAGTTCCCCTCGGCCCCGATCCCGTACCAGGCGATGGTGGCCTCGGCCAGGTCCTGGCGACCGGCCGACGAGAACGCCCGCCGGGCCTCCTCCAGGGTGAAGGTGACGTGGGCGCCCTCGATGCCGCCGGCGTCGGCGTCGACCGAGGACCACAGGCCGCCCGTCGGCTCGGTGAGCTCGTCCAGCACCCAGTCGAGCGTCTCGGCCAGCACCTGCGCGTAGTCGGCGCGGCCGGTGAGCTGCCAGGCGTGCAGGTAGGCACGGGCCAAGAGGGCCTGGTCGGTGAGCATCTTCTCGAAGTGCGGGACGAGCCAGCGTCGATCGGTCGAGTAGCGCGCGAAGCCGCCGGCCAGGTGGTCGTAGATGCCGCCGGCCGCCATGGCGTCGAGGGTGGTGGTGGCCATCTCGAGCGAGCGCGCCGAACCGCGGCGCACGTGGTGGCGGAGGCACAGCTCGACCAGGGTGGGTCGGGGGAACTTGGGTGCGGCGCCGAAGCCCCCGAGCGTCTCGTCGAAGGACCGGGACAGCTGGCCGACGGCGCGGTCCAAGAGGTCGTCGAAGTGCGGCGCGGGCGCGTCGAGGTTGGCCGTCAGGGTGTCGGAGAGCGCGACTTGGTGGCGGACGGCCTCGGCCAGCGCGTCCGCCTGCTCCTCGACCAGTGAGCGCTTGGTCGCCCAGGCGTCGGCCAGCGCGTCGAGAACGCGAGAGAAGGAGGGCAGGCCGCCGCGGTCGTCCGGCGGAAAGTAGGTGCCGGCGAAGAACGGGCGGCCGTCGGGGGTGCAGAAGACCGACATCGGCCAGCCGCCCGATCCCGTGAGGGCCTGGACGGCCGCCATGTAGACGGCGTCGACGTCGGGCCGCTCTTCCCGGTCGACCTTCACCGCGACGAAGGACCGACGAAGGCGCGCCGCCACCGCGTCGTCCTCGAAGGACTCGTGGGCCATTACGTGGCACCAGTGGCAGGCGGCGTAGCCGACGGAGACGAAGAGCGGCTTGTCCTCGTCGCGGGCGTGCGCCAGCGCGTCCGGGCCCCAGGGGTACCAGTCGACCGGGTTGTCGGCGTGCTGGCGGAGATAGAGGCTCGTCTCGTCGGCCAGCCGGTTCACCGATGGCGAGCCTATGGTCATGGCCGGACGACGATTTGCGCGATGCCGTGAAAGGCGCGCTTCAATAGCCGGCTTCGGCATCGATCAGTCCCTCGAACGGCTCACCTGCGGCCAGGTGAGCCACGTTGGCGGCGATGCGCGCGGCCAACAGTGGCTCGGTCATCTCGGGGGTATCGGCGGTGTGCGGGGTGATGATGCAGTTGGACAGGGCCCAAAGCGGGTGGCCGTCGGGCAGCGGTTCGGGGTCGGTCACGTCGAGCGCAGCCCCGGCGATCTCGTGGCGAGCCAGGGCCTGGACGAGGGCGTCGGTGACGACATGGCGGCCGCGGGCGACGTTGACCAGCCAGGCTCGGGTATCCATCAGGGCGAGTTCGGGGCCCGAGATGATGCCCGTGGTCTGAGGGGTGAGCGCCAGAGCCACGAAGACGACGAGGGCATTGCGGAGAGCGTCGTGCAGGTGCTCGGTGGCGACTACCCGCGAGGCACCCGGGACAGGGTCAGGCCGGCGGCGGACCACGGTGGCTCGCACCCGGAACGGCGCGAGCAACCCGAGGAGGGCGATGGCGATGCCGCCGCCGCCAAGAACAGTGACCGGTTGGTCATAGAGGGAGAGCCCGGCCGGCTTCCCCCAGCTGCTGGCCCGGACCCGCTCAGGCAGGTGGCGAAGCCCCGCCAGGGCCAGGAGCAGGGCGTGTTCGGCTACCGGTTCGGCGTAGGAGCCCTTGGCACACGTCCAGGTGCGACCGTCACCGAAGATGCTCCGGGAGGCGTAGGACTCCACCCCGGCGAAGGGCAGCTGCACCCAGCGAATCCTGGGTGACGCCTCCAACACGCGGCTCAGGCCGTCGGGATCGCGAGGGGAGAGCCATACGAGTCCTTCAGCCGGTTCACCCGCTGCCACCGGGACGCCGCCACCCCGGCGGATGGCGTCCTCGGCAGAGGGAGTCGGTTCGGGACCGATTGCAATGCGGGGCGCTGGCACGGCGTCATTTCTATGTGATCGGCACTCGCGAGGCTAAGTAGCGGAAGCGAGGTAGTGCGCGCGCCAGATCCGCGCCGCGGAGATGACGCCCTTGCCGCCCTGGGCACCGCACTCAGACTTGTCCGGGCCCGGCCAGCTGGCGAAGGTGGCGCTCGGCGTGTCGCTCGTCAGCGCCGACACCCACCTCCTGGCGGCGGGGCTGGCCGAGTCCCCCGGAGCCATTGCGGAACGCCTTCGACTACTTCCCGGACACTGAAGGATCCCAGGCCCCCGGCCCGTTGATTTCACCGCAAGGCGGAACGACGGAGCTTTCCCGAGTCTGTGCGGGGCAACCGATCCACGAGCACCAGCTCCTTCGGCGCCGACCAGGGCGAGAGCTCGTCGCCGGCCAGCCGGCGAAGGGACTCGAGGCTGGGGGGGTCGGCGGGGTCAGCGGGCACCACCCATGCCACCACCCGCTCGCCCCACTCGGCGTCCGGTCGCCTCCAGACTGCGACCTCTCGGACGCCGCGGTGCTCGGCCAGCACTTGCTCGACGGCCGCCGGCCAGACCTTCTCGCCTCCGGTGACCACTACCTCGGCGATCCGGCCCTCGACCCGTAGTCGACCGTCTGCCAGCAGCTGGCCGGCGTCTCCGGTGGGGAGCCAGCCTCCCGCACCGTCGGGTCCGGCGACTCGTGGATCGACGCCGTCGCGATAGGCACGCAGGAGCATGGGAGCTCGCACGAGGATCTCGCCGGACGCGCCCCTGCCGTCCTCGCCGGTCCCGATGGCTAGCTCGACCCCGTCGAGGGCCACACCGTCGTAGACGACACCGGACCCCGTCTCGGTCATGCCGTAGGTGGTGACCACGTTGGCGGCCAGCTCGGCCGGCGGGGCGGCACCGCCGAGGAGGATGCAGACGAATGCCGACGGATCGACCCGCGCCAGGGCGGTGGCGACGAGCGAGACGTGGGTGGTGTCGCCGCGTCGCCCCGAAGCGGACACGGCGTCGGCGTCGAAGGTGTCGTGCAGGGTGACCGGTGTGTTTGTGACCAACGCGCGAAGGACGACGGACAGGCCGCCGATGTGAGCGAGGGGAAGACAGCAGAGCCACCGGTGGCGGGCGGGGTCGACCTCGAGCCGGGCCGAACTGGCCCGCGCCGAGGCCGCGATCGCGTCATGGGTGAGCACCACGCCCCGCGGGTCACCAGTCGTCCCCGAGGTCGTCATGACCAGCGCGTCGCCCGTCTGCACGGGCAGGCCGCCCGGGAGCGGACGGCGATCGCCCGACTCGTCGAGGACCGCGGTGGGCCGCAGGGCACTGAGCTGGCTCCGGACCGCCCGTGGCGGGAGCCGCCGATCCAGGGGAGCGACGGCGTCGCCGGCGTCCCAGACCCGGCTCAGGGCGTCCACAAACGGCGCTCCACCAGGGAGGTCCAGGGCGACGAGCTCAGGCATCCGCCGGTAGCGTAGGTCCCGATGGTCCCGCTACGAACCGTGATCAGCGGGCCGCCCACCGACCCCCTCGACGGGCTGCGCGCCCTGCCCGGACCGAGCTGGAAGGCGGCGGCAGAGTTCAGCGACATCCGCTACGAGACGGCCGAGGGCATCGCGCGGATCACGATCTGCCGGCCCGAGGTGCGCAATGCCTTCCGGCCCCAGACGCTCTTCGAGCTGACCGACGCCTTCGGGGCCGCCCGTGACGACCCCGACGTGGGCGTCATCATCCTGCGCGGTGAGGGGCCCGACGCCTTCTGCTCGGGCGGCGACCAGCGCATCCGGGGGGAGGACGGCTACATCGGGGCCGACGCCGTGGCCGAGCGCGGCATCGGGCGCCTCAACGTCCTCGACCTCCAGGTCCTCATCCGGCGGATCCCCAAGCCGGTCATCGCGAGCGTGGCCGGGTACGCCATCGGGGGCGGCCACGTGCTGCATCTGGTCTGTGACCTGACGATCGCCGCCGACAACGCGCGCTTCGGCCAGACCGGCCCCATGGTCGGCAGCTTCGACGGCGGCTACGGGTCGGGCCTGCTGGCCCGCACCATCGGGCTGAAACGGGCCAAGGAGATCT
>Ga0116216_10001655_pt1 | contig 15302 bp, 13 predicted proteins | sample Sb_taG_11_FD_89696 | JGI IMG/M metagenome (GOLD analysis project Ga0116216, IMG submission 89696) | Peat soil microbial communities from Weissenstadt, Germany - Sb_50d_3_AS metaG | ecosystem: Environmental > Terrestrial > Soil > Wetlands > Peat | place: Germany: Weissenstadt | collected 2010-09-21
ACGCGTCGAGGTCGTCGATAGCCAGACGGGCGCCGGCGGTCTCGGCTGCCTGGTGATCGCCGCCGCGAGCGTTGCCGAGCGGGGAGCGCCGCTTGACTCCGTGGTCGACGCTGTCCGCCGCGCTCGTGAGGGTCTTGATATCTGGTTCTGCCTGGACACGCTGGAGTACCTGCGCCGCGGTGGGCGCATCGGAGCAGCGCAGGCGATGCTGGGGACGACGCTGAAGGTCAAGCCGATCCTGACTTTCGGTACGGAGATCTCCCCGGTCGGCCGCGTGCGCACCCGCCGAAGGGCCTTCGAGCGTATGGTCGCCTACCTGCGTGAGCTGCACGACCACGGTGCAACCGACTGGATCGTTCAGCACGCCCAGGCGCCCGAAGACGCCGAGCGGTTGGTTGTCGAGGGCACCGCGATCTTTGGATCCGAGCCTCTGTTCTGCACTCAGGTGGGGCCGGTGTTGGGTGCCCACCTCGGGTCCGGGATGCTGGTCGGGGGAATGGTGCGCGGCCGATCTCCGATCGCTCAGATGGACTCGGGGACCATCTCGACCGCTCCGCAGGGACACTCGGTGACGCAGATGCCGCAACCCTTGCAGTAGTCGAGGTCAAACGCGTACCCATCGCCCTCGTCGACCTTCAGGACCGCGTTGTCGGGACACACGCCGTAGCAGTTGTCACAGCCGAAGCAGTTGCCGCAGCTCAGGCAGCGACGGGCCTCGAACAGCGCGTTGGTCTCATCCAGGCCATGTGTGACCTCCTCGAATGTGGACTGCCGGCGGATCGCGTCCAGCTGCGGCGCGACGGTCTTCGACGCGTCCGCGTAGTACCAGACGTTCAGCATCTGAAAGCTCGCGAGCTCGGGCTGCGGCGCGTACACGAAGGCGACGTCGCGCAGCCAAGCATCGATGTTGCGCGCCGCCTGCTTGCCGTGACCGACGCCGACGGTCACCGTGCGCTCGGCGGGCACCATGTCCCCGCCGGCGAAGATGCCCTCGTGGCCGGTCATCATGCTCTCATCGACCCGCACGACGCCGTCGTCGATCTCGAGCCCCGGCACGCCGTCCAGCAATGACAGGTCGGCTTCCTGGCCGAGGGCGAGCACGAGCGAGTCCGCCTGCAGCTCCTCGGTCTCGCCGGTCGGCTGCGGGAAGCCGGTCTCGTCGAGCTCCATCTTCTCCAGCAGCAGCCTGCCCTCGTCGGCCTGCTTGATCGTCGAGAGCCACTTCATCATCACGCCCTCCTCCAGGGCTTCCTCCACCTCGAAGTCGTGCGCGGGCATCCGCTCGCGTGTGCGGCGGTACACGACGATCGCCTCGCTCGCGCCCAAGCGCTTGGCGGTGCGGGCGGCGTCCATCGCGGTGTTCCCGCCGCCGTACACGACCACGCGCCGGCCGAGCAACGGGCGCTCCTGCCCCTCCATGCTCCGCAGCAGCGTGACGGCGTCGAGGATGTGCGCCGCCTCGCCCGCGGGGATGTAGGCGCGCTTGCCGATGTGCGCGCCGACGGCCAGGAACGCGGCGTCAAAGCCCCCATCCCGCATCTCCTGCAGGATGTTGGTGACCTTGCTGTTCAGGTCGAGCGTCACACCGAGGTCGAGGATGCGCTTGACCTCGGCGTCCAGAACATCGCGTGGCAGGCGGTACTGCGGGATGCCGAAGCGCATCATGCCGCCGGCCATCGGGCCGGCCTCACGGATCGTGACCGTATGTCCGCGACGGGCGAGGTGGTAAGCGGCCGAGAGGCCAGACGGACCGGCGCCGACGATCAGCACGCGCTTGCCGGTCGGCTCGCTCTCGAGGGTGAGCTTCCAGCCGTGCTCGAGCGCCTCGTCACCGAGGAAGCGCTCGACGCAGTGGATCCCGACGCTGTCGTCGAGGAGCGCGCGGTTGCAGGCGGTCTCGCACGGGTGGTAGCAGACGCGTCCCATGACGGCGGGCAGCGGGTTGTCCTTGACGAGCTCGCGCCAGGCGGTCTCGTAGTCGCCTGACTCGGCGTGGTAGAGCCACTGCTGAATGTTCTCGCCGGCGGGACAGGCGTGGTTGCATGGTGGCAGGCGATGGACGTACACCGGGCGCTCCTCACGCCAGGAGCCGGTCTTGTTCGCCAGGCTCGAGCCCACATCGAGCGTGATCGCGAAGGGCTTGTCCATCACGCTCCTCCCTCCCCGTCCGCACCGGCGCACCCGGACTCCGAACGTCCAGACTCGGAGTCACCGAGCAGGCCGAAGCGGCGGATGTTGCGCTCGGCGCCCGCCTGGATGCGGGCGATCACCTCGGTCCGGGGCTCGGGCTTGAACAGGTGCGCGAAGCGCTTCTGAGGGCGCAGGTAGTCCTCGACGGGCACCTGCCGGCGGATCTTCGAGACGTCCGTCACCTCGCCATCGCGCGCCTCGAACACGGGAAAGATGCCCGACTCCTTCGCCAGGCGGGCGATCCGGATCGTGTCCTTCGACGCTGTCCCCCAGCCGAGCGGGCAGGGCACGAAGACGTGCAGGTAGCGCGCGCCGCGGATCTCCATCGCGGTGGCGACCTTCGCCTCGAGGTCGCGCAGCTCGGCGACTGTGGCTGTCGCGACGTAGGGGATCTCGTGCGCCATCGCGATCAGCGGCGCGCTCTTGCCCTGCCCGAACACGTTTCCCGGCTCGGGGCCGACGGCCTGGGTCGTGGCGGTGCGCGCGGCGGGCGGAGTGGCGCCCGAGCGCTGCACACCGGTGTTCATGTACGCCTCGTTGTCGTAACAGATGTAGAGCACGTCGTCGCCACGCTCGAACATCCCCGACAGGCACGCCATCCCGATGTCCACGGTGCCGCCGTCGCCACCCTGGCCGACGACGCGCACGTCCTCGCGGCCCTTCACCCGCAGCGCCGCGGCGATCCCGGTCGAAACGGCGGGCGCGTTGGCGAACAGCGAGTGGATCCACGGGATCCGCCACGAGGTCTCCGGGTAGGGGGTGGAGAACACCTCCAGGCAGCCCGTTGCGTTCGCCGCGATCATCTGTCCGTTTGTGGCGCGCATCGCCGCGTCCAACGCGTAGCGCGCGCCGAGCGCCTCCCCGCAGCCCTGGCAGGCACGATGACCGCAGGTGATCGAGTTCATCCGCTGCTCGCCGGCCTGCACAGAGCGCTGCTCGGGATCGAGCAGGCGGTTTCCGACGGCGAAGCTGCCCGTCTGGTAGAAGCGGATAGCGGGTGCGCTCATGCTCGTGGGCTCCTCACACCGGGCCCGCCGCTACGGATCTGACATCGCGCAGGATGTTCTCGGCGTGCGGGCCCGACTCGCGCGAGGCGCCCATCCGCTCGAGCTCGCGGTTCACGACATCCCAATCCATGTCCAGGAACGTCAACGGCTCGAGGCGATCGGCCGCCGCGTCGGCGAGCAGCCCTCGCAGCGAGGCTTTCGTGATCGGCCGGCCGCCGAGGCCGGCGATGACCGTGTAGCCGTGGAGCTGGATGCCGGCGAGCGCCATGCGGACGTTCGCCGAGACGATCCCGCCGACGCCGACGGCCAGCGCCTTCTCGAGCACGACCACGCGCTCCGCGTGGCTCAACGCATCGCGCACGGCGTCCAGCGGGAACGGGCGAAACGACGTGATCCCGACGATGCCGATCTTCACGCCCTGCTCGCGCAGCTCGTCGACGGTGTCCTTGATCGTCCCGAGCACCGAGCCGAGCGCGAGGACGATCGTCTCTGCGTCCTCGGCGCGGTAGGCGCGGATCAGGCCACCGGAGTCACGCCCGAACGCGTCCTTGAAGTCGGCTGCGATCTCGGGGATGAGCTCGAGCGCCTGCATCTGCTTTGCGTGCGCTAAGTACTTCACCTCCATAAACGCCTCCGGCCCCACCATCGCGCCGATCGATATCGGCTCATCGGGGTCGAGCACCTGGCGTGGCTGAAAGGCAGGCAGGAACGCGTCGACGTACTCCTGGTCGGGGATCTCGACGCGCTCGACGGCGTGCGTGAGGATGAAGCCGTCCATGCACACCATCACCGGCGTCGAGAGCTCCTCCGCCAGCCGGAAGGCCTGGATGTGGAGATCGAGCGCCTCCTGGTTGGTCTCCGCGTACAGCTGGATCCAGCCCGAGTCGCGCTGGGACATCGAGTCCGAGTGGTCGTTCCAAATGTTGATCGGCGCACCGATCGCGCGGTTGGCGAGCGTCATCACGATCGGCAGGCCCAGCCCGGAGGCGTTGTAGAGCGCCTCGGTCATATAGAGCAGACCCTGGCTGGCCGTCGCCGTGTAGGCGCGCGCTCCTGTCGCCGAGGCTCCGATCGCCACCGACATCGCGGCGAGCTCCGACTCGACGTTCACAAACTCGCACGGCGCGAGCTCGCCGCTCTTCACGAGCTGGGAGAGGTTCTCGACGATGTGCGTCTGCGGAGAGATCGGGTACGCGCAGATCACCTCCGGCCGGCACAGCGCGACCGCCTCAGCGACCGCTCGCGACCCCTCAACCTGACGCAGCACCGGACAGCTCCCGCATCTCCTCCACCACCCAGGCGTGCGCAGCTTGCGCCGCCGCCACGTTGCCCTCGCCGACGGTCCCGGCGAACCGCTCGCGGATCGCTCCCGCCACCGCGTCGAGCGAGATCAGTCCGCTGAGCGCCGCAAAGCCGCCGAGCAGCGCGGCGTTCGCGACCGCCCGCCCGGTGTGCTTCCGCGCAAGCTCGCCGGCGGGCGCCGTGAGCAGCCGCTCATGGCGGAAGCCCTTGACGAGCTCGCCGAGACCGAGCTCGTCGAAGCTCTTGGCGGTGTTGATGAGGATGAAGCCGTCGGGTCCCAGGCCGCCGAACAGGTCAACCTGGTGTAGCAGCGTCGGGTCGACGACGATCAGCGCGTCGGGCTCCATCACGGGCTCGCGGACGCGGATCTCGTGATCGTCGATCCGGCAGAAGGACACAACGGGGGCGCCCATGCGCTCTGAGCCGAAGCTCGGGAACGCCTGCGCGTAACGACCCTCGTCGAATGCCGCGAGCGAGAGCAGCTCCGCCGCCGTGACGACGCCCTGGCCACCACGGCCGTGGATGCGAACCTCGAACATCCTCTACCCCTCGGCGCGCGCCGAGGCTGTGCTCCCGGTCTGTCGGCCGGAGAGCGCGGCGTCGAGCAGCACGCGTTGCTCCGCGGCCGCCACCAGCGCGCGCGTTCGGTCGACCACATCGACGCTGACCGAGATCGCGTCGATCCCGGCGCGCACGAGCAGCTCGGCGTACTCGGGGTGCACCGACGGCGCCTGGCCGCAGATCGAGGTGCGCAGCCCGAGGCCGCGGGCGCGCGGGATGAGCTCGCGCAGGTAGGCGATCACCGCCGGGTCGCGCTCGTCGAATGTGCCGGCCAGCACCTCGTTGTCACGGTCCGCGCCCAGCAGCAGCTGGGTGAGATCGTTCGAGCCGATCGAGATGCCCGCAATGCCCAGCGCTGCGTACTCCTCCAGGTTGAAGAGGACAGAGGGCACCTCCGCCATCACCCACAGCTCGAATCCCACTCGATCGAGCAGACCCGCCTGCGAGATCAGCTCGCGGCAGCGTCGCAGCTCGCGCGCGGTGCGCACGAACGGCAGCATCACGTGCAGATTGTGCAGGCCCGCGTCCCACACCCGGCCTAGCGCAGCGAGCTCTAGGCTGAAGACGTCGGGCTCCTGGGTGTAGCGCAGGGCGCCGCGGTAGCCGATCATCGGGTTGGCCTCCTCGGGCTCGAAGCGCTCGCCGCCGCGCAGGCCGCGGAACTCGTTGGTGCGAAAGTCGATCGTCCGATACGTGACCGGTCGCGGCGCAAAGCCGGCCGCAAAGGTGCTAAGCCCCTCGGCCATACGGGAGACGAGCTCATCCCCGCGGCCCTCCTGCAGCAGGGTGCGAGGATGATCGCCCGCCAGCGCCTCGAGCACCATCATCTCGGCGCGCAGCAGCCCGACACCATCGACGGGCAGGTCCTTGACGCGTTGCACCTGCGAGGGCTCGGACAGGTTCACGAGGATCTGCGTCGCGGTCACGGGCCCCGCGGCCACCGGCCCACTCCCGTTCTCGGATGTGGCCTGCGCTGGCTTACTCGCGCGCGCGGGCGAGCGGGCGCCCTCGAAAACGATACCGCGGGTGGCATCGACGGTCACCATCTCCCCGTCGCGCAGGCGGCTGGTCGCCTCCCCGGTGCCCACCACACAGGGGATGCCCAGCTCCCGTGAGACGATCGCGGCGTGGCAGGTCATCCCGCCGGAGTCGGTGACGACGGCCGCGGCACGGCGCAGCAGTGGCAGCCAGTCCGGGGCGGTCATGTGAGTGACCAGCACATCGCCCTCTTTCAGGCTCGCGGCGTCGGCGAGCGAGGTGAGCACCCGCGCAGCTCCGCTTGCGCTGCCGGGCGCCCCACCCAGGCCGCGCAGCAGCACGCTCTGCGGCTCCGAGGGCTCCGCCGCCGCCGCGTCCGCGGTGGCCTCGTCGTGCAGCGTGGTGATCGGACGGCTCTGCAGCATCCACAGCGCTCCGTGGGGATCGAACGCCCACTCGGTGTCCTGGGGAGAACCGTAGTGCTCCTCGATGCGCCGGCCGAGGTCGGCGACCGCCACGACCTCCTCGTCGGTGAGGACCGGCCGCAGCGCCTGCACCTCGGAGAGCGTGCGCTGCCGGGTGCCGCCGTCTGGGGCGTACTCGATCAGAAGCTCCTTGTGATGAACCTCACGGCGACGGATCGCTAGCGTCGCCTTCTCCACCACGTAGCGGTCGGGAGAGACCGAGCCGGAGACCACGGCCTCGCCCAGACCGAAGGAGCCCTCGATCACCAGCTCTCCGCGCTCGCCCGTGGCCGGGTTGACGGTGAACATCACTCCGGCGCTCCTCGACTCCACCTGCCTTTGCACGACGACCGCAATGTCCATGTCGGCCTGCGCGAAGCCGTTCACACCCCGGTAGTAGATGGTGCGCGCGCCGAACAAAGAACCCCAGCAGCGTTTGACCGCTTCGATCACCGCGTCGGGGCCGCGGGTGTTCAGGAACGTTTCGTTCATGCCCGCGAACGACGCCGAGGCCGTGTCCTCTGCCGTGGCCGAGGAGCGAACCGCCACCGCGAGATCACCCCCATCCGTTGGACCAGCTCCCGAGAGATCCCGGTAGGCCGACACGATCGCATCCCTCAGTGCGGGGGGCACCGGCGCGTCGAGCAACGCCTGGCGGGAGGCCGCCGCGGCGGCCTCCAGAGCCGCCCCGTCCTCGATGTCGATGTCCGCGAGGATCTGATCGAGGCGGGCGCGCACGCCGCTCTGCTCGCAGAACGCGGCATAGGCCGGTGCGCCGATGACGAAGCCATCGGGGACAGGCAGCCCGGCGGAGGCGAGCTCCCCCAGGTTCGCGCCCTTGCCGCCGGCGTAGGCGACGTCGTCGCGTCCGAGACACGCGAACGGTCGCACGGGCTCGACGAGGGTGCGGGTATCGGGATCGGTGGCAATGCTCATCCTGTCCTCGCTCCTGTCCTCGCTCCTCGGGTTGCTGCCTGCTGTTCGTATGCAGATAAGTCAAGCCGGCGAGAGGGCCCTCCACCACCGCACTCCCCACTGAACGCGCTCCGTAGTTCTCACCCATGACGGCGCCGGTGAGCGCGCGTAGTGTGCCCGTCGTGAGAGTGGTCTCTGAACAGCAGCTCGAGGAGGCCCTTGCCGGGCTCTCGGTTTCCGAGCCCAGAGTCGTCGCGAGCGGGAATCTCGCCACCCCGCGAGCTCTGCTGGACGCGCTGGAGCGGACGGTTGAGCGCTACCGGCTGTTCATGCTCGCGGCGCAGGCACCGCTGCCCGCACGCGACGGCGTGATCCTCGAGACGCCGTTCGCCGGACCGGGAATGCGCGGCGCCGGTGAGCGGCTGGACTACCTGCCGATGCGCCTTTCGCTCGTCCCAAGGCTGTTCGCGACCATGCGCCAGCCCGATGTCGTACTGCTGCACACCTCGACTCCCCGCCGGGGTAAGGTCTCGCTCGGGATCGAGGTGAACATCCTCCCGGCCGCGGTCGAGCGCGTCCGTGCGCGTGGCGGCCTGGTGATCGCACAGTGCAACCCACGGATGCCCTACACGCTCGGCGACGGCGAGCTGGACGAGGACCTCATCGACCTCGCTGTGGAGGTGCAGGAAGAGCTCCCCTCGCCCGCGATCGGGCCGGGGCACGAGCACGCCGAGCAGATCGCCGAGCTTGTCGCGAGCCTCATCGACGATGGATCCACGCTGCAGCTGGGCATCGGCCAGGTCCCCGACGCGACGCTGCGCGCGCTCGCCGGCCGCCGGGAGCTCGCGATCTTCTCGGAGATGATCAGCGACGGTGTCATGGAGCTCGACCGCGGCGGAGCGCTCGACCGGGCACGTCCGATCGTGTGCTCGTTCCTGTTCGGCTCGCCCGAGCTCTATGAGTGGGTCGATCAGAACCCCAGGCTTCAGATGACCCGCACCGAGAGGACCAACGACCCATCCCGCATCGCCGCGCACCCGGGCATGGTCTCCGTGAACACCGCGCTGCTCCTCGACCTGTCAGACCAGGCCGGTGCCAGCCACATCGGCGGACGCCTGTACTCCGGTTTCGGCGGCCAGCCCGATTTCGTCGAGGGCGCCCTGCACTCACCCGGCGGTCACGCCGTGATCGCGCTGCGCTCCTGGCACGAGCCCAGCGCCACATCCACGATCGTCCCCCGGCTGACGGACCCGGTCACCTCCTTCCAGCACTCCACGGTGATAACGGAGCAGGGCTGCGCGCACATATTCGGCCGTAGCCAGCGAGCGCAGGCGCAGTTGATCATCGAGCACGCCGCGCACCCCGACGCCCGCGAGCAGCTGCGCGAGCACGCCGCCCTGCTCGGCCTCGGGGCACGGAGAGCCGCTGCGCAGAGCTGAATATCCCCCGCCCATGCACCGGCTGGGGGATCTCACGCACCGGTCGGAGGATCGGCTTCCTGCCGCGGGAGGCTCTCGGCCTTTACTCCGGCCGCGACAATCATCAGGGAGAATCGGATGTCCAAGTCCCAGAGAGGAGAAACCAGGTGGCACGAGTGGGATTGCTTACGGGCGGCGGTGACTGCCCTGGCCTGAACGCGGTCATCCGGGCCGTGGTCCGGCGCGGCCTTGCACGCGGAGAGCACAGCTTCGTGGGCTTCCGCTACGGCTGGTCGGGGCTGCTCGAGGACGAGGCGCTCGAGCTGACCCTCGAGAGCACCGCCGGCATCCTGCCGCGGGGTGGCACGATCCTCGGCACCTCGCGCACCGACCCCTTCGCTGAAGGACGGGATGGAGGACGGGACGGGCTGGGCGAGATCCGTCGCACGCTCGAGGGTCGCGGCGTGGACGCCCTGATCCCGATCGGCGGCGAGGACACCCTCGGCGTGGCCCTGCGCCTGCACCACGGGGGAATCCCCGTCGTGGGCGTTCCCAAGACGATCGACAACGATCTCGCCGGCACCGACTACACCTTCGGCTTTCAGACGGCCGTGCAGATCGTCACCGACGCGATCGACCGGCTACACACCACCGCGGAGTCGCACAACCGCGTGATCGTCATCGAGGTGATGGGCCGCCACGCCGGGTGGATCGCCACGCACGCCGGGATCGCGGGCGGCGCGGACGCGATCCTGGTGCCCGAGCGGCCGTTCGACGTCGATGAGGTGTGCGCCCGCCTGCGTCACCGCCACGAACGGGGACGCAGCTTCTCGATCGTCGTCGTGGCCGAGGGCGCCGTCCCACGCGAGGGAACGATCCAGACACACGACAAGGATGCCGTCGACGCGTTCGGGCATCCCCGGCTCGGCGGGATCGGCGTGACGCTCGAGCGCGAGATCGAGGCGCGCACGGGCTACGAGACGCGCGTCACCATCCTCGGCCACGTGCAACGCGGCGGCACCCCTGTCGCCTACGACCGCGTGCTCGCCACCCGCTTCGGTGTGGCCGCGATGGATGCCGTGGCGGCCTCACGCTTCGGCACGATGGTCGCCCTGAGAGGCACGGAGATCGTCGAGGTCGACCTCGAGCAGGCGCTGCGAGAGCCGAAGCTGCTCGACCCCGCCCTCTACGAGACGGCCGAGCTGTTCTTCGGCTGAGGAGCGCTCGGTGTGCGCCCGCGCGCCGCTCGCGTGGCGTCTTCGGAGAAGCGCTGGCGCGCCAGGCGCCAGCCCGAGGTGAGGAGCTCGACTCGCTCCTCTGGCCCCTCGTGGCGTACCACGCGGGCATCGAAGCCCTCGCGAAAGACATCCAACATCGCGCGGTTCTCAGCCAGCACCTCGGCCACAAAATGCGTGATCCCACGCTGCTCGGCGATCTCCGCCAGGCGCTCGATCAGGATCGTCCCGAGACCGCGACCCTGGAGATGGTCGGCGACCTCGACCGCGACTTCAGCCCGCGTCCGATCGAGCTGGACGTAGGTGGCGTGCCCGACGAGCACCCCGGTCTCGTCATGTGCGATCAGCCCATAGTGCTCCGTGTCCGCGGCGGCCCCCAGGTGCGCAGCCGAGGAGATGCCCGCCGCTCCGCTGAAGAACCGCAGGCGCCGAGCCTCCAGGCACAGTCCCTCGAGGAACGTTCGCAGCGCCGGCTCGTCCCGGGTGTCCACGGGGCGTATGGTCACCGCGGAGCCATCGCGCAGCCTGACGAGCGAGCTCACAGCGACCAGTAGTGACCGATGTGCGCGGCGGCGCGCGAGGTCAGCAGCGCCTCGGGCGCCGCGGATCGCGGTGGCTCATCCCCGCCGAGCGCGGTGAGCGTCTCCCGCACGCACTGCGCCAGCGCGGCGGGTTCGTAGCCGCCCTCCAGCACCGCTCCGAGCGGCACGCCGAGCTCCCCGGCAAAGTCGCGGACATGGCGGGCCATCTCCGCGAAGGAGCTCGTCTCCAGACGACAGCCCGCGAGCGGGTCCTCGCGGTGAGCGTCAAACCCGGCGGAGATCAGCACCAGCTCGGGCTCGAACGCCCGCGCGGCCGGCAGCACGATGTGCTCGACCAGCGACAGCCACAGCTCCTCCTCGGAGCCGGCGGGGACGGGGAGGTTGATCGTGTAGCCCTCGCCGGGTCCCGAGCCGACGTCCCCCAGCGCGCCCGTGCCCGGGTAGATGCCCGACTGGTGGATGCTGGCGAACAGGACATCGGCGCGGCGGCGAAACGCCTCGGCCGTGCCGTTGCCGTGGTGGACGTCCCAATCGAGGATGAACACGCGACGGGCGCCCAGCTCTCCGATCGCCAGCTCCGTCGCGATCGCGACGTTGTTGAACAGGCAGAAGCCCATCGCCCGATCCGGTTCTGAGTGGTGGCCGGAGGGCCGCACTCCGCAGAACCCGAGCTTCGCCTCGCCGCCCATCAGCGCCCTCGCCATCTCACAGGCGCCGCCGGCGGCATGCAGCGCGGCACGGTAGGAGGGCTCTCCGACGAACGTGTCGGGGTCGACCGCGCCACCGCCGGCCAGGGACGTCTCCTTGATCCTCTGAACGTGGCCGGCGCTGTGGATCAGCTCGAGCTGGGCCTCCTGTGCCGGCGGCGCCTCACGTCGCTCCCAGCCCAGCCAGTCGTGCGCGGCCAGCACCCGCTCGATCGCCTCGAGCCGCTCGGGCGTATCCGGGTGCGCCGGCATATGCACCCGCGGATCGTGCTCCAGGCACGCCGGGTCACTGAAGTACAACCCCTCCGGCGCGTTGCGCTGCTCGCTCACCGCTCTCATCTTGGCAGTCTCGCCGCTTGCTCCATCCGTACTTCATCGCGTGCTCCTGTGGGGATCTACGTCTGGCCGAGCTGGACCGACAACCCCACCAGCCGAAGCGCCACCGTGCGGTCTCACTGATTCATGTTTTTGGGCTTTATTCACATAAATAACAAAAAGCAGTCACCCAACCACCGACGGCAGGCGGCCGAGTGACACACAATGGCTGAGCGCGGGTTGCTCGATTGAGCGCATACGCTGCCACGATGACACCGACGGACCCCCTGGCTGAGCCCTCGCTTGCTGAGATCGTGCGCGAGTGGGGCCGGATCGGTTGCATCGGGTTCGGCGGCCCGCCCGCACACGTCACGCTGTTCGGTGAGCTGTGCGTAACGCGACGGGGATGGCTGACCGAGCATCAGTTCGAGCGGGCACTCGCGGCGACGAACCTGCTGCCCGGGCCAGCCTCGACACAGCTTGCGATCTACTGCGCCTGGCGGCTGCGCGGTCCCAGGGGAGCGCTCCTCGGGGGTCTCGGCTTCATCCTGCCCGGTCTGCTCTTGATCCTCGCGCTGTCGGCGCTGTTCCTCGCGTCCTCGCCGCCCGTCTGGATACGGGGCGCCGGCATGGGCGCCGGTGGCGCCGTCGCCGCCGTCGCGGTCAGGGCTGGGCTGGGTGTTGCCGTTCCGATCTGGAGACGCACGACAGACGCCCAGCGGCCCCGCATCCTCATCTACGCGCTCGCCGCGGGGATCGCGACGGCCACGACCGGCCCGTGGCTCGTGCTCGTCCTGCTGGCGTGCGGCGCGATTGAGCTGACATGGCGTGGCCTGCGTGGCCCTGCCCGCGGCCCCATCGGTCTGCACGCCTGGCCGCTGCTCGCCGCGGTGACCGATCCGGCCGGCACGGGCGCGCTCGTGTGGACGGCGCTGAAGGTCGGAGCGCTCGCGTTCGGCGGCGGGTTTGTGATCGTCCCGCTGATGCAGTCAGACGCGGTCGGCACCTACCACTGGATGACCCACGCGCAGTTCCTCAATGCCGTGGCGCTCGGGCAGATCACTCCGGGGCCGGTCACTCAGACGGTCGCGGCCGTCGGCTACTGCGCCGGCGGCCTCCCCGCAGCGCTCCTGGCCGCGCTCGTCGCGTTCCTGCCTTCGTCCTCTTTCATCCTGCTCGGCGCCGCGCGCTTCGAGCGGCTGCTGCTGGACGAGCGCGTGAGGGCGTTCCTCGCCGGGGCGGCCCCCGCGGCCGCGGGGGCGATCATTGGCTCGGCCATCCCACTCGCCGCCGCGCTGAGCGAGACATGGCAGTACTTCCTACTCGCCGGCGCATCCATCGCTCTGCTCGCGCTGCGTCGCAGCGTCGTGCCAACCCTGCTCGCCGCCGGCATGGCCGGCGCCGTCGCCGGGCTTGTGGGCGCCCCGATCCCACACTAGATAGATGGCCGGCCAGCCGGCACTCCCGCCACCCCCGCCGCCCGCGGGATGGGGCGAGCCGGCATGACGCGGCTCAGGAGTAGCCGTTGGCGAGGTAGAGCCCGAGCCAGACGATTGCCAGCGAGAGCAGGAAGACGATCGCCTCCAGGATGTGCATGTCTGGGCGGCGGATGTGCCACACGAGCAGCGCACCGACGGCGAGGACAAGTGCGAGCTTGATGTGGAAAGTGCCGTTGTTCCAGAGGCCGAGATGGAAGGCCATTGCCGTGCCGGTCGCGAGCAGCACGAGCAGCGCGACGAGCGTGCCGTAGCCGAACCTCCGGGCAATCGACCGTAGGGTCTCGCGATCTGCCGAGCGTCGACCGGCCGGCACGACCACAGCCGCGAGCAGCATCTGCCCGCCAACGAAGAACGCCATCGCCAGCAAGTGCAGCCAGCGGGCGATGAACCAGACGTGGCTCACCCCAGCTTACGCGGCGGCGAGCTGGCTCGGGTGTCCGGGGCCGGGCCAGGGAGCCAGGCATAGAACGAGCTGGCACTCGCTGATCGCGCGTACCTCGTGGCGCTCGCCCGGGTCGAAGTGGATCAGGCTCGGCGCGGACAAAGACCGCTCGCCGGCGCCCGCGCTGACCAGCAGCTCGCCGCGCAAGACGAACACGAGCGCGTGCTCGTGCACCTGGTGCTCCTGCAGGCACTCGCCTTGAGGCAGCAGCAGCGCGATGACGCGGTTGGCATCGTCATCGGAGCGAAGGATCTGCGGCTGGTGCGCCGCGACACGCAAACGATCTAGCTCCCAGACCTGCACGCGCCCGATTGTAAGCGCACCCGGCCGCCAGCGATAGCTCGTGCGACCACGTGGAGGACGCGGCGATCGAGATCGAGGGCCTGCATGTCCTGCGTGCCTCGCTAGTTCGCGACGATTGCGAGGAAGTCGCGGCTATCGGGTGCGAGCAGCTTGCCGGCGATCCCGGCCTGACCGGGCACGACCGGCGCCGGCGAGGGGCCGCCCAGATGATGGACGTAGAGGTAGCCGGCCACCCAGTAGGGGTTGATGTCGAGCTCGATCGCGCGCACGGCGCCAGCACCGATCAGCGCGGCGGCGAGGCCGGCGGGTGAGAGATTCTCGCCGGCGGCCCACACGAGCTGCCCGCTCGCGTTCACTCCGAGCCCGGAGCGAGCGACGAAGGTGCGGGAGCCGATCGTTTCACCCCAGCAGGCCATCACGCAGTTCGAGACGCTCGCCGCGGCGACGCCGCGATCGACGAGCAGCCGCTGGTTCTGCAACACGGAGAAGACCGTCTTTGAGGAGCTTGGCACGCTCGCGCGCCAGGCTCCGATGTCCGTCGTGCCGTCGGTGTAGGTGACGATCGACGCCAGCCCAACCTTGAGCGGGACCGCCACATGAGCACCCGAGGAGAACCCGACATCGCGGTAGGTGAGCTTGAAACCGCCGTTGAACGCGGCGACGAGCAGGTGGATCTCGCGCGGGGTGATCCTGTCGCCGTAGGTCCACCCGCTCACGCCGCCGTCGCTCGACCCGGCGTGCAGCGTGAGGTGCACGAGGCTCTGATCAAAGCGCATCAGGGCCACACCGGAGCGCTGGGAGATCCACGCGGCGGGCTGCCCGCGAACCCGCGCCACCACCCTCCAGCTCGTCGTGGGCTGCCCCGGCGCCGTCACCAGCAGCCGCGGCGCGACCCGCGTGCGGGTTGCCGCCAAGCGCCTCTTCGTTGCTCCCACGCTCGCCGCACCCGCACGTTGCCGACCCGACTGACCAATGCTCGCGCTGACGTAGGTGCCCGCGAGGGCGAGGACCACTAAAGCCACCAGCACACCCAGCCGCCGCCGAGCGTGCACATGCCTAGTGTCTCTCCGTCTCCGCATCGACAGATTGATGCTCATCGGCCTACGCACCAACTAAACGCTCGGTGAGAATGCTCTCACCGAGCGATACTAAATACAAGGAGCGCTGAAGAGGTCTTGGGTAGGGTTGCAGGCGTGCCGCGCGACCAGGCCAGGCGCAGGCGGGCCATCCGGCGACAGCGTGTGCTGGCGCTCGGTCTCGTCGCGCTCGTAGCTGCGGCCGTCGCACTGATCGTCGTCGTGGCGAGGAGCGGGCCGGGATCGCGGCGGCATGGCGCGGCCGGCACGACGCCCACCCAGAGCACGAGCACAACCAGGCAGGGTGGGGAGCCGCCGCCGTCTTCATTCGCGGTTGGACTGCGCGTG
>Ga0116216_10001656_pt1 | contig 15295 bp, 8 predicted proteins | sample Sb_taG_11_FD_89696 | JGI IMG/M metagenome (GOLD analysis project Ga0116216, IMG submission 89696) | Peat soil microbial communities from Weissenstadt, Germany - Sb_50d_3_AS metaG | ecosystem: Environmental > Terrestrial > Soil > Wetlands > Peat | place: Germany: Weissenstadt | collected 2010-09-21
CCCGAGGCGACACCGTCCCAGGTCGCGGTCGAGGCCCTCATCCTGCCGTGCAGGAAGCGATTGCCTCAGCGGTTCGCTGGGACGCGTGGACGCGTCAACGCCGCTCCGCTGGGGTGCTCCCGACAGGCAACTTCGCCAGTGGAGCCAGCCGGGATCGAACCGGCGACCTCCTGCTTGCAAAGCAGGCGCTCTCCCAACTGAGCTATGGCCCCGCCCAGCCGCCGAGTCTAACGCGCCACCTAACCGCCCCCGGCTCCCAAGCGCCAAAGAAACCTCTAGGCGCCCAAAGAAACCTCTAGGCCACCGACCGGCACTCATGTATCGTCATCGGAGCTGTCATCGACGACTGGTGACGCGGGGTTGGTGGTGCAAACGGGGAGAACTGGGTGCGTTACAGGCGGTGCCGTGGGATTGCTGGCCGCGCGTTGGTCGCGACGTTCGCCGCGTTGAGCACTGCCGCGCTGGCCGGCGCGAAGACCGGGGCGACGCCGATCACCAGCTGTACGACCACCGCCGTCCAGTCGGCGATCGCCGCCGGCGGCTCGTATGTGTTCGAGTGCGGCGGGGCGATCGCGCCGCCCCTCGTCGGCGGCAAGCAGGTCCCGTTCACGGTCCCGAGCGGAGACACGGTGTCGTTGGACGCGACGGGCGCCCCCTCGGCGGTGATCTTTGACGGCGGCCGCGCCTCGCAGCTGTTCGCAGTCAACGGCGGCGACCTCACCCTGATCGGCGTCACGATTCAGGACGGCCTCGCGTCAGGTACACCAGGCACAGCGGGCACTGTCGGAGCCGACGGCACGGACGGCGCGGACGGTCCAGGCGGAAAGGCCGGCAGTGCGATGACGGGCCCGACCGCCGGCGGCAACGGCAAGCCCGGCGGCACCGGCGAGGCCGGGACCGCCGGCTCGGACGGAGGCGACGGGCTCGGCGGCGCGATCGACCAGCTCGGCGGCAGCTTGACGCTCGACGACGACACGATCCAGGGCAACGTGGCGCAGGGCGGTCAGGGTGGCACCGGCGGCCGGGGTGGCGCGGGTGGTGACGGCGGCACCGGCGGGACCGGCGGCTCCGGCATCGCGGACCAGACGAGCGGAACCGCGGCTGCGGGGGCGATCGGCGGGGATGGCGGCAACGGCGCCCATGCCGGCAACGGCGGCAACGGCGGGGCTGGCGGGGCCGCGATGGGCGGAGCGATCTACAGCACCGGCCAGCTCACAGTTACCAACACAGTCTTCAGCGAGAACGAGGCCCAGGCCGGCGACGCCGGTGCCGGCGGTACCGCCGGACGAGGAGGCAACGGCGGGCAAGGCGGCGAGGGCGGCTTCGGGGGAAGTCAGGCGGCTGGCGTCGGCACCGATGGCGGCAACGCTGGCGGCGCCGGGAACGCCGGCGCGGCCGGCAATGCCGGGACCAACGGCGCCGGCGGTAACGCCGCCGGTGGGGCGATCTACGCCACCGGCGAGCTGACGCTGACCAACGATCAGTTCGACGAGAGCATCGCGAACGGCGGCGACGGGGCAAACCCCAGCGGCAACTCACCCAGCGGCGGTACGGGCGGCGACGGCGGCGGTGGCGGGATGGGTGGCAGTTTTTGCGGTAACGGCGGTGACGCCACCGGCCCCGGCAGTGGCGGGGACGGCGGCGAGACCGAGGCCGGCGGCGCTGGTGGCAAGGCCACCGGCGGCGCGGTCGCCACGGCCCAATCCGCCTCGGAGTCAGGCGTGCAGTTCGGGGAGCCCGATCCAGATGAGGTCAACGCCGGCGCAGGTGGCCGCGGGTCGAGCGCGTCGGCCGGCGGCGCGGTGGGCACTGACGGCGGCCCCGGGCAACCCGGCGCCAGCAGCCAGACGCTCGACTGCATCGGGTCGCCTGGCGCCCCAGCCACCACCGGCGGAACAGCCGGGAACGCCGGATCGCCCGCGCCGGCCGGATCCAACGGCACGGCGACGGATCCCGACTATTCGGGTCCGCCGCCACTGGGAACCCCACCGATCAACACCAAGCCGCCCACGATCAACGGGAACGCGAAGGAGGGTCAGCTGCTGACCGAGGTGAACGGATCGTGGAACCCCACGCCCACCGAACGGGACTACCAGTGGGAGGACTGCAACAGCACCGGCAACGGCTGCTCGTCGATCGCCGGCGCCACCGCCCAGAAGTACAAGCTCGCGTCAACAGACGTGGGGCACACAATCCGAGTTATCGAGTCAGCCGCAAACGCCGGCGGCTCCGGCGCGCCGGCGAGCTCGGCCGCGACCTCAATCATCACCGCGTCTACACCGACGCCATCGCCGCCCACCAACAGCTCGCCCCCGGTGATCTCCGGCATCCCGATGGTAGGCACCCACCTCCACGCGACGTCGGGGACCTGGTCGGGAACTCCGCCTCCGTCGTTCACCTTTCAGTGGCAGCGGTGTAAGCCAGCGTGCGCGAACATCGCCGGCGCGACGGCGAGCACCTTCAAGCTCACCAAGGCCGACAAGAAGGCTCGGGTGCGGGTGATCGTCTCGGCCACCAACACCTCCGGTACACGAAGCGCGGATTCAAAGGAGACGGGCCCCGTCAAGGCGAAGGGCCCCACCCCGGCGAGCCTCGATGCGCTGCTGAGAAGCGTGCTCGCGCCCAAGGGCAAGCCGGCCAAGATCGGGGCGCTGCTCAAGAACGGCGGCTACAGGTTCTCGTTCAAGGCGCCGAGCGCCGGGCGGTTGCTGATCGCTTGGAACGTCCCCTGGAAGCTAGCCGAACACGCGGCCGGACTAAAGGTCACCTTCCACAAGGCGCGCACCGCGAAGCTCAAGATCCTGCTGACAGCAGCGGGCAGGGCGCTGCTGAAGAACGCCACCGCGTTGAAGCTCGTCGCGACAGGCTCGTTTGCCGCCGGCGACGGAGAGGCCGGCTCCGCCAGCAAGGCGTTGACGCTGAAGAAGTGAGGTTCTGGTCGAGCCCGGCTCCGAGCCGTTAGGCAACGGGTAGTCATGGCCTATCTCGGAGATCGGAGACACCCCCCCCCTCAATAAAAATCCCCTGAAGTTATGATCGGGTCCATGCCCGATCGCCTCTACTTCACCGACTCCGACAAAGCCAACGAGCTGATCGCAACCGACCCGATGGCGCTGCTGATCGGTTTCGCGCTCGACCAGCAGGTGACGGTGCAGAAAGCGTTCTCGGGACCGCTGGCGCTCCAGCAGCGGCTGGGCACGCTCGACGCCGGCGCGCTCGCCGCGGCCGACCTCGATCCGATCTTCCGCCAGCAGCCGGCGATCCACCGCTTCCCCGGAAACATGGCCACCCGGGTGCACGACCTCGCCGTCTACGTCCGCGACAACTACGACGGCGACGCCGCACGCGTCTGGACCGACGCGGCCGACGGCGACGAGCTGCGGGCAAACATCGGCGGACTCCCCGGCTTCGGCGAGATGAAGATCAAGGCGCTCGGCGCCGTGCTCGCCAAGCGGTTCGGAGTCGAGGTCGCGCAGGAGCTCGTCCCGTGGCACCCGACGCTCGGCGATGTCGACTCACCCCAGGCGCTGGCTGACTACCAGGCAGCCAAGAGGGCCCACAAGGCCGAGTGGTCGAAGGCTCGCACCCACTCGTGAGCGCAGTGAACCGGAACGACCGGTCCGCTAGATTGGGCTGATGCCTGCGGAGTCGCACGCCGAGCGCGTTCATCCGAACGTGATCCTCGCCGTGCTGTCGCTCGCGGGGCTGGCCTACGCCATGCTCAGCTCGGCCGTGATCCCGGCGCTGCCGACGATCCAGCGTGACCTGCACACGACCGAGACCGGGGTCGCGTGGCTGCTGACCGGCTACCTGCTGTCCGCCTCGGTCGCAACCTCGATCATCGGCCGGCTCGGGGACATGTACGGCAAGGAGCGGCTGCTCCTCTGGACGCTGATGATCCTCGCCGCCGGAACCTTGCTGGGGGCACTGTCTCACTCGCTCGGGGTGCTGATCATCGCCCGTGTGATCCAGGGCTCGGGCGGCGGCATCTTCCCGCTCGCGTTCGCGATCACTCGCGACGAGTTCCCGCGCGAGCGCGTCGCCGGCAGCATCGGCCTGATGTCATCGATCCTCGGCGTCGGCGCCGGGTTGGGGATCGTGATCGGCGGGCTGATTGTTGAGCACCTCACCTGGCAGTGGCTGTTCTGGCTACCGCTCGTCATCACCCTGATCGCCGCCTTCTGTACGTGGCGGTTCATTCCCGAGTCGCCGGTGCGAGTCCCGGGCAAGATCAACTGGGTGGCGGCGGCGCTGATGAGCGTCGGGATGTGCTGCGTGCTGATCGCGATCTCTGAGACCACGACCTGGGGCTGGGGCTCTCCCAAGACGCTGCTGCTGTTGCTGTTCGGCTTGCTGATCTGCGCCGCCTGGGTGTACGTCGAGGTCCATAGCCGCGTGCCGCTGATCGACATGTCGATGATGCGGATCCGCGGCGTGTGGACGACAAACCTGACGGCCTTCCTGCTCGGCGCCGGAATGTACTCGTCGTTCATCATCTTCCCCGAGTTCGCGCAGCTGTCGAAGAGCACCGGCTTTGGCTTCGGCGCCTCGGTCGTGGACTCCGGGCTCTACCTGCTGCCCTCGGCGCTGGCGATGGGGTTGCTCGGGTCGTTTGCGGGTCGGTTCGCCCGGCGGTTCGGCTCGAAGTTCGCGCTCATCCTCGGGAGTGGCATCACCGCCGTCGCCTTCCTGTGGTTCGCCGCGGTCCACTCGCGGCCGATCGACATGCTGATCAGCGCCGCGCTGCTCGGCGCGGGGATCGGGCTCGCGTTCGCGGCGCTCGGGAACCTCATCGTGCAGGCGGTCCCGCCCCATCAGACCGGAGTCGCCAGCGGCATGAACACGGTGATGCGGACCCTCGGCGGCGCGCTCGGCGGCCAGATCGCCGCCACCCTGATCGTCAACAACACCCATCACGGCACGCCGGCGCTGGCGGGCTTCACCGAGTCTTTCCTGCTTGCCGGCGGGTTCCTGATCGTCTGCACGCTCGCGGCGCTGCTGGTCCCGGGCACGCGACCGGCGCGGGAGCACGCCGGCGAGGAAGAGGTCCCCGTCGAGGGCCAGCTGGTCTCGGTGCAAGAGGCGGGCTGAGCAGCGCGACCGCTCAACTGTCGCCATTTTGTCCCGGTTTCCGGGATAAAAAGGCGTCAGTTCGCGAGTGCAGTGTCCTCCGGCGGCCCGGGCGACCGCCTGGACATATGTTCGACAAAACTGCAATCGCGGCGGCGCCGCGCCGATGCAGCCGTGGCATGGCAACCCGTGGGTGTGAGGAAGATCGCCGCGGCGACCGCATCTGGGTGGTCTACGGACTACTCGGCGTGCTGGTGGTCGGCTATCTGATCGTGCTGATTGTCCGGCCCGGGGACGAGTCCTGGCGGTGGCTCGACAACTGGGCCGTCACCGGCTTCGAGATCGTCGTCAGCTGCCTGTGCATCCTCCGCGGGTTCGTCGTCCGCCGGGGCCGCGCCGCGCCGATCATGCTCGGGCTCGGGCTGCTGGCGTGGTCGCTCGGCGATCTCGTGTTGGCGATCGAGTCGGCCGGCGGGGCGACACCTCCCTCGCCGTCCGTAGCCGACGCCTTCTACCTCTGCTTCTACCCGATCACCTACGTCGCGCTGATGCTCCTCGTGCGGCGGAAGGTCGGGGGCCTGAACGCCGCGACGTGGCTCGACGGCGCGGTGGCCGCCGGCGGCGCGGCCGCGATCTGCGCGGCCTTCGCCTTCCACGACGTCTCCCTGTCGGCGGGCGGTGGGACGGCGTCGGTGGCGGTCAATCTCGCCTACCCGATCGGCGACGTGCTGCTGCTGGCGATGGTCGTCGCCGGCACCGCGATCCTCCCGGGCCGCACCAAGGCGCCGTGGCTGATGCTGGCGGTCGGGTACTCGATCAACACCGTCGGCGACACGGCCAACCTGTTCCACGCGGGGATCGGCGGGTCACAGATCGGCACACTCTTCAACGCGATCGCCTGGCCGACGTCGATCCTGCTGATCTCGGCCTCGATGTGGATCAAGTCCAGTCCGCCGAAGACCCACGTCCCCGAGCGCGCGCCCGGCTTCCTGTTCCCTGCCGTCGCCGCCGTCACGGCGCTGATGATCCTGTTCTACGGCTCGATGCACCACGCCTCGCGCGTCGCGCTGGCGCTGGCCGCCGGGACCCTCGTTATCGCCGGCGTGCGCGCCGCTCTGTCGGTCCTCACCCTCCGCGAGATCACCGAGGAGCGTCGCCGCCAGTCGGTCACCGACCAGCTGACCGGCCTCGGCAACCGGCGCAGCCTGTCCCAGCTGCTGAACGCCGTGCTGCCCCAGTACGCCGACCCCCAGAACCAGGATCGCACGCTGGCGTTCCTGTACGTCGACCTCAACGGCTTCAAGGAGATCAACGACTCTTTCGGCCACGCCGCCGGCGACGAGCTCCTGCGCCAGCTCGGTACCCGCCTGAAAGGGTCGCTGCGCAACTCCGACCTGCTCGTCCGCCTCGGCGGCGACGAGTTCGGGGTGGTGCTGATGGACTCCGACGCCGATCTCGCCGCCACCGTCGCCGAGCGCCTGTCGGCCAGGCTCGAAGAGCCGTTCGTGGTCGCCGCGGTCCGGGCGCGGATCAGCGCGAGCATCGGCATCGCCGTCGTGCCGGGGGACGCGACCGACGCCGAGGACCTGCTCCGCTGCGCCGACGTCGCGATGTACCGGGCGAAGGTCGGCGGCAAGAATTTCGCCATCTACCAGGAGGACCTCGACGGGTGCGGGAACCGCATGCGTCTCGCCGAGGAGCTCGAGTCGGCGATCGACAAGCGCGAGTTCGAGCTCCACTACCAGCCCCAGGTCTACCTCCCCTCGGGCGAGATCGTCTCGGTCGAGGCCCTGATCCGCTGGCCGCACCCCCGGCTCGGGTACGTGCCGCCGCTCGAGTTTCTGCCGCTGGCCGAGGAGGCCGGGCTGATGGGCCCGCTGACCTCGGTGGTGCTCGACCAGGCACTGGAGCAGTGCGCCGCCTGGCGCGAGGAGGGCCAGCGTCTGACGGTGTCGGTCAACATCTCCGCCTCGAGCCTGCTCGACAGCAACTTCACCGCCCTCGTCGCCCACCTGCTCGAGCGCTACAAGCTCCCCGCCGAGGCGCTGGTGCTGGAGGTCACGGAGACCACGGCGATCGTCGACTTCGAGCGGTCCAAGCTGGCGATCGAGCAGCTGCGCGACCTCGCGATCATCGTCTCCGTCGACGACTTCGGCGCCGGCTTCACCTCGCTGGCCTACCTCTCGAGCCTCGCCGTCGGCGAGCTGAAGCTCGACCGCAGCTTCATCAAGGGCCTGTCCACGGCCGAGAAGGGCCGCGACCTGGCGCTCGTTCGCTCGACGATCGAGCTCGCCCACTCGCTCGGCCTACGGGTCGTCGCCGAGGGCGTCGAGGACAACTCCTCGCTCGACCTCCTGACCGGGCTCGGGTGTGACCTGGCGCAGGGCTATCTGATCAGCAAGCCCAAGCCGCCCCATGAGCTCGAGCTGGGGCAACAGGTCGCGCCCGCGGCCACCCCCCCGGTGGCGAGGGGCCGCCAGTTCCCCGGCGGCGCCCGGCCGGCGCTCGGCACCGGGCCCGCGTAGGCGGCCCGTTCAGGCCTCGCGGTCGAGCTCCTCGACGATCAGCGGGAACACCTCCCGCGCACTCGTCTTCCCGAACAGCACGTCGAGGTGCGTCATCCCGGGAAGCTCGTGGAACGTGTGGTAGCCCGGCCTGAACTTGTCGAAGTGCTCGAACGATCGCCGCTGACTCTCGGGCAGGAACAGGCGATTCACGGAACCGGCCAGGAACGAGAACCGGGCGTCGGTCTTCGGGGCCGCCGCGACGAGGCTCCGCGGCAGCTGCGGCAGCTGCCCCGTCGGCGCGATCACGCCGGTCCGCTGCGCCCGCCCGATCTGGCGCAGCAGCGAGAACGGGCAGAATCCGAACTCGCGCGAGACCCACTCGTGCGTCTCGGGATCGAGGTTCGCGTGGCGCCACAGGATGTCCGGGCCGACGCCGTACATGTAGTTGGCGAACTGGCAGACCTCGTTGTCGCAGTCGCGGCCGCGGATCAGGTGCGCCACCCGCCCCACCCCGTTGGCCAGCGCCGACGGGGCGCGCACGGCCCACTGCGCATCGAGCCCGTTCAGCCGGATCGATGACACCGGAACGAACACGTGGAGCTTGATCTCCGACGCTCGGGGCACATTGACGCACAACGACACGGCGTTGGTGACGATCGTCGTGATGTCGGGGACGAGCCCGGCGATCGCCGACATCGTGAGGCTCGTCGACCCCTGGCACTGGACGACGGCCTTCAGCTTCTCCGCGCCGGTGAGCCGCTTGATCTCGGCCACCGCGGCCGGGTGGTCGTACACCGCCCCCTCGTCGAGCGTGTACTCGCGGGCGGGCAGGTCGATCGAGGCGCGCCAGTTCTCGAGCCATACGTCGTAGCCGTGCTCGACGAGAACGTCAACGATCGTCGTCCCCGGCGAGCCGTAGAACAGGTTCGCGCGCACGCCGCCGCCGTGGATCAGCAGCACCGGCCCGCGTGTCGGCTTCTCGGGTCCCGCGATCTGGTGTAGCGTCAGCGGCGTCTTCGCGGCGTCGGCCGCGCGGAACCCGAGGATCCTCCGTCGCAGCCCGGGGTGACCGTCCAGGTCGTGCCACTCCCCCGGCGGGTGGCCCTGCCAGCGAGTATCGAGAGCCGTCGGGGACGGGAAGTCGTCGGCGTTGACGGTCTGGGCCGGCCCGCCGTAGACGTTGTCGAGCTCGCGCACGAAGAACTCCGTGAACCGGGCCGAGCTCTTGATCCCGCCGTTGCCGCGGAACGTCGCCAGCATCCGCAGCACGCCGAGGTGAGAGATGTAGAGGATCCCGGTGGCGACCGTCTGCTCGTCGCCCGAAGGATCGGTCTCGAGGTGGCCTTCGAGGATGCGGACGAACAGCCGAGAGGTGTCGCCCCAGACGTCGAGGTTGGGATCGTCTTCGAGATCCTTGAAACCGCTCAGGGTCAGCTCGCGCCCGTGGCGCCCGGTCAGGATCAGCCGGTAGAGCATCCGCTTGTGGGGCTTGCCACCGTCGTCGACGAACAGGTGCAGCGACGAGCCCGGGCCGACGGTCAACTCCCCACCGAGCTGCGCGCACCGGACGACGCCCTCGACCCGGGCGACATGATCGGGGTCCTTCAGGAACCGATCGAGGTCGTCGATCTCGATCTCGAGTCTCTGCGAGCACTCGTTCCCCAGGCGCTTGCCCTGATTGGCGGCCTGGTTATAGCTGTCCTCGTCGAACGAGACCCAGCCCGACATCCGCTCGTGGAACCGAAGCGACTGCTCAGCCAGCGTGCACCTCCCAGTGGACGGGTCTGCGCGGATCGGGCTCGTGGCGACAGAACAGCCCCGTGTGGACCGTGGCCTCGAGCTCGGCCCCGAGCTCGGCGTCCTGCGCGCCGAGCCGGCGGATGGCGGTCTTGATCGCCCGCGTGACGTTGACGCGGGCGCGTTCGGCGTCGGAGGCCTGCGGCCGGTCGCGGCCGCCGAGCCCGACCGCCGCGGCGAGCTCGGCGGCGATGAAGTCGATCTCCTCGCGGGCGCGCGCGCCCCGCTCCGGGTCCCCCCAGCGCACCGCTTCGTCGACCTCCTCGCGCAGGTCCTCGAGGCGCCGGCGGTAGGCCGCCTTGGCCGCGGGGTCGAGCGCCGAGCCGGCGCCGGCGCCGGAGTCGAGCGACAGCCCGGCGTCGGCAGCGGCGGCGGCCGATTCGCCATCTCCGCCCGCCCGCACCAGGTCGAGCGCGTGCACCTCGACGCCCGGCTGCGCGAGCAGCTCGGCCAGGTGGCGGATCCCCTTGCTGTCGCGGACGCGGACCGTTCGCCCCGACAGCTCGAACGCCCACACCTCGCCCTCACGCGAGACGAGGGCTGAGATGGGTTTTTTAGAGGGGGGGGATTTCGCTTCCGCGGGGCCGGCGCCATCGAGAACGCCCCGAACGCTCACGGCGCGCTCGACGATCCCCGGCGAGTCGAGCTCCTCCGCGAGGCGCTCCGCCTCGTCGAGCAGGTCGCCTGCCTCTGCGGGGGTGCTCGGCCCGAGCGTCCGCGCGAGATCGACCGCGATCAGCGCGATCAGCGGCCTCGACCGGTGACGGCGGGCCAGCTCGAGGCCGGCGCGCAGATGGCGCTCGGCGGACGCGGCGTCGCCGGTCGTCTGCGCCAGGAGACCGAGATAGCGGTCGACGGGCCCGGCGTATGCACCCGCCGGCGCGACCGAGCTGAGCTCGGCAAACGGGGCGAGCAGCTCGTAGAGCGCGGCGGCACGGGCGGCGTCGCCCAGCTGCGCGCACAGCTCGGCCGCGAGCGTCACCGTGATCAGCCACTGGTTGTTTCGCTGGATGTCGGCGAACTCCGCCGCCGCGAGGCCGGCCCACATCCGCTCGGCCTCGGCCCGGTCACCATCGGCGGCCCGGATCAGCGCCAAACCGAGCCGCCACACCTGCATGTACGGGAGCGCCTCGGCGACCCGCCGGAGCTCCTGCTCCACCCCCCCAGGTCGTCCCTTGGCCCAAGACAACGTGAACAACAGGCCGGTGGCGATCAGCGGAATCGTCGACTCCTCGACGTCCTGGCTGATCGCGAACGCGTCCTTGATCAGCCGCTGGGCGTCCTCGTAGCGGCCCTCCATGATCGCGCGGCGGGCCCGGTGGACCGGGACGTAAGCGCGAGCCCGGAGGTCGCGCAACCGGTCGGCGTGGTGCTCGAGGCTGTCGATCGCCGCGTCGGCGGCGGCGATCGCGCCGCGCTCCAGCAGCAGGTCGATCTCAATGCTCCGGGCGAGCACGACGAGCTCGCCGGGCGTCTTGGGCAGCGACAGGAGCTCGTCGATCCAGCTGAGCTCGAGCTCGGCCGTGTCGGGTCCGCGACTCGCGGGAATGCAGTTCCCGAGCGCGATCCCGAGCGCCTCCTCGTCGTCGAGCCGCCGCGCCATGGCGATCGCCTCATCGATCAGGCGACGCCGGCGGTCGTTCTCCTCTGACCAGTACAACGCCCGCGCGAGCCGCCCGAGGAGGTGAACGCGCAGGACGCAGTCCGCGGTCCCGATGCCGGCCAGCGCCTCAACAAGCAGGTCGGTCAGCTCCTCGTCGACGCGGCGAGGGGAGAGCGCGAACGCGCCGAACGCCAGCGCCACGTGGGCGAGCGCGTCCGCTGAACCCGCGGCCCGCGCGGCGGCGGCGGCCTCGAGCAATGTCTCGCGCGCCTGCCCATCGCCGATCCGCAGCTGGGCCTGGCCCTGGCCGAGCATCAGCGCCGAGCGGCGCAGCGAACGCTCCGCCTCGGAGAGCCCGTCGACCAGCTCGAGCGCCTCGCAGCCGGCGTTGTAGAGCCGGGCCGCGCGCTCGTGGGCGAAGCGCTCCATCGCGTGATCGCCGGCCCGCTCGGCGTACTCGACAGCGATCGCCGGATCGCCGGCGGGAAGCGCCTCCAGGAAGTGATGGGCCAGCTCCTCGACGTGGCGGTCGGCCGTGCCCGCGTAGCGGCGGGCCAGCGCCTCGCCGACCGCGGCGTGGGTGCGGGCTCGCTCGAGCGAGCCCAGCTCGGCATAGACGGTCTCGCGGATCAGGTCGTGGACGAAGCTGAACTTCGCGACCTCTCCTGGCGCCACGTCGATCAGCCGTGCCTCGATCGCCGGTTCCAACGCTTGTAGCAGCTCGGGCCGGGAGCGGCCGGTGGCCTCGGCCACGGTCGCCAGCGAGAACCGGTCGCCGATCACGGCGCCGCTCTGGAGCGCCTGCAGGGTTGCTTCGGGGAGATCCGCGAGGCGCTGCTCGATCAGGGCCTGCACTCCGATCGGCACGCGCAGCGGAAGCGCCGGATCGTGCGTGAGGATCTCCAGCCCTCCTTCGCTCACGAGCATCCGCACGACCTCGTCGGCGAAGAATGGGTTGCCGCCGGTGGCGCGGTGCAGGTGCTGGGCGACCTCGGGCCGGGTGCCGCTACCGCCGCGATGCTCGATCAGACGGCCGATGTGGTCGGGGTCGAGGCCGGTCAGGGGAATCCGCTCGGATGCCCGGAGCAGCTTCGCGAACAGCCCGGCCAGGGGGCTGGCCTGCATCTCGACCTCGCGGTGGGTCCCGATCACGAGCACGCGCATTTCGGCGAGCTGGCGCGCGACGAACAGCAGCGCCAGCAGGGAGAGCTGATCGGCGGCGTGGAGGTCGTCGAGGACGATCACCAGCGGGCGCCGTGCGCTTGTCCGGCGCAGGAACTCCGCGAGCCCGTCGAACAGCACGAACCGCGACTGCTCGGAATCGAGCGCCGGTTCATCCTCGAGCTCCGGGAGCGACTCGTGGAGCTCGGGGACGATTGCCGCGAGCACCGGCGCCGCCGGGCCCAGCTGGTCGCGGAGCGCTTGATCGTCGTCGGCGGACGAGAACAGCTCGCGCAGGACGCATGTCCACGGCCACAGGCTCGGCGCGCCGCCGCTGTCCCAGCAGCGGCCCCAGGCCACGCGGGGAGACTCGGCGGCCGGATCGCCGGCTCGCCAGCGTGAGATCGCCTCGCTCACAAGCCGGGTCTTGCCGATCCCGCCCTCGCCTCCGAGGAGGACGAGCGTCCCGTGGCCGGCGGCGGAGCGTTCGAACGCCGAGTCGAGCACGGCGAGCTCGCGCGTGCGACCGAGGAACGGGGTGCCGTCGATCGTCAGCGTCGCGGTCCCGGGAGCCTCCGGGCTCGGGACCTGGGCTAGGAGAACGCCGCGCCCCTCGGGCCCTGAGGACTTGGTCGATCTGTCTGGGTGTGGCACCCCTGACTCCCCCCAAGTGTTACGCCGGACCCCGTCAATCGTACCCGCCGTCTAGCGATGGTAGGTTCCGCAGCGATGGATCGGCATGGGCGCGCGCAGGCGGTGGTCGTGATCTCCCCGGTGCGCCGCTGGTGGGCGTTGTGGTTGCGCATCAGTTGGCCGCCCGCCGACCTGAACCCGCTGCTCAAGCGCACGCTCGTGCGGCTCGCGTTCATCCACGTCGCGCACTGGGCGCTGGTCGACAAGGTGCCGGCGCGGGGCTCTCGCTCTGGGGCGCGCCGGCTGCCCCACCCATATCTGCTCTTCCAGAGCAACTTCAACGACGACCTCGCCGCCTACATCGACGCGTTCGCGCTGATCGTGCCGTGGCGGATGCGGCTGATGTGGCACGGGGCATACGGTTTCCCGGGACCGGCGGTCGTCGACCGCTTCCTCCAGTACGTTCTGAGCAACGCGACGCCGGTGCAGCATTACTACTGCGCCTACCCGGACGGGTCGTCGCGGATGATCGGGCAGGCGCTCGAGCTCAGTGAGCGACACGCGACGTTTGCGCGGCTGGCCGATGGTGTGGGCGATGCCGAGTTCACCGACGCCTGGGACCGGTTTGTAGAGGAGAACCAGCTGCTGCTATGAGCGGGATCGGCGCGGCTTCACTGACGGTGGTGGCGCCCGTGCGAGCGGACGCCGGCGCGTCGGAGGCGTTGCTTGCCGCGCTCGAGCGGCTCGGCGACGGCGACGCGGGGCCGTTCGCCCGCGTTCCCGGCACCCATTTCGGCCGCTTCGCGTTCATCCCAGCGCTCACCGGCACCCGGGGAGAGGCGCTCGAGTCCGAGGGCTCGTTCCTGCTCATGTGCGCCGACTTCGACTCGACCCAGGCCGCCTGGACAGCCGCGCTGTGCGAGCGCGCCGGCGATCAGGTCGATTCCGTGATGGGGTTCTGCGACGGATTCCCGGGCAGCGGCGATCTCGCCGGGGTTGCCAACTACTTCCTCGCCCACAACGTGCCGCCTGGGTTCACCGTCGCCGGCTACCGGCGGATCCGGGTCGAGGAGGTGCGGGAGGCGCTGCGGCTGCAGCGGGCGCTCGGCGAGTTGGCGGTGCGAGCGCAGGCGGAGGGCCTTTCGGGGGTTGACCTGCGGGACGCCTGGCGCGAGGCGGTGGGGCGCGGGGCGGTGGGCGGCGGGGCGGTGGGCGGCGGGGCGGTGGGCGGATGAGCCTTGCCGACGTCCAGGGCAACGTGATCTGCGGCTACGGCACGACGTTCGCCTGCTACCTGTTCGGCACGGTGGTGGATCCGGCTCTGGCGCGCAGATGGTTGTCTGCGATTGTTGGGCGCGTCACGTTCAACACCAGCTGGGCGGAGCGGCCCGACTACACCCTCAACATCGCGTTCACTCACGCTGGGCTGCTCGCGTTGGGCGTTCCGGCCTCGAGTTTCGATGGACTGGGCGCGTTCACGCTGGGCATGCCGGCGCGGGCAGTTGATCTCGGCGATGTTGGGGCCAACGATCCCTCCCGTTGGGAGCCCGGGCTGCGAGATCCCCACCTGGTCGTGGTGCTGACCGCGTGGGAGCGCGCGCGCCTGGAGGAGCCGGTGGCGGCGCTCGAGTCGCAGCTGTCCGATCCCGCCAGCGGGGTGGGGCTTGACGTGTCTCAGGAGGCGGCTGTTCTGGAAGGAGCGCGAGAGCACTTCGGCTTCGGCGACGGCTTCTCCCAGCCGGCGATCGCCGGGACCAACACGGGCCCGCGCCACGGCGAGGGGACGCTCACCCGGTGGCGGGGCTGGCGGGAGCTGGCGCTCGGCGAGTTCATCCTCGGGCATGTGGACGAGGGCGGTCTTCGGCCCGCTGCTCCCGCCGGGGGCCTGGGCCGGGACGCCACCTTCATGGTCGTGCGCAAACTCGAGCAGGACGTCGCCGCGTTTCGTAGCTATGTGCGGCGGCAAGCTTCGCGGTTCGGCCGGAATGAGGATTGGATCGGCGCGAAGATAGTCGGCCGCTGGCAGAACGGCTCGCCGCTGGCAAGTCACCCCGACCGCCCCGGCCCGCCGGCCGGCGAGAACCGCGACACGATCAATCAGTTCCGCTACGGCGACGATCCCCGCGGTCTGGCGTGTCCGCTCGGGGCCCATGTCCGCCGGTCCAACCCCCGCGACGCCCTCGGCTGGGAGGGCCGCCCGACCCAGCGCCACCGGATGCTGCGCCGCGGCGTCAGCTACGGGCCACCATTGCCCGATGGGGTGACGGAGCCGGATGGGCAGGAGCGCGGCCTGATCTTCGTCTGCTACCAGGCCTCGATCGAGCGCCAGTTCGAGTTCGTGCAACAGCAGTGGCTCGGGGACGGCAATGTGTTCGGCCTGGGCGATGATCGCGATCCGCTGGCGGCGGGGGCTTCGGCGGGAGGAGTGGCTTCGGCGGACCGAGGGGCTTCGGCGGACGAAGGGGCTTCGCCGGACGGAGGGGCTTCGCCGGACGGAGGGGCTTCGCCGGACAGAGGGGCTTCG
>Ga0116216_10001659_pt1 | contig 15268 bp, 12 predicted proteins | sample Sb_taG_11_FD_89696 | JGI IMG/M metagenome (GOLD analysis project Ga0116216, IMG submission 89696) | Peat soil microbial communities from Weissenstadt, Germany - Sb_50d_3_AS metaG | ecosystem: Environmental > Terrestrial > Soil > Wetlands > Peat | place: Germany: Weissenstadt | collected 2010-09-21
GATGTTTCTCGACATCACGCCCGCTGAGGCCGCCGGACTTCCACGCTATACCGGCGAAATGGAACTGACGAATCATTCGGCCGGTTCGCTGACTTCGCAGGCCTACCAAAAGCGCTGGCTCCGGAAGGAAGAGTTGCTGGCGGACGCTGCTGAAAAAACTTCGATCGCCGCGGAATGGCTAGGTGCGCGAACATATCCACAGCAGCGGCTGAACGATGACTGGACGCTAGTCATGGGCGGACACTTCCACGACCTCGCCGCCGGGACGGCCACTCCCAAGGCCTATGAATTTGCCTGGAATGACGACGTCATCGCGATGAATCAATTCGCAGGCGTGTTGAACAACGCGACAGAGGCGGTCACGGCGGCGCTCGACACTCAGACCAAGGGCGTTCCAATCGTCGTCTTCAACCCTTTGAACATCGCGCGCGAAGACGTGGTCGAGACCAGTATCGAATTCCCGGGCGGCATGCCGAACGCGGTTCACGTGATTGGACCGGATGGCAAAGAAGCTCCAGCGCAGATATCAAACGGGAAGGTGCTGTTTGTTGCGCGAGTGCCGTCGGTGGGCTATGCCGTTTATGACGTGCGGCCCGAGGCCGCGACTGCGAGCGCGTCCGCTCTGCAAGTATCCGAGAACGCGCTGGAGAATCAGTACTACCGTGTGAAGCTGAATCCAGACGGAGACGTTTCCAGTATTTTCGACAAGTCGATTGGCAGGGAGTTACTCGCCGGACCGGCGCGCCTTGCCATCTCCTACGATGACCCCGAGCAGTGGCCGGCATGGAACATGGATTGGGACCAGGAGCAGGCGGCACCGAAGGCATACGTCAGCGGGCCGGCGAAGATTCGTGTGGTGGAAAACGGTCCGGTGCGTGTGGCCGTGGAAGTTTCACGCGAAACCGCGGGATCAGGATTCTTGCAAACCATCCGCCTTTCAGCGGGAGAAGCGGGCAAACGGTTAGAGTTCGAAAACGCAATCGACTGGAACACTCGCGAGTCAAACTTGAAGGCGACGTTCCCCTTGGCCGCGTCGAATCGCACGGCCACTTACAACTGGGATATCGGAGCCATCGATCGCCCCACCGCACAGCCGAAGAAATTCGAGGTTCCGTCGCACCAATGGATTGACTTAACCGACATGAGCGGCACGTTCGGCGCGACCATCCTGACCGACTGTAAAAATGGATCGGATAAGCCGAGCGACAACACGATCCGGCTGACATTGATCCGGACGCCTGGCACACGCGGCGGCTACGCCGACCAGGGCACGCAGGATATTGGACATCACGAATTCATCTATGGCATTGCAGGGCACGGCGGCGACTGGCGCCAGGGCGGGAGCGACTGGCAGGGGCAGCGTTTGAATGATCCACTCATTGCCTTCCAGACATCACCGCATGCGGGTGCGCTCGGCCGGGACTTTTCTTTGCTGAAGATCAGCAGCGCGAGGATTCGGCTCCTGGCGCTGAAGAAGGCCGAGCAGAGCGATGAAATCATCGTGCGTCTGGTGGAACTTGATGGCAAGCCACAAACGAATGTCAAAGTGTCATTCGCGGCGCCAATCGCTTCCGCGCGCGAAGTGAACGGACAAGAGCAGCCGGTTGGAGCGGCTACAGTTTCTGCTGGAGTGTTGGTGACCTCCTTCACCGCGTACCAGCCACGAACATTTGCGGTAAAGCTGGCTGCGGCGCGTGTAAGAGTTGCGGCCGTGCGTTCCGCGCCCGTGTCACTAAAATACGACCTTGCGGTTGCCAGTAACGATGGCGCGCGCTCCGGCGATGGATTTGATGGCAAAGGCAACGCACTGCCGGCGGAGATGCTGCCCGCACAAATCACCTTTGATGATGTGGGGTTCCGTCTGGCGCCGGCGACACTGCCCACAAAAGTCACTGCTGGTAATACGCAATTCCATCTCACGCCCCCGACAAATGCCGCGCCCAACGCGGTCGTGGCCAAGGGACAGACGATCGAACTGCCGCCTGGCCGCTACAACCGCGTCTATGTGCTGGCGGCATCGGCCGAAGGCGACCAGCAAGCAATTTTCAAGATTGGAAGCAGGAACGTCGACTTGACAGTCGAGAATTGGGGCGGATTCATCGGCCAGTGGGACGATCGGCAGTGGGTCGCGAGGGATGTCCCCATTGAAGCCGCGCCTGGAAAAACCGAGCACGATGGTTATGCCGAAATGACGGGCATCAAGTCCGGCTATATCAAACGGGCAAACCTGGCCTGGTACTGCACGCATCACCACAATGCTGCCGGTGAAAACGTCGCGTACAGTTATTCGTATCTCTTCGCCTATCCGCTCGACCTGGAGCCCGGCGCGAAAACCATTCAGCTGCCGGACAACGACAAGATCCGCATTCTGGCAATTTCAGTGGTCGAGGAGAACCCGGAAGTGAAGCCTGTGCAGCCACTATATGATCTGCTTCCTTCGGCTCGCACCAACGGTGCGACGCGGTAGCTCACTACCTTGCCATGACCGATTTTTCTTCCGTCCAGAATTTCGTGATCTCTTCGAGCGACCGGCCTTTGGTTTCGGGCACCAGCCAGCCGACCAGAATGACGGTCAACAATGCGCCGCCGCTGAAAAACCAAAAAGTGCCGTCCGATCCCAGATGCTTCTGCATGATAGGGAATAGTTGATTGCCCAGGTAGCCTACTAGCCAGAGGGCGGTCACAGCGATGGACATACCGCGTCCTCGAACCTTGGTGGGATAGATTTCCGAGATGATTACCCAGCAGGCCACACCATTGCCAAAGGCGTGACCGGCGACGAAGCTCATCACAAAAATCAAGACGGCCAAACCGCTGCCGTGGATGTGATAGAGCCATCCGACCAAGGCAAAAGAGACGAACTGCACGGTGGTGCCGGCGAGGATCAGGGTCTTGCGTCCGGCGCGGTCGACCAGCCAGAGGGCGAAGAGGGTAAACGAAAGATTGACGAGGCTTACCAGCACAGACTGAAAAAATGCGTCGCTGGTCGCGGTTCCGGCGGCGCGAAAAATCTCTGGCAAGAATGAAAATAGCGGCGTGATTCCACTGATCTGTTGCAGCCCCGCCAGCATGATGCCGAGCAGCAGCGGGCGGCGGAAGGTGGTGAAGAGTTCCGAGATGTGACCTTCTTCAGTGGCCAGCGAATTTTCGATTTCGACAGTTTCCTGCCTGGCAACGTCAGCGCCATTGATTTTGACAAGCACTCCGATGGCCTGATCGCGTCGACCCATTTTCATCAGCCAACGTGGACTTTCGACCGCAGGCAGGATCATCAGTCCGAACAGAATCGCCGGGACAACGCCGGTGAGAAACATCCAGCGCCAGCCCGTGGATATGTTCCACGCTTCATCGCCCATGCGCTGAATGAGCATGTTGACGAAGACAGCGGCGAGGATTCCGACCACAATTCCGAGCTGGTAAAGAGTCACGCAGCGGCCGCGGACTCGTGTGGGAGCAATTTCCGCAATGTAGTTTGGAGCAATCACTGACGCCGCACCGATGCCCAATCCGCCAATCAGCCGCCACAGAACGAACTGATGGAGATCCGTGGCAAAGAGCATGCCAACCGACGAGAGAGCAAAACAGAGGGCACACAGCGCCAGCCCTTTTTTCTTGCCCAGATAATCGGCCACGGTGCCTGCAGCCGCGCAGCCCGCAATGCATCCGATTAACGCGCAGCCCGCCGCCCAGCCGACGCCCGCCGCGTCCAGGCGAAACAACTGGCTCAAATATCCAACCGCGCCGCTGATCACAATGTTGTCGTAGCCAAACAGAAAACCGCCGAGAGTGGATACCGTGGCGGCGACGATGAGAGGAGCGCGCGAATGCGCCGGACCAGATGAGGAGTTCAGCTTACTTGCCTCCGGGCAGCCGGCGCCAGTTCCGCGCCGTATCGTTGCGAAGATTCGATCGCCGCTTTCGCTGCCAGCATAAAGCCAAGAGTATGTGCCATTCCCGCGTGCCATGGCGCGGCACACGTCATCTGCGGAGTGTGGTCGGGAATGAGCACGCCATCGAAATGGTTGCGGTGAAGAATGGCGAGGATGCGCATCATGTCCACATCGCCTTCGTCGATGAAAGTTTCGCGATAGTGCGGCACCTTACCCACGACATTGCGGAGATGAATATAGGCAATCTTGCCTTGTTTGCTATATTGATCGACCACGTCGTAAATATTGCCTTCGGTCATTTCGGCTAGAGTGCCTACGCAAAGCTCAAGAGCGTTGCTGTGGCTGGGAGCCAGATCGATCAACCTCTGATACATGTGCGGCTGGTAAACAAGGCGCGGCTGCTGGCGCATCGTTGGCATGGGAGGATCGTCGGGATGAGCCGCCAGGCGCACTCCCGACTGCTCGGCTACGGGAATGACTTCCTCCAGAAATCTTTGCAGGCGACGCCAGAGTTCTTCATTCGAGATTGAGGGCAGAGTACCGGCGGGCGCGTTGCGATCGTAAACCATGTTCCAGATCATCCCATTCGGAATGGGCACGTCTTCGGCGGGACCGTCCATCCCCAGGGTAACTGCGCGGCCGCGCCCCAGCGGAGCAGTTACACGGCCGCATACGCCCGCCAAACTGAAGTTATACCCGAGCACGGGAATGCCGGCTTCGCCGAGACGGCGAATGATGGTCTTCACTTTCTCGATCTGTTCAGGACGTTGCGGGCCATCGAGCAGAATATCGTGCCAGTGCGCGGGATCGAGGTTCTCAATCGCGGCCAGAACCAGGCCGGTATCTTCAATCTCAGCGCGCAGAGTCTTGAGTTCCTCTGCCGTCCAAATCTGATTGGGGTCGCCGGCCACTCCCCAGGGTTCGTATTTTGAGCCCGTGGGCTGATTGTTACGCGGGTTGGAAGGGCCCTGGTTGAAGTAATCGACCATATGAGCCACGACGTGCGTACAGCCTGCCTGGCGCGCGAAGTCGTAGTAATCGCGCGTCAGCATGTGACGATAGAGGCCGAGGCCGATCTTCATAGGCAATTCTTCATAGGCGATTCTTCATAGCCGATTCCCGATGCCTGCGCCATAATCGGGGCTGAGAATTTGTCCGTTGATCTCGGCGGCCAGCGTCGAGCATAGAAAAACAAATGCGTCGGCGATCGACTCCGGACTGTTTCTTCGGCCGAGCGAAACACGCAACACAAATTCCCGGTAGGCGGGATCTTCGTCGAAAACTTTCAGCGAACTGCCGGCCGCGACGTTTCCCGGCGAAACCACATTTACGCGAATTCCGGTCAGCGCATATTCGAGGGCGAGGCTGCGCGCGAAGTTTTCCAGCGCCGCTTTGGCCGAAGAGTAGGCGGGGATCTGCGTGTGCGGCATTCGAGCCACATACGAAGATGTGAAGATCAGGTGACCGGCAATGTTGTGCTGCGTCCATGGCGCGAGCACAGCCCGGGCCAGATACGTTTGCGCGAAATAGTTGAAGCGGAAAATGCGCTCGTAGTCGGCTTCCGATGTGGTGCCGAACGGATGCAGGCCACAACCGCCCGCATGACCGATGACCGTATCCATGGCGGGAAACTTGTCGAAAGCCGCGCGCACCACGCCGTTTACCTGGCTGGAGTCGGTGATATCGGCGTGGAAATAAAAATAAGATGAAGGTGGAATCTCCCAATCATTGAGCGTGCGACGGGCTTGATCGTCATCTTTGATGTCGGTGAGCACGAGGGTTGCGCCACTTGCTGCCAGTTTTCGCAACATATGCTCGGCGATTGCCCCCAGGGCTCCGGTGATCAGAATCGCCTTGCCGGTGAGATCGATACTGATCATGTTTGCTCGCTTCCTGCAATTCTCGAGAGCGCTTCGTGGCCTGACTCCGTCACCAACACGTTATCTTCGATTCTCGCGCCCCCGCCACGTTCGGGAACGTAAACGCCCGGTTCGATGGTGATCACCATGCCGGATTCGAGCGTGGCGGATTCCCCGGGCGCGATGATAAATCCCGGATCATGATAGCGAAATCCGACGTGGTGGCCCGTGTGATGCGTGAAGAAGTCCGAGAGACCTTGTGCAGCGATCCGGTCCCTGGCCTTTGCATCAATGTGCGCAGCGGAAACGCCGGGGCGAATGGCATCGATCGCCGCTTGCTGCGCGTCTTTGGCTAAGGCTAGTATCGGCGCAACTGCGGGGTTCGGCGATCCCACCGCGGCAGTGCGTGTGAGGTCGCTCCAATAACCATTGACGCAAGTTGCCAGTTCGATCAATACCAGATCGCCATTCTCCAAACGCCGCCCGGTCGAGCGATTGAATCGCCCTGCATCGGCGCTGTTGGGGCCGGATTGGACCATGGCCCAACTGCGGGAGTGAAATATGCCAACGCTGTCTTCGTCGCAGCGGCCAATCTGGCGATAAATAACCGACTCCACTGCCGCTGCAACCTCGGCTTCCGAGGTTCCCGGTTGCAAATTTTCAAAGAAAACTTGCAGGCCAATATTCGCAACCTGGTTTGCCAGCCGGATGGCCTTGATTTCCTCGGGAGTTTTTCTTAGATACAGATCCGCAAACGCTGTCCGGCACTGAGCGTCCCGCCTGGCAGCGAGCGCAGATAGTCTCTCGGCAAAATTTTCGGGGATGGGAATTTGCTCGGCGGCTTGAATCGGCAAAGATGTTCTGCTGACGCCGGGATTCATTCCGACTTGATCCGCCTTGATCCCTGCCTTCACCAGTGCGTTGCCAATCGCCGACACCAGAACAGAGTACGGATCGGCGCATTTGAGATCACCCCAGGGATAATCCCGAATCCGCAAACCGGCGGGGACATGGTCGCGTGGTTCAATCTGCGGAACGAAGAGGATGGGTTCCACTTCGGCGAAATAAACCAGCAACGAAGCGCCCCAGAAGGGAAAATACCCGGCCAGCATGAGGAGTTCGTCGGGCCGCCATGCAATCCAGGCCCGCAAATTCTTTTGCTGGAGAAAGCTCTGTACCTGCTGTGCGCGAGATGGTGTGCTTGCATTCACGAGGCTTGCACTCACGATACTTTTATCGACGATCGATGTCCTTTTCTCGACTTACATGATTCCGTACTTCTCGAATGCTTTGACGGCGCTGCTTCCTTCTTCGATGGCTTTCCGAACCAATTTCTCGCCGCGAGCTTTCTCGAGGGCGCGCGTGAAAACCTCAGTCTCGGCTTCGACGGGAACCAGCAAGACTCCGTCAATGTCGCCGAAAAGAAAGTCTCCTGGACGGACGCGCACCGCTCCAATCTCAATCGGAATGCGGAAGTCGACCACTTTGTAACGCGGCGCCGAGTCTTGCCCGTAGGAGCCGAAGCCGAATGTAGGAAAGCCCATAGTAAGGATGGCCTTGGTATCTCTGACGTAGCCATTTAATACCGCGCCCGGGCTGCCCAGTTTGCGGGCTCGCGTGCTCATGAGTTCTCCCCACAGAGCGTTCCGGGGCGAGGAGCCGGTGTTCACGTAGACCTCGTTATGATGGAGATCGTCGAGCGCTTCCAGCATCAGGCCAAACGGCTTGTCCATCAAATTGTTTGCGCTGCCGGCAATTTTTTCGGCAAACACATCCACCGCGAGAACGGGCATGGCGCGGCCGATCACGACCATATCCTGCCGCAGAGGCTGAATCTGCGGCGGCAGGAACTGGTGCTGAAGACCCAGTTTGTCCATCACGTCGCCCACGACGCAGGTGAAGAGTTCGCGCTGCACGATGGCGAAAAGTTCGTCGTCGGACCTCCATAGCTTGGTCGTGGTCGTCATCTGGCGCGCGCCTCTTTGATTTTTTCCACGAACTGGCGGGCTAGTTTTGTAATAGAGGCGAAGTCGCCAGTCTTAGCTCCGGCCGTAAGATTGCCTCCCGCGCCTACGGCAACCGCGCCGGCCTTGATCCACTCGGCAACATTCTCTATGCTGACGCCACCGGTGGGCATGAGCTGCGCTTGCGGAAGCGGTCCTTTCACTGCTTTCACGAATGCGGGGCCGAGGATTTCTCCGGGAAAAACTTTTACGATGTCGGCGCCACATTCCATCGCCGCGATCACTTCGCCGATAGTTCCAGCGCCGGGCATGTAGGGTACCTGATAACGATTGCAGAGACGCGCGGTCTCGGGGTTGAGCGCTGGACTGACGACGAAATGCGCCCCGGCGAGAATCGCGATGCGCGCGGTCTCGGGGTCGAGAACCGTGCCCGCTCCGAGCAGAATCTGACCGGAAACCTTCTTTGCAAGATGCTCGATGACTCCGCTTACCCCCGGCACAGTGTAGGTAATTTCGATCGCCGCCACGCCTCCGAGAGCGCAGGCTTCGGCGATACGCTCGGCTTGTTCGGGACTGTCGGCCCGGATCACGGCAACCAGGCCGGCGGCGGTGATTTTTCCCAAGACTTCCAATTTCGCGATTGACATAAGAGTCAGTGCGTAACTTCAGTACAACAATTCAGTGCGCCCATTCAGTCGATCGGGCCCATCTCTTCACGCAAAAAATGGCTCCCCCGGACGCGCATAGCGGCGCGCGACTTCTTCGTTCAACGTCACTCCCAGGCCGGGATTTTCGGGCACCTTGATAAAGCCGCCTTGGATCAGCGGCTTCGGCAACCCGTCCACCAGGTCATTCCAGAAAGGAACCTCGGAGGCGTGAAACTCAAGAGCAAGAAAGTTGGGGATCGCGGCGCAGAAGTGAACCGCGGCCAAAGTGCCGACCGGACTGCTGATGTTGTGCGGAGCAACCGGCATGGTGTGCACGTCGGCAAACTGGGCGATGCTTTGGGCCACAGAGAAGCCACCAACTTTCTGAAGGTCGGGAGTCACGATGCTGAGCGCGTGTTGCGCGATGATTTCCTGGAAGCCTTCGAAGAGGAAAAGATTTTCCCCGGTGGCGATCGGCACCCGCACTCTTGAGTTCACTTCCTTCAGCGCGGCAGTGTTATTGGGCGGGACCGGATCTTCGAGCCACAACAGTCGGAAGGGTTCGAGTTCGTGCGCCACTTTCACCACGTCGCTGGCGTTATAGCGCCAATGGCAATCGACCGCGATGTCGGTATCCTTACCCACTGCGTCGTGAACCGCGCTGATCAAGCTCACCATGTGATCGATGGCGCGATTGCTAAGCCCTCGATTGTGAGGATCGGGGCCTTCGGTGCCGGGAACATCGAGATCAAACTTGAGGGCAGTGAATCCTGCCGCTTTTTTCTTGACCGCCTGGCGGCGATAGGCGGCGGGCAACGCAGGAGGCTCTTGCCCGCCCTCGCCGTAATAGTCTTTTGCTTTGTGCTTGGATGCTTTGTGTTTGGGGCCTTTCGACTCCCATGACGCGGGGCGGGAACGCAACACCTCGTCCAGGCTCTCCAGCGCTTCGCCTCCGTGGCAATCAGCGTAGATACGGACTTTGTCTCGGAACTTTCCGCCCAGCAGGCGATAGATGGGCACATCTAGCCATTGGCCAAGGACATCCCATAGCGCGGCTTCGATGCCGCTGATCGCGTTGTAGACGATGCCCGCAACCGAACCGGCGCCAGAAGTGGCAAGTTGCAGCTTGCGGAACAAACGATTAATGTCACGCGGGTCCTCGCCCACGAGCAGCGGCTCGAGCGAACGCAGAATGGAAGTCAGGCCGGGAGCGAAGAAGCACTCGCCCAGACCTCGAACTCCTTCATCCGTTTCAATGCGGACGAAGGTCCAATCGAAGTTGCCTTCTACCACCGCGGTCTTTAATCTGACGATCTTCACGTTACTCCTGACACGATGCAACGGGCGATTATACGCTGTGGTCGTTCCCCCATGCTCGGCGGCGAACAGACGAAACCTGCGCGGTTTCTGCGCCTGATCTGCATTCGAAACAGCTAGAATGCTGCCATGGACCCGATCATCCTGAAAGCGGCCGAAAACTGCAGGTGGGACTGCGTCAGCCTCGGCGAAGTTATGTTGCGGCTTGATCCCGGCGACGAACGCATCCACACCGCTCGCAACTTTCGTGCCTGGGAGGGTGGTGGAGAATATAACGTTGCCCGCGGGCTGCGGCGGTGCTTTGGTATGCGCACCGCGGTGGTCACGGCATTCGCCAAAAATCCCATTGGACAACTGCTCGAAGACTTGATCCTGCAGGGCGGAGTGGACACTTCGCTCATCCGCTGGGTTCCGTATGACGGGATTGGCAGAACCGTACGCAACGGACTGAACTTTACCGAGCGTGGCTTCGGCCTGCGCTCTGCGGTCGGCTGCTCGGACCGGGGGAATACGGCGATTGCGCATAGTCAGCCTAATGATTTCGATTGGCATCACATCTTTGCGACAAGCGGCTCGCGCTGGCTGCATACGGGCGGTATTTTTGCCGCGCTCTCTCCCTCGTCGGCGACCGTAGCGAAGGCTGCGATTCAGGCGGCCCGATCCTCGGGCACGGTGGTTTCCTACGACCTTAATTATCGGGAGTCGCTATGGAAAGGCATTGGCGGCAAACAGAAAGCGCAGGAAGTGAACCGCGACCTGGTATCTTCCGTGGACGTTCTCTTCGGCAATGAGGAAGATTTTTCGGCGACGCTCGGTATCGCGATCGAGGGCGTGAGTGGCGACTTCAGCCATCTTCCGGTTGCGAGCTATGAATCGATGCTGCATCGTGTCGCAGAGATATACCCTAACCTTAAGCTCATTGCCAGCACGCTGCGTACGGCGCACACCGCCTCAAGAAATGAGTGGGGCGCGATCGCGCTTTATGAAGGGAAGACTATTCACGTCCCGCAGCGGCCGCTGGAGATCCTGGACCGGGTGGGCGGCGGCGACTCCTTCGCTTCGGGCCTGATCTACGGATTGCTCGCGGGCAAAGACGCCGAATGGGCTGTCCAGTGCGGTGTGGCGCATGGCGCGTTGGCCATGACAACACCCGGAGACACAAGCATGGCCACGCTCTCCGAAGTCGAAGCCGTGATGCGAGGCGGCTCGGCACGCATTGCGCGTTGAGGCGCGAGCAGGAAATGACCGCAAGATTCGAGACGAAGGGTAGCATTCGGGTGAAATCGAAAACATGAAGGAGACTTGGCGGTGGTTTGGGCCGGGTGATCCGGTCCCGCTCGATCACATCAAGCAAGCGGGAGCCACGGGGCTCGTCTCCGCCCTGCACCATCTCTACCGCGGCGAACGATGGCCGTTGGACGAGGTGCTCAAGCGAAGAGATGAGATTCTCGCGGCGGGCTTTGCCTGGTCGGTGGTGGAAAGTATTCCCATCCACAATTCGATCAAGCTTCGATCCGGACCCTATGAGCGTTTCATAAGTGCGTGGAAAGATACTCTGGCTGCGGTCGCGAAGGCGGGCGTCGAAGTCATATGCTATAACTTCATGCCGGTGGTGGACTGGACGAGGACAGACTTGAAATGGCGTCTGCCCAGTACAGGCTACGCCTTGCGTTTTGATGCGGTGGATTTTGCGGCGTACGACATCTGCATCCTCGGGCGAAAAAGTGCTGAGGTCGACTATTCGGAGGATCGGGTTCGAGCGGCGCGCGTCCGCTTTGATTCCATGCCGGAGGCGCGCAGAGTTGAGCTGGAGCAAACCATCATCGCCGGGCTGCCCGGCGCCGAGGCGTCATACAACCGCGAAACGATTCGCGGTCTGATTGCGGAATACCAGGGCGTGACGGCGTCCGACTTGCGCGCCAACCTGGTCGCGTTTCTGAGAGAAGTTGTCCCGGTAGCACACGAGACCGGTGTCCGCCTCGCCATACATCCGGACGATCCGCCCTGGTCGCTGTTTGGCCTGCCGCGTGTTGTTTCGACTGCCGAGGATGTGAGGGCGATTCTCGCTGGCCGCGACTCTGCTTGCGATACTTTCGCAAACGGGCTGACGTTTTGTGTCGGCTCCTACGGAGCGAGAGCCGACAACGATCTGCTGGCCATGGCTCGCGAATTTGGCGCTCGCATTCACTTTGTGCATCTTCGGCAGGTGACGAGAGAGGCGGACGGGTCCTTTCACGAAGCGGAGCATCTGGCGGGCAGTTCCGACATGGTGGGGGTGATCAGGGCGATGCTGGAAGAAGAGGCGCGCCGGCGACGATCGGGCCGGCCCGACCATGAGATTCCCATGCGTCCGGACCACGGACACCTGCTGGCTGACGACATCGGCAAGAAAGTAAATCCTGGCTACTCATTGGTGGGCAGATTGAAAGGGCTTGCCGAACTACGCGGCGTCATGCAGGGATTGCAGTATGGGATTCCGGAATTGAGCGGCAATTAATTTAATGATGACGAGTGAACTCATCATTTTGTTTGAACCGAGGGTCGAACTCCTATGAAAGAGTTTGCAGGGAAAGTGGCTCTGGTTACGGGTACTACGGGAATAGGCCGCGCGATTGCGATGCGCTTTGCTGCGGGAGGCGCGCACGTGGTAGCGTGCGGCATTGAAACGGCTGGCAACGAGGAGTTGACTCGCGATGCCGAAAAGCTCGGTTTGACCCTGCGGGTCGAACGCTGCGATGTGACCAACCTCGACGAAGTGCGCCCGGTGATTGCCAAGACCGTCGCGGAATTTGCAGGCCTGGACATCATCGTCAACGCCGCTGCGATTCATCCCTTCGGCACCGTCGTGGAAACGGATCTTGCGACGTGGAACCGCTGCATGATGGTGAACGTGGGCAGCATCTATCTTCTGGCGCACCTCGGCATCCCGGAGATGAAAAAGCGGGGAGGCGGGTCCATCATCAATCTGGCATCCGTGCAGGGATACGCCTGCCAGCGGGGTGTCGCCGCATATGCCGCATCCAAAGGGGCGATTCACAGCTTGACGCGCGCCCTGGCTCTCGACCATGCCGCCGACAACATCCGCGTCAATTCGATCAGCCCGGGTTCGATCCGCACCCCGATGCTGGCACGCTCGGCGGCGCATTTCGCACCCGATCTGCCGACCGAAGATGTGTTCGCGCGTTTTGGCGCGGCTCATCCGCTCCGGCGCATCGGCACACCCGAAGAGGTCGCGGAATTGGCGGCGTTTTTGGCGTCAGACAAGGCGGGATTCTGCACCGGAGCCGATTACCTCGTGGACGGCGGATTGCTCGCTGGCATTGGTGTTCAGTAATGGTTCTGGTTTTTCATAAATCGGCTTTGGGTAGGGCACGGCTTCACAGCTTGCGGAAAAACTCGCTGTTGCACTTGATTTTGGGTGGCGCAGCGGTTTACCGCTGCGATGACTAGCCTATTTTCATCGACGGCTTTAGCCGCTGAGGTCACACTTCCCGCGGGGGAACGAGTTTTTCCGCAGCCTCTTCAGCCGTGCCTTTGCCCGGCCCGAAGGAATGCGGGCTGAGGGACGTTCTTTCCGAGCTGAAAGGCATTTCTGAAACAGCTCGCGTAATCTGTGTCGAGCAATTCACGGAGCGCTCTTGCCAGAACCGATCTCGACCAGTCTAATCGTGTCTCGCAGGCGTTGGCGAATCGCCTTCCTGCTTGCTCTGGGAGTTCTGGTCAACTTCTTCGACCGCATTAATTTGTCGGTCTCTCGCGACGCGCTTCATCTGTCGTTCGGCCTTTCGTTGGTCGCTTTCGGCTATCTCTCCAGCGCCTTCAGTTGGACTTATGCCGCAATGCAAATGCCTGCCGGAGTGTTGTTGGATCGTCTGGGAGTGCGGCGCGTGGGGCGAATCAGCGCATTTCTGTGGAGCGTTGCCTCTTTCGCAGCCGCTCTTTCCCCCGGCCTCATCTGGTTCTTCGGAGCGCGCCTGCTTTTGGGCGTTAGCGAATCTCCTACGTTCCCGGCGAATGCCAAAGCCCTGGGGTACTGGTTTACGCGAGAAGAAAGGAGCCTGGCAACGGCGATCACCGATGCGGCGGCAAAACTCTCCAGCGCCATCGGAATCCCGTTCATCGGCCTGCTGCTTTTGTACTTTGGCTGGCGTTGGAGTTTTGCCGCCACCGGCTTCATCAGCTTTCTCTATTTTGTTTTGTTCTACCTGGTCTATCGCAATCCCAGCGAAGATAAAGGACTGTCGGCTAGCGAGCTCGATTTCATTCTTCAGGGCGGGGCTCAACTGGAGGACCAGGTCAAAGCGCGAAGCGGCAGCTCGCTAGGCTATCTGTTGAAGCAGCGGAAGGTCTACGGACTCGCGCTCGGATGGGGAGCCTACAACTACACTTTCTTTCTGTTGCTGACGTGGCTGCCCAGCTATCTTTCCGTTTCCCTTCACCTGGACCTGTTCCACTCTGTTTTCTATACCAGTGTGCCCTGGCTGTTCGCCACGTTCACCGATCTCCTGGTGGGCGGATGGCTGGTGGACACTCTGATCCAGCGTGGCTGCAATGCAAGTCGTGTTCGCCAAAGCGTGATGGTTGCGGGAATGGTTTTCGGTCTCGCGATCTTCGGAGCGGCGCGCGCTCACACTCCGGTGACCGCGCTTATCGGGATCAGCCTTGCCCTGGGAGGACTGGCCGCGGCCGCCCCGGTGGCCTGGACCGTTCCATCGCTAATTTCGCCGCGGGAAAGCGTTGGCACCCTCGCCAGTGCGGTGAATTTCTGTGGCCAGATCGGAGCGATTTCCGCGCCCATCGTCACCGGCTACATCATCTCCGAAACGCACTCTTTCGCCGCCGCTTTCGTGACTGCAACCATGATCCTGCTGCTGGGGATTGTGGGCTACATTTTCTTGCTGGGAACGATTGAACCAATCCCAGAACCACGGGAGATCGTGGGTCACGGTTAGCAGAGATTGGGGGAAGTGCAAACAAAGAATGGCTCCTCAGGTAGGACTCGAATCCGCCTGAAAACGTCAAACAAAGGACTTAGCCGAGCCAGTGCGGAAGCGCCCGGAATCAGCGTGTTTTACAAGGACCAGAACGGAGAGATCTTCCACACCTACTCCGCTTACGCACGCGGCACCGAGACGACCATGAACACCTACAATTATCTCGACTACGTGCTCATAGGCCGCGATAAGGATGGATTGGCCTTCACGATGTCCTTGCTCCGCCATCGCGATTGCTATGCGGATGGCTGCTTGGCCGAAGCAGATGAGCCGTAACTGGCCTGCGGTCGCTTACCCGCACGCTGAATATGTGAGCGCACCTCGATTAGTACCAAGTTGACAGCTCTCATTTCCGTCGAGCTCAGGCAAGGTCGTAGCGATCAAGGTTCATCACCTTGTTCCACGCAGCCACGAAGTCCTTCACAAACGCCTTCTTCGAGTCATCACATGCGTAGACCTCCGCGATTGCCCGCAGCTGCGAGTTCGAACCGAACACAAGGTCGACACGCGTGCCGGTCCACTTGATTTTGCCCGTCGCGTGATCGCGCCCCTCATACACGACTTCGGATGTAGAGGAGGGTTCCCACTTCGTATTCA
>Ga0116216_10001665_pt1 | contig 15238 bp, 10 predicted proteins | sample Sb_taG_11_FD_89696 | JGI IMG/M metagenome (GOLD analysis project Ga0116216, IMG submission 89696) | Peat soil microbial communities from Weissenstadt, Germany - Sb_50d_3_AS metaG | ecosystem: Environmental > Terrestrial > Soil > Wetlands > Peat | place: Germany: Weissenstadt | collected 2010-09-21
TCGACATGGGGAAAGCTGGCTTTCACACGAACTCGCAGAAGACTACCTCATCCCGCTTGCAATCACGCACTATAAGAGAAAAGCTGAATGGGTCGCACACGCACCTACCATTTTCAAGCAACTTGGTGTTCATGAGCAATTCCCCGATTTGGATACACTCTTACGCACTCCAAAGGTCTTTCCAGAGATTATGATTTCCTATGATGCATCAATGTCCACGAAAACCCTCGTCCTGGGCGGCGTAGAGTCAGCAGATTATGCTGAGATTTACGACCAACTTTCAGAATTCCTTGCCCACTATGGAGCACGGCCGCTCTCGGTATGTCCCAAAGCATACTTCCAGATGCCTGCACGAATAGAAAAGAGCTACAATGCAACCGACCAGCGCGAAAGGGATGTGCCGACATCTGTGCGCCAGCGTGCGCTAGGCAACATGCAACTCCCAGTTGAAATTGACATCATCTCTGATGATGCTGAATACTGGCAGCAGGAACTCTTGCACGAGGTAGGATACACGGGCGAGGATGAGCATCCCGATTTCATCATTCACCTCAATCGGTTTGAGTATAACCTTGCCGCAGAGCTTCCACAAGAAGCGACAAACGATCCAGATGCATGCCTGGGCGCAAACCATGAACGCATCCGTGAGATTGCGCGTCACATTCCTTCGGCAGCAGGACGCAATGCCGGTATGTTGATTGAGATGCATGACTACTCGCATGAAGTTTATCATCAAGGCTCGCCTGCAACAAGGCGCGATCCTAAGCAGGCAGACAGGATAGGATTGGCAAAAATTGGCTACAAGCAACAATTCATCCGACCGCTCGATGACGATCCTGAAGATTACAGGGATCGCGTCAAGAGTGGGGTACGTGACCTGTTACGTCAGATGGGCTATAGATGGAACGCACTCTATCCCGGCTACCAGCGTACCAACCTCCCGCCTGCCGGCAAGTTTGACATCCTGGCCGTATGGATCATTCGCACAGCCCGGCGCAAAGGACACCGACAGATAGAAGAGAGCGGCAGGCTGCCACTTCTGGCCTATGCACCCGGAAATGAGATGCAGGTATACGTTTGCCTGCCGAATGATCGTGGTCCGCACTGGATACCTTATAGTGACGCGTCGCTCCTCATGCAGCAGTATGAAGAGCGCAGTATGGGACATGAGGAGATGCGTCTCTTCATAACGAGTGCGCTCCGCGATCTTCCGTTGGAACGTGACGGTCTCTTGCTGCTGCATGAACAAAAACTACGTAGCGTCTTTCCTGAGTTGCTTGATGAGAACATCGGTGATGTTGATCTCAAAACGACCTTTGCACTGGGAACGCGCCCTATCCGACTCGCACGAATACGCTATGCGGGCGATGGAACCGTGCCAGAGACCTATCCAGCCTACAACCCAGGAGGAAGCGCAACAGGGGTATTCTTTACGCAGGTTCCAGATATGTTCTATTCAACGCAGACCAAGCCGGGCACCGCAAGGAACGAGAAAGTAAAAGACCGCCGCCATCGTGATCCCTATGCGCCGGGCCATCCATCCTGGAACCCGACCACGCTCGAAATCTATCTGCGTGGACTCATGCCAGGAGATAAGTCTGAAGAATTTGCGCTCGTGACCCATCGACTCCGTGAAGAAGCCTACAACACGGACAAGGCGACACTGCTACCTGAGCCGTTACACAGTCTCAAACTGTTGGGCGAATATATCCCCCGTTTGCGCGACGAGGAAGAAAGCGAGCAATAGTCAGCACACCTCATACGACAACTTTTCCCTCCACGAAGCAAAAGTGCTTTGTCATTGGCTATTGCCAGCATTGAATCATACCTTTGCCTAGAGTTGAGCGTGAACTGTTCAGTTTTATAGAGGTGCGTTGTCAGCAGGGTTTGCCTCATCTTCGAATTCAGAAGCATACCGTTGCCAAGAAAATTGTTCGCTTTTTCGCACACAAGTGTGCCTGTTCTGCCTGTATTGGATGTACTTGCGGCAAACCTTTCATGGCGACGGGGTCAGCCTTTTGGGTCTAGCATAGGTGTGGTGAAAACTCTCGTTTCAAAGAGGAGAACCGCTGCTGTTTGTGTTTAAAGAGCAAATGATTTTCTTCTGAAAAGCACATCCTTCGCTAAGATTGAGCCAGATTCAATTGTACACTGGCGTTAATAATAGACTAACAGTGCTTCAAAACTTTGCGAATTACCTGGCAAGTAGAAAAACAGGTTTGCTACTCCTCACATTATCAAGCATGTGAACTTGTATTGAAACAGACGCAAATCCGTACTTTCGCTTGTTTTTCCTCTGAGTGGATCGTTGTGCATGCTCAACATCTGTAATGTAACTCAAGGGTGGTCAAAATTTGAAAGGTGGGAAATCGACGTAAATCACGGAATCGGAAGTTATCATCCAGACCATGCCGTTCCGATTCAGTTTCTTTCATTGACAACCTGTAAATTTAGCTCATTTTGCCTGGTTTGCACAAGCTTGTTTCACATCAGAGTATGACAATGAGTAAGAAAATCATGCTAAAAAAAAGTTGCTCGCCAAGGAGGAGCCACATCTAATGTCTCATCACAACGAATCCACAGATTGGAGAAAAGAGGTATGACTGATACCTATATCGAACTAGGTGGAAAGAAGGCCATTGCCTGGTCGCTAGAGTGGCCTGGCTGGTGCCAGATTCGCACGAGCGAGGTGGCGGCAGTGCAGGCGTTTAGCGATGCCGAGGATCGCTATCAGCTGATCGCGCAGCGGACAGGGCAGGATTTTGCCCCTGGCGATCTCGTGGTTGTTGATCGCCTCCCAGGCGATGCCAACACGGCTTGGGGACTGCCTTCAGTTCTGGCTTCTGCCGTAAGCAGACCAATCGATGCAGTGACCGCTCATTGCAACGTGGCGCTCCTTCGCGCATCATGTGACATGCTGGAAGAGTTTGTCGCGGTCTCTCCGGCAGAACTGCGTAAAGGTCCGTGTGGTGGAGGTCGCGACCGAGACGAGATCCAGCGCCACGTCATCGAAGCCAAACGGGCTTTATGCACGCAAGATCGGAATACGGCACTAACCTTTCTAGGTGAACGACTAGAGGCCCTCAAAACCATGCGGGAAGAGATCGCAGCTGTGCTCTCGAAGCCGTGAACCGGAGAGCCCCTGGTTTCTATGGATGGACCGCCAGCTACGTGGTTCGGTGCATGGGTGGCATGTGGTTGATCACATCTGGGAGATCGAAGATCGTCGAAGCTGATCGCGTGAGCGAAGTGTATGATGGGTCCTCTATTCTGACAAGTTCAAGTAGCGATAGAGGGTGGACTTTTTAATGTTAAGCGTTTTTAAGATGGTTTTGATTGGGGTATTATTCGCGTGAAGTTGCTTTGCAATGACTACTTTAGTATCGGTAGCCCTCACTTTTGGTCTTCCTCCAACTCGCCCCCGAGAGCGGGCAGCATCAAGGCCTGCCTTCGTGCGCTCACTAATCAGATTGCGCTCAAACTCTGCGAGCATGGCAATGAACTGAAAGAAGAGTTTCCCTGTTGCGCTCGTTGTGTCGATATTCTCAGTGAGAGAAACGAGGTTGATCTGTTGTTTCTGAAGGCCTTCAACTGTCTCGATCAACTGTTTCAGTGATCTGCCTAGCCGATCCAATTTCCACACTACCAGGTTATCCCCAGCGTTCAGGTAGTCCAGAGCTGCAAGAAATTCTTTGCGATCAAAGCGGGTCCCTGTTTGCTTGTCGGTAAAAATGCGGATGACCCGACGCTTTTTGAGTGCGTCTAACTGGAGCGCTAAATGCTGCTCAGTTTTTGAGACGCGTGCATAACCGATCTCTCGCCCTTGGGTCGTAGTGTCATTCATGTACTTTTCCGGAGTGCTGCACATCGACGTTTTCCTTCCCATAGTGCCATAAAAGGGTAATCATGTCAAATAGCTTGCACTTTGATTTCTGGGACGAGTTTTCGGGACCTGGAAAAAGACGCTGAAAGTATTTTACGCCGTCTGGTTGCTGAGTCCCAAGAAACGGACGATTCGTGAACCCTTTTCTCTGCTTTAGAAAAGCCGCGTGTCTGTGCTGAGGAGGGATTCAGGGACGCAAAATGCTCTTGCAACAAGGGATAGATGAATCAATACCCACCACCCACGCGCTGAAGCAGGATACACCCTGTCTCCTCTTCGAGGAAGAGGACGGCCCTCCAAGGGAGTGCGCGACTTTGTGTGAGAAACAATCGGTGTATATAATACTGGAAATAGGCTCCTCCTCCACCAACAAGACCGACGACTAAGGCACGCTTCCTGGACCTGCTCACTGAAAGAGATCGGCTGCATCCGCATGCGCTAGCACCTCCTGGCACACGCGGGCGCTGCAAACAGTGTTCCGCCCGCAATCTGTTGGAGCGGCTGCGCAGACACCAACAGTCGGTTCTGCTCTTCCTGGAAGACCTCCGCGTGGATTTTGATAACAATTTGGCGGAGCGCGATCTGCGCATGGTCCCGCGTGCAACAAAAGGTCTCCAGGTGCTTCCGCAGCGGTGCAGGATCGCAAGCCTTTGCGCGCATTCGCGGCTATGTGTCCACGCTGCACAAACAAGGTATGCCGCTGGTGTCGGCGAGGCCTCACCACTCTTTGCGGTCATCCCGTCCTTCCTTCGCTCTAGCGGACCCTGAAGATGGTACGTACGCTTTGCCTCCTCGGCACCTTTCATCTTCCGTGTGAGTGCGGATTACCCGAGAGTTTGATGGTCAGGAGGAACTCGTGGTGCGTCACCCAAGGCTGCCTGCTCTTCCCCCCTTGGTGATCAACTGTTGCGCCATGTGCTGGGTAGAGGTATCAGCAACAGGCAGAAACGGCCACAGGCGATGCGCCATAGCATTCACCGCCAACAACACTCCAAAACGCTGGATCACAGAGGCGACCATCGACGCAGGGGGTGTCGGTATGGGTGTGCCATGTAAGCCCGATCCTGGTGGGATACTGATCAAGCAACCCGAGGCAGGCGTTGGCCCCGGCACCAACTGCGGTTCGGTATTGGGCGGAGCTGAGGCAAATACCAGGGTAGACATATCTCCAAAAGCGGCTTGACATATCGGGGTCTCACTCCCGACGGAGCCGCTGTGATTGGTGGGTGTCACGCCCCACCCCATGCCGTTCCAGGTAATATTCAAGGGGACGGTGAGAGCATTTTGCTGTCCGAGAATAAAGCTATCTGCCTGATTCTCCTCGACGACCCGTCCATCTCTGGTGGTGAACTGCCAGAGCAATTGCACCAGGACTGACGCTTGCCACACTGTTGGGGACGATATGATATTGGATCCAGCGAAGGCAGGAACATCACAGAATAAGCGGCAGTCCTGGTTGCCTGAGTCGCATGCTCCATTCGCACAAGGCGCAGCGGATGATGGGCTGGTATCCAGGTGCAGGTGCAACGTCGCCTCCAGTGGCTGGTGAGCAGCAGCGAAACAGATTGCTGCACGCTGTAAGACGACGGTACAGGACCGGGTGTTCGTACCGGAGACAGCCGAGGTCTGCGTGTACACCTCTCCTGCCTGTACTGTCTCACTGGACTGCTGACGGTCGAGCACTGCTTGCGCTGCCTGGATCAACGCGGTACGCTGCCTTGCAGAAAGCATGGTCACGTTGGTCGGAAAACGAATAGTGGCGCTGATCGTGCCTCCCAGGTAAGGCGCGGCAACGGGGAACTGGCAGGTATCACGACCAGACCCCAGTGGCACAGAGATCCGGCACTGCTGCGGTGCAAATGGAGCAGCATGCCAGGTCAACGTATGCTGACCTGGCGGTAAACTGAAGAGCGTATAGGCTCCTCTGGAAAACAAGGCAACACGTTTTCCGTCGACAGACAGCGATCCCCAGGGGGGATTCGCATCCAGTCCAAAATAAGAGGTTGATGGCTCGACGGTTGGTGGCGACCCGCGTAGGAAGAGCCGGCTAAAGGAGGTCATAACGAACAAGACGATCAGAAGCGCCAGCCCCATGCACATGGCAGCCGCAATGGTCTTCTGCTTGCGGTACTTGGGGGAAAGCAACCAGGTTTGCGTGAAGAAGCGTGGCGTGTTTGCTGAACCCCCTTCGTCATCGTGATGCAGATTGGTGATCTCCACGACATCATCATCGTGTGGCTCATCCAACTCGTTATGATCCATGCTGTCCTCAGAACTCGTTTCATGACGTATTCGCTTCACATGTTACATCATGAAGTGTACAACACCTTGTTAAAATGAATCTGAAATGGACTGGAAGGGAAATAGAAAGCGGTCATCATTCCCAGGTTCTTCTTTCCTGGCACTTCTTCGAGCACGAAAGTTGGCGGAAGAGCTACACGTGCGTACCATCTTCAGGACCTGGGCAGGTACGATATATCTAGTGTCAGACACAGTGGTGTATGACAGCTGCCTATCAACAACGATGCCGCTTCTATACTGTGCCAACCGTCTGCTGATTGGAAGTACCACCAGGACGTATCCAACTCTTATCGTTTCGATTGCAAAAAGCTTCACACCCAGAGCGACGTCAGGAAAAAAGGAAGATATCTAGAATGCATCTGTTGAGTCTCATATGACAAGTATTGCCAAAACGCACTTTTTGGGAAAGTGGTAAGAGGTCTTATTAAACGACCCAGCCTGTTGAAAAACTCTATTGCAGAGCTTTTCTGAGAAGAACAACATCGGGAAATTCATTTATATGAGGCCAATTCGCAGTAATTTGGAAGCAAAACAAGCTGATTCGCATTTTTAAAAACTCATCAGTTGACTTTTTCAACAGGCTGGACCGTTTTCTGCAGTTGATATGTTCGTTTCTAGTTATTTTGTCGTTTGGTTGCTAAGCACTTACAAGCGACTGTTTGTTAAGACGGGAAGGTTCAGATCATCGGCCAATAATGAGACGAGCTATTTTCATACCAACCATGCGGCAATGGATTGGAATGCACAAGTGACATGGAAATCACGGACATCTTACTATCACCCACTCCACGCTCTACGTTCTAGCTGCATGCTGGCGCTTCCTTACCGCTTACGATGAACAAGTTCCTTCTCCTGAGCCCACCGTGCGATCTGATGGCGCGAAGAAACCCCTAATTTCGAAAGCACCCCGCTCACATAGGTTTCCACTGTCCGTTTGCTTACCACCAGCAATTCGGCAATCTCGGCATTGGATTTGCCCTGCCCAATCAGTGCTGCCACCTCCCTCTCTCGTGCAGTTAATCCGCCGTACTGGCTGGCTGTGGTCCGACGCGCTGAGACAGGTTTCTCCTTCGGCAGTGTCGCGTAGGCAGTTTGCTCGAAGTGCTCGCGGAGCGCCTGGTCCTCGATGCTCTCCGCCAATGTAACTATTCCCTGACGAGCCGAGGCGAACAGCGGCAGCGCCTCCCCCAGGCGCCTCTGCCGCTGGTAGACTCGCCCGAGCGAGCGCTCAATCTGCCAGAGCAGGGGCAGATACTGCTGCAGCTTCGCTCCACGCCTGGCCTCCTCCAAGACCTGGATCGCCTCCTGGTCCCGGCCAAGCGCGGAGAGCGCCTCGCCCTGACACTTCCAGAGCCGGGGAATGACGTGTGCTTCTGTCTCCCCTGCTCGTTGGGGAGCAGTTGAGAGCAACTGCTCACAGCGTTGCAGCGCGAGGTCGGGCTGCTGTTGCACCAGGGCCAGTTCTGCCCAGGCCAGGAGGAGCGAGCGCTCCGCCAACAAGCGCGGGTTCTCGGCCCCTGATCGCACCTCTTGCAGTGCCGCCTCGGCCAGCTTCGGTTGGCCGAGAGCCGCGTAGGCCTGCATCTGGACGTCAATAAGATTGGTGATCCAAAAAGCCGAGCCCAGCGCTCGCGCGACCTTGAGCCCGGCCTCCACATGGGACAATGACTGCTCGGGAGCAAGCATAAACAGCGAGGTGCGAGCCAGGGCATCATGCGCCCCGGCAACCCACTGCTGGTGATCGATCTCCGTGGCCAGGCGCAGTCCACGCTGCGCATGCGCCAGTGCGCTCCCCAACTGCCCAAAGTAGGCGAGGGTCACGCCAAAGATAAGATTAGTAAAGGCTTCCCCGGCGGCCCACTCGATCTCGCACGCCAGGTGTAACGCCTCAGCCAGATCACGCTCACATTCTGCCAAGCTCCAATTGGCGGTGCAGGTCGTGTCACCACACCTAGGGGAGGCACTGCTCGCGCACATGGTCAGACAGGAGGACAATACGCTGCGGTTGCCCGACGCGCGTAGCAGTTCGATGGCTCGCTCGTACATGTCCACCGCCGTGATCTCGTCACCGAGATGCAGAGAGGCGGTCCCTAGCAGATCGAGGGTTTCGGCCATCCCAGGCTGGTCGTGCTGCGCTTCAAAGAGCGCCAGCGCCTCCTGATGTGTTGCCTGGACCTCGTCAATCTGGCCAGTGTTCAGCAGCCAGTTGCCCTGCCGGTTGAGACTGTGCGCGTGCAGCCCGGCATCACCCAGGTCTCTGGCCAGGTCGACCGCTTGCTGAAAATACGCACCGGCACGTTTGTAATCGCGACCCGTCCACAGAAAGCCGAGATCCAGGGTGCTCTGCCACTCGAGGCGTCCATCCTCCGCCTGACGCACTGCGTGCAGCGCTCGTTCGTAGTCCTTCTTCGCCTGCTCAAAGTCGCCCAGCATCTCATAGGCCTGCCCGCGCGCCCGATAGCAGGTCGAGGGCACCGCCTGCTCCAGTTGCTGGGCCGCTTGCATCGCACGCGTCCACTGATCCACGGCGGCGCGCGGCGCGGAGAGGGCCTGCGCCTGCTCGGCAGCGCGCCGTGCGTACTCCATGGCCTTGCTCCACAGTTCCGCTTCAGCACAGTGATACGCCAGGTCCCCAAGGTAAGCATCCAGAGCTGTTGCATGCAGGTGCTCCAACGTCTGGGCGATCGTGCCATGCAATGCGCGTCGCTCCCGCGCCAGCATTCTCTCGGAGATCGCCTGCCGCGTGAGCGCATGGCGAAAGGCAAACTGCTCCGCCGACTCCTCAATGACCAGTTGAGCGGCCATTAGCTCCTTCATCACCTCCAGCAGAGACGCTTCGTCGTCCTGGGTGATCTGTTGCAGAAGGGCAAAATCGAAGCGCCGTCCCGCCACCGCCGCCAGCTGTAAGACTCGCCGTGCATCGGCACTCAAGTGAGTAAGACGAAGCTCGATAGCCTCCTGCAGGCTGAGTGGGATGCGCCAGGTGTCTGTCTGCTTCCAATGCCAGCCGTCCTCCCCCTCGACCAGCTCTTCGGCCATCATCAAGGCTTTGAGCACCTCTTCCAGGAAAAAGGGATTGCCCTCCGTCAAGCCATAGAGGGCATCAAGCATTCCCGCAGGCAGGGAAACTGTCCCCTGTAAGATGGTCTGCAGCATGGTCTCGGTATTGGCTCTGGTCAGCCGCGCCAGGGCGATTTCTTGTCTCAGCCGTTCGCGGTCGAGCTGGGCCAGCAAGGAGCGCAGCGACTGAGTCACCTCATCACTGCGATAGGTCAGCACCACCAGGAGTCGGTGCGCCGCTGTCTTGCGCGCGAAGAAGAGGAGGAACTCGAGCGTGCTCTCATCGCTCCAATGGAGATCCTCCACCACCAGCAGGACCGGTCGAGAACTCGCCTGCTTCGTGAAGACATCAGCCAGCGTCGCAAAGACGTGGCGTTTCTCCTGTTCAGGGTCCAGCGGGGACAGTGGAGTGAGGCTGGCTACTTCGGGTAAATGCTGAACCTGCTCAGGAAGCAAGGGGAAGAGAGCACGTGCAGAGGATCCCAGCGCCGTCGCGATCTGGGCGGATGAGAGAGGAGCCAAGAACGCTCGCAAGAGGTCAAGCAGGGGGGCATACGGGCAGGAGTGGTCGGCTGGGAAGCACTGCCCACTCAGGAGTTGGAACCCAAGAGCTGAGGCCTCCCGTTGTAGTTCGGTCATCAGCCGCGATTTGCCAATGCCAGCTTCTCCGGAGAGTAGTACAACGCCTCCTTGCCCGCGCGCGGCGGCTTCGATACATTCCTGCAGCGCGGCCATTTCTGCGTTGCGCCCGATCAAGATCGGGCAGACAACTGGCTGATGAAGTGGGATCGTCATGGAAAGATCTCCCTGGTGAACGCTTGCAAACGGACCCTCGCGCTTGTGTGGTCCCAACACGCGGTGATGCTTCATCCGTGAGCAAGCTGATTGACCGTACATTGGTTTCAGATACCCATCAGATGCGTGCCCAACCATACTATAGCATATAGTTCCGTGTCTCTTCCACGAAATCTCCGTGTAGTGTGTTCAAAACCATCGTGTGTTCACTGATGACACCCGCACTTTTTTCAGGCATACTTGCTGGTGACGGGTACAGCGGAACGACGCTCACTGCATAGACAGGCAATAGCATAGCAGAACAAGGAGGTTTCCAAAACAATGTCCATGCATAATCACGAAGGAATCATCTGGAGCAATGCTATGCAAGGGGTGAACAGACGCTCCGGACCTGGCGAAGACTACGCTGCCATCGACACGCTCCAGGCAGGTCAGCCCCTGGTGGTCCTCTGTTATTCGCAGGGTGAACCCGTAACCTTCACGAACCCATTTCAGACGAATACGAGTGATGCCTGGGATTTCGTCGTGACCAGCGACCAGGATCCTGGCGGGTATGTGGCAGACGTCTTCGTTGACACGGGCGGTGACACCACCCAACAGTTCGGAGAGCAAGGCCGGTGTGACATCCTTCAACAACGCTTCGCCCCGAATCAACCAGTTGGCTAGCATGGAAAAAGCAGAAAAAGGAGACACAGTCATGACACAACAACCAACACACGAAACTTCAAAGATGGAAGATGCAGCACGAATCGGCATAGGGAGGGTAAAGATAGCCTGGTTCGAGCATGGTACCAGTCGTATCTACTATGAAGAACAGGGCACAGGCGATCCGGTGCTTGTGCTCCCCGGATTCGCCGGGGGTATCGAGGAGTTTGCAGCGCTGAGGGAAGCCCTGGTGACGGCAGGTAACCGGGTCATCGCAGCCGACTTGCCCGGTTCCGGCCGCTCAGAGCCGCAGCCACGCGTGTATACTGCCACCTACTATGAGGATGATGCGCGTTCGTTTGCGGCCCTGCTCCAGCATCTGGCGACCGGACCTGCGCACCTGATCGGCTTCAGCGATGGAGGCGAGGTCAGCTTACTCATGGCAGCGCTGATGCCTGGCGTCGCACGCTCTGTGGTGACCTGGGGCGCGGCAGGGGTGATCAACGATCCCGATCGACGCCTGCGGGAGGCGATGTACAACATTGTTGACCATCCCATCCTACCGCTTCAGCAGTTTCGCGACTTCCTCGTTGCTACCTACGGTGAGACCAACGCTCGCGCCATGACGCAAAGCCATGTAGATGCCCTCAGCGACATCATCAAGGGTGGAGGCGAGCTCAGCCGCTCAAAAGCGGACACTATTACCTGTCCCGTGCTCCTCATCGCGGGCCAACATGACATCTTTGCCCCGCCTGCCCTTGCCTCCGAGTTAGCCGCTCGCATTCGCACGGCAGAGGTGCTGGAGGCAGAAGGCGCCGAACATAATGTGTACGCAGACCGCCCTGAATGGGTGACGCAAACAATCCTCGACTGGGTGGGCAAACACTAGACCCTACAGTCGTCTATCGCAGCCTGGAGACGAAAAAAGCATCTCTATACGCTCGTTGCCATGCGAATACCCAGCTCTGTTTCCATCTCACGTCACCCGGAGAGTGGTCAGGGCGTATGAGCAACGAGCCGTGTTCAAGACCGCTGAGATGTTCATACGGCGTTGAGACGGGTTCGTTGCATCTGTCCTCTCCCATCCATTGTGGATACGATATTCGGTCCCTTTCCTATGAAGGTGTACCCTACTCATGTAACACATACCATACGGGAGAGGACTTTTATTCCTCGCAAGAAAGTTTCTCTCCAGCTTGTTTTTCACTCGCGACTGAGGATGCAACCAAAACGTGAGTCTCACCAAACCACCCAGCCTGTTGAAAAAGGCCTTGTCGAGCTTACAAATGAACGTATGAGCTTTCCGGCTCAAAAAAACCTTGAAGAAGGAGAAGCAAGCGAAAACGACGAGAGATAGTAACGTCTACGAGACCATGAAACGATGACCCCGTGAAATCCATGACGATGATGAGAGAAAAGCTGCTTGTTTGAGGATGAACGAACGACTTGGTGGCTCCGTAGGAGAGCAGAGATACCGCAGCGATGCTACGTCTAGGTCTGGAGCTTTTCAGCAGGTCATATCTTAGGGACTCATCTGTCTCCCCATTAGGAGGAGCGAGCGCAGCCACCGCCTGTGTTGGAAACGGACGTCGTCCCCATCCTCGCTTCTGAAGCAGCCGTTTGAGATTTTGCCCCGAGGCAATCACGAGCGCCTCGCAATTGATACGCCAGAGCCTCCTCAAGCGGAAACGCCGCATGCCATGACAGTCTTTGGCTTCCGCAAAGAGTGGTTCAACCCAGACTTTCCGCTTGTCCATGGCCCTTTGGTAGGCGTCTGTCTGGTGATACCCTTTCACGCGCTCTTGATAGTCCGCAAAAAAAGAACGGTGGACGTGCCGACCACGCTTGTTGGGAGTACAGTGTGGTTTCAATGGGCAGGCATTACACGTGCCAGCAGCTGCACGGTATTCCACGAGTTGTGCCTGCTCTTCTCGGTGAGTCGGAAGCAGGAGTTGCCCTTGAGGGCAGCGATACTGATCATGGACAGCATCATAGGTGAACTGAGCTGGTCCATAATAGGCTGTCTTGTGTTCCCAATCGGGTAAAGGGACATAGGCTCGGATGTGTGCATCTTCAATGGGCTTGATATTCTCAAACGTTCCATATTTGGTATCGCCGGTGACGTGTCTGGGCCGCACACGCCAGCGAAAAGAGACGTACCAGAGTACATCAAGCATGGGTTGATTGTCCATCACCTCCCCTGGCACGACCAGTACTGCGAGAATGATGCGACGCTTTCCTCCATCCACGACGTAGTGTGTGTGGTAGCCCAGGTGAATTCCTCCTCCCTTGAGGCGCATGGGTGTGGCATCTGGATCAGTGGTACTGATCCGAAAGTCAGCAGTTCGCCGATAGAGGCCATGGGTTTCTCGCTGTTGCCGACCTCCCTCTGCAATCCAGTCATGCCGGGTAGCATTGTCTTCCGCAAGTTCCTCATCCTGTACCTCGGGGATAGCAGTGGGGAGTGTGATTGGCAAAAGTGAAGAGGTGTCCGCTGGAAGTGGTTTGGGAAGCGGCTCGTCACCGATGCTTTGCTCGGCGTTTTCAGGCTGTGCTTGTTCCGGTGCAAAAAGTGCGGTGAGGTGCTCCTGGATGGCTTCTCGCGCCTCAACCGCAAAACGAGGGGCAAGCGAATCCAGATCCGCATTGGCATGGACTTGCGTTGAGTCGAAGTACAACTCCTTACCCCACACCAAGTTGGCCTCTTGACACCGCTGGACAATGGCCTCGAAGAAACGTCGAAAGACTTCTAGGCCATAGCGCTGGCGGATCTTGCTGAGGGTGGAATGATCGGGTAACGGCTCTCCCAAATCGTATCCCAGATACCACAAGATGCTCAGCCGATCAGCCGCATGCCGCATCAGCAGACGTTCGGAGCGGATATCCTCGAAAAACATGACCAGTTGCAGCTTGAAAAAGACCATTGGATCGATTGAGGGACGACCCTTGCACGCATAGGTCTCCTGCACAAACTCCCGCACAAACGAGAGGTCGAGCGTCCGCTCCAGGTGACGATAAAAGTGATCTTGGGGCACCAACTCCTCAAGGGACACATTGACCAGCGGGGCAAAGGAGCGCTGCTTCAATCCCATCATAGCCATTGCCTTTCATCGCTTCATTTCTCAGGTGAATCAACAAGGGGATTGGCTCTCCAAGGAGCCTGATGTGTTCCGTCGTGTTCCAATGGACGCAACCACAGCGAGACATGCGCAGGCTGCATCGTGTCCTGCACCACCGTGAGCAGGTGCTCGCGCAACTGGTGCAAATCCACCTCATTGCGTAACGTGGCGCTAAACGCCTCAACGACCTTCGTGGCATCATACTTGCGCCGGTAGAAGCGACGATCAATGATGCGTTGAATGCGATGGCGCAAGGGCTGGAAAAGTGCCGCGATAGCAAGTGTCGAGACCACAATGATCACAGCATTATTCTGCTTGAAAAATCCCTGGAACAGGAATTGTAAGGCGAAGATAAGGCCAAAGTAGATGAGGGCAAGGATGAGCGTGAGCGCACCATAGACCAGGGTACGATTGATGATGATGTCAATCTCCCACAGCCGGGAACGCAGCACCGCGAAACCAAACGAGAGAGAGATAAAGAGTGGCATCAAGAAGCCAAGCTCATTGAGCACAAAAAGATACAAGACACTGCGTTCAGCGAGGGTTGGGAAAAACAAACCCAGCGCTGTCGCGATGACATTGATGGAGATGGGCACAGCAAGACCGAAAACCACCCATTTGGTCTGCTGGCGCTCTCGTAGACGAGATACGCGCCGAAAGCGGTAGAGTTGGACCGCTGCAATGAGCACCAGCCCGCCGATAGCAACGAACCAGCCAAACTGGCTCTCCGGGTTTTTTGGGAGTAAAGGTGAGACTGGTAATAAGGTGAGAGGGATCTGCAATGCCAGAAATACCAGGAAAGTCCAGCGAGTCCAACGAGGCACGAACCGTCCACTGGGGAACAGCAGGAAGACAAGCACAAGCAAGGCCTGGGCAAGTAAACTCATACAGAGGTTTGGCACCAGCCACGGCGAGGAACTGCTCAATGGCACATTCACGAACTCGATGATGGGACCTAACGTAATCAGCATGAGCGCGACGAAGAACGCCATCCGGTCATCGGGCCTGCGCCAGATGATGAGCGTACTGACCACTAAACACATGAGTATCGAGATTAACGCGAGCACAATCGTGAATGCTGCATACCTGGTTATTGATAGGCCCACACTTTCGAGCATCACTGCTTGTGAATGAGTGAGTTGCTGGTATTCGCATGCGATCTCAGTACACGGCGTTTGCAGCTGGGCCAGGTACGTGGGGAGACTGGCGAAGAAGATAGCCAGGGTGAGGACAAACAGGGTGATCCAGAGAGCTCGAGCAAGCAAAATCCAACGTCCCTGCAAGCGTGCAAAGCTTTGCTGTTCACGGCTCTCAGTTATAGGTTCAGGTGCTTGCCGAACGTTCATGCTCGCACTTTCTGTTTTCTGAGTTCACAAGAATCGTTCCACGGTTTTCGTGAAACGCGAAGCGACTTCTCAGGCATCTTTTTTGAAAA
>Ga0116216_10001666_pt1 | contig 15236 bp, 9 predicted proteins | sample Sb_taG_11_FD_89696 | JGI IMG/M metagenome (GOLD analysis project Ga0116216, IMG submission 89696) | Peat soil microbial communities from Weissenstadt, Germany - Sb_50d_3_AS metaG | ecosystem: Environmental > Terrestrial > Soil > Wetlands > Peat | place: Germany: Weissenstadt | collected 2010-09-21
CGAGCGCGAACCGGTGCCGGCGACGAGCGGCGGTCAAGGCCGACCGCGTCGAGGGGATGGTGCTGGACGCCGTCCGGGCGTACTCGGCCACGGCCGACGCGCCCCGACGCGCGTCGCGCAAGCGGCAGATCCGCGAGGCGGACGAGGCGATCGAACGCGCCAACGCGGATCTCGATGACACGATCCGGCAGCTCGGCGGGCTTGGATTGTTGGGCCGGCCCGCGAGCCAGGAGACCTTGGAGAAACTGACCACGGCGCTCGATGACGCGCACCCCGTCCGGGCGCGACTCGGCGATGGGGGCGAGAGCAACGTCATCGGTCCTGACGACATCGACAAGCTGTGCGAACCCGCGAAGCGGTTAGCGGCGTGGCGACGGCTGATCACCGACACCGTCGAGTCGGTTACCGTCGCGCCGGCGATGACCGCGGATGGGCGCGCCAGCCGCCTCTGGGACCCTCGCCGGATCGACATCAGGTTCCTGCGCCAGCATCCATAAGCAAGCCGCCCGCGGCGACCTCTCGCGCTCCCGTCGACACCCTCCGGTCGTACGATTCGCACAACCCTTTCGACCGTCGCGGAGTCGGACGTCGTCGTCGGGCACGATTTCCGCAACCGCGAGAACCAGCAGCTCGAGACCGGCGTCACCGGCGGTGCGAGATTCGTCCGTCGGGGAGGCGCGACGCCGCGAGCCCGCGGTCGTCTGTGAGTAGCCGTCGGTTGTACGGAGCCCACAATTCAGGGATCGCCGGCGGTCACGGCCACGCGGTCGACGCGACTAATCGCAACCTCGGCGCGACTATCGCAACCGCGACTATCGCAACCGTGGCATTGCGATCACGCCGGCTCGGCGGGTCGCGTGAGTGCTCGCCGTCGAGAGGGATCACCCCGCCCGGCGTGCCGGGACGATCGGATTTGTGACGGAGCGATCGTCCGGCGGCTGCACGCCGGGCTCCTCCTTCTGGGCGAACGCAGCAGTCCGGTGCCGGCGGAACTCACGCTCGCATCCACGCGATAGCGACAGCGGCGCGAATTCGCTGGACGCCGGGGAGGGAGCTAGCAAGCGTGTGCCGCCGCGTAGGCGAGTGCTCGACGTCGACCGGCGCACCCCCTCTGTTGCTTCGCCTGACGGAGGAGCACTCGCCGAAGGCCCCGGGTCGTCGGCGGTTGGAACTCGTCCAACTGAGCAGCGAGCCCGCGATCGCGTGACGCTGGCGCAGCCCCTGATGAAGCAGCGTTCTCGACGCGGGCAGGATTGCGCCCGCTGGTCTTGCTCAGATGCAGCGTTGCCGTCGGGAGTAGTGCAACTCGATCAAAGCGACGCGTCCTGAGGCCGTTGGTCCCTGGCCTAACGCGGCGACGGTCGCGGCGCCCGGCGGGAGACTCCGGAGGGCGATCACGTTGTTAGCGCGGATGCTCCTACTGGTCGCTCCGCAAGATCTCCGCATGGGGCCGAGGTGCGCAGGCAGGACCGTAGGTCCCTTGTCGCCGGGTCGGCTCGGTGGTCCTTCTCGGCTCATCGCTGCGTTCACGGCGCGACTTTTCCCACGCCGAAGAACTGGCGCGGGCAACCGCTGATCTCCTACCAGGTGATCATCAGCCTGATCGCTCGCACGACGACCAGCACGGCTCGAGATCCACGCCCGCCTCGACGAAAACGACTACCCCAAGGTCGACGTCACCGATGCCGAGCTTGCCGCGGTCAACCTCACCCGCCATTCGCCACGGCGAATCGAACGACTCAATCAACCCATCACCTAATTCATAAGTGGTGCAAGGCCGCGAAGCCCTTAGGTTGGGATTCGCGTGAAGTGGACTGGCGGCTCAGGCGGCGGCTAGGGGAGTCCCCTACAGACCGGCGGCCTGGAACTGCCACTTCCATTCGGTGCGTTTGATCGGGTCGCTGAAATCGCCCGTCACTTTGGTGGCCTGGTCATTCGTCCTCGGGAAGGACCCGGTCGCGGCCGTATCCAGATCGTCGAACGCCTCAGGAACCGTCCTGCTGAAGACTATGCAATTGACCGGCACCGTGTATGGGGTGGAGGCCGTATCGACGAGTGCGTCGTAGTAGCTGAAATTGCCTGCGATGTGCAGAAAGCCTCCCCATGGGGCCTTGCTGTCTGTCGACGACCCGGTCCCCGAGCACAAGCCGCCCGCGTACAACATGGTGCTGCTGATCGATCCCATCGGGCTGTACACGTACACCGCTTTGGAATGGTCGTAGTAGGAGAACTCGAAGTGGAAGGAGCTCTGGGAAGAGGTCGTTCTCGTGCCTTCGCCGGGCACCGTGACGATGGTGTCGAAATACGGCACGTCCCACTGTCGGGCGATCACCTCGAAGTGCTCCCCCTTGAAGAAGTTGTTGTCGTCGTCGGACTCCTTGAACTTGTTCGTGAAGTTGGCGACGGCACCGAGCTGGGCGTGACCGAGCGTCGGCCTGGTGCCGACCATGTCCACGATGAAGTACCTCGAGTGGATCGAGCGCTTCAACCTCGGGACATGGATCTTCAGCTGATGGTGTTTCCTGGCGCTGTCCTGGTAGAAGACGTCAAGAATCGATGGAGGCGCGGCGACGCGACCCTGGTTCCTGATCCCAACGCGGACCTGGATCGGCTCCATCACCCCGTCGGTACCGACGACTGCGTAGGCCGGATCGCCAAAGTTCGCCACCAGCGAGGTGATCTTTAGGTCCGGCCTCGGGCGATGACGCCTCGCGGCGGCCGTCGCCGCTACCGGCCCCGCCAGCATGACGACCGCTAACAGCAACGCTGCGACCGAGCCTCCGGCCACTCGAGCGGTTCGAGTGCCCCATCGGACGCCCGCGTATCCACCAGCTCCACGGCAAGCGCGGCTTCGGTTACGACTCCTCATAACGCGACTCCCCAGTCGGTGATCAGCAGGAGGGTATTACGTCGCGTCTCGTGTGTGTGCTTTTGTTGGTAGCCGAGGACCAACTCTCGGGCGTCTGACCGGACTCGGATAACAGCCTGAGCACGGGATGGAGCCAAATCGCCCCGAATGGAGAATGCGGGATTGGCCTACTTGCACCGGCGTCCTTGCCTCGATCCGGGCAAGGCGAGACTGCTGGTCTGGAACAGATCCGCGCGTCTGGGTCAGATCGCGGATCGGCGCCGGCAATGCACCCGAGTTCGTTCCAATGCGGTAATCTCTGGAGGTCAAGATCGATGCCTTGTGACTTCTGCTCCGCTGCGAAGGAGCAGTCTGTTCAGTGGCGGGGCAAGCTTCTGTTGTTCGGTTGCGGCTGAAGAGATCGCTGCCGTGGGGCGATCGCGTCAGGCGCCGGCGGGATCGTGGGTGAAGGTCAGTTCCGGCTTGGGTGGTGTCTTCCCGCGCCAGCGCTTTCGCGTCGCCCCTGCGAGGTGGTGAGCGAGCGCTCGGGCGCGAGCGGGGAGCGTCTGCGTAGTTGTGGGCAGCAGCGTACGTGGTGTTGTGCGGTTGGGGCTCCGGGGTCGGGTGCGTACGGTGTGGCTATGCGTATGCCTGACGGGTCGCGGTTTTGTTTGGGGTGGGGTGTTCGCCGGGGAGGGTTCGGGCGGGCTGGCCTGGGCGTGGTGGCGGCCGTGTTGGGGTGGCTGTGTTTGCTGGTGGCGGTGGCGGGGGCCGCGGTGCCGAGCTCGGTGCCGAGTTCGACGTGGGTGACGAACGGTCCGGTCTCGGCGGTGGTGGCGGCGGGCGATCGTGTGTACATCGGTGGCGAGTTCACGTATGTCGGGCCGAACACCGGGTCGGGCGTGCTCTTGGATCGCAGGCGCGGGTCGCCGGTGGCGCCGTTTGCGAAGGTCAACGGGAGCGTGCTCGCGGTGGTCTCCGACGGAGCGGGGGGCTACTACGTCGGCGGTTGGTTTGACAGGGTGGGAGGTGTCCCGCGCGCGAACCTGGCGCATATCGACGCCGACGGCAGCGTCGATCCGGCCTGGAACCCCAACCCCAACTACGACGGCGGTGTGGATGCGTTGGCGCTGTCGGGCTCGACGGTGTATGTCGGCGGCTTCTTCTCCTCGATCGGCGGTCGGGCGCGCCGCGGCATCGCGACGGTGGATGCCCACACTGGTCGCGTGAGCGCGTGGAACCCAAACGCCAACAACAGTGTGGGCGCGTTGGCGGTGTCGGGCTCGACCGTCTACGCCGCCGGTGACTTCACCTCGATCGGCGGCCAGGCGCGCCACAACATCGCCGCGCTCGACGCCGGCAGCGGCCGCGCGAGCGCCTGGAACCCCAACGCCAACGGCCCCGTGAACGCGTTGGCGGTGTCGGGCTCGACGATCTACGTCGGCGGCTACTTCACCTCGATCGGCGGCCGGGCGCGCCACAACATCGCCGCGCTCGATGCCCGCAGCGGCCGCGCGAGCGCCTGGAACCCCAGCGCCAACGGCCCGAGCGCCTGGAACCGCAACGCCAACGGCCGCTACGCGCACGTGGTCGCGTTGGCGGTGTCGGGCTCGACCGTCTACGTCGGCGGCTACTTCACCTCGATCGGCGGCCGTCGCCGCCACAACATCGCCGCGCTCGATGCCCGCAGCGGCCGCGCGAGCGCCTGGAATCCCAACCCCAACAGCCGCTACGCCGGCGTGGTCGCGTTGGCGGTGTCGGGCTCGACGATCTACGCCGGCGGTGAGTTCACCTCGATCGGCAGCCGGGCCCGCCACAACATCGCAGCGCTCGATGCCCGCAGCGGCCGCGCGAGCGCCTGGAACCCCAACCCCAACAATGGTGTGGACGCGTTGGCGCTGTCGCGCTCGACGATCTACGCCGGCGGCGCCTTCACCTCGGTCGGCGGCCGGGCGCGCCACGGCATCGCCGCGCTCGATGCCCGCAGCGGTCGCGCGAGCGCCTGGAACCCCAACCCCAACAACGGCCGCTACGCCCAAGTGGATGCGTTGGCGGTGTCGGGCTCGACCGTCTACGCCGCGGGCTACTTCACCTCGATCGGCGGCCGCCGCCGCCACGACATCGCCGCGCTCGATGCCCGCACCGGTCGCGCGAGCGCCTGGAACCCCAACCCCAACGGCCGGTACGCCCACGTGGATGCGTTGGCGGTGTCGGGCTCGACGATCTACGCCGCCGGTGAGTTCACCAAGATCGGCGGCCAGGCCCGCAACAACATCGCCGCGCTCGATGCCCGCAGCAGCCGCCCGAGCGCCTGGAACCCCAACGCCAACGGCCCCGTGAGCGCGTTGGCGGTGTCGGGCTCGACGATCTACGCCGGCGGCGGGTTCACCTCGATCGGCGGTCGGGCGCGCAACGGCATCGCCGCGCTCGATGCCGGCAGCGGCCGCGCGAGTGCGTGGAACGCCAACGCCAACGGCGGCGTGGGCGCGTTGGCGGTGTCGGGCTCGACCATCTACGCCGGCGGCGCCTTCACGTCGATCGGCGGCCAGGCACGCAACAACATCGCCGCGCTCGATACCGGTAGCGGCCTCGCGAGCGCTTGGAACCCCAACGCCACAGGGGATATTATCGGCGAGGGGTTCCCGTCCGTGAGCGCAGTGGTGGTGTCGCGCTCAAGCGTGTACGCCGGCGGTGACTTCCTAACGATCGGCGGCGATCCGCAAGAAGGCTTTGCTGCCTTCCCCTTCTCGGGCTAGCCCCAGAACCTCGTCTGAGCTCGAAAACCCCAAAACCAAAGTCGGGTATCGACCTCGACCAATCTCGATGCACGTTGCACCGCCCTTTAGGTTTAGCGCAAGGTCCCAAGCCCCCGAGCCGCACGCTCCGGCCAAACTGGGCAGAGCAGCGTCTGCCGTACCCGGCAGACCGCGCAACTTTCACCACGCCTCAAACGCTGGCTAACGCCGCAGACAACGAGAACCGACCCGGCAGGGGCGCCCCCGTCCGCCGCTCCTCACCCCAGGCGAATGCAGCAGCGGCGGCACACTCTGTCGCTCCTGAGCAATCCGAGGGGCCGCGACGCTGGTGGTCCTGCTGGTTTTGATCGACATCCGGCAGCGCTCGATCTAGCCCGTACGGGGAAGCGTGACTGGCCATCGTTTGTTGGGCGGCTTTCAAGACGCCCACCACGGGTGCAGTCGAGTACCAAAACGGCTGGTCACGCGCGATGATTGAAGCGTGGACAGCCGCGAGAACGAGAGCGAGTTCTACCGGAAGATCCACAGCCGAGCCAAACAGGTTCGTGAGCCCGCCGCCGAGTCGCTAAGACGGACGCGCGCCTCGCGTAAGAAGCAGCGAGACTCTGAGGTACAGGCCGACGCCGCTCAGAAGCGGCGACGATTTCGGCAGCACGACTGACTACCAGGGTCTAGCGAAGCTCGGCGAGGCGATCACAGATCGGGTTTCCGCATTCGTTCCCGAGCACTGCGGAAAGCTTGCCTGGGCGCCGATCCGATCTGGCGTCGATTGCGGTAGTGGCCCAGCAACCGCGGACCATAAGACAGCCGCCGCGAGACGGATCGCCGTAACCTTGCCATGAGTCTGCGAGCGTACTGCTTCGTGGCGAGCGGCACGGTGCGGCTACGTCAGGCGAAAACGCAGACTCGATGCGGGCGCGGGGAGATACGATGCCCGCGTCAACCTCTTCCTCAGATATCCCTCGGGTTGACAGTGCCCCCGCCTGTGTGGATTGAGCGGCGCGGGCGATCTCTCGAGCCAGCTGGAACCGAACCGGTGGGATTGGGGTGTGTCAATCATTGTCCAGCTAGGGGCCGCGACGGGTGGGGGTCGCCCGACCCGCATCAAGGTCCCAAGGTCACAGGGGTCTTGACGTCGATCGCCCCGGGGACACGGACTCGATAGGTCCCGGCGCGATTTCATACACGCTTGCGGGTGGCGATAGGCGTAATGTGGGCGCGTGATGCCCCATGTTGAGGCCGCTCATATACGCGCGTCAGCCGCCCATGACCGGGCCGCTGTCGTTCACGAGCAGGCAGCCGAGTTGTTCGACGGGATGGGCTCACGCTCGCTGGCCAGAGACGAGCGCGCCCGGGCACGTTTTGAACGCGAGCGCGCGACTATTGAGCGCGATCGGGCGCTAGCGCGGCGCGAGTGGACAGCGTCGCTGTTGGCTGAGCGCGCGGAGCCGCCGACGAGCTGAAATCGCAGTGCCCCCCCCGGCTTGGGTGACACCCGGCTAGAGAGCGGTTACGTTTGTGGCCCTCGGGCCCTTCTCGCCGACCTCGGTCTCGTAGGAGACCTTGGCGCCTTCGCGAAGGTCCCGATAGCCGCTCGAGTTGATCGCCGACTGATGGACGAAGACGTCGTCTGTGCCGTCATCGGGCGCGATGAAGCCGAACCCCTTGTCCGCTTTGAACCACTTGACGGTTCCGGTGGCCATGTTGGTCCTCCGTGATCTGGTGCTGCGAACGCGGACGAAGCCAAAGCAAACGACTGCGGGCGCTGGCACCGTGTCAGCCCGAGCCGGCTGCTCGAACCACCACCGACGATAACAACCACGCGCTCGGATGACTGACGATGGATGCCTGCGCTGCCCGTGGCACGCGGCGCTTTACGACGGCGGTACGGGCGCGATGGTGCGGGGTCCTCCGCGCGTGTTTAGGCCGCTGGCGGGGAATGCGACGACCGGCCGAGGCCGCGCATCGCGGAGCAGCAAGTACCCTCGCCACGCCAATTGCTTCTGCCCAGGAACGCCTCGGGCTGCATCGTCTGCAGCCAGGCTCACTCCACCTCGTCCGTGACGATTCAGGAGTGAGAACGCCCCGGCCAACCCGGAGGTCGTCCCGCTTCCAGCACCTCCCTGTTTTGCTGATCGTTCCCGATCGCACGGCGATGAGAACCGCTGATCCGTCGAAACCGCGCACCGGGCAGACCTGCTGTTGCGATGTCTCGGACATTCGGGCCTCTACGCGCACGCGCCTCGTTAGCGCGGACTGCGCGCACGTCGCCCGCGACCGATGGACGGCCGGCCGGGACGAAACGATCACGATCAGGGCGACCGGTGCTAGCCGAAGGCCCAGCAGCTGCAAGCGCGCAGCAGCACCCGCGACGCCGGCGGAAAGCCTGTTGCCGACGGCGCGAAGCAGCCACGCTGCGATGTCGTCAACCCCGCCTCGGGCTGTTGCAACCGGACAGCCTGGGTCACGAGCTCATGACGCTCCGGAGTGACTGCTCTGGGCGAAGCAGTCGTCCGCGTGCGGGGCACCCGACACTTCCCTTCGCTCCATGGGCGATCGCCAGGAGAACCCGCGGCCGGCTCCACCCGACACTTCCGCATTCACGAACCACCAGGCGCGTCATCGGCCTCAAATGCGTGGTTCGCGGCTTCTCCTTCGGGCGACCCGGGCACCGGGGCGGCGACGGCCAGGTAGCCGCCTGGGCGACGATGCAGGACCCCTGGACGACGATCGATACTCCGTCTCGGCGCTCGGATCTAGGCGAGAGGGAGCGTCTTGAACATGCTCCCGACGGTCGCGACGTCAGGCGGCTTCGACTGCCGACTTGATGCGTTGCGCGAACGCCGGCGCATCCTTGATGGCGGCTCGCAACGCGAAGCCGACGATGAGCTTGCCGAACCCGTGACCCTCGAACACGTTGTGAATCGTCACCTTCGTCTGGGTGTCGCTCACCGCTTCAAGGTCGTAGCCGCCCTCAGGGACCGTGATCATGTTCTTCGACCGCTCGGTCCAGCGGATCTTCGTCGGAGCTTCGAAGGTTGTCAGCTCGAACTTGCGGCTGGTTGTCATCCCGGCGTCCTTGACCTTGCTTTCGAACACAGTTCCAACGCCGACCGGTCCTTTTGTCGTCTGTTGAATCTGCTGGACCCGAGGGCTGAACTTCGGATCGTTCGTCCCGTCGGCCAAGAACGCGAACACCTCGTTAATGGGCCGATCGATTACGGCCGAGCCGTTGAACTCGTGTGCCATGCCGTGGAAGCTCCTTAGTGGATGACGTAAATCGGGACCCTACACCTGTGCCGCGCCCGATCGCGGGAGGCTGCGGGCAGGCCTTCGCTTCGCCCAGATCCGCGCGCCGAGGTATGCGAAGCCGCCTCCGCGACGCTTGTGCTCCCACGAATCACCGGCGATGTCGTCGTCTGGCAGTGACCGGCGACGGACTGCTCCTCCGGGGTGGCGACGAGCTGAAGCAGCAGCGCTGACCTGGCGGCCGCTGAGGCGACAAAGCAGAGGCGTGTCGACGTAGGCGGACAGCGGTGAGCCTTGGCCATCGCAGCTGCTCCGCAGGCCTCGATCCGGACGACTCCCCTCGGGCGAATCCGATCATGCGCTGCGCGGTGAGCGGCGCGATCCCCTGGTCACCAACGGAGTCGTCCGGATTCGCGCGCGTTGACGGCTCGCTGATCGCAACGCGAAGCCGCTCTACTGCCGAGCGGCAGAAACGAAGCGATCGTCCGGTTATCCGGGGATGCGGCGGGACCTGATCAGCTGCGGCGCGATCGCCGTGTTCTACGCGCTCCCGGTCGCCACCGGCGGCGTTACCGCGGAGAGGCGAACAAACCCCCACAAGACTTCCTTTCGGGCTACGCTGGGCATCTCGACGGCGTACCCGACTTCCCTGCCTCGCGCGGGAACGGGACGTTCGGCGGGATGAACGCCGGTAGGCGGCGCCACCGGCGGGACACCGGCGTCACGCCCGGTCAAGGATCCCAATCCGCGGCGCGATCACCGAATTGAGCTGGAGAGCGACGAGCAGGCCGATCGCCAAGTACGTGTTAATCAGGCACGTCAGTGCCGCGAGTGCGTATAGGGCCTGGTACACCACGATCCGGCGTCTCAGAGCGGCGCGCATATCTTCTGTCGTCTCGTCGCCCATCAACCCGGCGCGGTCCGCGTACCGGAGGCTGATGAACAGCATTACGCCGAGTGCGAACAGGTTCAGCCAGTAGACCGCCATCGACAGGCGGTACGTCGTGTCTTCCGCGAGCAGTCCGGTCGAGAACGGCATCAGCGTCACCGCAAGCAGGAACGCGAGGTGGATCCAGGTGAGCGCTCGGGTGCTATGGGTGAAGTTCGAGAGCTGCGTTTGCTGGCCGACCCAGAAGATTCCCAGTGTCAGGAAGCTCATCGCATACGGGAGCAACCGCGGCGCGACCTGGTGGAGCAAGCCGTGCGCCAGGACGTGCTCGGAGCCGCTGCCGCCACTTGACCAGATCGGATGCTGAGCGCGCTTGGGCACCGACGGCGCTTTCAGGTCGAGCACGAGTAACGTCATCGCGACCGCGAACACGCCGTCGCTCAACGCCGCGAGCCGCTCGAGGCTGCTGCCCGCGAATCGGTGGTAGCTGGTTGGCATCCGCGCGCCCTGACGCTACCTGAGCAACCGGCGATCGGCCTCCGGGGGGCGTTACCCGCGGTTGTGCCCCTGCGACACGCAGCGCTCAGCCGAAGACAGAACACGGTCCGTGCGCGGACGACGGTCGTCTCGCGGACCAGGAGCATCTGCTTGATGGCCACAAGCACAGGCTCCCGCCTCGCTACGGGGTTGACCATCGAGCCGCCTGATCCGAGGCGCAGGAACTTCCGCTCCAAGACACCGCAGTCCTCTACGCGTGGAATCCGGCTCGCGGAGCCGTCCCGAAACCTCCTTTCGGTTCCCGAGCCGGAGGCAGCCAGACCTCTCCCATGGAACGCAGGAGTGCGGCAACGCGGAGGAGACCCCGCGACCCTTTCGGCGACCAGGCGCTCGCGGCGATCTACGCGGGGCGCGCGATCGGAACCGCCCTAGAGCGATCGCCCACGGAACCCTGGGTCTGGCTCCCCCGACACTTCCCCAATCACGAAAACGCGGAAGTCCGGCAAGGGCTGAATTGAGTCGCGCAGACAACCGCTCCGATCGACGAGGGACAGTCGGGCTCGCCACGCACAAGGCCGGCCGTGACTCCGTCGCGCGGGTGGCGCATTCCGTCCACCAGCCGCAAGCGGTCCTAGGCGACGGGCCACCAGTCGGGGTCGGTCCACTCCTGTGGCACAACCCATCGCAGGCTGTCTTCGTCAGAGAGGTCTGCAACCGCGGAATACCGACGACTGCATGCCAGACACTCCCAGAGCAGAAGGTCGAACGGCGACCCTTCCGGTGCCTGACCCTCGAGGTGACCGCGATACGCAAGGGTCATCCGACAGTCAGGACATGGCGGTCCCGTGACCGGGTCGAAATCATCCACCTGGCGAGTATCGGCGTCGCGGGCCGCTTCCGCAACGATCGAACACCGACAGCGACGCAAGTAGCCCCAAAGCCCAGCACGCGCTCTACGAAGAGCTCCCGTCAAGACCTCCAGGACGTGATGTCCGGCGTTGCCCGCCCTCCACTCTTATGCTGATGAGGATGGAGGAGGGGTGAGCAGGTCAGCGACGTACCCGGTGTCCGAACCGCATGCACATGGGTGGTTAGACGTCGGGGACGGGAACAGGATCTATTGGGAGGTCCGCGGCAACCCTGAGGGAAAGCCCGCAGTAGTCCTCCACGGCGGTCCCGGCTCGGGCGTGAACTCGAGCTGGACCGAGGTGTTCAACCCTGCCGTCTACCGCGTCGTGCTGTTCGATCAGCGGGGCTGCGGTCGCAGCACACCCAGCGCGGCGCACACAGTGGACGCTCTGATCGCAAACACGACGCAGCACCTAATCGCAGACATCGAGTTGCTGCGAATGCACCTCGGGATTGATCGCTGGCTCGCGCTTGGAGCTTCCTGGGGTTCGGTGCTAGGACTCGCGTACGCTCAGACCCATCCGCGGTCGGTCAGCGGGCTAGTCCTGTTTTCAGTCGTCGGCGGTACTCAGCGCGAGGTCGACTGGGCCACCCGCGGGATGGGTCGGTTCTTTCCCGAGGAGTGGAGAAATTTTCGGGCTGGCGTTCCGGTCAGCGAGCGGGATGGCGATCTGAGCGCGGCTTACTACCGGCTGCTGATCGACCCCGATCCGGCCGTGCACGAGCGGGCGGCACGGAATTGGTGCGACTGGGATGACCGGCAGATGCGTACGCCCGGTCAGGCCCCGTCCCGCCGCTACGAAGATCCCGACTATCGGCTGTGCTCCGCGCGGCTCGTGACGCACTACTGGAGCCACGGCCACTTCATGCACGACGGTGCCCTCGCCCGCAACGCCGCCCGGTTGGCCGGCATCCCCGGCGTCCTGGTCCGCGGCGCACTCGATTTCGCACCGCCAATCGACCTGTTCTGGCGACTCGCGCGCGACTGGCCCGAGAGCGAACTCGTTCTGATCGAGGACGAGGGACATCGCGGAGGCAGGGCAACGGACGTCGCTCTCGTACGCGCGACAGACAAATTCGCTCGCACATAGCGAGAGCCTCCGCTTAGAGCTTAGTGCTGCTTTGGCCACGACCGCTCGGACTCCTTTGCGAATCGTAGGTCAACGGCCGTCAAGTTCTACCTCTGGCGCTCTTGATCGATATCCAGACGGCGCGATGTGTGGTACTCGCACGCGTTCCTGCCGCGCGGCAGCCGAGCTAGGCCGTGACTCGCTGCTGCCTTGATCGAGGACCAGCAGCCAGCGGCGATCGGCGCTTATCCGCCGTGCTGTCGAGTCGGGGTCAGCGGGGTTGCTTGTCACCCGGGCGACGTCCGTACCTTTCCGACAGCAGGACGAGGGTGGACCCGGATGCTCAACGCTAGGCGGTCGGCGACGCTACGTCCATGGTAACTCGCACCACCGGTTCGCGAGAACTCGGGCAGCCCACGGAACCGACTGGCCCGCCGCGCGCGTACTTCATTTTCCTCGCCATGGGCCCTGCTGCAGTTTGGTCTCATAGTGTCGGTTTCGCACACGCGCGTGGTGTTCGCCGGTGCGGCGATCTACGCGCTATTGCTGTGGCGACTTGCGCGCGGCGGCCCCATCGCTTGGATGCTGCTTCTCGCCGGGAATCTCCTCGCTTCGCTCGCGGTGTTAGCAATCATCGGCAACGGCACCGGGGTGCTGTGGGGCAATGTGGCGACGATTGTGATCCCGAGCGTGATCATGGTGTCGCTTCTGCTGTCCGCTCCGATGCGACGGCACGTCGGGCTCGCTCGGATCCCGCCCACAAAGGCTCCCCGCACGTGACTGTGCCGAGGTTCGAAGCGCCTGGGTTCTAGCGTCGGGGCTCGCTGCCGCCTTGATCGAGATCCAGCGGTCTCGCGCACGGTGCTCGTCTTCGTCAGAGCGGCTCTGACTATGCGAACTCCGAACGCCACTCCACCAGTCGCAGCACACTGGACCACGAGCCCGATTCGCATAACGCGGAAGTCCAGATAATGGATCTGACCGCGGCGAGCTGCCGGCCATCAGGGTGGGAGCGTGTGCGAGTCACGCGCTCGGACTTCGATCAGTTCATCGAACAAGCGCGCATCGCCACCAAACCATCGGGGCGATCGCCGGCGCAGGCCTTCTGGGAGGGCGAAGTCCCGGGCTCCAGGCTTGTGGCCCTGGCTGTCCGAATGTCGACAATCCGACGAACATCGCGGTTCCGCAGCGGGATCCTGGTGTCCAGGTGCACCCGGGCGTAGCGCTGCCGCTGACGGGCAGGAGCGCACGAGCTTGCGTGTGGCAGCCGATCAAGCAGATCCGTAGTTTCAGGCACACGATCAGTAGGCGGGCACGGATGAGAGCGGGAGCCGTGGGTGCAAGAGTGACATTGTCCTATGCCCTGAACGGCGAAAGGAGGTGCGTCGAAATGAAGACGCTACTCGCAACGTTGTTCGCGGCTATGGCGCTGCTGGTATTCGCTGGCGTTGCTGGTGCGGCCCCGGGCCGGAACATGTTCACTGACCCGTTCGCGCCCTTCCCAGGGGTGAGCGGCCACGTTTTCGTGCCGACCCGTCCACCGGCGATCACCGGCGCAACCACAAATACCGGCACCGGCGGTACGGAGTGGTACGTGTACGCGCTTGCTGGCCTCGGCGGAGTTATCGTCGTCGGAGGCACGGCGTACGCGGTGTACAACACTGCTCACCGGCACGGACCACACCGTCCGGTGGGAGTCCACTAGCGCAACGCTATCCGTAGCCGCGGCTGATCAACCGGGGTCCGCAAGGATCCCGGTAGATTGGCCGCCAGCTCGACTGACGTGTCCGAACCGATGGGCGCCCGCCGCCAACTCCTTGAGAAGAACGTCGTAATGCGGTCGGCCGATCCCTGCCCCTTTCCCCCGACAAACCACAAGTCTGAAGGTCGCGTAAGAAATGACGCTCTTAGGCTGAGACGACACAAGAGCTGAGCCAATCCAAATCGACGGCTCCGACACTTCCGCCCAGGCCGAGACGGAGCAGCCAGCCCGGCGGCCAGGCTTGGCTGCTGCTTCCAGATCGGAAACGAGAAGCGCGCGTCACGTGGGTCGCGTGGCTGCTTCGATCGAAACGCAACAGTCCTGGGCGCAATCCACTCGGCGACCCTTCGTTGCGCTGCTGCGTTTAGCCCAACGGAGCGATGTTGTCTGACGACGCGGTACGGGAGGGCCGGGGCGGGGCGCCCTCACAGCCTGTGGTGCGTACGTCTGTCCGGAAGTCCGCACGCAAACACTGGCCTGAGTCGAGCGGCGATGATATTGCTCAGACCCTGCGGCTGCGCCTTATGATGGGCCGAGCAGTAGGCGCGAAAAGGGGCAGGGCGATGGGAATCGTTGGTGATGTGACGCAAGCCGTAAATGCGCTACTCGATCGACTCCCATCGCTGGCCGAGCCTTTGGTCAGGCGTCGCGTGCAGAAGGAGCAGAGCGCGACGCTACTGACGGTGATGCGAGAACCCCATCCTGAGTGGAGAAGTCTCGCTGCATTGATGAATGAAATCGGGTACCACCCGTCGCGTCGCCGTGAGCGGGACCGAACGGAGTACTTCTTGCGTCACCTTCCCCCGCCAGATGGGCCGGCCCGTCCAGACCGATCGACCGGAGCTGCGCTCAAGCCGTCGCAGGAGCAGCTTTGGGGACTGGTCCGGAGAGTTGGCGAGTGAAGCGTCGCCGGGCGGCAGTGCGACCGAGTCGGCGACCTTGCCTGCGCTGCTGGGTTTAAGCCCGCAGCGACACTCTCTGCCGAACGCTCAGGGAGCCGTTTGCGAAGCCATTGGCTGCGCCGTGCCGCTGGCGGACAGCCGCTGGGAAGCGCACCGAGCTTCCACGGCGATCCAGGACTACCGACAATATCGCCAACGGTGCATTCGGACGAACGACCGCCGCCAGAGGGGGATCAGTTCGAGCGCCCGAAAATTTGCAGGAAGAACAGGAAGATGTTCAGGACATCGAGAAAGATGCCCGCGGCGAGCGGGATCGCCTGGTCGGAACCGGCATGACGCAGGCGGTTGAAGTC
>Ga0116216_10001670_pt1 | contig 15218 bp, 7 predicted proteins | sample Sb_taG_11_FD_89696 | JGI IMG/M metagenome (GOLD analysis project Ga0116216, IMG submission 89696) | Peat soil microbial communities from Weissenstadt, Germany - Sb_50d_3_AS metaG | ecosystem: Environmental > Terrestrial > Soil > Wetlands > Peat | place: Germany: Weissenstadt | collected 2010-09-21
ATCGCCCAGCACCTTCATCCGCCGCTGTCGACCGTGCTGCTACCCCATTTCGAAATGGGCTCGATCGCGGCCGAGATCCTCATCGACGCCGCGGCAGGCTCCTCCGGCCGGCCGCGGCAGATCAAAGTCGAGTGCCCGATCGTGCGGCGGAAGTCGGTGTGAGGTTCCCTTCCCACCGTGATCCCTACAGCCGCCTTCACCGATATACACGGTCGACGACATTTCCTTCTCTAAATCAGAAATCTTTGGTAGTGTATTTCATGACCCAACCGAACCGCCTCTCTTTCCATAGCTTCTCTCGAGAAGCGAAGCGCCCCCGAGAATCGTTTTCCGCGTGTCGGCCCGCCCAAGCCTCTGAAAAGTCTCGATTCGCTGCCGAAAGTTATAGTTAAAATCGTGTCCCGAGCCTTTCTCAACCCTGTCCCCGCCGTGTCCTGACGATGCATTTTATCGCACTTAAGGCTGGTTAAGGGCCAGGTCGGCCCATCGCCGCCAACCGCGTGCTCTTCGCTCTGCCGGTCCTTCGTTTCGCTGCGGCCCTTCGGGCGAGGTCAGGCATCGGAGCCAGAAGGTGTGTGATTGTCGTAGCTCGCAAGGGCACAGAAGAGGGAGCCACGAAGACGCATTTACCCTCCCGCCGAGCGCCGAATCCATTCCTCCTCGTCGATCGTCTCGACGCCGAGTTCGCGCGCCTTGGCCAGCTTGGAGCCGGCGCCGGGGCCGGCGACGACAAGGTCTGTCTTGGCCGAGATCGAGCCCGACACTTTCGCCCCCAGCCGCTCGGCCATGGCCTTGGCTTCGTCGCGCGTCATTCTCTCCAGCGATCCGGTGAAGACGATGGTCTTGCCGGCGAGCGGATGGCCGGCGGCGATCGCCTCCATGGGCTCGACCGTGATCTCTTTCAGGAGTGCGTCGAGCGCTGTCTCGTTGCGCTCTTCGGCGAAGAAATCGGCGATCGCTTCGGCGACCACCGGGCCGATGCCTTCGACGGCGGCGAGTTCCTCGGCCGCGTTGGCGCTGCGGGCGGCGGCGCGGAAATGCTCCCAATCGCCGTAGTGACGCGCAAGCCGCCTCGCGTTGGTTTCTCCGACATGGCGGACGCCGAGCGCATAGAGGAAGCGGTTCAGTGCGATCGTGCGCCGCGCGTCGATCGCGTCGAAGAGGTTGCGCACCGACGTCTCGCCGAAGCCTTCCCATTCGCGCAAAGGGGGGCGCCCCTTCCCGTCGCGCGCGCGGAGGGTGAAAATGTCGTCGGGCGTGCGGATGAGGCCCTCCTTGAAGAAGAGTTCGATCTGCTTGTCGCCGAGCCCCTCGATGTCGAAGGCGTTACGGGAGCAGAAGTGCTTCAACCCCTCGACGGCCTGGGCGGCGCAGACGAGATGTCCAGTGCAGCGGCGGACGACGTCGGCGACGCCGGTCTTCTCGTCGATCTCGCGCAGAGCGGCCGAGCCGCAGACCGGGCAGATCTGCGGGAAAACATACGGCTCCGCGCCGGGCGGGCGCTTGTCGAGGACGACTTCAATGATCTGCGGGATCACGTCGCCGGCGCGCTGCACGACGACCGTGTCGCCGATCCGCACGTCTTTGCGCCCGATCTCGTCCTCGTTGTGCAGCGTGGCGTTCTGGACGACGACGCCGCCGACCGTGACCGGTTTCAGCTTGGCGACCGGCGTCAGCGCGCCGGTGCGCCCGACCTGAATCTCGATCCCCTCCAGCACAGTCGTTGCGCGCTCGGCTGGGAATTTGTGCGCGACCGCCCAGCGGGGGCTGCGCGAGACGAAACCCAGCCGCTGCTGGAGCGCGAGGTCGTCGACCTTATAGACCACGCCGTCGATGTCGTAGCCGAGGTTGGCACGCTCGGCCTCGATCATGCGGTAGTGCGCAAGCATTTCCGCGGCCGACCGGCAAAGCTTGGTCAGCGGGTTGGTCGGCAGGCCGAAGCGGCGCATCGCCTGGATCGCGCCGAGCTGCGTTGTCGCGAAGGGTTCGCTGACCTCGCCCCAGGCGTAGGCGAAGAAGGCGAGCGGTCGCGACGCGGTGATGCGCGGGTCGAGCTGCCGGAGCGAGCCGGCGGCAAAATTGCGGGGATTGGCGTAGATCGGCTTCCCCGCTTCGGCCTGACGGGCGTTGAGCGCGGCGAAATCCTCCTGGCGCATGTAGACCTCGCCGCGCGCCTCGAAGATGCGCGGCGCGCCGTCAAGGCGGTTCGGGATCACGGCGATTGTGCGCACGTTGGCGGTGACGTCCTCGCCCTCGAATCCGTCGCCGCGGGTCGCCGCCTGGACGAGCTCGCCGTTCTCGTAGCGCAGGCTGCACGAGAGGCCGTCGATCTTTGGCTCCGCAACCATCGCCAGCGGCGCGTCTACCGCGAGCCCTAGAAAGCGCCGCACGCGGGCGCAGAAATCCTCGACCTCCTCATCGGCGAAGATGTTGCCGAGCGAGAGCATCGGCACGGCGTGCCGAACCTTGGCGAATTTCTCCGACGGCGGCGCGCCAACCTTGCGATTGGCCGATTCCGCATCGGCGAGTTCGGGAAACGCCGCCTCGAGCGCGGTATAGCGGCGGCGCAATTCGTCGTAGGCCGCGTCGGAAATCGTCGGCGCGTCTTCGCCGTGATAGCGCCTGTCGTGCTCGGCGATCTCGTCGCCGAGCCGCTGATGTTCGGCCCGCGCCTCGGCGAGGTTTGGCTTGGATCGCGTGGGCCTCTTCGTCATAGGCCGAAGCTAGCGCAGGGCGGGGGCAGGCGGAAGGTGAGGGGCAACAGCGCTACCTTCGGCGCGCGTGAGAGCAACCAGCGTCGGCAATCGATCGCATTCGCCAGCATTCAGAACGTTGTTTACTCACATGGCGGGTTTCAAGCTTGGCGCGTTCGGCGGCTTCGGCAAGCTTGAGCGTTGCGAGCGACGCCGGAATTTGGCGCCATATCATCAATCTGTCGGTGTGCGAGCTTGATCTGTGCCAACAGGTGCGCGCACTTACCGCGCGCGCTCGGCGCGAACGACAAGTCCCGGCGGCCCGCCTGCAGATCAATCCAGAATATGGCTCACCATCCCGTCGGCGAGCTTGGGTTCGAACCAGGTCGATTTCGGCGGCATGATCGCGCCGGCGTCGGCGACCACCATGAGGTCGCGCATCTCGGTCGGATAAAGCGCGAAGGCAACGGCCGCCGCGCCGGACTTGACCAGCCGCTCGAGCGCCTCGAGCCCGCGACCGCCGCCGACGAAATCGATCCGCTTGTCGCGCCGCGGATCGGTGACGCCGAAGATCGGCTCGATCACGTTGTCGGCGAGCAGCGTCACCGGCAGCCGCGCGACCGCATCGCCGCTTCGCGCGGCCTTGTCCGCAATCTCGGGCTTGAGCGAAAGACGATGCCAGCGTCCGCTGAGCACCATGCCGACCTCGTCTGCACGCGCCGGCCGCACCGGGCCGTCGCTCGGCTCGACTGTGTAGCGGCGGCCGATCGCCCGCAGGACCTCGTCTGGCGTGAGGCCGTTCAGGTCGAGCAGCACGCGGTTGTAGTCGAGGATGGTCATCTCATGCTCAGGCAGCAGCACGGCAAGGAAATAGCCGTCCCGCACGCCTCGCGCCTCGGCCACGCGCAGAGCCGCGGCGGAGCGATGATGGCCGTCGGCGATATAGAGCGCGGGCAGGTCGTCGACGGCGCGCGTCAGCGCCGCGAGGCTCGCCTCGTCATGGATCGGCCAGAGCTCATGTCGCACACCGTCGTCGGCGACGACGTCGACCTCCGGCGCTCGCTTCGCGGCGCACGCAAGAAGCGCTTCGATCGCGGGCGCCTCGGGATAGGCGAGCATCACCGGGCCCGTCTGCGCGCCGACCGCCTCAATCTGGCGCACCCGGTCGTCTTCCTTGACCGGCGTCGTCAGCTCGTGCTTGCGGATGCGGTTCTCGGCGTAGGCGCGGAGCGACGCCACCGCGGCGAAGCCCGTCTCGACGCGGTCGCGCCACGTCAGCCGGTAAACGTAGTAGCCGGGCGTCTCGTCGCGCGCGAGCACGCCGGCGTCGATCATGCGCCGGAGATTTTCGGCGGCCTTCGCGTAGACCGCGGGATGATGAAGATCGATCGCCGGATCGAGGTCGATCTCCGCCTTGGAGACGTGCAGGAAGCTCCACGGCTTTCCTTTGGCGCGTTCACGGGCCTCTGCGCTGGACAGCACGTCATAGGGCGGCGCGAGGACCTCCGCCGCGCGCCCGGGGCCGGGCCGCAGGGCGCGAAAGGGTTTGATCAGGGTCAACGGTGCTCTCGTCATGTGAGGGGTGAACCGAGTTTCGCTGCGGGGGCGGCGACCGCGACGGGACTTAGCGCCCGAAGGCGGGGCTTGCAACTCAGGCGCCGAGGCGCAGCCTCCCGGCCTCGACAGCCTGCTCCGGCGCGACCCATTCGAACCCGGCGAGCTGATGGCGCGCCCAGGTGAACTGGCGTTTGGCGTAATGGCGAGTGTCGAGCTTTCCGCGTTTGGCCGCTTCGGCGAGCGCGAGCCGGCCTTCCACATGCGCGATGAGATGGGGGACGCCGTGGGCGCGCATGACGGGCAGGGCGGGGTGGAGGCCGCGCCTCATGAGCGCCGCGACCTCGTCGAGCGCTCCCGCCGCGATCATCGCTTCGAAACGCGCGTCGATGCGCTGGTAGAGCGTCGCGCGGTCCGGGGCGAGGAAGAGGCCTCGCCATTGGCCGGGCTCGAGCGCCGGCTTCTCGCGCTCGCCCTGGAACGAAGCGAGCGGGCGCCCGGTCGCGGCGATGACTTCGAGCGCGCGCAAGGTTCGCTGGCGGTCGGAAGGCCTCAGCCGCGCCGCCGTGTCGGGGTCAATCGCAGCGAGTTCGGCGTGGAGTTCGGCGGTCGCGCGTCCTTCGGCCTTCGCGCGCGTCGCGTCGCGGACCTCTGCGCGCACGGCGGGCATCGCAGACAGGCCTTCGGTCAGCGCGCGAAAGTAAAGACCGGTGCCGCCGACGACAATCACCGGGCCCTCGCCGATTTCGGCCAGAATTTCGCGCGCTCGGCGCGACCAGCGGCCGACCGAATAGTTGACCGCGCCGTCGATCTCGCCGAATAAGTGGTGCGGAGCCCGGGCCTCCTCGCTCGCAGTTGGCCGCGCGGTCAGGATGCGCAAATCCGCGTAGACCTGCATCGAATCGGCGTTGACGATCGTCGCGCCGAACCGTTCCGCGAGCCTCAGCGCGACCGCGGACTTGCCGCTCGCCGTCGGGCCTGCGATGAGGAGCGCGCGCCTCACCCCTTGTCCTTCATGTCAGCGTCCGGAAGCCTCATGCCCGTCCTCGTCGCCACGCTTGTCGCCGATCCCGCGAACGCGCCGCTCAGCCATGCAAGAGTGGACGAGATCGGGCAAGGCGTCTCCGGGTTCGAGCGCTGGCGCTGGCTGGACGAGGGAATCGCGGCGGATCTTGTTATCAATGCTGGCCTTTCGGAGACGCGCGCGGCGCTCGAGGACGCGCTCGCGGGCGAACCGGTCGACGTGATCGTCCAGCCCGCCGGCAGCCGCGCGAAGCGCCTTCTGGTCGCCGACATGGATTCGACGCTGATCGAGCAGGAATGCGTGGACGAACTCGCGGCTTATGCGGGCGTCGGCGCCCATGTCGCCGCCGTTACCGAGCGGGCGATGCTGGGCGAGATCGCCTTCGAGCCTGCCTTGCGCGAGCGCGTAGCGCTGCTCGGCGGCCTGCCGGAAAGCGTGATCGCCGAGGTGCTTCGCGACCGCATAACGCTGAACCCCGGGGCGCCGGCGCTGGCGCAGACGATGCGCTCGCGCGGCGCGCGCGTCGTGATCGTCTCGGGCGGGTTCCGCCAGTTCACCCGGGCGATCGCGGCCCGGATCGGCGCCGACGAAGACCGCGCCAATGAGCTCGAGACCGCGGCCGGGAGGCTCACCGGCAAGGTGGTCGAGCCCGTTCTCGGCCAGAACGCCAAGCTTTCCGCGCTCAAAGAGATCGCCGCCGCAATGGGCCTCGAGCTCGCGGAGACGCTTGCGGTCGGCGACGGGCGAACGATCTCGCCATGCTCGAAGCCCGGGGGCCTCGGCGTCGCCTACCGGGCAAAGCCCAAGGTCGCCGCCGCGGCGCATGCGCGGATTGATCATGGCGACCTCACCGCGCTCCTCTTCGCGCAAGGCATCGCGCGCAAGGACTTCATAGAGGGCTAAGAGCGATGCTGAGAGCGAAGCCATGAAGCGCGGAATGAAAAGAGCGTGGATTCTCTTGGTCGTCGCCGGCCTGTCGGCGGCGACGGCGTTCGCGAGCCACGCCATCGGGCTCGACCGGATGGCGCTGTGGCAAGTCGTCCGCGCCTGCGTGGCCGACTTCAAGCTGACCGGATCTCCCTTTCCGTGTCTCGAGGTCGATCTTTCCGGCGGTGAGGAAGGCGGCAGCGTCGTCCTGCGTCCGCCGCTTTCCGATGACATGATCCTCGCCCCGACGCGAAGGATCGTCGGCGTCGAAGACCCGTTCCTGCAGTCGCCCGGAGCGCCGAACTATTTCGACGCCGGTTGGCGCGCGCGATCCCTCCTGAGGGGCGCGGACGGACGGCCGCCGGAGCGCGACGCGGTCGCCCGCGTCGTCAACTCCGCCGTTGTCCGGGACCAGGACCAGCTCCACATCCACGTGGGCTGTCTCCTTCCGTCCGCCCGGCGCGCGCTCGCGGCGGCCGCGCCGAAGGTCCCGATCGGCGAATGGGCGCGAGTCGGCGCAGTCGTTCCCCATCAGACGTTCTGGGGGACGCGCATCCGCGGAACGGACCTTTCGGGCGTCGAGCCGTTTCGGCTCGCCGCCGAGGCTCTTGCCGACAAGGCAAGCGGCCGAAGCGACCTGACGATCGCGGTCGCCGGCGTTCGCGTCGCAAACGACGACGAATTCCTGGTCCTCGCCTCCTACGCCACGGCGCCGGGCGCGTGGTGGCCGGTCGGTGCCGGCGACCTCCTGGATTCGAGCTGCCCGGCCGGAATGCCCCTCGCCGGCTGAGGCAGGATCCGATCTTCTGCCTACTTCTCGCAGAACACCCGGACCACCGCATCTTTCTCGCGCGCCGCGATCGCGCCGGCGCTCAGTTGCGCTCCGGGTTCGGGCGTCATCTCGCCCCCGCCCAGGAAAGCGCCGATGGCCTCGGGAACGATGAGCGGATGACGCGAGGCCAGCGCGACGCCGGCAATCCGCTTCGGCTCGTCGGCAATCGGCGCGACGAGGCCCGCGAGGTTGCCCTCGCGGTCGAACGCCGGACCGCCGCTCGCGCCTTTTTCGAGCGAGGCAATGACGAGCGGCTTCGCAGCGTCGCCCGTGAGCGAAGCGAAATTCGCCGCGACCACGTCGCCTGCGGCGCTCAGCACGATGAGATCGGGCTTGAGCGCCCCGAGCCGCGGCGGGTCGCCCCTGGCGCCGAAATCGCCGGAGAGGATTGCAAGGCCCGTCGTGGGGTCCGCCCGCTCGAAGCGGACAGGCTTGCCGCCGATGCTGGCGTTGGGGCAGTCGGCGGGGGTCAGCGCCGTCAGAGCCTGGCCGGGCGCGATCACCAGCGCCGTCGCGAAGGCCTTAGCGATCGGCGCGGGCGGGCCGCCTGACGTGGGCGACGGCCCGGTCGACGGGACGCTCGCCGATGGTTGCCCGGGAAACGCCTCGAACGAATTGGCGACCGCAATCGCGACCCGGTCGAGTTGCGCCCCTTGAGCGGCGGGATAAGCGAAGGTGAAGCCGCGGACCGGCGGGCTCGCCCCCTGGCTCGTCTCGAACCGCGAATAGAATTTCGCCGCACCGTCTTGCCCCGAGACGACGAAGAAGACCCCCGGCTTCATCGCCTTGTAGGCGACCTTGCGGGTCGGCGTCTCGGCCGAGAGGCGCGAATAGAGCTTCGCGAGGTCCGCATCCGCGCTCGAAGCGAAGTCGAGCCTCGCTCCGCCCGGCTTGCCCATGAGCTTCGCCGGCGCGCCGATCCGCGCGCCCGTCTTCGGGTCGCTGACGACCTTGAAGCCAATCGCCGCGCGGGCCTTGTCGGCCGCCGACATGAGCGCCTGAAGCTGAGGCGCTGACAATACGCCGTCGCCGGCCGCCTTCTGGCTAAGCTCAAAGGCGACGATGGCGTCGCGGGTGCGCTTGCCGAAATCGCCGTCGCTCGCGCCGTTATAGAAGCCGAGCCAGACCAGCGCGTCCTGCGCCGCCTTTCGCGTCGCCAGCGGCAGCGCGAGGAAGGCGGACTTCTGAGCCGCGAAGGCCGCGTCGGCGGCCGGGGCGGACAGCGCGGGCGGTGTCTGGGCCGTGGCGAGCCCGGCGCCGAGAATCGAGGCGGCCAGAACGAGGACGATGCGTAGCAGCGTTCGCTTCATGATCTTTCCGAGCCCGATTCTAGTCGAAGGCGCGCTCGCCATGGTAGAGCAAGATGTCAGTTAACGAAACCAACGTCGTCATCGCGAGCGACAGCGAAGCGATCCAGGGGATGAAGGACATAGCCCGTTGACAGATGGGCGTTCTTCCAAACGCCCTATCGGTTGCGGCTCTGGATCGCCGCGTCGCTTCGCTCCTCGCGATGACGAAAAATGACCTTCGTGCGTCCAAGGATTCACTCCATGTCGTCTGTTCTGCGCCTGATCGCCCTGTGTCTGACGCTCCTGGCCGGCGCGGCGGAAGCCGCGGAAATCAAGCCGTTCGCGAGCGAAGACATGGCGAGCGACGCGATCCGCCTGACGGAGACATTGCGCGCCGAGGCTGCGACGATCGGGGCGCAGGCGAAGGGAAAGACGCCGGAAGACTTGCGCAAGGCCGCCGCTGCCGCGGGGGCGGCTGCGAAGTTCGACGATGCAGCCAAGCTCGCCGCCGCCGCAGTCGCGGCGGCGCCGAAAGATCCGGCGAACTGGCTCGCCTACGCCATGGTCGCGATCAAGGCCGACGACGCCCAGGCGAACGGCCGCTATGAGCTTGTGACGCAAGGCGCAACCGCGGCCTACGCGGCTTATGAGCACGCGACGACGCCCGAAGCGCAGGCCGGGGCGCTGGCGGTCCTTGGCGATCTGCTCGCGCGTCACGAGCAGTGGCGTCCAGCCCTCGACGCCCTGAAAGCCTCGCTCGACCGTCGCGATTCGATCGACGTCAGAAAAGCCTACGAGGCGATGCGCGCCGAGCACGGCTTCCGCATCCTCGACTACAAGGTCGACAACGAATCGACCTCGCCGCGCGTCTGTTTCAACTTCTCCGACCCGCTGGCGCGAAAGACCGATTTCTCGCCCTATGTTGCGGTCTCCGGAACGTCGGAGACCGCCATATCCAACGAGGACCAGCAGCTCTGCGTCGAGGGCCTCAAGCATGGCGAGCGCTACGCGATCGTGCTGCGCCAGGGGCTGCCATCGGCGGTCAGCGAGCAGCTCCTGAAGTCTGCGGACTACGAGATTTATGTCCGCGACCGCTCCCCCCAGGCCCATTTCGCCGGCAAGGCCTATGTGCTGCCGCGGCAGGGACAGGAGGGCGCGCCGCTCGTCACCGTCAACACCTCCAATGTCGCGATCGACGTCTATCGCGTCGGCGACCGCAACCTACTCGCGACCGTCAATCGCGACGATTTCCTGAAGCCGATCGAATCGTCGCGCGCCGACGAGATTGAGTCGCAGGACGGCCAGAAGGTCTGGAGCGGCTCGATGGACGTGGCGTCCGAACTCAACAAGGACGTGGTCACCGAGTTCCCGGTGCTCGACGCGGTCGGGCCGTTGCAGCCCGGCGTCTACTTGATCACGGCGCGCCCGTGGAAGGAGAAAGTCCCGGGCTCGGACGAGACCGAATCCGTTCAGCTCGCGACGCAATGGATGGTGGTCTCCGATCTCGGCCTGACCGCGATCTCCGGCGACGACGGCGTCCACGCGCTCGTGCAGTCGCTGGGCTCCGCCGGGCCGCTGTCGGGCGTCGAACTGAAGCTCGTCGCCCGCAACAACGAGGTGCTTGCGACGAAGACGACAGGCGCCGACGGCCGGATCGATTTCGATCCGGGGCTCTCGCGCGGCAAAGGCGGCTCCGCGCCGGGCCTTCTGGTCGCGACGCTTGGGTCCGACTACAATTTCCTGAGCCTTGCCCAGACCGCATTCGACCTGACCGACCGCGGCGTCGGCGGGCGCGACGCGCCGGAAGGGCTCGACGCCTTCCTTTACACCGAGCGCGGCGTCTACCGCTCGGGCGAGACCGTGTTCGCGACCGCGCTCCTGCGCGACGCGAAGGGCATCGCTAAGCCCGGACTGCCGCTGACGCTCGTCGTCAAGCGGCCCGACGGCGTCGAGTACAAGCGAGCGACCCTGGCCGACGAGGGGCTCGGCGGGCGGGCCTTCGCCGTTCCGCTGCTACCGGGCTCGGCCGCGGGAAAATGGACTATTGAAGCCTACGCCGACCCGAAGGGCGACAGCATCGGCGAGGTCGAGTTCCTGCTCGAGGACTATATTCCCGAGCGTCTCGATTTCACGCTGCGCTCCGCCAACCCATACATTGATCCGGGAGAACCGGTTGAGCTCTCGCTCGACGCGAGGTTCCTCTATGGCGCGCCGGCGAGCGATCTCGACGTGACCGGCGCGATCCGCCTTGAGGCGGTTGCAGGCGATGCGCTCGCTGGCTTTCCTGGCTATGTCGCCGGCCTCGCCGACGACGATTTCAACACTGTCGAGGTCCAGTTCACCGACAAGGTGGAGACCGACGCCAAAGGCTACGCCGCTCTCTCGGTCGATCTTCCCGAGGGCGCGGCCTCCCGTCCGCTCGAAGCCAAACTCATTGTCGACGTCGCCGAGCCGGGCGGGCGCACGGTCGAGCGGACGCTCACCCTGCCGGTCCGCCCCAAAGGCGCAATGGTCGGCGTGAAGAAGGACTTCGATAGTAGCCTCAGCGCCGGGGACATCGCGACGTTCGAGGCGATCGCGGTCGCCCCCGACGGTTCGCGGGTCGCGCGCAAGGGCGCCGAATGGTCGCTCTACCAGGTGACCAATGAGTACCAGTGGTTCAACTCGGACGGACGCTGGAGCTTCGAGCCGGTCAAGTCGTCGAAGCGCATCGCGACGGGAACGATCGATATCGTCGCCGACGCGCCGGTCAGGTTCTCGACACCAATGGGTTGGGGCGCGCATAGGCTCGAGGTCAAGACGCTGGACGGCGAGGAGACGAGCTTTATGTTCGACGTCGGCTGGTCGGGCACGGCCAGCGCCGACACGCCGGACAATGTCGTCGTGACGCTCGACAAAACCAGCTATGCGCCGGGCGACGAGGCGAGGCTGCGCATCAATTCGGCCTTTGCCGGCAAGGCGACGGTCGCGCTTGTCGGCGACAAGATAGAGCGCTTCCTCGACGTCGATCTCGTCGCGGGCGACAATGTCGTTCCATTCACGGTCGACCCCGACTGGGGACCCGGCGCCTATGCCGTCACCCTGACCCACCGCCCACTGGATGCGGCGATGAAGCGCATGCCCGGCCGCGCCATCGGCCTCGCCTGGTTCGCCATTGCGAGCGAGCGGCGGAAGCTCAACATCACGCTCGAGGCTCCGTCGCTCGCGAAGCCCCGCGAGCCGATGAGCCTGCCGATCAAGGTTGCAGGGCTCGCGCCGGGGGAGGAGGCGCGCGTCACGGTGTCGGCCGTCGACATCGGCATTCTCAATCTGACCGGCTTCAAGACCCCGGACCCGGCCACCTATTTCTTCGGCCAGCGCAAGCTGCCGGTGGAGATTCGCGACCTCTGGGGCATGCTGATCGACGGCATGCAGGGCGCGGCGGGGGCGATCCATACCGGCGGCGACGGCGGCGGCAATCTCGAGGGCAATCTGCCGACCCAGGCGCCGCTCGCGCTTTTTTCCGGCGTCGTGAAGCTCGACGATCAGGGCCGGGCGACGGTTTCGTTCGATCTTCCGGCCTTCAACGGCTCGGTGCGGCTCGCGGCGATCGCGTGGTCGAAGGACAAGGTCGGCTCGGCCGAGGCCGACGTGGTCGTCCGCGACGCGATTGTCGTTGCGGCGACGCTGCCGCGTTTCCTCGACGTCGGCGACCGCTCGCAAGTGCATGTCGAAATCGACAACGTCGAGGGCGACGCCGGCGACTACATCCTCGATTTCGACGTTCATGGGCCCCTGACGGCAGAGGCCGCGGCGCTGCGCCAGACGGTGCGGCTCGAGGCGCACCAGCGCCAGCCGGCGACGCTGCCGATCACAGCGGCGGGCGTCGGAATGGCCGATCTCGACCTGAGGCTGACCGGACCGAAGACGGATCAGGCGCAGCATTTCAAGCTTGGGATCGTCTCTGGCGCGCCCGACGTCTATCGCCGCACCGTGACGCCGCTGATGGGCGGCGCGACAGAGACGTTTTCGGGCGATGAGCTCAACGATTTCATTCCGGGCACGGGGGCGATTGCGATATCCGCCTCGCCCTTCGGCGCGATCGACGCGCCGGCCCTGCTGCAGGCGCTCGGCCGCTATCCTTACGGCTGCTCGGAGCAGACGGTCAGCATCGCGATGCCGCTGCTTTACGCCAACCGGCTCGCATCGATCGAAGATCTCGGCATCGATCCCGATCTCGACGGAAGGGTGAAGCAGGCGATCGAGCGGGAGCTCAACCGCCAGGGATCCAACGGCGCCTTCGGCCTGTGGACGGCCGACAGCGGCGACGACGACGCCTGGCTCGACGCCTATGTCACCGATTTCCTCACCCGGGCGCGCGAGCGCAATTTCGCCGTGCCTCAGCTCGCCTTCGATTCCGCGCTCGACCGGCTGCGCAACACCGTCGTCAACGCGCCAGAGCCGAGCAAAGACAACGCCGAGGCGCTCGCCTATTCGCTTTATGTGCTCGCGCGCAACGGACGGCCGGTCATCGGCGACCTGCGCTATCTCTCCGACGCCAAGCTCGAGGCTTTCCCGACGCCGCTCGCCAAAGCGGAGCTCGGGGCCGCGCTGGCGATGCTCGGCGACCGCGCCCGCGCGGGCAAAGTCCTCGGCGCCGCGCTCGGCGCGCTCGAAGGGGAGCGTGACGCAGGCGTTTCGCGGCCCGACTACGGCTCGCGACTGCGCGACGCCGCGGCGGTGCTGACCCTGCTCGCTGAAGCCAATCTGACCGGCGGCGAGATCGAGGGCGACGCGATCGGCCGCGCGGGCGCACTGCTCGACGCGGCGCGAGCTGAGCGCTCCTACACGAGCACGCAGGAAAACGCCTGGATGACGCTAGCCGCCGAAGGGCTCGCGGAACATGCGAGCCTCGCTGCGTTCATCGTCGACGGCGAGCCCGTCAAGGGGGCGCTCAACCGGCGCTGGAGCGACGCGGCGCTCTTCGGCAAGTCGATCGCGATTGCCAACACCGGACAGAACACCGCGCAGCTCGTCGCCAGCGTGTCCGGCGCGCCGATCTCGCTCGATCCCGCCGCCTCGAACGGCTACGCGGTCGAGCGAACGTTTTACAAGCTCGACGGAACCAAGACCGACCTTAGAAGCATCGCCCAGAACGAGCGGATCGTGGTGGCGCTGAAAGTGACCGAGTCGGAGGCGCGCTACGCCCGCCTGCTGATCGTCGACCGGCTTCCCGCGGGTTTCGAGATCGACAATCCGGCTCTGGTCGACGGCGGCTCGATCGAAGCCTTCTCCTGGCTCTCGAGCGATGTTCCAACGCATACCGAATATCGCGACGACCGCTTTGTCGCCGCGTTCGATCGGGCGCCGGGGCAATCTGCGTTCATCAACCTCGCCTATGTGGTCCGCGGGGTGGCGCCAGGACATTACGTTTATCCGCCGGCGACCGCCGAGGACATGTACGACCCTGAACGCTACGGCCGCACGGAGTTCGGCGCGCTGGAGGTGACAGCGAAGTGAGGCGCCGAACCCTCATCCGGCCGCGCTCCGCGCGGCCATCCTCTCCCGTGAACGGGAGAAGGGCGGCGCCCCCTCTCCCGTTCACGGGAGAGGGTTGGGGTGAGGGTCCGCCGTGAATCGTCTCACTCGCCCCGTCCTCATCGCGCTCGCCGCTGCCGTCGCGCTTGCCCTTGTCGCAAGCGTCGCCGCGAGGATCGCGTGGCCGCGCTACGTCGCGAGCCTCGGGCCGATCGATCTTAAGGTCTCGCGCGAGGGCTCGACGGTCGTCGTCGATCGCGATGGCCGGTTATTGCGGCCCTTCACCTTGCCTGACGGGCGCTGGCGGCTTCGGGCGACGACGCATGACGTCGATCCGCGCTATCTCTCGATGCTCGTCGCCTACGAAGACGGTCGGTTCTACGAGCATCGCGGAGTCGACGCGCGGGCGCTTCTGCGCGCGGCCGGACAATGGCTATGGCGCGGCCGCGTCGTTTCGGGCGGATCGACGCTCAGCATGCAGGTCGCGCGTCTCATCGAGCCGCGCCCGGAACGCTCGCTATTGGCGAAGTTGAGGCAGATCGCCCGCGCGCTGCAAATCGAGCGCGAGGTCGGCAAAGCGGGCGTGCTCGATCGCTATCTGACGGTCGCGCCGTTTGGCGGCAATCTCGAGGGCGTGCGGGCGGCGTCGCTCGCCTATTTCGGCAAGGAGCCGCTGAAGCTCTCGATCGCCGAGGCGGCGCTCCTCGTCGCGCTGCCGCAGTCGCCCGAAGCGCGACGGCCCGACCGCTTCAGCGAGGCTGCGCGCGCGGCCCGGGACCGCGTGCTCGAGCGGGTCGCGGCGCGCGGGATCATCAGCGCCGAAGACATGGGCGCCGCCAAGCGCGAGCCGGTCCCATGGGCGCGCAAAGCCTTCCCCGAACTCGCCGCCCACGCCGCGGAAGAGGCGGTCGCCGCCGACAGAGAGGCGAAGGTCATCCGCCTCTCGATCGACGCGCGTCTGCAAGCGAAACTCGAAGCGCTCGCCAAGGAGAGCGTTGCGCGGCTCGGCGCCAAACTGTCCGCGGCGATCGTGGTCATCGACAATCGAACCGGCGAGATCCGCGCCCGGATCGGCGCCGCCGACTTCGAGGACGCGAAGCGCGACGGCGCCATCGACATGTCGCGTTCGCCGCGCTCGCCGGGCTCGGCGCTGAAGCCGTTCATCTATGCGCTCGCATTCGAGGAGGGCCTCGCGCACCCCGAGACGGTGCTGTTCGACCGCCCGATGCGCTACGGCGCTTACGCGCCGGAGAACTTCGACCTCGGCTACCAGGGCACGGTGACCGCGCGCAAGGCGCTGCAGATGTCGCTCAATCTGCCGGCGATCGAGCTCCTGGCCGATGTCGGTCCGGCGACTTTCCTCGCGCGGCTTCATGGCGCCG
>Ga0116216_10001672_pt1 | contig 15211 bp, 11 predicted proteins | sample Sb_taG_11_FD_89696 | JGI IMG/M metagenome (GOLD analysis project Ga0116216, IMG submission 89696) | Peat soil microbial communities from Weissenstadt, Germany - Sb_50d_3_AS metaG | ecosystem: Environmental > Terrestrial > Soil > Wetlands > Peat | place: Germany: Weissenstadt | collected 2010-09-21
ATGCCCTTCAAGCGCAACCCGACCTTGAGCGAACGCATCTGTTCGCTCGCTCGCATCCCCGCTGCCAATGCGCAGATAGCCTGGCAGAACGCCGCCGATAATCTGCTCGAGCGCACGCTCGACGACTCGGCCAACCGCCGCTCGATCATCCCCGAGTCGTTCCTCGCCGCAGATGAGCTGGCGTCGCTCGTGCACCGGGTGGTGAGCGGCATGCGGGTCGAGCGCGCGGGCATCGCCCGCAATCTCGCCAAGTTCGGACCCTTTGCGGCGACCGAAGCCGTGCTCATGACCGCCGCCAAGCACGGGGCAGACCGCCAGCAGTTGCATGAGAAGCTACGCGAGCTCTCGATGCAGGCCTGGAGTGCGGTCGAAAAAGACGAGGCTAATCCGTTGTCAGAGCTGATCAAGCGCGACGCGCTCATCGGCCGCCATGTCAAGCCCGACGAGGTGGAGCGCCTCATGCGGGCGCAAGATCATATCGGACTCGCGGCCGAGCGAGCACGGGCGCTCGCCAAGAAACTGCGTAGCTTGAGCGAAAGCAAAGCTGCATCCACCGTGCTCGACATCCAGCTCACGTGAACGTAAACGTTTGAAATAGAGGACCTTGCAGCAACGGACCTTGAGATCCGTTACGTCAATAGAAGAAGGAAGGCAGATGAACAAAGGCGCCGAGATCGGACGTGGCAAGACCAAGGTCTTGTATCAGCATCCAGACCGGGCGGACACGCTCGTCGTCGTCTCGCAGGACAGCATCACGGCAGGCGATGGAGCCAAGCGCAACGTCATCGCCGGCAAAGGCCGTCTCGCCGCGCTGACCACGAGTCGCATCTACCGGCTGCTCAACGAAGCAGGCCTGCCCACGCACTACCTGGGCGGCGGCGAGGACCCGGACAATAACGAGATGCTCGTGCACCGTTGCGAGATGATCCCTATCGAGGTCGTGGTCAGGGGCGTCGCCGCCGGATCCTACCTCAAGCGCAACCCCGGCGTGAAATCAGGCACGGTCTTTGCACCGCGACTGGTCGAGTATTTCTTCAAAGACGATGCCCGGCACGACCCGCAATATACCGCAGAGCAGATCGTCGAGGAGAAGATCGCGACGGCCGACGAGGTCGCTGTCATGTCCGATTACGCGCGCATCATCTTCGATATCCTGGCACATGCATGGCGGCGGCAGAACGTTCTGCTGGTGGATCTCAAAGTGGAGTTCGGCCGGGCCAAAGGTGAGAACGGCACCACGCAGATCCTGCTCGCCGACGTCATCGACAACGATTCATGGCGCGTCTGGCCGGCCGGCGAGCAGACCCTCATGCTCGACAAGCAGATCTATCGCAACCTCGCCACGCCGAGCGCCGCCGATCTCGACAACGTCAAGGCCAAGTATGAAGAGGTGGCGGAGCGAGTCGCGCAATTCGCGCAGCGCGCCGGCGGGTTTGTCGGCATCATCATGGGGTCGGCGTCCGACGCGCAGCATGCGGATCGTATCGCCCAGGCGCTCGACGCCTATGGCGTCCCCGTGCGCCGCCATGTGGCGTCCGCGCACAAGACCCCGCTCTACGCGCTGCAGAAGGTGCAGCAGCTCGACAACATGCTGGGCAACGTCGTCTACATCACAATCGCTGGGCGGAGCAACGCGCTCTCGGCATTTGTCGATGCCGCGACCGCCAACCCGGTCATCGCCTGTCCGGTCATCGGCTCGACCTGGGGTGGCATGGAAGTGGTGTCAAGCTTGGCTCTGCCGGGCGGCGTGGCGAGCATGGTCGTCCTCGAGCCCGAGAACGCAGCTCTTGCGGCGGCCAAGATGCTGGCGGTGGACGACAGCGTGATCTACGGACGGGTCGTCATGACGCAATACCGCAACCGCATGCAGATCGTGGAGTCGGACGCCCGCCTGAGCGCGTCGTCCCAAGGCAACGGTAAGACCAAATAGCGATGAGCGTCGCGGCCAACGCCGATCTCATCGCCCTCGCCGCAGCCCCGCTGCGCATCGACGGCAGCGACGACGACCTCAAGCGCCTCGCCAAAAGCGAGGCGCTCGCGCTCACACCCCGCGAGCTGCGCACCATCGCCGAGCGGCTCGGACGCGATCCCACCCGGGCTGAGGCGCACGCCTTTGCGATCCAGTGGAGCGAGCACTGCTCCTACAAGAGCAGCCGCGCACTCCTCGCGCAGCTGCCCACGCGCGGCGTTGACGTGATCGTGGGCGTCGGCGAAGATGCCGGCATCCTGAGCGCCGGCGTTGTCGACGGCACGGAATACGGCGTCGTCGTCGCCCACGAAAGCCATAACCACCCCTCACAGGTCGTGCCGTTCGAGGGCGCGGCAACCGGTGTGGGCGGCATCCTGCGCGACGTGCTCTGCATGGGTGCACGAGTCGTCGCAAGCGCGGATCCATTACGCTTCGGTCCACCGGTCACCGGCTCGCACGCCGCCTACGTGGCCGGCGGGGTGGTCGACGGCATCGCGGCTTACGGCAATGCGGTCGGCGTTCCCAACCTCGCGGGCGACGTGTATTTCCATCCATCATTCAAAGATAACTGTCTCGTCAACGTCGTCGCGCTGGGTATCGTGGAGCGCGACCGCATCATCCATAGCCGCGTGCCAGAGAATGGCGAAGGATACGATCTTGTGCTCGTCGGCAAGGCGACCGATGCATCGGGTTTCGGCGGTGCGGCGTTCGCGTCGCTCGTGCTCGACGAGCAAGAGGCGCAGGCGAACAAGAGCGCGGTGCAAGTCCCCGATCCGTTCCTCAAGAACGTGATCATGCGAGCCAGTTATGCGGTTTTCGACATGATCCACGAGCGCAAGCTGGCGGTGGGCTTCAAGGACCTCGGCGCCGGCGGCATCATGGGGAGCTCGTCGGAGATCTGCAGCGCGGGCGGCTTCGGCGCGATCATCGACATCGACAGCGTGCCGGTCGCCGTCGTGGGCCTGCCGCCGTTCGTCGTCGCGATGGCGGAGACGCAAGAGCGTATGTTGTGGGCGGTGCCGCCGTCATTCACACCCGACCTGCTCGCCGTCTACAACCAGCGGTTCACGCTGCCTGACGTCTCAGCGGGCGCGTGTGCCGCGGTGATCGGGAAGGCCACGCGCGAGAGGCGCTATCTGGTGCGCGCGGGCGGGAGTGCCGTGATCGACGTGCCGATCGAAGTGCTGACGCAGCCCGTTCGTGCGACCTGGAAGCTTGCCGACGCGCCGGCTCAGCCGAGGGTGGTGGAGCCCGCGGTCGTCTCCGATGTCGCATCCGCCCTCATACACGTGCTCGCGCATCCCGACGTGTGCAGCCGCCGTCCGCTCATCGAGCATTACGATACGGTCGTCCGCGGTGCAACCGTCATCCCATCAGGCTATGCCGATGCCGGCGTGCTCCTCGTCAAGCGCGGCGCGCGCCTCGCGCTGGCGCTTTCGGTGGATGGCAACGCGCGGTATGGTTCGATCTCGAGCAGGATGGCTGCCGCATACGCAGTCGTGGAATCAGCGCGCAACGTCGCCGCAGTGGGCGCGACGCCCATCGGTCTCACGGACTGTCTCAACTACGGCAATCCAGAGGATCCCGTCGCCTACCGTCAGCTCGCCGACGGCATCGAAGGGCTTGGCGAGGCGGCACGCGCGTTGACCATCGCGTCAAAGGACGGCCTGCCGTTCGTCAGCGGCAACGTCAGCCTCTACAACCATGCCGCGTCGGGGAACGCCATCGTGCCCTCGGCGATCGTGGCCTGCATCGGCCGGATCGACGATGTCGGAGCGATCGTCACCATGCAGCTCGTGGCCGGCCAACAATTCCTGTACCTGCTCGGCACGCGCAGTCCCGAGCTTGGCGGATCCGTGTTTGCGGACGTCATCGGCGTGCTGGATGCTGGCCCATTGCCGCCGATCGACTATGAGGACGCCTGCGCCCAGATAAAGGCCGTCATCGGCGAGATCCGTGCGAAGCGCATCACCGCGGCGCACGACATCTCCGACGGCGGCGTGCTCGCCTGCGTGGCGGAGATGTGCCTGGGCGGCGAGGGCACGGGGACGATCGGCGCGTCACTACTGCCGACAGAACAGTGGGCACCCGGCGTCTCGCACGCCGCGGCGCTCTTAGGCGAGGCCGGCGGGTTCGTCGTGGCGGTTGCGCCCGAGAATAGCGAAGCATTCGAGACGGGAGTGAAGTCGCACGGCGCGCAGGCGCGACGTCTGGGCATGACCGGCGGCTCGCGCCTGCACGTCGAACATCTCTGCGACCTTGCCCTCAGCGACGTGGCGGCGGCCTGGATGCGTCCACTTGTGGACCTATTCGCATGAAGCCACGCGTGGCAGTGCTGGTCTTCCCCGGCACAAACTCAGAAGAAGAGACCGTCGACGCGTGTCGCGACGCGGGCATGGACGCACGGGCGATCCTGTGGAGCGAGCCGCCGCACGATCTGCGCGACTACCACGGCTATGTGATCCCTGGCGGCTTCGCCTATGAAGATAGGGTACGCGCCGGCGCCATCGCCGCGAAATCGCCAAGCGTGGCGGTGGTGAGAGAGCAAGCCGAGCGCGGCAAGCTCGTCCTTGGGCTGTGCAACGGAGCGCAAGTGCTGGCCGAGGTCGGGCTGCTGGGACCGGTCGCCATCGCGCGCAATCTGCCGTCCGGTCATTTCCAATGCCGCATCGTCGACGTCGAACTGGCGGCTCCGGGGCAGCGCTGCGCCTTCACCGCCGGCATGGTCCCGGGCACGACGATGAAGATGGCCATGGCGCACGGTGAGGGCCGCTTCACGGCCGAGCCTGCATATTTCGACAAGCTCGAACGTGACCACCGCATCATCTTCCGCTTCGCCGGCGCGGCGCTCAACGGCGCCATGCATAACGCCGCCGGCATCTGCAACGAGGCGGGCAACGTCCTCGCGGTCATGCCCCACCCCGAACGAGTCGCTTGGAACTTCAACCTCGCCTTCGAGGAACTGGCGCTGCGCGATCGCGATCCGCTGTCGCCATCACCATCGCTTGCGATCTTCCAAAGCATGGCTCGCTCGCTCTCGCAGCAGTAGCACAAACGCACCTTGAAGCAACGGACCTTGAGGTCCGTTACCATCAACATGCCGTCTGAAGGTCCGTCGCCGGGTTTGCCAAAAACCGCCGGAATGCTACAGCACAAGCGCGGCGCCGATCGGCGTTGGTATTGGTTGCTTCTCATTCCCTATGTCACCATGCTCTGGGTGCCATCGTATAATTCGCTGCAGCCTAGCCTCGCCGGCATCCCGTTCTTTTACTGGTACCAGTTCATGTGGATCGCGCTGACCGCGGTCGTCATCTGGGTGGTCTACATGCTCTCGCATGGAGGCCGTGAGTGATCTGGCCGGCGGTCGTCGTCTTCGTCGTCTTGTTCGCGCTCGTCAGCGTGCTCGGTTTTTTGGGCCCGTATTGGCGCCGTGGGAACCTGGATCTGCTCCACGAGTGGGCGCTGGGCGGCAGGCAGTTCGGAACGGTCGTCTCATGGTTTCTCATCGGCGGCGACCTCTACACGGCATACACCTTCATCGCCGTGCCCGGATTCATCTTCGGCCAGGGGCCGATCGGCTTCTACGCCCTGCCCTACACCGCCATCGCATACCCGCTGGTGTTCTTCTTCGCGCCGCGCTTTTGGACGATCGCCAAGAACCGAGGCTACATCACCTACGCGGATTTCGCCCGCGAACGGTATGATAGCCGCGGTCTATCGCTGGTCATCGCCATCACCGGAATACTCGCCACCATGCCGTACATCGCGTTGCAGCTCGTCGGCATCCAGGTGGTCATCGCGGCGATGGGCTTGGGCGGTACGGGAGCGCTGCGCGACGTTCCCATCATCGCCGCATTCGTGATTCTGGCCGTCTACACGTATCGCGGCGGGCTGCGCGCACCGGCGTTGGTGGCGTTCGTGAAGGACATCCTCATCTATATCACGGTCATCACCGCAGCCATCGTTATACCCGCCAAGCTCGGCGGCTACGGACACATCTTCGCGAGTGCGGGCGTGGCGCTCGCCGCTCGTCCCAAGGCGCTCGGCCTGCTCTTGCCGCAGGCGGAATACCCGGCCTACATCTCGCTGGCGCTCGGCTCGGCGCTGGCCATCTTCATGTACCCGCACAATATCACCGGCCTTATGAGCGCCTCAGGAGCCCGCGTCATCCGGCGCAACATGATCGCTTTGCCCGTCTACAGCTTGCTGCTTGCGTTTCTCGCCACGTTCGGCTACATGGCTATCGTCGCTGGGGTACATCCAGCGACGGCGAACGAGACCGTACCGCAGTTGCTGCTCGCCATGTTCCCGCCCTGGTTCGCCGGTTTCGGTTTCGCGGCCATCGCCATCGGCGCGCTCGTCCCGGCTGCGATCATGTCGATCGCGTCGGCGAATCTCTTCACGCGCAACATCTATCGCGAATACATCAATCCACACTGCACCGACCGCCAAGAGGCGACCAACGCCAAACTCGTTTCGCTGATCATGAAACTCGGGGCGCTTTTCTTCGTGCTCATCCTGCCGACCGAGTACGCGATCAACTTCCAGTTGTTCGCCGGCGGGTGGATCTTGCAGACGCTACCGGCGCTCATCATCGGGCTCTATACGCGCTGGTTCCATCGCAACGCCTTGCTCGCCGGGTGGGCGGTGGGCATGGCGCTCGCCACCTACATGCCGCTCAGCACCTACGTGGCGGCCACCAAGCACTTCTCCTCGATCTATGCGCTGCACGTGGGTTCAAGCGTCATCTCGGGGTTCGCCGGCCTGTACGCCCTCATCGCCAACCTCCTCGTAGCCACGATCCTCACCATTGTCTTGGACTGGCTGCGCATCACGCGTGGAGCGGACAAGACGACGCCCGAGGACTATCGCGAAGCCGCATGAAGCAGTGCGACTATATCAGCCCGTCTGCAGCGAAGGCGCCGTCAACCGTACAGTAGGAGCGCGTTCCGCTAGCGAAGTCCGACCGCATGCCCGGAATCGACGTCGCCATCGAGCTGAAAATCCCCGACAACACCGCCTTTACCGTGCTCACTGCTCTTCGCCGCCTCGGCTATGAGGATCTCGAGCGGGTCGAACGCTCCGAGCACGTCATCCTTAAGGCGAACGCCGACGAGTCTCCCGAACGCCTTATGGTGGAGCTCTCCCGCGCCGAAGTGCTCTTCAACCCGAACAAACACCGCATGGCCTATGCGGTCTCCGGCATGGCCCACGCAGAGCAGCCGCCGCAATGGGAAGCGCTGGTCCGCGATAAGGACGAGAATAATAGCCGTCTGGTCTCGCTGTTGCGCGGCACATTCGGCATGACAGCGCTGCAGGGGCTCGAGCGCGCCGTGGGCTGGCGGCTGTACGACCGCAGCGGTCCAGCGGCGCGCGAGCGCCTAGTGTGGGCCTGTCAGTCGCTGCTCGCCAATCCGGTATCGCAGGCCTACGACATCTGCCCCAGGCCGGTCCGCATCCGAGTCGGGGAACTCGAGGGGGCGACGGCGAAAGCGTAGCGATGAGTCCGAAGTCTGCCGTCCAACTCCCGTCGCTTTTCACCATCGCGACGCTCGGCAGCCACTCCGCGCTCCAGATCCTCAAGGGAGCAAAAGACGAGGGGTTCCACACCCTCGCCGTCGTCACGCCGCTCAACGAGCGCCTCTACTCGAGCTTCGCCTTTGTCGACGAAGTCATCGTCATCCCGCAGTACGGCGATTTCCCCAAGCTCGAAAAAGAGCTCAACAAGCGCAAGGTCATCCTCGTGCCGCATGGCTCGTTCGTCGCGTACCTCTCGATGGAAGAGCATAAGAAGATGACCACGCCGTACTTCGGCAACAAAGCTGTGCTCGACTGGGAAGCCGACCGCCTGCGGCAGCGCGAGTGGTTGACACGCGCAGGCTTGAAGATGCCGCGCCAGTTCACCAAGGCGAGCGAGATCGACCGGCCGGTCATCGTCAAGCTCTACGGGGCGCAAGGCGGCAAAGGATATCTCTTCGTCAAGAACCCGGAAGACTTCACCGCCCGCGCGTCGCACCTCGTCGAGCAGCGCTACATCATGCAGGAATACGTGCTCGGCGTTCCCGTGTACATCCACTATTTCTATTCGCCGCTGACCGGCAAGCTCGAGATCATGTCGATGGATCGGCGCTACGAGAGCAACGTCGATTCGCTCGGCCGCATCCCGCTGGCCGATCAGGAAGGCTGGGACATCTCGCCCTCCTACGTCGTCATCGGCAACCAACCCATTAGCCTGCGCGAGTCCCTGCTGGCGGAGGCGTTCAACATGGGCGAGGCCGTGGTGCGTGTGAGCCGCGAGATCTGCGGCGAGCGCGGGCTCTTCGGCGCGTTCTGCCTTGAATCGATCGTCACGCCCGAGTCCGAGTTCTTCCTCATGGAGATCTCAGCACGCATCGTCGCCGGCACCAATCTCTTCATCGACGGCTCGCCCTATTCGTACCTCAACTATGACGAGCCGATGTCCACCGGACGGCGCATCGCGCGCGAGCTGCGCAACGCGTTGCTCTCCAACAGTTTGGACCTCGTGCTGGACCAATCGGGCCGTAAGACATTCGAGCGCAGCGCCGCTCCCAACGGCGAGTCCGTCGCCGTTCCCGGTCCCGGGGTTCCCGCGAACTGATGGCAGCGGCGACGTCACCCAGCGCCGCCCTCGCCGCATACGATTCTTCTCGCCTCACGCTCGCCTGCATCGGCTCGCACTCAGCGCTCGACGTTTGCCTAGGCGCCAAACGGGCCGGCTTGCGCACGCTCGTGATCACGGCCCCCAAGCGTGACAAGACCTACGCGCACGCCTTCCGCAGGCGTGACGACGGTACGGGTTGCGTCGATGAGACGCTGATGGTCGACCATTTCGCCGACGTCATCGCGACGGGCGTTCAGCAGACGATGCTGGAGAAGAACAGCATCTTCATCCCCAACCGCTCGTTTGAGGTCTACGCCCACGAACGCCATTCCTACGATGACATCGAACGCGGCATGCTCGTGCCGATGTTCGGATCGCGCCGCTTGCTCCGCGCAGAAGAGCGCGACGAGGCGGACAACCAATACCGGCTGCTCGAGGAAGCGAAGATCCGGTATCCGCGCCGTCTCGCCGGGCCGGATGAGATCAACGGGTTGACGCTCGTCAAAGCACAGCATGCGCGCGTGAAATTCGAGCGCGCGTTCTTCCTCGCCGCCAATCCCGAACAGTACCGCAAGCGTGCGGCGCACTACCTGGCGAGCGGCGTGGTCAGCCAAGAAGGGCTCGACCGTGCGGTCTTCGAGGAGTACATCCTCGGGCCGACCATCAACCTGAATTTCTTCTGGTCGCCCATCATCGGCGAGCTCGAACTGTTGGGGACCGACACGCGCCGCCAAACCAACATCGACGGCATCCGCTCGTTGCTCGCCGTGGACCAAGCGCCGCTCGGAGCCGCGTTCGCCGCCTCGATGGAAGAAGCGGGCCACATCGCGGCCACGCTGCCGGAATCCATGCTGGAACAGGCCTTCGAGATGGGCGAGCGCTTTGTGGCTGCCACACGCCGGCTGCGGCCGCCGGGCATCATCGGACCGTTCGCGCTGCAGTGCGTCATCGCAGCGGGTCCGCCGAAGTCGTTCGTCGTCTACGACGTCAGCCTGCGTATCCCGGGGTCGCCGGGCACCAAGTACACGCCGTACTCGGCGTATCGCTGGGGTGCGGAGATGTCGGTCGGCGAACGCATCGCCAAAGAAGTCGTGCTGGCCCGCGACAGCGGACGGCTCTCGGAGATCTGCACGTGAAGACGCCATCGTCGGAAACGGTCGCCATCATCGATTTCGGCGCGCAATACGCGCAGCTCATCGCGCGTCGCGTGCGCGAAGAGCGGGTCTACTGCGAGATATTCCCGTACGACGCGCCGTGGGAAGAGATCGTCGCGCGCAATCCGGCCGCTTTCATCCTCACGGGCGGCCCCGACAGCGTGCTCGCGCCCGGCGCCCCGCACGTCGATCCCAAGCTCCTGGCGTCGGGGAAGCCCATCTTAGGCATCTGCTACGGGATGCAGGAGCTTGCCTACGCGCAGGGCGGCAAGGTCTTGCCGGGCACGATCCGCGAGTACGGCCGCGCTGAGGTCACGGTCGACGCCGCGCAATCGTTGCTCTTCCTCGACGTGCCGGGCCGTTCGCAGGTCTGGATGAGTCATGGTGACACCGTGACCGACCTGCCGCGCGGCTTCATCAAGCTCGCCCACACGCAGACGAGCTCGGTCGCCGCGTTCGGCAACCCGGCTGCCAAGCAGTTCGGGGTGCAGTTCCACCCTGAGGTGCGACACACGGAGCACGGCCGGGCCATTTTGCGCAACTTCCTGCGCAAGATCGCCGGCCTGCACCAGCAGTGGGAGATGTCGTCGTTTGTCGATCGCGCGGTGGAAGACATCCGATTGCGCCTCGGAGGGGCGAAAGCCATCTGTGCGCTGTCCGGCGGGGTCGATAGCGCCGTGGCCGCCACGCTTGTCGCGCGGGCGATCGGCGATCGCCTCACCTGCATCTTCGTCGACCACGGCCTGTTGCGTGAAGGCGAGGCCGAACACGTGGTCAGCGCGTTCCGCGACGTGGTGCATCTCAACCTCGTCGCGGTCGACGCGCGCAAACGCTTTCTTGACAAGCTGGCCGGCGTCGAGGACCCGGAAGAAAAACGCATCAAGATCGGGCGCGAGTTCATCGAGATCTTCGAGGAGCACGCTCATGCCATTCCCGGTGTCGAGTTCCTGGTGCAGGGAACGCTGTACCCGGACGTGATCGAGAGCAAGACGCCGCAGAGCAAGGCGGGCGCGAAGATCAAGACGCATCACAATGTCGGTGGCCTGCCCGAGGAGATGAACCTGAAACTCATCGAACCGCTGCGGCTGCTCTTCAAGGACGAGGTGCGCCGCCTCGGCCTTGAGCTCGGTCTGCCTGGGCACATCGTCAATCGCCAGCCGTTCCCCGGACCAGGCCTTGCGGTGCGCGTGCTCGGGACGATCGACGAAGAGCGCCTGCGCATCGTGCGCCGGGCAGACGCCATCGCGCGCGAAGAGATCGAACGCGGCAGTGCCGAGCATCCCTGGCAGTACTTCGCCGTGCTGACGCCGCTGCGCAGCGTCGGCGTCATGGGCGACTTCCGAACGTACGGCAACATGGTCGCCATCCGCGCGGTGAGCAGCGACGATGGCATGACGGCCGATTGGTCGCGGTTGCCGCCCGACGTGCTGCAGAAGATCTCAACCCGCATCGTCAACGAGGTCCCCGAGGTCAATCGCGTGGTCTACGATATCACGAGCAAGCCCCCGGCGACGATCGAATGGGAATGAACGTCCTCATCATCGGTTCGGGCGCGCGCGAGCACGCGTTGGCCTGGAAGCTGTCGAAGTCGCCGCGTGTCGAGCGCATCTTCTCGGCGCCGGGCAACGCGGGCACAGCGCAGCTGGGCACGAACTGGCCGGACCTCACCCCGACCACAGGACCCGAGCTTGCGCGGCGCGCGAGCGAGGAGCGCATCGACTTGGCCGTGATCGGGCCGGAAGCGGCGCTCGCAGCCGGCGTCTCAGATGCATTGCGTGTAGCCGGTATCACCGTGTTCGGGCCTAGCCGCGCCGGTGCACGCCTGGAGTCGAGCAAGGCGTTCGCCAAGCACTTCTTAGAGCGCCATAGCATCCCGACCGCACGCTACCGGGTAGTCCACGATCAGCGCCACGCCGAGCGAGCGCTCGAGCATTTTGACGACGGCGTGGTGCTCAAGGCGGACGGCCTCGCCGCGGGCAAGGGCGTCGTCGTCTGCGCCGATGCTGCCGAAGCCCGCCCCATCCTCGCGCAGTGGTATGGAGAGCGCAAGCTGCCGGGCGGCGGCACGAGCATCGTCATGGAAGAGCGCCTGGAAGGGCGCGAAGTGTCGGTGATGGCGGTGTTGGATGGAGTGCGCTGCGTCGCGCTCGCCGGAGCGTGCGATTACAAACGCGCCGGTGACGGTGACACCGGGCCCAATACGGGCGGCATGGGAGCATACTCACCGGCGCACGACGTGCTCGACGAGTTGGGCTTGAAGCGGATCCAGAATCTCGTCATCGGGCCGGCGCTCGAGGGTCTCAAGCGCGATGGGATCGACTACCGGGGGTGCCTATACGCCGGTCTCATGATGACCACGCGGGGACCCATGGTGCTCGAGTTCAACGCCCGCTTCGGCGATCCGGAGACCGAAGTCGTACTGCCGCGCTTGGAGTCGGACCTGTTCGATCTCCTGTATGCGGCAGCGTCCGGTCAGCTCGACGAAGCTACGATGCCCACGTTCTCAACGTCCGCGTGCGTCGGCGTGGTGCTCACAAGCGACGGTTATCCACAGGCGTCTCGCGCGGTACACGGCCTGCCGGCATTCACCCCGCTTGAGGACGAGTCTACCGTTGGATTTTGGGGCGGTTCGACACTGCGCGGGGCGGTCGTCGACGCAAGCGGCGGGCGTGTGCTCACCGTGTGCGCACTCGGCGCCGATCTGGCGGAAGCGCGAAAAGGGGCCTACGAAGCGGCCGCGCGCTACGAGAAACTGCTGCCGGAAGGGGTCGTCATACGCTACCGTTCCGACATCGCCGAGCGCTGTGCGGAGCCAGTTCGTTGACAGGCCACGGCCTTTCCGGTAAGGTGGAAGTGCGATGATGCCGATGCGCGCCGACCTCCCAGAAACGTACGTCCCGAAGCCGACCGCGAGCGAAGACGCCGTCCACGACGCGTGCGGCGTATGCGGCTTCTTCGCGCCTGGCGAGGACGTCGCGAGAGCCACCTATTTCGCACTCTACGCATTGCAGCACCGTGGCCAGGAGAGCGCCGGCATCGCCGTCTCGGACGGCAACGAGCTGCGCGTGTTCAAGCAGATGGGCTTGCTCTCACAGATCTTCACCGAGGACGTGCTCGCCGAGCTGCCGGGCTATCTGTCGGTCGGTCACACGCGCTATTCCACGACCGGGTCGTCGGTCGTCTACAACGCGCAACCGCTGCTCGAGACGAGCGAGATCGGCACGTTCGCGTTGGCGCACAACGGCAACCTCGTCAACACCGAGGCCTTGCGCCGGCAGCTGCCGCCGCAGGTCGCCGAGGCGACCGATTCGGACTCGGACGTCATGGCCAAGCTGCTCACGCTCATGGAGCACGGCGACATGGAGGAGCGCATCGCCGACCTCATGCAACGGTGCGTGGGCGCGTTCTCGATCGTGCTCGCCACGGAGCGGCAGCTCTTCGGCTTCCGCGATCCCTGGGGTGTCCGTCCGCTGTGCATCGGCCGGTATGGCGATGGCTGGATGATCGCATCGGAATCGTGCGCGCTCAACACGGTCGGCGCCGAGATGCTGCGCGAGGTCGAGCCGGGCGAGGTCATCATCATCGACGAGCGCGGCCTGCGCTCGCGCAAAGTGAAGACGGTCCACAAGCCGGCCAATTGCATCTTCGAGTACATCTATTTCTCGCGGCCCGACACGCTCTACGCCGGCCACGAGCTGTATCTGGCACGCTATCAGATGGGCCGCGCGATCGCGCGCGAATGCCCGGTGGAGGCGGACGTCGTCATCGGGGTTCCGGACAGTGCCACCGCGGCCGCGATCGGGTATGCCGACGAATCGGGGTTCCCCTATATCGAGGGTCTCATCAAGAACCGCTACATCGGCCGGACCTTCATCTCTCCCGATCAGACCATGCGCTCGCAGGGCGTGAAGCTCAAGTTCAACCCGCTGGTTGCGAATCTCAAGGGCAAGCGCATCGTGCTGGTCGATGACTCGATCGTGCGCGGCACGACGACGCGACAGCTCGTCGCCATGCTGCGCCGTTGCGGCGCGAGCGAGGTCCACGTTCGGCTGACCTGCCCGCCCATGCGCCACCCGTGCTTCTTGGGGGTCGACACCGCCACGTACGAGCAGCTCATCGCTGCCAACTTCAGCGTGCCGGAGATCTGCAAGGCGATCAATGCCGATTCACTCGGCTACTTGAGTGAAGAAGGGCTCGTGGCCTCGACCGGGCGGCCGCGGACGGACTTCTGCATGGGATGCTTCACCGGGCGTTACCCCGACGGTATCCACGAGCAGCTCAAAGGGAAGGTCCGCGAACCCGAAAAGGTCGCGGGCTGATCACCACCCTCGACGCCTCGTTATCAGAAAGGGCGCGACCGAAGCGGCCGCACCCTTGACGCTACTTGCGGCGGCGGGAGCCTGTCGCCACCCCGTTGTGCGAGGATAAGGTGACCGATGGCGTGAGGCGCTGATAGGCAGCCTCGTCGGCTTTGGCGTGCAGACCCTTGCCCGAGACAAGTTCGGCGAGCTTGACGAGCGGCCGCATAGCTACCGCCGTCGGGCCCTTGGCGATGTGCGCAGCATCGGAATCCGTCCATGACGTGCCGGCGATGTCGAGGTGGATCCACGGCGCGTCCTCGACGTACTCCTTGAGGAACATGGCCCCGTAGATCGTGCCTGCCGCTCGCCCGCCCGAGTTCTTCATGTCGGCGATGGATCTCTTGATGAGGTCGGCGTATTCTGGGAAGAGCGGCAGCTCCCAGTAGCGTTCGCCATAGGGAGCAGTGGCCTCGTGGAAGAGGTCGACGAATTGCCGGTCGTTGGCCATGACGCCGGTCGTCGTGTTGCCGAGCGCCACGACCGCCGCTCCGGTGAGCGTGGCGATGTCGACCAGGTGGGTGGCCCCGAGCTTTCTCGCGTAGCACAGGCCGTCAGCGAGGACCAAGCGGCCCTCAGCGTCGGTGTTGGTGATCTCGATCGTCTTGCCGTTCATAGCCCTGACGATGTCGCCGGGCTTCGTGGCCTTGCTCGACGGCATGTTGTCGGTCGCCATGACGATGCCGATGACATTGGCCTTGGGCTTGAGCTGCGCGATGGCGCCCATGGCGCCGATGACGGTCGCGCCTCCGGCCATATCGCCCTTCATGGCGTCCATGTCGAGCGCAGGTTTGAGCGATATGCCGCCCGTGTCGAAAGTGATGCCCTTGCCGATGAGCCCAAGCGTGGTCTTCGAACTCTTATCGCCGCGGTATTCGAGCACGATCACTTTCGGCGGCTGCTCCGCACCCGCTGCGACCGACAGCATGGAACCCATGCCGAGCCGCTTCATCTCCGCGCGGTCGAGGACCGTGACCTTCAATCCATGCTTCTTTGCGAAATCTTTCGCACGCTGTGCCAAGTGCGTCGGCGTCATATCGTTGGACGGCAGGTTGACCATCTCGCGGACCTGGTTGGCCGCGTTCCCCAGGATGACACCGCGGTCGGC
>Ga0116216_10001676_pt1 | contig 15176 bp, 10 predicted proteins | sample Sb_taG_11_FD_89696 | JGI IMG/M metagenome (GOLD analysis project Ga0116216, IMG submission 89696) | Peat soil microbial communities from Weissenstadt, Germany - Sb_50d_3_AS metaG | ecosystem: Environmental > Terrestrial > Soil > Wetlands > Peat | place: Germany: Weissenstadt | collected 2010-09-21
AGAGCCGATCCCCGGTGCGAAGCTGGAGCTGCAGCGCCCGAAGTTTCTCGCCATCGTCGCCTCGCACGTGCTGGCCTCCTATCTCGCCCGCGACGCGCGCACGCGCCCGGACGGGTTCGTGGTCGAAGGGCCTGTGGCAGGTGGCCACAATGCCCCACCCCGGGGTCCGCTCACCTTGGACGAGGAGGGACAGCCGGTCTACGGACCTCGAGACGTGGCCGATCTGGAGAAGATGGCAGAGCTCGGGCTGCCCTACTGGCTTGCCGGCGCCTACGCGAGCCCGGAGCTGCTCAGGGAGGCTTGCGACCTTGGCGCGGTCGGCATCCAGGTCGGTTCGGCATTCGCCCTGTCCGAGGAGTCGGGCTTCCAGACCGCGTTGAAGCGGGCTCTGATCGAGGGCGCGCTCTCCGGCACCCTGCATGTCCGCACCGATCCCCTGGCGTCACCCACTGGATTCCCCTTCAAGGTGGCCGACCTACCGGGGACCATCGCCGATGCAGGGGTGTACGCCGAGCGCCAGCGGGTCTGCGACGGCGTCTTACTGCGGGTCCCGTACCTCAAACCAGGTGGTGAGATCGGGTACCGCTGCCCCGCCGAGCCGCTCTCCGCCTACGTGCGCAAGGGCGGGAAGATGGAGGACACCGTCGGCCGGAGTTGCCTGTGCAATGGGTTGATCGCGGCGATCGGCCTCGGCCAGCGCCGCCGCGGCAGAGCCGAAGAACCCCCGTTCGTGACCATCGGGCAGGACCTCTCGTTCCTCCCGAAGCTCCTCGGCGCCGGTCGGGACAGCTACAGAGCAGCTGACGTCGTGGCCTACCTCCTCCAAGGCGTCGGGGACCCGGGCCCGTTGGGCCAGTGAACGTCTGCGGAGCACGGTCCGGCTTCGGGGCGCAGCGCCCCCGTGCCGTGCTTGGTTCCCCTCGCTGTTTCCTTCCTGGCCGTTCCGTCCGTCCGCACCGCCAGGGATACCGGCCTGTTGGAGCCCATAGTGGGGGATGGCGCATCAGTCGGTGCGTTCCGAGTCTTCGTCAGCAACGGGGCTCCGGCCTTGTGTGACAATCCGAGCGGCGAGCGTCTAGAGCGAGGCGCCGACGACCGCAGCGACGTTCTCGAGCGCCCGGACAACGGCGCTGGGCAACCTCACTTACACCTCTCGCCATGGCACGCTTATGGCACAGCGGTCTACGAAGTCTTAGACCGGGCGACCGTAACCTCTCAGGTCGTCGATCAGGGCTGACCGACGAACCGGACCGGGACGCTAGCCGACCGTGACGGCGGGACGACCGGGATGGGTGTGAACCAGACCGTGCCCATCCCCGCGCACGGCAAGGTGAGTGCGGTGGACAGGGGCTGAGGCCTGTCATACCGCGTGAAGATGGGCGTCCCGACAGACCGCGCTCGAGTCGCGGCAGGCGGCGGGGCGTTGAAAAAGACGCCGATCTCGGAGTCCTTGCCCGTCTGGCCCAGTGAGCCGGCAGCCGTGGCCGGAGGGAAAAGCTGGTGGACAGCCAGGGTCTGGCCCTTCATCGGGTGACCTTTCTGTCCGGGGCGCACGGCTCCAAAGCAAGCCATCCGAATGGTGATGGGGGTAGTCGTGTTCCCGGCCTTCCCGTTGATGACCCCGGTGAAGTACTGCTTCGGTCCCACTCCGCCCGTCGCGCCGGCTGGCAGCGCTGCCGCGGCCGTGGCCAGGATAACCAGGCCCATTGCCCCCGTAGCCTGCCGAAGGCTTCCCATGTCTTGCCTCCCTCCTCGTGGTGTTCTCCCACAATCGTGGGGCCGGAACGGTTGCCAGTCAATGCTGGCCGAGACCTCAGTGAACTGGGCGGACGGAGCGGAAACGAGAAGGCTGGGCGGGCTTGCTCGAACGTGAGACAACAGGGTGTCGCGGTGCCGGCGAGTCCAACGGATGCAGCCCGACTAGCTCTTCACGATTTCGCAGGACCTCGTTGAAGGTCACGGCGAACATTTCTGGCCGCGGTCGGTCCGGATCTTCGCTACGACCCGGACGAGCACCTTCTCTCCGGGGTCGACCTGTTCGCCCGATGCTGGCTGTGGCGCATGACGTGGCTCCTCGTTGTTGAATCGCGGACGATTCACGAGTTGGGTGATCGACTACGGTGTCGGTCATGGCCCTGCTCGAGGCCGTGCCGACGGCCCAAAGAGCGGTGGCAGAGCTCGCGACCGACGTCACCGGCGCCTTTGGCGACGAGTCCGAGCGGGCTGCGACCCGATGAGAGTGGGGTCTGCTCTCGGCCACTTCGAGCGCTTCACCCTCCGTAACGGGCTCCGGCTGCTCGTCGCCGCCGACCGCTCCAGCTCGCTTGTCGCAGTCGCGGTCGTCTACGACGTAGGTTTCCGGTCCGAGCCAGAGGGGCGGACGGGGTTCGCACATCTCTTCGAACACCTGATGTTCCAAGGGTCTGCTCACGTGGGGAAGACCGAGCACATCCAGCTGGTGCAAGGCGCCGGCGGGGTGATGAACGGGCACACACTCGCCGACCTCACTGCGTACTACGAGGCGCTTCCATCTGGAGGGCTTGAGCTCGTGCTCTGGCTGGAAGCCGACCGGATGGGTGCCCTAGCGCTCTCTGAGCAGAACCTCCGCAACCAGGTCTCGGTCGTTGAGGAGGAGATCAAGGTCAACGTCCTCAATCGACCATACGGCGGCTTTCCCTGGATCCCGCTGCCCGCGCTCGCCTTCGACAGCTACCCGAATGCCCACAACGGCTACGGGGACTTCGCTCATCTCGAGGACGCGACGATCGAGGATGCCAAAGACTTCTACCACCGGTACTACACGCCCTCGAACGCAGTGCTCGTCGTTGCCGGTGGCTGCATGCCCGAGGAGGTAGTCGACCTCGCGGGTCGACACTTCGGAGGCATCGAGGCGCGCCCCACGCCCGCTCGCAGATCGTTCGCCGAGCCGCGCCTTTCGAAGGAGCGTCGGAGGATCATCAAAGACGTCCTGATCCCGCAGCCCGCCTTCGTGGCCGGTTACCGGGTACCCGACCCGATCTCGAGGATGAGGGACTACGCCGCCTACGTGGTGTTGGCGAACGTGCTCTCTGACGGCGACGCGAGCCGCCTCCGGGCGCGCCTGGTCCATCGTGATCGCAGCGTCACCGATCTCGCCTGCGTGCTCGGCGTCTTCGGCAACGACACGTTCACGATGCGTGACCCGGTGCTGTTCCAGGTGGTCGTGTTTCACCCGGGCATCGCCAGTACCGACTCGTTGCTCGCAGTCATAGACGAGGAGCTGGATCGCCTCGCGGCCGACGGCCCCACCGAGGACGAGCTTGCCCGAGCGTCTGCGTCATCAGCATCAAGCCACTGGCGCGGGCTCGACCCAGTGCTGGACCGTGCACTCGCCCTTGCAGGCGCTGAGGTGGTACACGGCCGGGCAGAGCTCGTCAGTGAGATTCCAGGACTGGTCAAAGCGGTAGGTGGCGAGGAGGTGGCCTCCGCGGCCGCAGACTTGGCCCACCAACACCGCGCCATCGTCGACCTGCAACCGGGGGGCGGCTCTTGATGGCCTCAAGGCGAGCTACCAGCCGCTCCACCGTGGATGGACCCGAGCAGAGCGAGGGCGACGCCGTCGCTCGACGACCCTCCATCGGCCCGATACGTGCTCCTCGAGCGTCCAGGGTTGTCGAGGAGAACCTCGAAGGGTTGCACGTCATCGTCGCCCGTCGGCCTGAAGTCCCAATAGTGGAGCTACGGCTGGGGTTCCCTCTCGCCGCGGACCTCATCCGCAAGCCCGCCGCCGCTACGGTGCTGTCGGATTCCCTCCTCGCCGGCACTGTCCGCCACGACCGGGCAGGGCTCGCTTCTGCGGTGCAGCGCATCGGTGGCCGCCTGACTGCGGGCATCGCCGGCGATTGGATGCTTGTCTCCGGCTCAGTCCTCGCCGAGCACCTCGTCGAGATGCTCCGGATCGTCGGCGAGGTGCTCGGTGGCGCGTCGTATCCGACCTCAGAGGTGAGCGCCGACCGCGATCGGATGGCCGAGCAATTCCTGATCGCGCTCAGCCAGCCGGACGTCATCGCCGACGAACAACTCGGCAGGCGGCTGTACGGTGGGCATCCGTACGCCTCCGGGCTTCCGAGGCCCGCTGCACTGCGACAGGTGAGCGCGGCTCATGTCCGCCGGCTCCACGCCGAGACTCTGGCGCCGGCCCTGGGCCACTTCGTGCTCGTCGGTGACGTGACTCCGAGCAGGGCAATCGACGCTGCCGCAGGCGCCTTTGAGCCGTGGCTCGCGAAGTCGCCGGCAGCCGCTACGGCGCCGCTTGATCCGCTGCCCGCCGTGCGCCTCGGCCCCATTCAGCTGTTCGACCGCCCGGGTGCGGTCCAGAGCAACATCCGCATGGCGCGGCTCGCCCCGAGTCGCACTGACCCATGGTGGCCCGCGGCCGCCCTCGCGAACCTGATCTTCGGAGGGATGTTCTCATCGCGCCTCGTCGAGAACCTCCGCGAGCGGAACGGCTACTGCTATTCGCCAGGGACATCGTTCGACCACGGCCGGGCGGGCTCGTCGTTCGTGATCCAAGCCGACGTGGCGACTGCGTCTACGGCGGCCTCGTTGAACGAGATCGGTTACGAGCTGGGACGGATCGCCACCCAAGGAGTGACCGGAGAGGAGCTCGAGTCCGCTCAGCGCTACGCACTCGGGGTGCTCTCGTTCGAGACGGCCACGCAGGAGGGGCTCGCCAACACGCTCGCAAACCTGGCGATCATGGGACTCGATCCCGGCTACCTGGATCGGCACTCGGCCGCGCTGAAACGAGTGAAGCGACACGAGGTCGATGAGGCTGCCCGCCGTCTGCTTGCGCGATTGCAGATGGTGACCGTAGTGCTCGGCGACGCCGACCAAGTCGGCGGCTCACTCGCGCTGGTCGCCGACGTACAGCACCGTCCGCTCTCGGTGCCCGAGTAGAGCGACAGGCAGTGCTCGTGCGGTCATCGCGGCCCGAGCCCCAGTTGCCTGTGAGCGGTAATTGTCACACATGGCACTAAGGTTAAGCAGCGACCGTCAGATCAGCTGCTCAGGTCACCCGCTCTACTCGAGAAACTGCCTGATCAGGAGCGGTGCCCTTGTTGGTTATCGCGGCCTCGCACTCGTTTAGTTTCGATTGGAGAAACGCGGCTCCGGTCGCGCTCTCTCATTGAATGAGCGGCCTTGGGTGAGATGGGCCCTCTCGCGTCATCCTCCTGGGCGCCCGCCTTTATCGGCTCCTCGTCGGCCGCGGCTACGCCTTCTGTTGGAATTCTCCGGGATTCGCGTGGTCGCCGTTGTCACCCTTACGCGACGGCCACTGGCGCAAAGCGCGCCAGGAAGAAACGAAGCTCCTCGGGTTCGTAAGTGAACTGCAGCCCACCGATGCTCTCGCGCTGGCTGTACACCTCAGTCACCGACTCGGCAACCACATCCATGTGCGCCTGGGTGTACACGCGACGAGGGATGGCCAAGCGCACTAGCTCCAGCTTGGGGAGATGGTTCTCGCCGGTCCGGGGATCGCGGCCGGCCGAGACGATCCCTCGCTCCATGGCGCGCACCCCGGAGTCGACGTAGAGCGCCGCTGCCAATGCCTGGGCGGGAAATCTTTCCTGGGGAACGTGGGCCAGGATGGAACGCGCATCGAGGAAGACACCATGTCCGCCGATTGGCACGACCAACGGAATCCCGGCATTGATGAGCTTGTTTCCCAGGTACTCGACTTGACCGACTCGGGCCCGGACGTGATCGTCCGTCTCAACCATCTCGCGCATCCCCTGCGCCAGCGCCTCCATATCTCGTCCTGACATCCCGCCGTAGGTGTGCAGCCCCTCAAAGGCAACCAGCAGGCCCCGCGCTTTGCGCGCCAGCTCCGGGTCCCGCAGTGCGAGGAAACCACCGATGTTGACCAGGTTGTCCTTCTTCGATGAGACGGTCGCACCATCCGAATTGGCACAGATCTCGAGGAGGATCTCCTTGATGGTGTGATCGCGGTACCCCGGCTCTCGCTGCTGGATGAACCAGGCGTTCTCCAACGCCCTGGTGGCATCGAGCATCAGGAGGATGTCGTGCTGCTGACAGAGCGCGTAAGTTGCGCAAAGGTTCTCCAGAGACAGGGGTTGACCGCCAGCCATGTTGACGTTGGTCTCGACCGAGATGTAGGGAATCCGCTCCGGCCCGTGCTCATCGATGACGGCTTGGAGCTTCGCCAAGTCGACGTTGCCCTTGAAGGGGTGCAGACTTGCCGCATCGTGTGCCTCGTCGATGATCACGTCGACGAAGGTTCCGCCCGCATATTCCTGATGGAAACGGGTCGTGGTGAAGTACATGTTGCCGGGAATGACATCACCCGGCTTGATGAGGATCTGGCTGAGGATGTGTTCCGCGCCGCGTCCTTGGTGTGTGGGTACCAGCTCGGGATAGCCGTACACCTCGCGCACGGCGTCATCGAGGTGATAGAAGGAGCGGCTCCCGGCGTACGCCTCGTCGCCCACCATGAGCGTGGCCCACTGCCTGTCGGACATTGCCGACGTTCCGGAATCGGTGAGCAGATCGATGTAGACATCCTCGGAGCGAAGCAGAAAGGTATTCCAAGCTGCCTCGGCAATCGCCACCTCGCGATGCTCTCGCGTGGTCATCGTGATGGCTTCCACCATCTTGATGCGAAACGGCTCTGCCCAGCTGCGACGACGCGCGTTACTCGGTTTGCCCTCTTCCATCTCCCCTCCTCGGCTGGGTCAGAGCTGGAGTTCTCCCTGCGCCACGAGCCCGGTCGTTGCGAAGCGTAGATCGCCGGGGTGGTGCGCACGCTCGACGGCGCTTTGGACCGGGCTCAAGATACTCACACTCGAGTCGATTCCAGAGCGACGTGGTGGATGGCGATCAGGGCGATTCTCGCAATGCGATTATCGACGATTTGCTGATCGAGGTGGCCTACCTTCGTGGTCGCCGACAGGGACGCTTGTGCATGGGGAAGTGAGCTGCGCCCGCCGAACGGCGAACCTTCAGGCTTTGTGCCGGTCACGCCCACCCAGTACATCACGGAGCGCCTGAAACGCATCGGCGGTACCCGACTACCTCGCTCAAGAGTAGAGCTCGAGCAAGTTCGCTCAGCACCGGCACTATCGGGCGACGGGAAGGGTTGTCAGGGTTCGATAGTCCATTTCTTCCCGTTCCAGGCCTCCGCCAGCGTCGCGCCGGCGGGGCCCCTTCCGACGGCGGTGCACGCCGTGGCCGAGGTGCACGACACGCCGCTCAGCTCGAAGTCGCCCGTCCCCGCCAGCTTGGGAGTGGGCTCGATCGTCCATGTCTTACCGTTCCAGGCCTCCGCCAGCGGAACGGTGGTCTCGGCGCTGCTGCTGTAGCTCCCAACCGCGGTGCAGGCCGCGGCGGAGGTGCATGACACTCCGGACAGGGAACTCGGGGTCGCTGGATTAGGGGGGTAGTCGATCACCCACCTCTTCCCGTTCCAGGCCTCCGCCAACGTCACGTCGGTGTTGGCCTTGGTGCGGTGGCTCCCGACGGCGATACAGGCCGTGGCCGGCTTGCACGACACCCCAAACGGAGTGCCGTCCAAGGCCCCGGCGGGCTTGGGAACGGGTTCGATCGTCCATCTCTTCCCGTTCCAGCCCTCCGCCAGCGTTACGTACGTGCTGGGAGTGTTGTAGTAGTCCCCGATGGCCGTGCACGCCGCGGCCGACGTGCACGACACGCCGAACAAGGTGCTGTAAAACGACCCGGTCGGGTTGGGAGTGGGCTCGATTGTCCACTTCTTCCCGTTCCAGGCCTCGGCCAACGTCACGGCTCCGTGGCCCCCGACGGCGGTGCACGCTGTGGCCAACGCGCACGACATGCCGTACAGAAAGCTACCCCCCGGCCCGGCCGGCTTGGGAGTGGCCTGGATCGCCCACTTTTTCCCGTTCCAGCCCTCCGCGAGGGCCACGAAGGCCCTGGCGCTGTTGTAGTAGCCCCCGACGGCGGTGCACGTCGCAGCCGATTTGCATGACACGCCGGCCAGCTGGCTGTCTCTTGCCCCGGCCGGCTTGGGAGTGGCCTCGATTGTCCAGTTCTTCCCGCTCCAGGCCTCCGCCAGCGTCACGGCGCCGTCGAAACCGACGGCGATGCACGTCTTCGCGGACGTGCACGACACCGCGTCCAGCTGCCCTTGTTCGGTCGTGGAGTTCGGAGTCCGCGCGATCGACCGGCCCGGCGCGGCCCACGCCGTGATCGGCATGAGGCCGAGCACGCCGGCCGCCACCAGGCCCGCCGAGAGGTGAGTTCGTGCAACCCGTCCTACCGTCTTATGCCTCGACCTCTCGTTCATGAGACGCACCCCCGCGCTTTGAGACGCCAGTGCCCTGCGTCGGCGCCGGATCTTGCAAAGACAGTGACCGCGACCGTAGTGGAGAAAGCACCAGGTGCCACAAGAGATCCGCGATATCTGGATCCGGTGCTCCCGGCGCGCCACCGACGGCGTCTCCGAGTCGTGGCGCTCGAGGAGGCTTCTCGAGCAAGCCGGCCTTGACCACGCGTACTCAGTTCACTCGGTCAATGGCGGGTTGCCTTCTCAGGCTGGCTGTGAGAGCGGGCGGCCCAAGTGCTATCCGGGTGGGTCAGACCGCGCCACGAGCCTTCAGCCCGCCGTGCCTTGTTGCAGAGCGGGTTCAGACAGCGACGCAATGGCGTCCCTTCCCTGATTTCTTTGCGGCGTACATGGCAGTGTCGGCGGACTTCATCAGCTGCGCAACTGTCTGACCTGCCGTATGGGTGAAGGCGATCCCCACCGATGCGCCGATGTTGGCGATGCCGCTAGCAAGAAGGAACGGATCGGCAAGTTGGTCGACAATCCGTTGAGCAACTCCTTCCACAGCTGGGAGCGATGTCGCCTGTTCCAGCAGGATCGCGAATTCATCGCCCCCGACCCGAGCAACGGTGTCGGCTGGGCGCACACAGTCGCGCAGTCGGCCTGCCACCTTGATGAGAAGCTCGTCTCCGGCACCGTGGCCGAGGGTGTCGTTGATTCCCTTGAATCCGTCGAGGTCGATGTACAGAAGGAAGATCAAGCCTCTCGTGCGCTTCGCGCGATGGAAAGCGTTTTCCGTGTGATCCACAAAGAGTGCACGGTTGGCGAGACCGGTGAGTGGGTCGTGAAAGGCCTTCCGCACCAGCTCGTCCTGAGCACCGGCAAGTTGGGCCAGGTCTTCGTGCAGCCGCCCGTTTTGCAGAGCGAAGGCGAGTTGCTTGGCAAGTGTCCCTAGGAGTTGTAGGTCCGTCTGCCGAAAGTCGCCGAGGAACTTGTTGCGCTGGCCAACGATGAGATAACCGAGCAAGGGAGTGTTGTCTGCGGCAGGCAGTGCCACGCCCATTCCCGTTGGCCGGTCGCCCCTTGAGATGTAGTGAGCTAGGGGCGAGTCGAGACCCAACCTTTTCGTGACCAGAAGGTCGCTCGTGGCCAGAGCGTCCACAAGCCCAGTCGGCAGGGACTCGACGGAAGCGGCCGCCATAACGTCGGCAGCGACGCCGTCCACGGTTCTGGTGACAAGTGCCGGATGTTCGGGAGCCGACGGCAGCAGTGTCAGTTCCACCAGCGTTGCGTGAAACATCGTAGCGATGTGATTGAGGAAATCGACGGCACCCGAGGTGACGCTCTTCGAGTGATTGAGGATCCGTGTTGCTGCGAAGAGGTTCTCAATATCGGTCTGCTGTCGACGCCGGGCTATCTGCGCACGATATGCCGCGAAAGTGAGAAGGACCGGGATAGGAAGCGTCAGGAGCACGGCCGGCGCAGCAGCGATCATGACCAGGATGATCATTGCAATTTCGGCGTTAGCGAGTGCGATGAGAACCATGACCGGAGTTGAGGAGAGCAATCCTTTCATGACGACGGTGAGGTCGGCCTCTGACAGATACATGGCCGCGAATATCTCAAGGTTCGAGACCTCGTTCAACAAGGTCACCGCGAAGAAGTATCCGGCCACGCTTCGCAACGAGAAGATTGCGCCCGGCTGAACTATGACGCGCAGAACTACGTAGTAGATCGGTGTCGTCAGCAGTTGAGCCCCGAAGTTGAAGATCACCTGGACGGCCTTTTGACGTTGTGCTGCCTGGACGAGCCCAAGGCTGACTGCCATCGCCAGTGCCGTTACGAACGGGCCCGTGCCCATGACGGCGATGATGATGACGGCGTCATTGAGCGACAGGACGATGTTGGTCTTGTGAATGGGCAGCTCGACACTCGCCAGCTCCCCGGCTGTAGCGAGGAGGAAGACTGCCCACCACGGGATAGCCGGAACCTGGTTGGTCGCTATGGGAGGTGCGAGGCGAACTGGTCCGAAGACGACCGCCAGTCCGCCGACGAGGAGAATCCCAACGTACAGCCAGAGCCGGATGGGTTGGCCGAAGACGCGGCGACGGGAAGAAGTCCGCGGCGCGGCAGCGTCAGTCGGCGCGGAGGCGTCAGTCGGCGCGGCCATGACGCGACTCTCTGAGCCGCGGATCCGAAAGATGCGAAAGCGCCCACCCCGCAAAGGAAAGTGCCCTCCCCGCAAAGGAGACCGTTGCCTTCCTGCCGATCTGCCTCGGCGGCGAGACCGTGCCGCAGTCGAAGGTCAGCCACGCGTCGTCGTGAACGAGCGCGACGAGGACGCCCTCGGCACCTTCGACGAGAGTCATCGCCGCGCCGGCGCCCCGCTGTGTCAGCGACACCGAGTCGAGAGCGCTCCTGATCGCCTTCTGAAGGCAAATTCGATCGACCAAACAGGACCGCCCTTCTCGCAATCTTCGGAAGGCTCCCGCCGTTGCTCTTTCTTCTGGCGGGACACCCGCGACGTCGGCTTTCTTGACTTTCTTTATCGGATCAAGTGCACGAGGCCTTGAGGCACGAGGTCCTGTTCCCGACGTTGATCGCGCTGCGGCAACGACCGCGTCGCCGGCTGCGCCGAGGCGCGTTGTGCTCGACAGGTGGTTCGCTGTCCAACCGGCGCGACGGTCAACGCGACCAGCCGTATCCTGATCGAGCCCTCGGCGAGCCCCGGTCAGAGGAGGTGATGAACTCCACCGGTCACGGCGTGTCCTTGAACTAGGGCGCGCACATCTCAGCCGCGTGCCGTCGCGGTCACGAAGTACCAGCCCGGGCGGTCGTCGACGACGTTCAACCGCTCGAAGCCGGTCCGTTCGATCCGTTCGGCCAGTTCGGCTCTCTGGTAGGGGGTGAAGCGGAGCTCGACGACGCGATGCGCCAGCCTCTCGCCGTCGTCGAGGAGGAGGACGACCTCGGCCGTGCAGGGCTCGCCCCAGGTCTCGGGGACCGTCCAGACGAACAAGGAGAGGCCCCGCACGCCGTCACGGACGGCCACGTGATCCCGGACCTCGATTCTTGGCCTCTCGGCGTACATCTGCTCCCAGTCCCGCGACTCGACAACGAGCACGCCCCCGCTGACGAGCACTGCACTCATGCCGAGGAAGGCCGCCACCATCGCGGCCTCCCCGCTGGTATGAGCGATGGAGTTGCCGGTGCAGAACACGGCGTCGTAGCGGGACGGGAACCGGCTGGCCAAGCTGTCCCAAGCGCATTGTTCGACTGGTACCTCGACGTCCGAGTCGGCGAACAGGCGCCGAGCTTGCGCGACCATGCCCTCGCTCGCGTCGCAGGCCGTGACACGAAAGCCCCTCCGGACGAGCGCCAGCGCCTCGAGGCCGGTTCCGCAGGCGCAGTCGAGGATCTCCGCCCGAGGGGGGAGCGCGGCCAGCACGTCGCGGTACCGATGAAGAAAGCGTTCCCCGGAAATGTGCTCGTCGGAGAAGATCCAGTGGTAGTCGGCGGCGAAGCCGTCGTAGGCGCTGGCCGTCACGACCGCAAGTATGCCAACGCCTACCGTCGGACCACCTTTTGAGGCTTCGGCCGCTCTGCTCTAGCCTTTCTTGTTGGCGGGTTACGTGCGGTCGTACGGACGTGAACGCTCCTGAGAGGAGGCCCGCATGCGTGCTCTCCGATGGTCGATCGTCACGCTGGTCGTGGCGCTCATCGGGCCGGCGTGGTTGGTCGCGTCATCACCTGCGGCGTCCGCGGCGACGGGGTCGACCATCGCAGCGCTGGCAGCTGCCAACATCGGGAAGAAGGCATGTTCCACCAACAGCTTGGGTGGGAAGGCCTTCGAGTCGAGCTGCACCGGCAACGGCGGACAGCCGGAATACTGGTGCGCGGACTTTGCGAGATGGGTGTGGGCGAACTCCGGGGTGGCCGACACTTCGTGGTTGAACGCCCTGGCCGGGAGCTTCTACACCTATGGCCAGGAGTACGGCACCCTCTCGTCAGTGCCGGCCGTCGGAGACGCGGTGGTTTTCGACTACGACGGGACCGGGGACGCTGATCACGTGGCGATCGTGACCCAGGTCAACTTGAACGGCACCATCAAGTCCGTGAGCGGGGACTGGAACGGCGAGTCCGGCAGCGAGGCGCGCTGGGCCTCCACCTCGTCGGTGGTGCTGAACGCGCCGGCCTATCTAGGGGCGCTGGGCACGAATCCCGCCGTGATGGGCATGACCATCAGCGCCTTCGTCGCCCCGGTCGGCGTAAGGGTCGTGCCAGTCGTCGGTGGGTCATCGTTGTCTGCCGGTCACATCTTGAGAGCCGGACACGAGATGACGTCCCCGAACGGCCTGTACACCCTGGTCATGCAGCACGATGGGAATCTGGTCGAATACCTTGGTACCCGTCCGCTGTGGTCGACCGGCACCGAAGGGCACCGGGGCGCCCGGGCCGTGATCCAGGCCGACGGCAACCTCGTCGTCTACAACTCCCGGGGTGCCCCCGTATGGTCGTCGGGCACGGGCGGGCACTCCGGCAAGATCGCCCTGGTTCTGAAAGACGACGCGAGCCTGGTCATCGCCGGACGTTCTGGGCCACTTTGGATCCACCGCCCCCGGACCGAGTTACTAGACACTGGCCAGATGCTTCGCCCCGGCCAGCGCCTCGTCTCGGCCAACGGCATGTACACCGTGCTCATGCAACTCGACGGGAACCTGGTTGAGCACACGGCTGGTCGCCCGCTGTGGTCGACAAGCACCAACGGGCACCCAGGTGACTGGGCCATCATCCAGTCGGACGGCAACCTCGTGGTCTACAACTCCCGCAATCGCGCGTTGTGGTCGTCGGGAACCAGCGGCCACCCGGGCAGGATCACGCTCGTTCTGGGCGACGATGGTGACCTAGTCGTCAACGGCCCTTCTGGTCGGCTTTGGGCCGACAACGTCTAAGTCCGTTTCGGTATCGCTCAAGTCGCCGACACTCGGCGTGAGCGAGTGGCGCCGGTGAACGCCGCTCGGTCCGAGTACTAACCTTTGCGAGCAGTTTCGTGCGAGGGAGGCGGACAGGTGGCGACTTCTCGTGCCGGCAACCGGCGCCGGTCAGCGTTGCGGCCCCGATGAAAGCGCTCAAGGCGGGACCCGATCCGACGCGTCGCGACAAGCAACGGCTATTGGTTGTTGCCGCGACAAGACTGGGGGTCGGCGTGATGGCCGCCGGGATCGCGATGGCGCTCTTTGGCGCGAGTGCTCATGCGTCTACGAGATCGCCTTCGAAGACGTCTCTTGGACCGGCCGATCCCTTGACGGCTGGCCATTCCTACCGTCACGGAGTCGTGCCATCGATCACCTGGTTGAAGGCCCATCAGGCGCTGAGCCAGACGATTTTCGACAGCTCGAATAACCTCGCTTACGGAGGCGGTGTGAGCGGTGTGGGGGTCACCACCGGCTCGGAGCAGGTCTACCTCGTGTTCTGGGGAACACAGTGGGGGACACAGGGCGCGAACGGTCAGGGGTATGTGACGTTCTCGGGCGACTCGGATGGAGTCGCACCCGACCTCCAGGCGTTCTTCAAAGGCCTCGGCACCGGGAGCGAGACCTGGAGCGGTGTGATGACCCAGTATTGCCAGGGCGTGGCGGCAGGTTCTCAGGACTGCCCTGCCAATGCGACGCACGTCGCCTACCCGACAGGTGGCGCCTTGGCCGGTGTCTGGGAGGACATTTCGGCAGCCGCGCCAGCCGCGGCGACCGCGCACCAGATCGCTCAGGAGGCGGTCAACTCCGCAGCGCACTTCGGGAACACGACCACCTCGTCGAATCGTGATGCCCAGTACGTCATTGTTTCGCCGACCGGGACCGATCCCGACGACTACGAGAGCCAAGGCTTCTGCGCCTGGCACGATTACACGGGCGACTCGTCCTTGGACGGTGGAGGATCGGTCACCGGCCCCGGCACGCCGCTCGCCTTTACGAACCTTCCTTATATTCCCGACGCGGGCGCCGGTTGCGGCGAGGGCTTCGTCAATTCGGGCTCGGCAGGAGCACTCGACGGAGTGACCATCGTCGAGGGACACGAGTACGCGGAGACCATCACGGATCAGTTCCCTGCGGGTGGCTGGCTTGACTCGAGCGGCAATGAGGCCGGAGACAAGTGCGCGTGGATCTCGTCGGGCCAGGGCGCGGCGCAGGACATCTCGCTGCCGACCGGGTCGTTCGCCGTGCAGTCGATCTGGGCGAACGACTTCGACGGAGGAACGGGCGGCTGCGAGGTGTCCCACTCGATCGTGACGAACGGCAACACCGTCACGGTCACCAACCCAGGCAGCCGGACCACCACAGTCGGGACGTCCGTGAGCCTGCAGGTCCAGGCCTCGGACTCCGCGAGCGGTCAGACGCTGACCTACAGCGCCGCGGGGCTGCCCACCGGCCTGTCCATCAGCAGCTCATCAGGACTGATCTCGGGCAAACCGACAGCGGCTGGACCCTTCAGCGTCACCGTGACGGTGACCGACACGACGAGCGCGAGCGGCAACACCCCGTTCAGCTGGACGATCAGCCCGGCCACCTTGACTATCACCGCCTCGAGCGGCTCGTCCACCTACGGCTCGAGCCCGCCGGCGATCACGGCCGGCTACTCGGGCTTTGTCAACGGCGACACCTCTGCCGCTCTCAGCACCAAGCCCACGTGCTCGACGACCGCGACGAGCTCGAGCCCGGCCGGCTCCTACCCGTCGACGTGCTCGGGTGCGGCCGACCCCAACTACACCATCGGCTATGTCGCCGGCTCGGTCACAGTTGGGAAGGCCACCCAGAGCATCCTCTTCACCTCGACCACTCCGACCAAGGCCACGGTGGACGGCCCCACCTACAAGGTGGCG
>Ga0116216_10001677_pt1 | contig 15175 bp, 12 predicted proteins | sample Sb_taG_11_FD_89696 | JGI IMG/M metagenome (GOLD analysis project Ga0116216, IMG submission 89696) | Peat soil microbial communities from Weissenstadt, Germany - Sb_50d_3_AS metaG | ecosystem: Environmental > Terrestrial > Soil > Wetlands > Peat | place: Germany: Weissenstadt | collected 2010-09-21
GCGACGCCGGCGGCGCCCATCACCGCGATCACCGCCGTCTGCAGCCCCACACTGCGCTCAGGAAAGCCGTCTGCGACCGCGACCAGCAGCGCCACCGCGAACACGCACAGCGCCACTGTCACCGCCAGCGCCTTGCCGTGAAGTCCAGGAACCGGGTGGCTGTTGGCGCTGCCGAGCACCACCACGAGCAGCACCCCCCAGCCGAGCGGTCGCAGCGTCCCTCGCTGCCGATGCAAACGCTCCTGAGCACGCGCCCGAGCCTCCGCTACCCGCTCGCTGTCCGGGACAGCCGCTCGCTGTGAATCAGTCACCGCAGCACGGACGATAGAACGCGTTGCGGCCCGCGAGTGCGGGCCGGTAACGCGAGATCCGGGAGCGTCGATGCTCATGCGACCGCGGCGATCGGAGCGACGCTTGACCGCATTGCGTTCCGGCCGCGAAGCTGGACGATCGCGATCCGGGTGCCGACCTCGAGCAGCGCCATCAACACCAGCGCAACCGGCCACGCCGCGGCGCCAATCTGGTGAGCCATGCTGAAGCTCGCGACTGCGTGACGTGCGCCATGGTGGATCGCGAAGACGAACACCATTCGCGAGCTGATCCCGGCGATCAGCAGCGCGCCAGCGAGCCAGCCGACGCGAGCGACGGCAAGACCGCTCTCGCCCGCGCGGACGTGGGTAGCGAAGCCGCTCGCGATACCAAGCGTGAGGCCGACCGCCCCGAGCGCGTCGATCAGCACCAGGTCGTTGCCGGAGGTCGGGATCGAGTGCACGTAGATATGCGCGACATACGCGATGATCGCCAGCGGGATGATGAAGCTCCGACGGTCGAGCTCTCGCTCGCGGGCCTGACGGAAAACGATCAGGACAAACACTGCGTTGATGAGGTAATCAGTAGTTCTCATAGCCCTCATGATCTGCCCGCGGCGGCCGCCCGTCGTCAGCCCGAGGGTTGAAGAGCGGGTTGATCTTCACCTCTCAACCCGTTGGTTGACCTGCCGAAAATCGCGACCAGGTCATCGGGAACACGAACAGGACCCGGATGCGAACGCGCCATCCCGCAGAGCCGCATCCTGCGTTCAGACGACAGGCATCGACCTCGCAAACGACTCAGTGCCGCTCCTGCCGCTCCTCCCGCCCCGCACCCGCCATCCGACCGACGGGCTCAGCAGATCCGGACGAGGGCGATTCCGCGCGCCGACGTAGCTTGAGGCGAATCGGTTGATGCTTTCTCGCTGAAGCTGTCGCGGCTCGATTTGCTCGAGGGCAGTGACGGTCGTCGGGGGATCTTGACCAACCTGTGCGTCTTGCGACTCGGCGAGGAATCACAGCTACGAGTCGAACTCCTCATCTATCGTATCTGCGGCGATGACGTCTCGAATGTCGCGACGCCCCTCCACGCCGGTGGCCATGCTCAGGTTGTTGTGTGGAGCGACTCCTGCATCCCCGGCTTGAAAGCCACGCCCGTCGGGTCAGACCGGCTCGCGACGCAGGCAGGCAGGAGCTCGATCTTTATGCGTGACACTCGGTCGGTCGGTTCTCACTCACTATGAGCCGGTCGTCGGAGTTCAGGTTCGTGCTCAGCAACTCGCCGCCTCTCGGCTTCCTGAGTCGCCAAGTCCAGCGGCAAGGCTGATTCGTCAGCTGATCGGCAGCCGCGCTCGGAGGATTGTCCCTGTGCCGGGCTGGCTGTCGATTGTCAATGTGCCGTTGACGGCTGCGATCCGATCGCGAAGTCCCTGAAGGCCGCACCCCGGCCGTAGGCCGGCGCCGCCCTCGCCGTCGTCGCCGACTTCGACGCCGAGGTATCCCTCGTGCGGATCGATGTCGATCCAGGCGTGAGTGGCGTGCGCGTACCGTGCCACGTTGGTCAGCGCCTCCGAGACGGTGAAGTAGGCTGCCGTTTCGATGGAGGTGGCGAGCGGCCGTTGGGGAAGCTCGATGCTGAGCTCGACCGGCAGGCCGACGTGATGGGCGAGGCTCGCCAGCGCCCCCTCGAGGCCGCGGTCGCTGAGCACAGCGGGGTGCAAGCCGCGGGCGAGTTCGCGCAGCTCGACAAGCCCATCGTGAAGTTCAGTCAGAATATCGTCTAGCTCCGCGCGCGCCTCGTCCGACAGCTCGTGGTGGGACGCGCGCCAGAGCTTGAGCTGCAGCGTAGCTGACAGAAACCGCTGCTGGGCGCCGTCGTGGAGGTTGCGCTCGATCTCGCGGCGGGCGCGGTCGGCGGCGGCAACGATGCGCGTGCGTGAGGCACTAACCTCGGCGAGCTGGGCCTGGACGACCTCTTTGTCGCGCAGCGCCCGCTCGGCGGCGCGGCGCGCCGTGATATCGAAGATCGCCCCAGCGAGCCACCGTCGACCGTCACCGAGCTCCTCGGCCTGCCCGCGTTCCAGCACCCAGCGCACGTCACCATCGCGCCGCAGGATTCGGTACTCCAGGTTGAACGGCCGGCGGGCGTCAACCGCTTCCGCGACCGATCGCTCGACCCCCGCGCGATCGTCGGGATGGATCACGCTGGCGAACGTCCGCACCGAGTTGTCGATGAAGTCACTGGCGGGATAGCCGGTGATCGTCTCAACCTGGTCGCTCAGCCAGTCCATCGTCCAATCGCTGTCGCACGCGCCGCGGTACAGCGCACCCGGGATGTTGTCCACCATCGAGCGCAGCAGTGCTTCATTGGCGCGTAACCGCGCGGCGCGCAGTCCGGCCGCTACGCGGGCCACGAGCACCTCGGGCTCGAATGGCACGCGCATCACGTCATCGGCGCCCACGTCGAGCGCCGCGCGCAGCTCGTCCGGAGAGTCGAGTGCGGCCGCGACGACGACATGAATCGCGGTTAGCTCCGGCTGGGCGCGGACGGCATCCATCAAGGACTGGGCCGGGCGAGCGGCCGTGACGACGACCGGGGCCGGACGAGCGGCCAGTGCGCGGAGGGCGCCGGCTACGTCCTCGGCATGCTCGAGCCGAACTCCGGCGTCAACCAGCACCGCCCAACAGTCATCCTGAAGCTCCTCCAAGCCGAGCAGCAGCACTGTCTCCCCCCGGGCTGCCATACCGTCGAGCGCCCGCGCGGGGTTCCGCCGGCTGGCGGAATTGTGATGCGGTCCGTCGGATCGCCACGCCGTGCCCCGAATGTCAGACATGGCCCAGCGCAGACTACACGCTGGGCAGACACGCAGCCAGCGGTCAGGTGGTGAGAACCCGGGCGGGCAGTTTGTGCCGTTCTTGCACAAATGAAATCCGGGCCGCAGGTTGCGGCCCGGATCTCGTTTTCTCGTTCAGGCGGGGGCCGTCAGGCCGCTGCCGGGGCTGGTTGGCTCGTGGGCTCGATGTGGTGCTCGAGCTTGGGGAGCCAGTGCAGCCAGTTGGGCAGGTACCAGTTCCAGTCGCCCAGGAGCTTCATGCTCGCGGGGAGCAGTACGCCGCGGACGATCGTGGCGTCGATCAGCACCGCGGTCGCCAGACCGATGCCCATCTCCTTCATGTCGAGGATCGGGAGTGTGGCGAAGACCGCGAACACGCCGACCATTACCACCGCGGCGCTGGTGACCGTTCCCGCAGTGGTCTTGATTCCGTGCGCGATCGCGTCCTGGGTGCTCATGCCGCGGTCATACGCCTCCCGGATGCGGCTGAGGATGAACACGTGGTAGTCCATCGACAGGCCAAACAGGATCACGAACATGAACAGCGGCAGCCAGGGCGCGACAGAGTGGTTCGAGGTGAAGCCCAGGACGCCGGCGCCCCAACCGAACTGGAAGACCGCCACGACCACGCCGTAGGCGGCGGCGACCGACAGCAGGTTGAGGACTACGGCCTTGGCCGCGATCACCAGCGAGCGGAACGACGCCAGCAGCAGGAGGAACGCAAATGTGAGCACGAAGCCGAACACGAGCGGCAGCGAGCCCTTCATCATCTCGTTCCAGTCGTAGGAGCCGGCTGTGGCGCCCGTGACCCCGTAGCTGACGCCGGGGAGCTTGCCGATCGTCGCCGGCAGCAGCTGGCCTCGCAGGGTTAGCAGCGCCCGGGTCGAGACTCCGTCTGTGCCGTTGCCGGGCAGCGGTATCGCAATCCGGCCAACCGTGTGTGCCGGGTTGGAGTCGACGCTGATCGCTCCGTAGCCCTGGTGGGTGGCGGCTGCCGCCGACCGCAGGTCGGCGACCGCCGTCTTGTATTCCGGCGAGGTCGTGTCGGTCTTGACGGCGATCACGGCCGGAGACGCCTGTCCGGGGAACGCCGCCTGGATGCGGTTGATCGTCTGCACCGTGGCCGCGCCGCGAGGCAGGGTGTTCAGGGCAGAGGAGGCGGTGTGGATCTGGAGGGCGGGGAGCGCCAGCGTGGCCAGCAGGGCGACGCTGAGCGCCGCCGAGATCGCCGGCCGACGAAGCACCGGGTTCAGGATTCGTGCCCAGACTCGTCCGTCGCCGACCGGGCTGCGGAACCTGCCGAGCAGCGGGATGCGTCCCTTCTCGACTCGGTCGCCGAGCTTCGAAAGCACGGCCGGGAGGACGGTCAGCGACCCGATCATCGCGACCGCGACGACCATCATCGTCCCGATCGACATCGAGATGAACGTCTTATCGCCGGAGAACAGCATCCCGGCCATAGCGATCAGCACTGTGATCCCGGAGATCAAGACCGAACGCCCCGAGGTTGCCGCGGCCGCCTCGAGCGCGGCGCGCTCGCTCCGGCCCGCCGCGCGCTCCTCGCGCTCGCGGCGCAGGTAGAACAGCGTGTAGTCGACGCCGACGGCGAGGCCGACCAGCATGACCACGGCGGAGACGTTCGGGTCCATGGGGGTGATGTGGCTGACGATGGCGGTCAGGCCCACCGTCGCGATCACGGCCTGCAGGCCGAGCATCAAGGGGATCCAGGCCGCCAGCAGCGACCCGAACACGAGCACCAGAATGAGCAGCGTGAGCGGCACCGACCGCTCGCCCGCCTGTCCGAGCTGCTCCTTGAACAGCTTGGTCAGCGCCTTGTCCGAGCTCACCGCGCCGGCCTCGCCGACGTAGAAGCCCGGGTGCCGCGCGCCGACCGAGGCAACGGCCGCGGTCAGCGGATCGATCTGCTTCTCGGCGTCCTTGAGCTTGCCGCTCATGTCCCATTCGACGAGCGCGGTGCGGCCGTCGCGCGAGACCTGGTCTCGGTTTGACTGGCCATGCGGCCAGCGCAGATTGTGGACGTTCGACATCGGAGCGACGGTCCGCGCCACATCGGCGATCGCCGCTTGGAACTCGGGGTTGGCGATCGTCAGGTGCTTGCTCTGCACGACGGCGATCTCGGTCAGCGGGCCGGACTGCTTGAACCCGCCATCCTTGAGGATCCGGTCCGCCCGGGCGGACGGGCCGACGGTGTTGTTGCTGCTCTGATCGATCGTCTTGGTGCCGACCGCGGTGCCGATGACGATGGCGGCGATGACGAAGGCGAGCCAGCCGAAGATCGCCAGCTTGCGATGGCTGGCGCTCCAGTGGCCCATTCGGGCCGCGAGATGGCGAGCGGGGTTGGTGGGACGTTGCATGGCATCTACTCCGTTTGCTTGGGACCGAAACACGGCGCCACGATCTCACCCGGTGAGGTGCCTGTCTGTGCGGGGCGCTGGCGTCTCGGCGTTCGGATTGCTCACACGCGATGGGCGGTTAGCCGTACTGTTTGCGTACGGGGAGACGCCAGAGCCTGATGCCGTTCCAACACCGATGGATTGGTAATTCGCCCTTGGAGAGGGCACCCGGCGTTGTGTCGCTCTTCAGGCGGGAGGCCGCTCTGCCGTGCGTGTAGTCCTCGGTGAAGATTCGCTCCTGCTTCGCGCGGGGGTAGCCCGCCTGCTCGAGGATGAGGGCATCGAGGTTGTGGGTGAGGCCGGGGACTTCGACGACCTGCTGCGCAAGGTGCGCGCCCACAAGCCCGACGTCGCGATCGTCGACATCAAGATGCCCCCGACCCATACCGACGAAGGCCTTAAGGCCGCCCTGATCATACGATCAGAGCTTCCAGGCACAGGGGTTCTGGTGCTCTCCCAGTACGTCGAGAAGGAGTATGCGGCCGAGCTTCTGGCGGAGAGCGCGGAGGGCGTCGGCTACCTACTCAAGGACCGGGTGCTCGACCTTGAGCGGTTCATCGACGCGGTGCGCCGTGTTGCTGAGGGCGGTTCGGTGCTCGACCCGGAGGTCGTCTCTCAGATGCTCTTGCATCGCTCAGCCGGGCCGATCGATCAGCTCACCCAGCGAGAGCGTGAGGTGCTCGCCCTGATGGCGGAAGGGCGCTCCAACTCCTCGATCGCCGCCGAGCTCGTCGTCACCGAGCGCGCGGTCGAGAAGCACGTGACCAGCATCTTCGGCAAGCTCGGCCTGCCAGCGAGCGGGGAAGGCCACCGGCGGGTGCTGGCCGTGCTCGCATACCTGAATTCGTGATCGCGTGGGGATCGATCTGGGTCCGGACGATGCAATGGTGTGGCTAACCGTATGTACCTGCCCCCTATCGGCCAGGACAATCCGCCCGTGATGAGCGTGCTGATCGTCGATGACCATCCGTCGTTCCGGGCTAGCGCGCGGCGGTTGCTCGAGGCCGAGGGCTTCAACGTGGTCGGCGAGGTTGCCGACGGTCACGAGGCGATCGCCGCCGCGCTGGAGCTGAAGCCGGACTTGGTCCTGCTCGATGTGCAACTCCCGGACCTTGATGGCTTCGAGGTCGCCGGACGCCTGGCCGCCCTCGGGCTGCCTTCTGCGGTGGTGCTGACGTCCAGCCGCAACGCAGCAGAGTACGGACCGATCGTCGCCGAAACTCCTATGCGCGGCTTCGTTCCCAAAGCAGAGCTCTCGGGAGCCATCCTCACCGACTTACTCTCTCTCTAGGACCGGTATGAATCGCCACCTGCGCTACGTGGGCGCCGTCGGCGTGGCCGGCGCGGCGTACTGGCTCGCAGCCAAGGTCGGGCTGCAGTTGGCGTATTTGCATGGAAGCGTCGCGGCGCTTTGGCCGCCGGTGGGCGTGGGAATGGCGGTATTGGTCCTCTACGGCCCCCGGCTTTGGCCCGGAATCGTGTTGGGGGACCTTGCGGTAGCCGATTTCTCCCAACCAGTCGGCACCGTGCTGGGCCAGACGGTCGGTAACACGCTCGAGGTCCTGATCGCGGCTCTGCTGTTCTACCGGCTGGCCGAGGGGCGGACGCAGCTCGGGCGCGTGCGCGACGTCGGTGCGCTGGTCGTCGCGGCGGGAGCCGGAACCGCCGTCAGCGCGACCTTCGGGGCGACGTCGCTGCGGCTTGGGGACGTGATCCCTGGCGGACAGTTGGGGGCGGTGTGGCGGACGTGGTTCCTTGGCGACTTCTCGGGCGGCCTGGTCTTCGCACCATTGATGCTGTGCTGGGTAGGTATGCGCGTTGACGCGATAACGCCGCGGCAGGCGCTCGAGGGTTCGGTCGTGACAGCCCTGATCGTTGTGCTCGCACTCCTGCCGTCGCAGCGAGACGTGCCGTATGTCGTGTTTCCGGTCCTGATCTGGGCGGCGCTTCGCGGGGGTCCCCGCGGGGCGTCGGGCGCAGCGGCGCTGGTGACGACGCTCACCGTGTTCAACACCGCGCACCACGCCGGGCCGTTCGTACGGGCCACGACCACCCAGAGCCTGCTCGCAACGCAGTTGTTCGTGGCCGCGGCGGCGGTCACCTCGCTGGTGCTCGGGGCGGTCATCGAGGAGCGCCACGCCGCTCTCGAGGCCCTGCGCGAGAAGGAGCGGCGGTTGCGCGACTCCCGCGCGCGGATCGTCAAAGCGGGCGATGCTGCTCGGCGGAGGCTCGAGCGCAACCTGCACGATGGCGCCCAGCAACGCCTGGTCTCATTGGCGCTGACGTTGCGGCTGGCCAGGATCCAACTCGAGAAGAATCCGGCCGAGACGGATCACCTCCTGATCGAGGCATCCGATGAGCTGCAGTGCGCCATCGACGAGCTCAGGGAACTCGCCCGTGGGATCCACCCCGCTGTGCTCGCCGACCGCGGTCTCGGGCCGGCCCTCGAGGTCCTTGCCGACCATGCACATCTGCCCGTCGACCTCGAGACCCATATCCCCAGGCGCCTACCGTCGACCGTGGAGGCCGCCGTCTATTACGTCGCCGCCGAGGGACTGACAAACATCGCGAAATACGCGCACGCGACGTCGGCCACCCTTCGGTTGGACGCGAGCAACAAGAGCGTCGTCTTGCGTGTTGGCGATGACGGCGCTGGTGGCGCCGACCCGAGTCGCGGCTCCGGATTGCGCGGGCTCGCCGACCGGGTAGACGCCCTCGGCGGCAAGCTCGAGCTACAAAGCCCGCCCGGTCACGGCACGTTGCTGACCGTAAGCATCCCGTACGAGCGCTGACCTGCCGGCGCCAGGGTGCGGCTAGCCGCACCCTGCGAGTGGGTGATTTCGAACGCCGTGAGCGCGCACCGCTCGGCGGCACTGCCCGGTCCCCTCATGAACGATCCAGGCTAGGTCGGCTGCCTCCAGCCGAGCGTCAGGCAGCGGCCCGGCAGCGGTCCACCAACTCGTCGGCGGCGATGGCCACGCAGTCGCGCCCTTGTGCCTTCGCCCTGTAGAGAGCGCGGTCGGCGCGGGCGAACCAGCTGTCCGCCGGCTCGCCCGGAAGCGCCTCGGCGACACCGACGCTCATCGTGACCGTCACGGTGTCGCGAGCCCCGGGCACCTCCAGCTGTCGCACCGCCGCGAGGAAGCGTTCTGCAAGCCGGCCGCCGTCGGCGGCAGTCGCATCGCGCAGAATCACGGCAAATTCGTCCCCACCAAATCTCGTCAGAACATCAGCGCGACGGGGGAAGCTGCGCGCGAGAGCGCTCGCGGTCGCCTCAAGCGCATTATCGCCCGTCGTATGCCCGTGCACGTCATTGATGCGCTTGAAATGGTCGATGTCGACCAGAACGAGACACACCGGCTCGTCGACCAGGGTGCGCACATGGACGGCGCGGGAGAGCTCGCGCTGGAACACGCCCCGGTTCCAGAGCTTCGTGAGCGGGTCGATGTCCGCCTCCCGGCGAGTGTCCTCGAGCTCGACTTTGAGGATGTCGACACGCTCTCCGAGCTCACGTGCCAGTAGGAGCTGTCGTGTGCTCTTCTCATCGATGATCTCCGAGAGCTGCTGAACAGTCTCGAGCGCGGTCGCCTTCAGCTCCGCCGCGGAGCGGCCCGCCGCTGCACGCAGCCGCTCGAGCTGCGCCAAAGCGTTCGCGTCCGAGGCAGCGTCGCCCAGCACGGCCTGCGAGACACGCTCGATCACCAACCAGACCGCGTCCTGAAGATCGCCAATCGAGCGCGACACGACAGCATGGTCGTGGCGCACGTAGGCGACGACGTGATTGCTGAGACCCGCCCAGTCGCGGCTGTGACAGACGGCGTCTCCTGAGCCTGGCGGCGAAGCCAGGACGAGAATGTGGCGAGCCCAGGCCTCCAGCCGGCTCGCGGCCTGCGAGTCACTGACGGCCGTCTCCCCGAGCACGCGCAGGATTGCGGCGATAGCGTCGAGCGCTGCGTCCGGGATCCTGTCCCGCACGACCGGTTCGGTGACGATGGACTCCGGCTCCGAGCCCTTGGAGCGGCGCAGACTCACATTTGGGGAGTCGTCAGAGTTACCGCTGGACTTGAGCTGGCTCGGCGAAGCTCGGCAGCCGTGCGATCGCCCGCTCGCATGGGTCGCGACATCGACGAGGCCTGACGTCGCCGGCGATGTCGGCGCCAGCCATTCCGCTGACGATCGCATTTGCCGCCGGCGCACCCTGATGCCGGGTGATCCCTATGGCGACCAAACACAGCCTGGGCCCGCGGCCATCCTTGCTCGTCCGCGGCTAGCACCGCGTCCTTGCGGAGCTGCGGTTGGTCGCCAACGCAATCGTCAGCTTCACTGCGGTCGAAGGATCAGCAATAGTTAGCGCGCACGGTTCGGAAGTCAAGGGGTGGTGTCTGGGCGTGTGCGGGTCAGGTAACGCGCAGTTCGCCGACGGCGATGCCGACTCCGGGAGTGAAGATCGGTGGCGGGTAGAACCAAGCCGGCCGAGACCTGACGAAGACGTCCCCTGAACGTCTTGTCCAGAGAGGACGCGGCGACGACAGGACGAAGGTCGCTGCGAGCCTGCACCGGGTGACAGGGCACCGAGGGCAATGAGGGATTCGCCCTGATCCTCGGCCATGTCGGTCGGGCGCTCATCTGGATGATCGCCCCGCGGTTTGAGCGGCTCGACAACTGCGGTCGACCCCGCCCGCGACGACCGCAGTTGTGGTGCCACGATGCCTCGCCTGCGGAAGCTGCAGTAACCGGATCCGGGGTCCCGTGCGATACGGGATGAGGCCCGGTCGCGATCGTGCCGAGTTCGCCTCCGCGCAGTGGTGGTGAATGTGGAAATGGCACAACTTTCGCTCCCCGGTCGACCGACGTCCGTCGCGGCGAAGTTGTTTTGCAACAGCGGCGCGACGCGGCCGTCACGGACTGCGATGGCGCCCACGACTACACCTGGGCAGAGCCGCGTGCTCGGCGCCCACGCTACGACGCGGTTCGGTGGTCTCTACTGGGCTATGGGGCGCTCGCCGCGGGCGCGGCGGCCAGCGAGGATGTAGGCGCGGGCCTGGGAGGCTGCGGCGTGCTGCGCCTCCCGGTAGTGCTTCTCCATCGGGTAGGTCCAGTCGGCGATGCTCAACGCCACCCAGGCGACAAAGAACAGGAACGCGCCAACAAACGGCAGCGCGACAGCGAGCGCGTCCGACAGCTGACCGGAGGGGCTCGCCGCCAGGTAGGCCGTCTCGGCGATGGCCACGCCTGCGCCGGCCGCCGCCGGCATCCACCACAGCCGCTGACCAAGACGGGAGGGTCGGTGCTCACGTAGATGGGCCTCGAACTGGTACGTGTACTCCATGGGGTGACGCCATGCCCGCGGCGGACTTCAGCCCACCCGTCTTCGCGTTCGCCCTTCACTATCCTGCCACCGCCGCGCGGCGACCGGCTGCGACGTGGGCGAAGACCCCCCGCAGGCCCGGGTCCCGCTGCCAATGAATGAACGTCGTGGAAATGCCTGGAGGCCGGACTTCCGCGTCGTTTACTCATGGAGAGGATCCGGGTCCTCATCCGCAACGGTGAGGGGCGGCTTCTACAGCATTGCGCTCGTCTCGCATCCGCGGCGCGCGTGATCGTCTGGTCGCCAATGCGATGGCGCCCCGTCGCCTGGCTCCCAAGCCAAAGCAATCGCCGCTGCGGTCACCGGACGACCAAGCCTCGCGTTCCTGGCCGCCGGTCGTCTGCGAGGCGCAGGACTCCTTCGCGCGCTGAGAGCAGTCACGGCGGCGAGCGCGATCGCGTGGCCCCGTCTGTCCGGAAGCAAGCGCACGCTGTGCCGGTTACGGGCCGCAGATCACTGTCGGTTTGCGAGCGGAGCAGCCGCCCCGCGGATCGGTGCGTCGCGCCGGCTGCGATCGGAAGCAGCTGCGCCGAATCTTGCGGCTGACTGTTGCTTCGATGACGCACCGCCCCGGTGGACCGCTTGCTCGAGGAGCCGGTGCGGCGCAGCAACGCGCCGCCGGAACCGAGCGCCTGAGCCGAGGCGTCTGCTCCGCGCTGACGCTCGGATCCAATCGAGTCAGCGTGGCTGGCCCCCAGTTTGCGCCGAAACGCGAGCCTCAAGACCTGCTCCGCCTCGGCAGGATGCTGGCGATGATCGATCGGGAGACCCGGATCGCGCGGGGAGCAACTTGGTCGTGACAGGCGGATCGGCTCCGACGACGACCCAGTCGCCTTCGACGTCTCCGCTTGTGCGCATCGCTCGTTCGACGATCGTCGCCGTGCCAATCTGCGGTTAGCGACCGAGGCGGACGTGCCGGCTGACTTTTCTCAGCCGGAGGTCGGAGCGATCCCGCGGATCGCCCCTGACACACTTCTGGAGCTGGTGGCGTGCGACTGCTCGACTACGGGCACGTGGTGTTGTCCGGCGGGTGATCACGAGCATTCGCTGCTGGTTGATCCGATGGACATCGTTCCGTTCGGGTCACGGGCGCGCGATCCGTGGACGTACGCCAGGACTAGCCGCGAGGGTGACGGTCCGCCCACGAGCTGGATGCACGATCGACAGCCTCGCTCGTGCGAACCGCGCGTCGGGCGCTAGTCGCGGGCGTGTGTGGAGCCAAGAGCCCGCCAACACCGGCCCCACGCGGGCGTCACCCAAGACACCCTGCTTTGGGACCGCACGCCGCTACGCCCACCCGCCGGGGCGAACTCGATCGCGAGCTGCGCCGCGGATCGCCTGATGCGGAGGCGTCGACCGGCTCGGCATGTTCACCAACCTTGATAATTCCTACTAAAGCTTCCTGGACGAATTGCCGATACGAGGGGAAGGGGCAAGAGCAGAAGTCGGGGGCGGCTGGGTGGTGCGTCGACGGGCGGGCTTGCGCCCGTCGACGCATCTCTGGTTCCCGACATCGACTCTCAGCTGCTCCCAGCGGGCGGCGATGAGCGCGGTGAGCATCGCTCCTCGGTGACCGGCCGAGCAAGCGGCCGACCAGCGCCGCCGCTTCATCAAAGCAACACTCGGGGCTAAGCTTCGGAGCTGCTGGCGCCGCCCACGGACGCGGGCGGTGCAGTGCCGTTGCCCCGCGAAAACAGACACGGCACCGGCGCCGTTGCTTCAGGCGTCGAGGAGTAGCGCTCGCACGGCGGGTCGGTCGATCCGACGCAACGTTCGACACGGACCCTGGGCCCAGCGCTGTTGGCTGGGCTAAGTGCGAGCGTCTCGCGCCAGCCTGCGCCGCTCGCGGGTGCAGCAGACCCCGGGTCGCCGCGCGCGGGTCAACTTCCGGCGTTCCTAGGCGGAGTGTCAACCCCGCAGAGTGCCGGAGATCTCGTCCGCAACCAGACGAGCTGCGACAGCGGGCCCGTCAAGCGACTGCGCTTCTCGCCAGCGCCGACGGCCGGCGCAACGAACGTCATGACAGATGTGTATCAACCGCCCGGTTCGGGACTCTTTTCTTATGGATGACAAGTCCGCGGACGCTTTCGAGACGGCTGCACGTCCGTCGCCGGCTCGCCAAAAGCACCCCGGCTGGGGCCACTTGCGCTCGAGGACATTCCGGGAGCAACATAGGCAGCCGTGGACATCGCTGGCAGCCGGCGCCTACCAACGCCGGGAGTCAAGCTTCAGAAGCTCTATCGCCATCTGGCGATTCCCGAGTGCTACGAGCTGTTACGCCGGGCGCAACCCGAGCTCGTGGCTCTGAGCCAGGAGCTCGACCACCGGTCCAACGAGCTCCGCAGCGATGTCGAGCCGCGACTCAAGGCGATCGTCGACGAGGCCTTCGGCCGCTGCTAAGGCCCCCAGAGCGCGAGCATCTCAGCCAAGAGAGGAGTAACCATGGCATCGAACACCATCACGCGGGTCGCGGGTACCGGTACCGCGGGCAACAGCGGCGACGACGGAGCAGCGACAGAAGCACAACTCTCCCAGCCGTTCTGCATCGCAGTGACTGCCGACGGCGGCTACCTGATCACGGACGCCGCCGATTCCGTGGTCCGAAAGGTGTCGGCAGACGGGACCATCACGCGGGTGGCCGGCACCGGCACCTCAGGAAACACCGGCGACGACGGGCTGGCCACCGACGCCGAGCTGGCGACTCCCGCCGGCGTGGCCGCGACCGCAGACGGAGGCTTTCTGATCGCGGACTTCGCCAGCCATGTGGTGCGCAAGGTGTCGCCGGGAGGAACGATCACACGCCTCGCCGGCACGGGGACCACCGGTGATACCGGCGACGACGGTCCGGCCGTTGACGCCGAGCTCACCTCGCCGGCGGGCCTCGCGGTCACGTCCGACGGCGGCTTTCTCGTCACCGACCCTGGCGCGCACGTGGTGAGGAAGGTGTCGACAAACGGCACTATCACCCGCGTGGCCGGTAACGGCATCGCCGGCGACAGCGGAGATGACGGGCCCGCCACCGACGCACAGCTCAACGGCCCAATCGGCATCGCCACGACCCCTGACGGGGGCTTTCTGGTGGCTGATGCTGCGACCGAGGTCGTGCGAAAGGTGTCGGCGGCGGGCATCATCACCCGTGTCGCCGGCACCGGCACAGCGGGTGATACGGGCGATGACGGACCCGCGACCGATGCCGAGCTGTCAACCCCGGCGGGGATCGCAGTGACCGCCGACGGGGGGTTTTTCTTCGCCGACTTCGCTAACAACGTCGTCCGGCAGGTCTCAGCTTCCGGAACGATCACACGTGTAGCGGGGAACGGAACACCCGGTAACACCGGCGATGACGGCCCTGCGACGGACGCAGAGCTCACGAACCCGGTGTGGGTCACCCTCACCGGAGACGGCGGGCTGTTGGTCACCGATGCGGGCAACCACGAGGTGCGCAGGGTGGCGCTCTCCGCTGGCAATTGACCTCGCCGGTGGGTGATCACAGACGTCGGCCGGGCCAGTCAAGCGCGGCCCGGCCGGCGACCCCACCGTCCGACTTCGATCCCTCGTACATCGGGCGATCCGGCGCCTCAACTCAGCGCCGGCATGCCGACAACGAAGGCCGGCCTAACCCCGATTGTGCAGTAGGCGTCTGAGGGTGACTCGCGAGGCCGCCGCTGCGGTGACTGGGTTGGAGGGAGGGGCGGGCCAGCTTGGGAACGGGACCGGTGGGGCGTTGCCGGGGAGCCAGCGGGGTGGTTAGGCGGGGTTCGGGGCAGGGGTGATCGCGGCCGGTGCCCGGGGTGGTCTGCTGGACGTCCGCGCGGGGCGGCGGGGGTTCTCAGCCCGTCGCGGCTGTGATCGTGCCGAGCTTCTGGAACGCGGCGAGGAGTTCGTCAGCCCACGGCCATGTGTGTTGGAGGTGCAGCTTGCCGCGTCGGCCGGAGAACGCGAGTCGGGCGGCGACGTGCAGCAGTCGATAGCGCAACCGTTTCGGTTCGGCGTTGGCGAGTTCGCCGTCGAGCACGAGGGCTTGGGTCCAGACGATCAGGTCGTGGGCGAGCATCACGATCTCCAGCCACACTTCGTTCATCGCGAATGCCTTGAACGGCAGCTTCGCCAGGCCGGTGTCCTTGTCGTCGCGAATGCGGTCCTCGACGCGGGCGCGTTGGCGGTGACGGCGCTCGGAGACGGCGATGTCGGGGTCGGTCTGGTCGGTCAGGATCGCTTGGAAGCGGTACCCGTCGTGGTCGGTGAACGACA
>Ga0116216_10001681_pt1 | contig 15157 bp, 17 predicted proteins | sample Sb_taG_11_FD_89696 | JGI IMG/M metagenome (GOLD analysis project Ga0116216, IMG submission 89696) | Peat soil microbial communities from Weissenstadt, Germany - Sb_50d_3_AS metaG | ecosystem: Environmental > Terrestrial > Soil > Wetlands > Peat | place: Germany: Weissenstadt | collected 2010-09-21
CAAACGGTACGCGCGCAACGACGAGGCGGGGACCCCGTTCTGCATCACGGTGGATGGGGAGACGATGGCGGACGGTCCGCTGCACGGAACCGTCACGGTCCGGTTGCGGGACTCGAAGACCCAGGAGCGCGTGCTGGCCACGGAGCTCGCCGCCCGTCTCGCCCCGGCGCTGCGTCCCCCGCGACCGACCCGCACCTGAGCCCGCGGCGCGTCTTCCCCCGCAAGACAACGGCTATATCTCGCGGCCGAGTCACCGCGTTCCGATGGCGAGCGGTGGAGGAGAACCGTCCCAACCCCCCCGCGCCGCAACCCCACTCGCCGCCCGGCGCTCTCGCTGGATCGGCCAGCAGTACGCCGACATCACGAAGCTCCGGGAGATCGCCGCCCGCCACGACCGAGCGGCGGCGCGAGCGACCCAGCGCGTCGCCCGGCTCAACACCCGGATCGAGAAACTCCGGCACCAAGCGACCCTGCTGCGCGAACGCGGCCAGAGGGTGCTCGCGGAGATCCCCGAGATCGAGCAGCAGATGAAGCAGCACGAACGGGACATCGACGCGGGAACCAGGAGGACCGGGGGCGCGCCCATCGGCTCCGACGTTACCGCGCTCCACTATCGCGTTCGCAAGCTCCAACAGAAAGTGGACGACCGGCAGCAGAAGGCGCGGGCGCTGGACCTGCGGGCCGCCACCAAGACGCAGAAGACCGCCGAACTGAAGGTCAAGGTCGACCGGTACGTCGAGACCTCCCGCCTCGAGGAACAGGAAGCGGTCGCGTTCAAACAACGCGCCGACCGCCTCCAGATGATCTCGGAGCAAGAGGTCGCCGATCAGCTGCGGTCGAGCGCGGCCGGGACGAAGGGAACGTCCGACGAGCCGCCCCCGACGCTATGAAACTCATCGTCACCGTCGGAATGCCCGGCTCGGGCAAGGACGAGCTCGTCGGTGTCGCCCGTGGGATGGGGCTCGCGACGTTGAAGATGGGCGACCTCGTCCGGGACGAAACGCGACGGCGCGGGCTTCCGGTGACCAATCAGAACGTCGCTCGGGTCGCCTCCGAGGAGCGCGACAAGCACGGACCGGGGGTCTGGGCGCAACGGGCGATCCCGAAGCTCATCGAGACACGGATGCTCGTCGACGGCTGCCGGTCCGACACCGAAGTGACGGTCTTCCGTCACAACTTCGGCGACCTCTTCGTCCTCGGGATATTTACCTCGCCCGAGACCCGCCATGACCGGATGGCGAGCCGGGGCCGCGCGGACGACGGGGCCGACCTCCAGGAGTTCTACGACCGCGACCGACGCGAGCTCAAGTGGGGCATCGGGAACGCGTTCGTGGTCGCGGACGGGATGCTCGTCAACGAGGGAACTCTGGACGAGTTCCGGCGGGCCGGTCGCGCGATGCTCGAGAAGATCCTCGCCCGCGAGCCGTGAGCGCCACTCTCTATACGATCGTCCTCGGCGGTCCTTCGGCGATCATCGTTCGGATCGAGTCGAACCGTTCCCGGTCGACCACGACCGCGAGCGAGCGGCCGTCGAGCCTCAGCGACGGGATCCGGTCGACGAGGTGCCGGTCCCGTGCTTCGGCGAAATCGTGCGACCCGCGCCCCGGCGAGATCTCCCGGTCCCACGCGAGCGCGAATTCGTCGGGCGTGGAGGGGGTCGGGGGGCTGCGCGCCACGCGCCGCTCGCGCACGGTGCGACGCACGAGCTCGAAGTACCCGATGTGCTCGGCGAAGAGCGCCGCCGCCCGATCGTCGTCCGGGTCCAGGGGTTCGAGGGGAACTCCCCGCGCGGTCCCCCAGCGCAGGACCTCCACGAACGAGGGATTCGGTACCCGCACCTCGCCGAACCGCACGAGCCCCCGAACCTCGCTCGTCTCGTTCGCGGTGAGGGGCACGACCGGTTCCGCATCCGCGACCACGAAGTAGTCGCGCAGGCTGCGCAGCTCGTCAGAGGATAGGCCAAGACCGACCCGGCCCGGTGTGAACGACTCGAGGGCCGAGAGGACCCGCGACGCTTCCGAAGCAAGGCCCCGGACCGGCGCGACCAGCAATAGCCCGGGCGTGGATGCGAACTTCGCCGTGATCACGGGCCTTCCCGCTCGGTGATCTCATCGATGAGGTCGTCCGGATCGCGGTGGCGCCGCAGCTCGGTGACGGACAGGATCGGGAGGCCGGCGATGGACGAGCGGGTGATCGGGTCGCGGACCACGAAGAGGGCGTGACCTTCCGCGACGCGAGCGAGGCCGTGCAGGACCTCGGCCCGGTGAAGCGCCGTCCGCAAGCTGCCGACCGCCGCCAGCAGGATGTCGGGCGTGCGGGCGAGCGCGTCGAACGGGGCCCGTACGGTCACCGTGACGTCCAGTCCCATCCCGTCCAGCTGGCGGAGCACTCCGTCCCGGAGGGCGTCGCCGGTGCGGGGGAGCTCCCGTTCGGCGTTCGGGTCCTTATCCTGGGCGGCTCGCTCGGCTTCGGTCTCGGACCGGACCCGACCGGACCAATCGAACAGCGCGATGGGCCGGACGACCGTTTCCCCGAGGTATGTCTCGATGCGTTCGATGACGAGGGCCTCCGCTCCGGCGCCTTCCTCGTAGAGCTGGATCGCACGGCGCGACACCCCGGCGATGCTCGCGAGGGTCCCCAGCGAGAGCCCGCGCTCGCTGCGCAGCTGTCGGAGACGCGGGCCGTCCACCTGGGCGAACGTGCCGCCCGGGCTCGCGTAGAGGAACGGAGGCAGCGCCTTCTCGAGGAACTCGCGGAGGGTCTCCTCGTTGATGATCGGCACTCCGTAGCGCGTGTAGACAACGCTCGGGTCGAGCTCGGAAGCGCCCGAGGTTTGGCCGATGACGAGCGTGATCGCCGGGAAGAGGTGGCCGAGCTCGCGAAGGCGGGTCGCCTCTTCGGAGTCGAGCGCGTCGATGTTCTTCAGCACCTTGACGAGCAGCAAGGTGGCGTCCCGGCGGGCCGCCAGGTCGAAACTGGTGGGACGGATCGCGTGCGTGTCCGCGACGTAGAAGCCCGCCCGCTCGAGCATCTGCCGGATCCGCTCGATCGAACGCTCTCGCGAAGACGGCACCCGGCTCCCCCGGTATAATCGAGTTAGTTCTTGTATATAAGAGAGGTCGGTTCGACCTGTCGGAAATGCAGGGCTCGATCCGCGGAGAACCGTATTGGCCGAGACGTCGCTGGGGAGCCTGTGGAGAGCCCGCTGCGCCCGGTGCCGGACGCGCCGGCGCTCATCCTCGAGCCGACCCGTCGGTCCGACCCGCGGACCCTGGTGATCGCCGACCTTCACCTGGGTCTCGGAAGCACGCCGGAGCGGCCGCTCGGGCCGCCGGAGGGATCCGCCGACCGCATGGCGGAAGAGCTCCTCGGGCTCGCGCGCTCGACTCGTGCCGACGCGATCGTGGTCGCCGGAGATGCGAAGCACCCCATCGTCGGTACGCCTCCCGCCTTGCGTCCGGTCGTCTTCGACTTCTTCGCGGAGCTCCTGAGGGAAGGGTTCACGGTCGAACTCGTTCTCGGCAACCACGACGTGGGAATCGTACGATGCCTCCCTCGGGAGGTCGTCGTACATCCGGCCGCGGGGATCGTGAAACGCGGGGTCGGGATCTTCCACGGACACCGGTGGCCCTCGAACCAGGTCCTCCGAGCTCCTCGGCTCGTCGCCGGACACCTTCACCCGGGATACCGTCTCGCGCCGACCGCGGACGACCCGGAAGGAAAACGACGTTGCTGGCTGCGCGTCGAGCGGGTCCCGACGGTGCCGAAAAGCTCCCGACGCCGCCGGCACATCGAGCCCCGAGCCCGGGAGATGGTCATCCTGCCGGCCTTCAACCCGATCGCCGGGACCGAGGCCCTTAACCGGGGCCGCCCGGCGCGCGGGCGCTCTTTCCTGTACCAGCGCTTCCTCTCGGGGGCGGTGGCCCGGGCCTACCTGCTCGACGGAACGGACCTCGGCGTTCTCACGCCGCCGCAGGGTGCCCGCCGCTAGCGAGGAGCCGACCGAGCACCGCCTGGTCGGTGACGGGCGGCGAACAAGCGGTGCCGAAGCAAACGAGGGCTCGCGCCCCCTGGGATGCCCCCTGGCTCGTGATCTCTCCGGGAAGGGAGAACGGAGGTGGAGGATGGCCCGAGAAGACCCACAGGTTGGGGTGCCAAGTCCGGCGCGCTTCCCGGGTGAGCGCTTCGGCGACTTCTCCCGTGCCTTCCACCACCACCGTGGCGGGCGCCGTGCTGAGCAGCCCGGTGGCGAGTGCGGAACCCGCGCCGAACAGTCCTGCCCCCCCGATGCGGCGCGCGATCGGCACGAGCAGGGCTCGGGCCTTCTCCGTCCATGCGTCGTCGTGCGTGAGCGACCCCGCCCGGATGAAGGACAAGGCCGCGGAGGCGTTCGCCGAGAGGTGCGGACTGTCCTCGAGCGGGTACGATGGCTCGGTCACTCCGCCGACCACGGGGCCGTCGTACAGCCCGGGAGATAGGTCTCGCAGAAGGGCGTCCTCCCCTCGAAACTCCCGGTCGATGAGGCGGAGTAGGTCGAGCGCCGCTTCCAGATACTTCGGCTCGGCGAGCACTCCCGAAAGCTCGAGGAGGCCCTGGGCGAACGCGACCTGGTCTTCGAGGAGACCGTACCCTCGGGCGCCTTCGGGGTCGATCCGGTGAGCGACCCCTTGTCCGGAACGGAAGGCCTCTTTCAGGAGGCGGTCCGCTGCCCGGCGGGCATCCGCGACGATCGAACTGTCGCCGAGGAACGCCCCGGCTCGGGCGAACGAGGCGATGAAGCGGCCGTTGATGTCGGCATACACCGCCCGGTCCACGTTCGGAGTCGGGCGGCTCGACCGGACCGCCCGTAGTTTCGTGAGGGCGCGCGCCAGGGCGGTCGAAGCCTGGTCGGCCGGATAGACTCCCTCGGCGGCCTCCGCGAGGGGAAGCAAGCGGAACAGCACGTTGCGTTCCGGAACGTGCGGCATCCGACCGTCCGTTCCGACCCCGAAGAAGCGGGTGATCAGGCGGAGCTCGTCGTGGTCGAGCGCTTGTTTGAGCTCGCCCCGGGTCCAGGTGAAGTATCCACCGTCGTCGCCGGGAGCGTTGTCGGCGTCCTGGCTCGCTCCGAACCCCCCGCGCGGGTCCGCGAGGACCTCGCGCACCCATCCGACGGTGGAGCGAACCACCTCCGAGAGTCTTGGGTCCGAGAACCGGGCGGCTCCTTCCACGTACGCCCCCAGGAGCGCCGCGTTGTCGACCCCCATCTTCTCGAAGTGCGGGATGTGCCAACCTTCGTCCACCGAATACCGGTGGAATCCGCCGGCCACCTGGTCGAACATGCCTCCGTCGGCCATGCGGGTTAGGGTCTCGTGGGCCTTCTCGGAGCTCGTGCCGGTGCCCCGGGCAAAGCCATCCCAGAGCAGGAACGAGACCGCGGTCGGGTGGGGGAACTTCGGCGCCATCCCGAACCCTCCGTTCACGGGGTCGAAGCTCGAGTGGATCTCCCCGCGCACGCCGTCGAGGAAGGCATCGAGCGGGCGGTCCGACGGCGACCGCTTCTCGCGCATCCGCTGCAGCGCGCCCTGGATCGCCCGCGCGTTCTCACGGATCTTCTCGGGCTCCTCCTTCCAAAGTCGGGAAACCTCCTTCAGGACGCGGCGGAACCCCGGGCGACCGTGACCGTCGGTCGGAGGAAAGTACGTGCCCCCCAGGAAGACCTCTCCCTCGGGCGTCAGGAACCCCGTGAGCGGCCAGCCGCCCTCTCCGGTGAGCGCGCCCACCTGCCGTTGGTACCGTCGGTCGATCTCGGGATGTTCGTCCCGGTCGACCTTGACCGCGATAAAATCCTGGAGAAGAAGGCGGGCGACCTCAGGGTCGGAGTACGTTCCCTCGTCCATGACATGGCACCAGTGGCACCACGATGCCCCGATGTCGAGCAGGATCGGACGCCCGGTGCGACGCGCCAGCTCGAACGGTTCGGGCCCCCATGGGTGCCACTCGATCGGCTGTTCGGCCGCGCTGCGAAGATAGGAGGAAGACCGACCGGCGAGACGCCAACCGCCGGTCCGCTCCGATCCCGCCTCACCGGGGGGGCTCATCGAACCGGAGGGCCGCACTCCGCTCTTACGGTTGTCGGACCACCGCTGCCGGAGGCCACTCGCAGCCGCCGGGAACGACGTAACCGGCTCACGGGAGCGTTACTGCCCGCGCGTTCGTTATAAAGGGAGCCTCAGTGCCCGAGCGAGGCGCGCACGATGGAGATGCAACCCGGCCAGATGGCCTACGACCGGGCGATCACGGTCTTCTCGCCCGACGGACGTCTCTTCCAGGTCGAGTACGCCCGCGAGGCCGTCCGACGGGGCGCGACGACCGCGGGAGTCGTCTACTCGGACGGGGTGGTCCTCATCGCCGACCGGCGCATCCCGAACCCGAAGCTTGCCGAGGCCTCGAGCCTCGAGAAGATCCACCAGATCGACGAGAACATCGCGTGCGCTACCGCGGGACTGGTGGCCGATGCGCGGGTGCTGGTCGACTACGCCCGTCTGTCGGCCCAGATCAACCACGTCACGTACTCCGAGCCGATGTCGGTCGAGCTCCTCGTCCGCCGCATCTGCGATTACAAGCAGCAGTACACCCAGTTCGGAGGCGTCCGTCCGTTCGGGACGGCGCTGTTGGTCGGCGGGTATGACGACGGCGGGATCCACCTCTTCGAGACGGAGCCGTCCGGCTCGCTCACCAGTTTCAAGGCCGCGAGCACGGGCGGGAACAAGGGACCGGTCATGGACCTGTTCGAGCAGAAGTACCGGCCGGGGATGGACCGGGACGCGGCGATCCTGCTCGCTCTCGAGGGCCTGCGCTCCGGCCTCGAGGAAGGCGGCAACCTCTCCCAGGTCGAAGTCTGCTCCACGCAGGTCGGCGAAGGGATGACCCGATTCCCGGCCGATGAGGTCCAGAAGTACGTTTCCCGCCTACCGCCGGCCAGCCCGCCCGGGAAATCCGGCCGCAGCTAGGCCCTCGGTTCCTTCACGCTCCACCCATGGTGACGGTCGAGGACGCGGTCATCGCGCGCTGGGAGACCCAAGGCTCCCGATTCGAGGTGCTGGTCGACCCTCAGGCCGTCCAGGACCTGAAGGACGGCAAGAACGTGGACCTCAGCGACAAGCTCGCCCTCGACCAGGTCTTCAAGGACGCGAAGAAGGGCGACAAGATCTCCGAAGAGTACCTCGAGAAGACGTTCCATACGCGCAACCTGGCCGAGATCGCGAAGACGATCGTACTGAAGGGGGAGGTCCAGGTCACCACCGAACAGCGTCACCAGCTTCAGGCCGCGAAGCACAAGCAGGTCGTGGCGACGATCGCGCGCAACGCGATGAACCCCCAGACCGGGGCCCCCCACCCGCCCGCGCGGATCGAAGCCGCGATGGCCGAGGCGAAGGTCCACATCGACCCGTTCCGGCCCGTCGACGAACAGGTCCAGGAGGTGCTCGCGAAGTTGCGACCGCTCATCCCGATCCGGCTGGACGTCGTCAAGGTACGGGTCAAGATCCCGGGGCAGTTCTATCCCCGCGTCATCGGCGAAGTAAAGGGACTCGGTCGCGTGCTCGAAGAGAACTGGTTGGCCGACGGAAGCTGGGCCGGGGTTGTCGAAATTCCGGCCGGAATCCAGACCGAGCTCTACGAGAAGCTCAGCGCACGCACCAAGGGCGCTGTCGAGACCGCTTTGGTTAAATAGAGAACTCCCGTCGCGCGCCCCGGTGCAGCAGGTAAGATGTCCAGAGGTCATCGTCCGGGCCACCGAACTCGTGGCCACGAGGGTTCTCCCTCGCCTCCCCCCGGGGACCGGACATTAGTTCTTCCCGGTGAAGAAATCCGCGCCCAGGGTTTGAAACCGGGGCCCGGAACATACCGCACGGGCGGAAAGGTCTACGCGAGCGTCCTCGGTCTGCTCTCTCCCCGCCCGCCGATGGTCCAGGTCATCCCCCTTTCGGGTCGATACATTCCGAAGCCGGACGATGTCGTCCTCGGCACCGTCACGGACGTCCAGGGGACCTTCTGGCTCTTGGACATCGGCGCCCCCCGCTGGGCCCCGCTCCACATGACCGGTACCCCCTGGCAGGTCGAGATCGGCGAGACCGACCGGTTCCTCCGGGTGGGGGATGCGGTGGTCGTCCAGGTCGAGAGCCTCGAAGCGACCGGGCGCATCGGCGTCACGATGAACGGCGAAGGCCTCGGGAAGCTCGAGGGAGGGACGATCGTCCGCATCTCCCCGGCCCGGGTCCCGCGCGTCGTCGGTCGCAACGGCTCCATGATCGACACGATCCGTCGCCACACCGGCGCCGAGGTCGTGGTCGGCCAGAACGGACGGATCTGGGTGGGCGGGACTCCGGACGCGATCCATCGTGTCAGTGAGGTCCTTCGGATCGTGGAGGAGAACGGCCAGCGTTCTGGGCTGACCGAGCGGGTCGAGAGCTACCTGCTCGCGACGATGCCGACCGACCCGAAGGGACCGGAAGAGCCCGCCCCGGAGCACGCCCATCGAGACGCCCCGCCGCGGACCTTGCCGCCCTCGGAACCGGACGAGGTCACGGTCGAGGCCGAGGACGACCCGCCCGAGTCGACCGAAACCGGCGAACCGTGAGATTCCAAGGAGAACAACCATGGGAAACGTAGGAGCGAAAGACGTCCCCGTTCTGTTGAGCCCCGAAGGGCTCCGGATCGACGGACGAAAAGTGGACGAACTGCGCCCGATGAAGATCCAGGTCGGCGCCCTTCACAACGCCGACGGCTCGGCGTTCGTGGAGTGGGGCGCGAACAAGGTCTACGCGGCGGTCTACGGACCGCGCGAAGTGCACCCGCGGCATCTTCAGCAGAACAACAAGGCCGTCATCCAGTGCAAGTACAACATGGCCGCGTTCTCGGTCGATGAGCGCAAGCGGCCCGGCCTCGACCGGCGTTCCCAAGAGATCTCCAAGGTGATCGCGGAGGCGTTCGAGTCGGTCGTCTTCGCCGAGGAATACCCCCGCACGAGCATCGACATCTACATCGAGGTCGTCCAGGCGAACGCCGGGACCCGCTGCGCCGGGCTCGTCGCCGCTTCGATGGCCCTCGCGGACGCGGGGATCCCGATGGTCGACCTGCTGCCCGCCGTGGCCGTCGGAAAGGTCGCCGGAAAGATCGTGCTCGACCTCAAGAAGGAGGAGGACAATTTCGGGGAAGCCGACCTCCCGATGGCGCTCGTGCCCCAATCGGGCCGGCTCGTGCTGCTCCAGATGGAGGGCCACATGACCGAGGAGGAGCTCTCCCAGGCCCTCGACCTCGGCGTCCAGGGCTGCCGGGAGATCTACGAAAAGATGAAGCAGGCCCTCCGGGACCGCTACGCCCTGGGACCGATCGGAGGCTCCGCATGAGCGAAGAGGTCTCCGCCGAGATCCTCACGACCCACATCCTCGACCTCGCGGCCGAGGGAAAGCGCCTAGACGGACGCGGCGCCGACGACTATCGAAAAGTGACCGTGGAGCCCGGGTTCGTCACCAGCGCCGACGGCTCCGCGCTCGTGCGGATCGGCGAGACCGCCGTGCTCGCGGGCGTCAAGCTCGAGCCGGGAAAGCCGTTCCCCGACACCCCCAACGCGGGGGTCCTCACGACGAACGCCGAACTGATCCCGCTCTCCAACGCCATTTTCGAACCGGGACCTCCCCAACCGGGGGCGATCGAGGTCTCTCGGGTCGTCGACCGTGCCATCCGGGCGGCCGAGACGATCGACCTCACCCGATTGTGTGTGACTCCGGGCGAGAAGACCTGGGTCTGCTATGTCGACATCCACGTCCTCGACCATTCCGGGAACCTGATCGACGCCGCCCTGCTCGCCGCGCTGGGCGCGCTCACCCATTCCACGGTCCCCGCGAAGCGGTTCGAGATCGCCGAGGCCGACTACCCGCTCGAGGTCAATCACTTCCCCGTCGAATGCACGTTCGTTCGGCTCGGGGACACCCTCATGGTCGACCCGACGTTCGACGAAGAACGCGCGGCCCAGGGCCGGCTCACCGTCGCGACCGATGAGGTCGGACGGGTCGTCGCGATGCAGAAGGGGCTGGTCGGTGCGTTCTCCCCGGACGATGTCAAAGACGTTGTCCGACGGGCGTTCCGCCACGGCGAGCGCCACCGCATCCTCGCGAAGGGAGGGGCCCCATGAGCAAGCGCACGAAGAAAGCCGGGCCGACCGGCTGGATGGGCCCCCGGTACGGGATCCGCATCCGCCGACGCGTGGTCGAGATCGACCGTGCCCGCGGACCGGACGCGGCGTGCCCGCGGTGCTCCACCGTGACGCTCCACCGCGTGGCGAGCGGGGTCTTCGAATGCCGCCGGTGCGGCACCCGATTCGCCTCCAATGCGTACGTCTTCGCCGCGCCCCCTCCGATCCAGCGGACCGAACGGGAGCCGACCCCGGGCAACGCTTAAGCCCTCGAGGAAGGTCGAATCGCACGCCATGTTCCGGTGCATCCGCTGCGGGGAGGCGCTCCCCTCGGACGCGAACCTCTTCGGGGTTCGCTGCGACAACTGCGGGGGCAAGATCTTCACGAAGGAGCACCCGAACGTGAAGAAGGTCCTGAAGGCGCGCTAGCGCCGACGCGACCCCTTTCCCTCGATCGGGTACCCGGCGCGGCGGCAGGCCGCCACAACGATCCGCCGTTTCTCGCCCCGCAGCACCCCTCGGCTCGCTCGGGCGGTGAGCGAGTACAGTCGGAGGGCCCCCTCGCAACTATCCTCCCAGCTCCCCCCGTCGGTCCCCAGCGCCGCGCGTTGAGCGGTTCGGAACGCCGCTCCGGACCGCCTCGCGACGAGCTCCCAAAGGCCATTCTCGGTCTCCCACAGGACCTCGAGCTCCAGGGCTCGGAGCACCGCCATCTTGTTCGCGATCAGGTTCCGTTGTACGGACGCCGTCTCCCGCTCGCCGGTCTCGAGGGCCCGCAGCAGCTTCGCGACCTCCTCGGCCCATCCGGCGAGCTCATTCGCCACGTAGGCGTCTCGGATGCCGCGCACCGTACTCCACCGGAAGCGACGCGCCTGCGAACGAAGTCGAGAGGCGACCCCGGCGGGATCGCGCAGGATCCGGGCGGTCCGCCAGCCCGGGATGGCCCCGTCCCAGCGGGCCGGGTCGCGCATCTCCCGACGCGCGAGGGCGGCGGGGAGGTACTTGACGGACACGAGGCGCCCCTCTCGCTCGAGGACCACGGTGCGGTCCCGCCGCCCAATGACCCAGAGGTCCACATCGGATGCCTGATGGGCCACTCCTCGGGCCCAACTTCCGCACAGCAGGACGGAGGCTCGCTTACCGGGGGCCAAGGATTCGGCGAGCTCGCGGGCGAGCCGCCGGACCTGCCGGTACTCGGGCGGTTTCGCCCTCGGGTTCCGTCCGCGGAGCACGACGGGAGTCCGGCGATGTCGCGCCATCGATACGCCTCCATAGAGTTCCCCCGAAAAACCCCTGCGGCTCCCGGCGACAAACCGTTAGAGGGCGGTCCTCCTCCGCCCAGCGTGACGGGGCCGACCATCCGATTCCTGGGAGGCGTCCGGGAGATTGGGGGGAACAAGATCCTCATCGAGGACGGAGCCGACCGGATCCTCTTCGACTTCGGACCATCGTTTTCCCCCCGGGCCGAAGAGTACTACGTCGACTACCTTCAGCCCCGCTCGGCGAGCAAGGCGAAGGACCTCCTGGAGTTCGACCTGATCCCGCGTATCCCGGGACTCTACGCCAAGGAGGCTCTCGGGGACGGCGACCTCGCCTACGCTCCACCGGAGGTTCACGGCATCTTCGTGAGCCACGCGCATGCCGACCACGCGGGGTACCTCGAGCTGGTGGACCCGTCCATCCCGGTCCACGTCGGGGAGGGAACCCGCACGCTGATGACGGCGATCGAGAAATCGACCCGAATGAAGTACGGGGACCACCCGTGGTCGGTCTTCTCCGACCGCCAACCCATCCGGATCGGAGGCATCGAGGTGGTCCCGTACCCGGTCGACCATTCCATCCCGTTCGCGTACGGCTTCATCGTCCGGACGAGCGAGGGCATGGTCGCCTACACCGGGGACTTCCGGCACCATGGTCCCCGCGCGTCCGACACGCACACGTTCTTCGAGGCCGTGGCCGCGGAGAAGGTCGACGCTCTGCTGATCGAGGGGACCCGGGCGGGACCGGACCCCCGGAGGAACCTTTCGGAAGCGGGGGTCCGCAGCGGGGTCGACCGCGTGCTGAAGGAGCGACCGGAGTTGGCTCTTGCCTGCACCTATCCCCGCGACATCGATCGGCTCCGTACCCTCTATTCGGCCGCGGTCGCTTCGGACCGCGACCTCGTCGTCTCCGTCCGCACCGCGCTCCTCCTCTCCGAGGTCGCCCCCCGGTTCCCGGCCGGCGAGATCCCGGTCCCCGGGACGACTCCGGGGCTCCGCGTCTACGCGCGGAAAAAGCGCGTCTCGTACCTCTGGGAACGGCCGTTCCTCGCCGATGCGCTTCCGTCGGACGAAGTTCGAAGTCGGGGACGGAAGTACCTCCTCGCGCTCGACCTCGCGCATTTTCCCGAGCTCATCGACCTACGGCCTCCGAGAGGGAGCCCATTCATCCACTCGATGAGCGAGCCGTTCAGCGAGGACGACGTGGACGACCGGGTGATGCACAACTGGCTCGACCATTTCGGCCTCACGTTCCACCAGATGCATGCGAGCGGCCACGCCTCGGGCGTCGAACTGCTCGAGCTCATTCGAGCGACCGGGGCGCGTCGCGTGTACCCGATCCACACCGAACACCCCGAGGCGTTCGAGAAGGCCGGCCCGACGGTGCGGTCGCCCGAGCTCGGGACGACGTACCCGATCGCCGGTTGAGCATCCGATAGGCGACGACAGGATAACCTACCACTGGGTCTCGGGGGCCGGATGGACCCCGAACGCTGCCCGACGGGGATCGCCTCGGTGGACCGCCTGCTGGGCGGCGGACTCGAGGCCGACTCGTTGACCGAGATCTACGGCGAAGGCGGGAGCGGCAAGACCCTGTTCTGCCTCCAGGTCGCACATCGCGTCGCGCTCGAGAATCGCTGGGTCTTCTACGTCGACACCGAAGGGGTGAGCGTCGACCGCTTGCGGGCGATCGCCGGCGACGACCTCGATCGGATCCTCAAGCGTTGGCTTCTCTCGACGCCGAAGGACCTCGCCCAGCAGGGGAAGGCGGTGGGCACCGCGTGCGCCCTCGCGCGCGAGGGGCAGCGCCCGGTCGGACTCATCGTCGTCGACTCCGGGACGTTCTTCTATCGTCTCTCGCTCTCGGGACCCGACGAGGACGACGCGCGGCAGTCGCTCGCCCTTACCGTGGCCGACCTCGTCGGGACGGCGTTGCGCGCCCACCTCCCCGTGATCTTCACGAACCAGGTGTGGCGGAGCATGCGGGAGGGTACGCTCGAACCTCTCGGCGGCTCGTTCCTCAACCACGCCGCAAAGACGATCCTGCGCTTCGACCGACTCGCGGGACCGATGCGTCGGGTCGTTCTGGTCAAGCACCGCTCGCTCCCCGAGGGCTCGGCGGAGTTCCGGATCGGGCCGAACGGGCTCGAGAGCGTGGGCCGGGTATGAAACGGACTTAAGGGCGCACGCTCCTGCCCCGGCGATGGCCGACGCGCTCCAATTCTCCGACGTTCCCACTCCGATCGGCACGTTCCGCATCAGTTACCTCGGCCCGGCGGTCCGGGTGGTCGACCTCCTCGAGAACGGGGTCAACCAGACCGGCGTTCCGGCCGGGGCCGTCCGTCGGAAGCCGCCGTTCCCCTCGGGCAGCCCGCCCCGTCAGCTCCGCGATTACTTTCGAGGGGAGCGCACGGATTTCGAGCTCGAGGTCGAGCCGGACACCTCCTCGGCGTTCGACCGCCTCGTCTGGAAGCAGCTGGTCCAGGTCCCCGCCGGCCGTACGGTGACGTACGGAGAGCTCGCGAAGAGAGCCGGATTCTCGGGCGCGGCGCGGGCGGTCGGGGGAGCCATGCGGCGAAACCCCATCCCGATCGTCATCCCCTGTCACCGGGTCGTGGGCGAAGGAGGGTCGATCACCGGGTTCGGGCTCGGCCTCTGGAGGAAGCGCTGGCTTCTCGACCACGAGGGGGCCTGGCCGCTGCGATCGCGTTCGGCCGAAGGCCCTCGCCCCCACGGGCAACGGACCCTCGACTCCATCCTGGATTCCCCGAAGGGAAGGCGGCCGCCGAAAGCGACCGGGTGACGGGACCTTTCTCGCACGTAGCTACTACACAGCATAGTAGCTTATCGACAACGGCTCCGGCCACTGACTAGCTACTACAGACAGTAGTAGGAATGACTTCCTCAGGACGCGTCTTCCTCGCGGCTCGAGAGAAGCACCTACCCGGCGTAGTAGCTTGCGTCGTACGGTTCCGGCTTGAGCCCACGCCGCTGGCGAACCTCGGCGACGACCTTCGGCTGGAGCTCGACGGGCATCGGCTCGAATCCCATCGACTCGGTCGCCCACAGGACCTTGCCCGCGGTGGCGCTTCGGATGTCGGAGGCGAAGCCGAACATCTCGGCGACGGGTACCTTGGCGACGACCGTCTGCAGGTCGCCGACGCTGGTCATGTCGAGGATCTCGCCCCGTCGGCGCTGGAGCTCCCGGGTCGCTCCCGCGAGGACCTCTTGGGGAACGTTGACCGTGGCCTTCTGGAACGGTTCGAGGAGGAGTCGGTCCCCGAGACACATCGCCCCGTAGATCCCGGAACGAGCGGCCGGGATGGTCTGCGCCGGGCCGCGGTGGATCGAATCCTCGTGGAGCTTCGCGTCGACGAGGCGTACCTTGAGGCCATAGACCCGTTCGTTGGCGAGCGGGCCGCGGTTGACGGCTTCCTTGAACGCGTCGACGATGAGGTCCATCGTCTCGTTGAGGTACTGGATCCCCTTCGTGACGTCAAACAGGATGTTCGTGCCTTCGACGGCCACGATCCCGCGACCCTCTTCGCGCGGGATCCCGAGGGTGTCGAGCTTGGCGACCAGGGTCTTCGTGTCCTTGAACGACTTGCCCTGCGGGATCTCTCCCTCGCGCAGGGCCTCGACCACGGCCGCAGGCAGCGCCTCGACCTCGAAGTAGAACTTGTTGTGCTTGTTGGGGGACTTTCCTTCGAACGGCCCGCCGGGG
>Ga0116216_10001682_pt1 | contig 15154 bp, 17 predicted proteins | sample Sb_taG_11_FD_89696 | JGI IMG/M metagenome (GOLD analysis project Ga0116216, IMG submission 89696) | Peat soil microbial communities from Weissenstadt, Germany - Sb_50d_3_AS metaG | ecosystem: Environmental > Terrestrial > Soil > Wetlands > Peat | place: Germany: Weissenstadt | collected 2010-09-21
CATCGAGCCCGAGCAGCCGGCGGAGTATTCGCCTCTGCACTTGCCGGTCGAGCCTTCGCTGACGTCGTGCAGCGCGGCCGAGCCGAGATGGGAGTAGAGCGTCTTGGCCGGGTACTGCACGCCGTGCGACCCGCCGGCGAGCGCGAACATCGCGGCGATCATCGGCGTGGAGGCGCTCGTACCGCCGATCGGCACCCAGTCGAACACGGTGGCGCTCTTCAAACCGCCACCCAAGTAAATGTAAGGCACCGAGTCATACACGGCCACACCTGTGTAGGGGTCGGCATCGGCGGAGACATCGCTCACCGCCCGGCGGTCTTCGCACCCCACCGCCGAGGAGTCGGCGACTTCGGTTTGCCAGGGTTGAGCTGTGAAGTTCAGGCTGCAACCGCCTCCGCTGCCGATCCACGCGCTCTCTTCACCCCATGCTTCACCGCCGTGGTCGAGCTCCAGGCTGGTGCCGCCGACGGCGATCACGTGCGGCGAGGACGCGGGATAGTTGACGCCGGCCTTCTCGCCATACAGTTCTTCTTCCAGTTTGTCTCTCTCCCAGTTCAGATAGCCGCGATCGCCCGCGGCGAAGGTGATCACCGTACCCGGGTGGTTGAAAGCTTCGCTGTCGGTGAGCGGTTCGCTGCCGGCCCACGAGTTGGAGACCTCCTCGGCGCCGAGTCGCACCGCCGTGTCCTCGGCGGCTTCCAGCGGCACTTCTTCGGATTCGTCGGCCTCCACCAGGATGATGTGGCAGTTCTGGCAGATCGCGTGAGCCGTCTCGATGTCAAGCGCCGTCTCGAGAGACCATCCGTCTGCTTCTTCGATCGTCCTGCAGGCCGCCTTCTTGACCGCTGGTTCGGCCGTCGTGCTTTCGCACAGCGCTTCCTTTTCGGCCTTGGCCGTGTAGGTGGCCGGAAATGGCGGATTGCCCGTTTCGCCGTTCTCGTTTACCTGCTCGAAGCACCCATTGCTAGCCGTACATTCGGGGAGGTGAAATTCGCTGTCGTAAACACCCAGATCGGATTCGGCCTGCAGGTCGTCGTAGGCGTCCACGATCGCGATCGTCTGTGGTTCAGAGGCCGGTGCGTCGGGTACTTCACCGGGGAAGTAGGCGCTCCGCAGATCCTGCGGACGCAGGCCGTCGGCGCCTTCCGCGGCGCTGCCGGGGAGGATCGCATGGGTCATCGTCATCCCCAGGGGATGGGTGCGCGCACGCGCCGCCGCCGTCCTTGCCACCAGTATTTCCGCCAGGCACGCCACGTGCCTCCGAGCGGGCGCAGCGCACGCGGACTGCACGGTGTAGTCGGAAGCGGGGAGCGGTGAGACGGTGCTCGCCTGTGCGCCTGGGGCGCAGAGGATCAAGCAGGCCACCACGAGGATGACGGTCGACGGCGTCCTGCGGAGCCCGGTCGACCCCAGCGCCACCACGAGAAGAACCGCGTATCTCCCCTGCTTGATCATCCGTGCACCGGCAGGATCATCTCAGTGACACTCTAGAGCCTGTGTGCCTCGGCGCGGCTGTGCAGCAGCATAAGCAGCTGGATTTCGGTCGCCGCCGGGAACCGGGTAGTGCCGAGCGCAAAAAAGACAATGTCGGCAGGACCCACACGAAAGAACGCCGCGTCGACGTTGATGTATCTCGCCTCCGTCGCCTTCGGCTTCATCCCTTCAATCGGGGGCAGCTTCGCAAGGACGTGGATATCGAGGTGCACGCCGACGACATGCTCGCCAATCGGGACCACGGTGACCTTCACCGTGTGCGACGACTCAGTTTTATGATGCCGTTCGAAGCTCAGGGCGCGGCCGAGAGCGCGCGCGAGGCACGTGCGACCGCCCTTCGATTGGAGCCCGGCGATCTCGACTTCGGCGTAGTAGTCGCTGGGTGCAACCACAACGAGGGAGCCGACCAGCGCGATGATGGAGCCAGCCAGCGCGCGCCTATTGGACAGCCACGATTCCCCGCCCCCGGCCGGAACGATGCCCGGTCTGCCCTGCCGACCACACTTCAGCGCTTCGTATTGGACGGCTTCCGGTCCGAAGATCGCGCCCTTGACGGAAGTGGCTCCCGGAAGATCGCTCGCGCGCAGATTTACCGCCTTGGCGTAGGCGACCGCCTGCGCCTTTGTGATCGGTGCGCTCGAGCTGCCAGATCCAGCCAATGCGATCGTCACGCCGCCAGCAGCGATCGCGACCAGGACGAGCGACATGGCGACGATCCGAACACGAGTCATGACAAGGGCAACCTACAGCTTGTGTGCCTCGGCACGGCTGTGCAGAAGCGTAAGCAGGCGGTTTTCCGTGGCCGGTGGGAACGGGCGCACCCCAAACGTAAGGAAAAAGACCTCTGCCGGACCCACCCGAAAGATCGCCGCGTCAACGTGAGTGAACGTAGCTTTCGATTGTGTTTCATCCTTTTCGTGAGCTGGGGGTAACTCCGCGAGAACGCGAAGCGCGATGGCGCCGGGACCGAGCGCCTTGGCGACGGGGACGAAGGTGACCTTGGCCGCAAACGAGGTGACCTTCTTTTCGGCTTCGACGCTCTCGACACGCCCCAGCTGGCGCGCGAGGCAGGCGTGGCCGCGTTCTGTAGAAAGCGCGGCGACTTCGGCTTTGGCGAACGCTTCGCTGCGCAAGACGAGCACGACGGACGCCACGAAGGGGTAGCCGGCGCCAGACAACGCCGACGCCGCACCCCCGACGCGACGGCTAGGCATCTTGCTTTGGCTACAAAGGAGCTGTTCCTCCCGAGAGGTGCCGATGGAGTGTTCGACAGAGTGTTCGAGATGTTCCCCAAAGGAATAGGCTTTGGCTCCGGGTAGATCGCTCGCGCGTAGATTTACCGCCTTTGCGTAGGCGACGGCCTGCGCCTTTGTGATCGACGCGCTTGCGTTGCCGGAGCCTGCCACCGCGATCGTCACGCCACCGGCGATGAGCGCGACCAGGGCGAGGGACATGGCTGCAATTCGAGCAAGCTTCATGCCACATGTCCGCTAGAGCTTCTCATCGGACTCGCTTTGATGTGGCTTTCTTCAGGTGCACGCGGACCGTGGTGGTCTTGGAGATGTGGTCGGTTGTGCCTGCGGGCGTAAAGACAACCGTCGCCCGGACGGTGAGCGTCTTGCCCTGCTTCAGGGCGGTGAGCGCCTTGCCGCTTGGCTTGATGCGGAGCTTGTAGGTTCCCGCGGTGACGATTTTGAGGCTCGCGCGCCCGTAGCGAACGGGGGTGTTGTCGAGGCATTTTTTGCCTTTTCTGATGTGCCCCTTCTTGCACGTCTCGGTCCGCTCGTGCTTGGCCTCGATCGCAGCCTTGTCGACCACTTCGCCGTAGGCTTCGGCTTCGCCCGACCCGGGGAAGTCGTATTCGAGTGTTATTTCGCCCGTCTTGGTGTTGACGAGAGGCCTGCCCTTCGCGATCGGTGGGTTCATCGAAGGGCTGCTCATCGTACCGCCGGTCGTCGTACCGCTTGCGCCGCCGGTCGCCGGTGGCGCCGTGGGAGGACTCCCATATGTGAAGACTTGCCCTGCGCCGTCGACGACTACGCAGAATGACGCGGAGGGACACGAGACCGAGGAGAAGCCGCCGTTGATCTCCAGTTCGTCCCAGGCGCCCCAGACGCCGTTTTCGAAGATCGCGGCGGCGCCGTCGAATCTCGGGATAGCCATACAGAAAGAGGTTGATGTGCAGGACACCGAGCCGGCGTCGATCCATCCATGGTCCGGTTGCCGGGGGATTTCGGTGGGCGCGCTCCAACCCGAGCCGTCATAGACGAGTGCCTCCCCGTAGGTCGGTGGCCCGATCCCTCCGAAGTGTTCGGCGACTGCCACGCAGAACGACGATGAGACGCACGAGACAGACCACAGATTGCCTTCCGCGAAGATCTGCTGTGGCGGGCCCCACGAGCCATTGCTGTAGATGAGGGCGTCGTGACGGCCGACGGCGATGCAAAAGTTTTCAGACGCGCACGAGATCGACCGCAGCGCGAGTTCGGTGTCGATCTCGCTGGGCGCGCTCCAGGCGCCGCCGTTGTAGGTGAGCGCATACCCGAGTTCGTGTTTTGCCACATAGTGTTCTGTGAGCGCCACGCAGAAGGACGTTGTGGGGCAGGAGACGGCGTTTACGTCGCCTTCCGGGTCTATCTCGCTTGGCGCGGTCCATGCGGAACCGTTGTAGGCGAGCGCGTAACCGTGCTGGCGACCACCGGTCGCCATGCAGAACGCTTCGGTCGGGCACGACACCGCCTCCAGGCCGCCTTCCGCGTCGATCTGGCCCGGCGCGGTCCACGTAGACCCGTTGTACCTGACCGCCCGGCCGTGACCGTCCACCGCCTCACAGAACGACGAGCTCGAACACGACACCGAGCTCAAACCGCCGCCGCCCACCGGCACAGGGCCGCTCCAGCTGCTCCCGTTATACGTCGAGGCGTAACCGCCAACCGCCATACAGAAGGATTCCGTCGCACACGACAGACCGCCCGACGCCGAGCGTTCGCTCACCGGCCCAGCGGAACTCCATGTCACGCCGTTGTATCTGATCGTTTCGCCACCAGCCGACATCGCCACGCAGAAGGATTCCGAGCGGCAGCTCACGATCGCGACGGTGCCTTCGTTACCAACACGATTGGGCGCGCTCCAGCCGCTCCCGTTGTAGGTCACCTCATCGCCGAAGTTCCCCACCGCCACGCAGAAGGTTGGAGACCCGCAAGACACCGAATGCAAAGCGTTCTCGCCTTGAGCGTCGACCTCGCTCGGTGCGCTCCAGCCGCTTCCGTTGTATGTGACCGCGTACGCTGGGCCGCCGTTGCCTGAGCCGACAGCCATGCAAAACGATTCAGAGGTGCACGACACCGAGTCAACGTTGGTGCCGAGACGGGTTAGCGCGCTCCAAGTACTGCCGTTGTAGATCGACGCGTCTTCTCCCCCGCCGACCGCGACACAGAATGAAGCCGAGACGCACGACACGGAAGTCAGATCGGTGGAAGGCGATACCGCCGAACCCCAACCGCTGCCGTCATAGACGAACGCGTGCCCCGAGCCATCCATCGCCATGCAGAACGAGGACGACGGGCAGGACACCGAGAACAGCTGACCATCGGGGTCGATCAGGGTCGCTTCGCTCCAGCTCCCATCGCTGTAGACCGCGACCGAACCAGACCCAGACGCCCAGCCCACCGCCGCACAAAAAGATTCAGACACACACGACACCGAAGGCGCGTAAATCGCCGGGTCGACCGGCTTAGGCGCCGACCACATTGGCGCCGCGAACACGCTCGCGCTTCCCAACACCAAAACAGCCAGCGCTGCACACAACGAGACGAGCGCCCTAAGGACAGGACGACGCGAGACGGCGGCTCTACTCAACACTCTAATGCCCCTCGTGATGTTGTGCCGCGCGCAAACGCACCATCCGCCCCCCTGAACTACGTCTACGCCGACGCATGCCCACCTCCCTCCTTAAAAGCCTAGCAAGCCGATGAACTTCTCGCACGCCAGGCGTGAGGCGTATGATGCGTGAATGGACTCTGGAAACGATGTCCTGTCCCGGCCCGCGGACGCCGTCTACGAAGGGCTTCGTGGCCCCCAGCCGGGGTACGGTCACGGCGGTCCACTGGTCGCGGGCGTACGCGAAGGAGGCTCAAGACGCGTGCTGACGCCGCCCGCCATGCCAGGCGTGGCGTTCGAGTGGGGTTACGACGGAGCGGGCCCCGCGTACCTGGCGCAAGCGATCCTCGAGGACCGGCTCGGCTATATGCCGCCCCACGAGATCTGCCGGGCGTTCGCGCGGGATGTGATCGCGAAACTGCCGAGCGACTTCGAGCTGCCGGGCACAGAGGTCGACGAATGGATCAACGCGGGAGAGCAGAGGATGGATTGATCGAGGGTCTACAGCGACCAGCGGCCTTTCAGACCTTCGGTCGTTCCGTCGTCAACCACCCAGATCCTCACCTATCACGTCGGCACCATCCCCAACGAACTTGTCGGCTACAGGAGAGATCGCATGGCCGCCGTCAGCCGGGCCGGTCATCCAGCTTTTGATTCCGGGATATTCTGAGGGTCTTGCCAGCTTCGGATGTACATACCGATGAGGCCGATGAGATCGTGCGGGTGATCACGCTCTTCTATGCGGACGCGCACCTCTCCGGCTACGACATGCTCGCGGGCTTCGCTCACCAGCTTGACTTCGAATACCCGCATCTCGTGTGCTGCCCCACCGCTCACGCCGAAGGGGTGGCCGAGGCGCTGAGCAAGCGCCGCTTCAGGGTGATCGCCGCCGGGCCGGGCGCGCTCCGCGCACCCTCGATACCGCGGACCGTGCTGTTGCGTCGCCAGCCCCTCATCGAATCGCGCTCGCTCGTACGTGGCGCGCTCGCCACGCCGGAGAAGGCATGGGTGGACCTCCTACGCGAGACACGCGACAGCGACGCGCCGTTTGACTACGCCGAGCTGGGCCGCCTGCTGCGGGCAATGATCGACCAGGCAGTCAACCAACGCGTACTGAGCTCCTATGCACAGCGCGTCGGATGCGCGGACTGGCTCGCCGCGACCATCGGAGCGCGACCGCCCGACGGTGACGCTCAGGTGCAGCTCGCGGCGGGCTACGCCGCATGAGCGATCAGTCGTGAAAGGTCTTTTCCGACTCCTCGAGGATCGCTCCCCAGTCCTTGGTTTTGGACTTCACGCCGCGGTCGGCGATCAGGTAGCGGATGATTTCCTCCAGTGGCATTTGGGGGGCCGGGATGTGGTGGCGGTCGACCGGGTGGCCGTCGATCGGGGTCCCGTCAGGGGACGTGGCGCGGATATGCATGTGCGCCAGCCCATAGGGATAGCCCGCGACGCGCGGCTTACGACGATATTCCCAGCGCATCAGCCAGGACTTCAGCGACTCGTCCGCCTGCAGTCGGTAGACGTAGGACTTGGTTCTACAACGCCCATCCTTGACCACGACTAGCTGCCGCACAGACAGACGCGCGGTGGTGCCACGTAGCTGGAGCGGAACATTTTCACGCGCGACGAGCCGCTCCAGCTTGAAGGTGTCGCCGTCGCCATCGCCGGTGACCGGCGAGACAGACAGGTGCGAGTCGCTGACCGTCTGGTTCAGAACACGGTTCAGATGGCGGGCGAGGCTCTGCGCCACGCCCTCCGCAGCACTACGCGACAGCTTTGTTCCCGTTCTGGCTGGCTGTGTTCCCGTTTTGGCCGATCAGGAGCACGCTGACGAGCTCGTCGACGGCCACGTCCCCATCTTCGAGCTCGCCGGCGGCGTAGGCCCGTCTGAACTCGGCGACCGAGATGCCCATCTCCCGCTGGGCCTGGCGCTCCAGGTAGTCGGCCCACTGCTTCGGCGTGAAGCGGACGATTGGCGCCACGGTCGTGTCCCGGCGAGCTTTGGTCCGCGTCGAGGAAGCGTCTTTCGACGTCGAACGGGCCTTGGCCCGGGTCACAGGCTTAGCAGCGGTGCTCGTGCGCTTCTTCGTCTTGGCCATTGGCTCAGGATATCAAGGCCGGTGGCCGGCGTGGCGACGGTTACCCGCCCACGTCGTCGCGACGATCAGCGCGATGATGCCGATCCCGACCGCGAGGCAGTCGCCGGCGACGAGCAGGTAGCCGCCGCTGCGGTGCGGGTTCACGAAGAGGTACGGGTACCAGTCCACGATCGCGCCGCGCGCCAATGTGTAGATGATGTACAGCAGTGGGAAGGCCATCCACAGCACGACCGTCCGCGCTGGGTCGAGGCGCACGCGCGGCGGGTCGAGCAGCCAGTCGAGCGTCACCGCCACAGGCATGAGGTAGTGCAGGATCGCGTTCACCCACGGGTATGCCGGAGCTTTCCCGGAGAGCAGCACCAGGTACACGATCCCGGTCGTCAGGATGTAGACGACCGCCGCGCCCCTGAGAAGCTCGACTGTCCCAGAGCGCTCACGCGCAGGACGGAGTGCCCCGTGCAGGAGCATCGCCACCGCAAACAGGTTGCTCAGGACAGTGAAATAGCTGAAGTAATCGGCGTCACTGACCCCGGGCCCTGCCGCCACGTCGTAGACGACCGCCGTCAGCGCTGCCAGCGCCAGCAACGCACGGCAGACGCGCTGCACAGGTTCGCTCAGCACGCCGTGCCGCCGTCTTCTGTCGCGGAGAACGCTGGCATCACCTCCTGCGCGAACCGCCGCAGCTGCTCCTTGCCGCCAAGCACGGTGAGCAGAACGTAGCGAGCACCCGCCTCGTTTAACGTCGCCAACTTGGCGCAGATTTCCTCAGGCGTTCCATAAAGTGCGTGCTCCTCGGTGGCGCCGCTCTTGTCCGCGTACGCGAGCACATGCGAGCCGCCCTTGCGCCCGGGCGAGCGGGACACGCCCACCGTGCGCTGGGTGTACTTGGCCTGCCGCGCGAGAGCGGCCTCGGCGTCAGCCCGATCCCTCGCGACGTACAGTTGGCGCGCCACCGCGACGCCCATCGGATCGAACGGTCGCCCGTGCGCTTCACGCTCGGCGCGGTACAGCGTCATACGCTCGCCGATCTGCCCAGGGGACGCGTACTGGTCGAGCATGAGGCTGAAGCCACGCTCGGCCGCTTTGCGGATCGACGGAGGGCTCCCGGCGGCCATCCAGAACGGCGGGTGCGGTTGTTGCGCCGGCGGCGGCTCGACCACGATGTCCTCGAAGCGCCAGAAGCGCCCATGGTGTGAGAAACGGGAACGCTCGACCCAAGAGCGTGTGATGACCTCAACGGCCTCCTCAAAGCGTGCCTCCGCCTCCTCCGGCGGGACTTGGAAGCCGGTGAACTCGCTGTGCCTGTAACCCTTCCCGACACCGAAGTCGAGCCGTCCCCCGGAAACCAGATCGAGCGTCGCCGCCTGCTCCGCCAGCAAGACCGGGTTGTGCCAGGGCAGCACCATCACCGCCGAGCCGAGGCGCAGTCGGCTGGTGCGCATCGCCAAGCAAGTGAGCAGCATCAGCGTCGCGGAGACCTGATTCCACCCGGTGAAGTGATGCTCGACCAGAAAGCTCGAATGAAAGCCGAGCCCCTCAGCCTCGACGTTGAAGTCGAGATAGTCGCAGAAGCCTTGGCCCGTCTCAGGAGGAAGATCACCGCGGCTGGCCTGCGCCGAGCAGAAGAGACCAAACCTCATCGGCTAGGGCCGCGCCACATTGAACGGCGATGATGCTTCAGAGCGCCGCAGTCGAACGTCAATGGCGCGTCGCCGACGCACCAAGATACGCAACGACGCCTGCAGCTTCGTCAGCCGCCAGAGACAAGGCTCCCCTCGCGGCTGTGTCTCCATCACAGAGGCCATGGTACAGCTCACCAGACATTCGACGCCACGGGTTTCGGCTCCGATCACACCGGTAGTGCCCCAGGGCAATGTTGCAACGCCGCGTTGCCAGATCGACTCCTCGGTTCTGATTCGAGCAGTTGAAAACATCCGGCCAAACTTCCCCGGGGTAGCGTGAACGCAATCCCTCATCCGCCGATGCCAGAGCGTGTGAGCTGGCACGAACGAGACTGGGCCAAATGGACAGACGCGGAGCGCCGGCGGTTCTACGGAAGCACACGCCCAACCAGCCACGCACCCGCGCCCGCGCCTTCCATCCCCAAAAGCAGCGGTAAACGCCGAAGCCGCGGTAAGCGCCACTCCCTGAGTGAGACCGTCGCCGCGCTGATACTGATCGCGGCCGCGGTGGCGTACTACAGCGGCGCACTGAACCATTTCCCCCGGAGCACGATCAGCCCTACCCCGAGCGGTCCAGCCCCAACCCCGTACCTACGGCTGCCACGCCCCTCCCCCACGACCAGCACGCCTCCCTCTCCTTCCTCTCCTCCATCCCCGCGCTACACCACGATGAGCGGCCCAAGCACCGTGCCCAGCGGCACATACATGACCATCACAGGCACGCTCCGCCCAGGGGAAAGCGGCCCCATCATCGTCGAAGGCCGGTGGGAATCAGGACCATGGTACGAGCTCGCGTCCACGACCATCAGCAGCGGAAGCTTCCGGGTGCGCTACGCGCTCCCGCGGCCCGGCATCGTGCACGTCCGCCTCGCACTCCCCGACGGCAACTACGCCATCCATACAGTCGACGTCACCTAAAGCGGCGGGGCATCCGGATCAACTCACGCGTGCCCCGCTCACACTTACAGTTACACGCGCGCGATAGCACTTGCATGGGACGGGACGATCAGCAGTGAAAGCGCACCGCGCCCGCTGGAATCTTCGGTAGGCACCGTGCACGCATGGTACGCGCTTGGCGGCTGCTTCTCGCGAACCTCAGACGGCGGTTCAGACCTTCAGCGGCGAGTACCTACGGTTGCGCTTGGCCGGCCAGCAATCCGAGAAACTCTTCTGAGCTTCAGCAGGCCCCGTCACTGTGGGTCGGTGTCTGCTGGGCGTAGGAAGCCCTGGCGTACAGCGTCTTTGATCAGCTCTTGCGCGTAAGCCCAGAGTCGTGGTGAGGAGAGGCCGATCATCTGGTTGCGGGCGATCACTTGCTCTTGGGTCACTCCCGCTTCTTTCCAGGTGTCACCCTGCGTGAAGTAGTTGCTCAGTAGCGGCTGCAGCCTGTCGATAGCGCTTGCGAAGCGTGCCTCCGGGGACTCTTGGGTCTCGAACTCCTCCCATAGCGCTCGCAGGCGCTCGTCTTGCCCTGCGGGCAGGAGCCCGAAGATGCGCTCGGCGGCCCGGCGCTCGCGGACCGTTTGAGTGGCGCGGGCTTGCTCGTCATAAATAAACGTGTCGCCAGCATCGATCTCGACGAGGTCGTGTACGAGCAGCATCGTCACGACGTGGTTGATATCGACCTGTGGATCGGCATACTCGGCGAGAAGGACGGCCATCAGCGCGATCTGCCACGAGTGCTCAGCGGTGTTCTCCCGTCGCGAATCGTCAAGCAGGGATGTGCGTCGCACGACGGACTTCAGGCGGTCGATCTCGAGGATGAAATCGATCTGCTTGGAGAGGGTCTGCGCCGGCAGGTCGGCGTCGGGGGAGCCCATTGCCCGGACCGTACTGTGACCGAGGATGGCCACGGTCGGATCGCTGAGCAGCGCGATCGTGAACTCGGACAGGGCGGCGTCCGCGAGCTGGTCGGTCGTGAACCAGGCGACGTCGATCGTCTCCTCACCGTCAGCATGCGGCTTGCCGTCGATGACGCGCGCGTCGAAGATCGTCGGCACGTAGCTGACGAGATCTCCGTTTGGATAGGTCATCCGGAACTGCGGTCCGCCCACCACGCCGCGGATGCCGGTGAGCTCCACGACGACCCCGGCCTCCTCGGCCGCCTCGCGGAGCGCGGCCTGCGCCGGAGATTCACCAGGCTCGACCGCCCCACCGACCGTCTGCCACAGACGCGTCTCGGCCTCACGAACCAGCAGCAGACGGCCCTCCTCGTCCCAGGGAAGGACGGCGACCGAGGGGAGCAGCACCAAGTCGTGGCCGACCCGCTCGCGCAGGCGTCTGATGTATGGCGAGATGCCCACAGTGGGCGCGAGCCTACCGGCCGTCAGTTGGCCTTGCGGGCCTGGGCAAGCTGTAGGGCGAGTGGCCCATCGTCGCTGCGTATGTCGATGTCGGTGAACCCGGCCTCGGTGAGCATCGCGCGCATCTGCTCATCGGTGTGGACGTTCAGGGCTGGCCCCATCGGTGGGTATAGCCACCAGTTGCGCAGCGAGGGCGCCGGCAGTGGTCCGGCGACGGTCGCGACCACCAGACGCCCGCCGGGGGTCAGGACGCGGTGAAGCTCGAGCAGCGTCGCGGCGGGGTCGTAGAGGAAGAAGAACATGTTGGCGGCCACCGCGGCCGTGAAGCTCTCGTTCGCCCATGTGATCTCGGCTGCGTCACCGAGCTTCAGCTGCAGGCGCTCCCGCGCCAGCGCGTCCTGGTTGCGGGCCATACACAGCGCGAGCATGTCGGGACTGTGGTCGAGGCCGGCAGCGGTTCCACCCGCGGCGAGCATGCGCTGCAGCAGCACTCCTGGGCCGCAGCCGATCTCCAGCACACGCTCGCCCTGGGCTGGGCCGAGCGCGTCCAGCACGGCGGCGAACGAGGCCTCGTGCGCCTTCGGTCCATCGCGATACATCCACCGGCCGACCACCCCCGAGGGCCTGCGCGCGATCACATCGACCAGGCGCTGACCGAAGTGTCCGGCGGTGGGAGATGCTGGCGTGGACGGCATGTGTCCGCGGGAGCCTAGCGTACACGTACGCAAATAGGCTAGATGTCTGCAAGCAGGCCGTCGAGGATCTTCGCCAGACGCGTCTGGTAGCTCTTGCGGTGACGGGCCTTGGGCCAGTAGTCCGCGAGCGCCGCGAGCATTGGCAGCTCCCCTGACTCAACGGCCGCGAGCAGCTCCAGCTGGAACGGACGACGATCAAGCTCCGCGCTCTGCCGCGCGGTCGAGTGGCTCACGATCAGTTCACCGACCGTGAACCGCCAGACGGTCAGGTACGCGTCTGCCGCCTGCTCAACAGACAGACCAGCCGCGACGAACGCGGCGAGGATCTCCTCGATCAGCCACAACACCGACGGCGCCATCAGATCACCACGCACCAGCACCTGCACAACCCACGGGCTCCGATCCAACCCCTCATACAGCACCCTGAAGAGAGTCATCAGCCGCTTGCGTGGCTCTCGTGGCAGCCGCGGACGCGGCAGACCCGCCGCGAGACGATCAAGCAACAGCACAAGCAGATCGTCCCGGTCACGCACATGCCGGTAGAGCGCCATAGTCGAGCTGTCGAGCTCACGCGCCAGCCGGCGCATACTCAACGCATCGACACCATCCCTCTCGATGATCGCTTCGGCCGCATCCGCCACGGCATCCCGCGACAACCGTGCCGGACGGCCTACCCGACGCGGCGACTTTGAACGCTCAGACACAACAGAAGTGTCCCGCAGCACAGATCAACCGGTTGCCGGCTCGGCGGGCTGGAGCACGTCGTAGCCGATGAACTCGAACAGGCGGACACCTTCCTGGAAAGGTTGAGGTGAGGCGACCAGACGGTTGGCGCCCACACCGAAAGGCGAAGAACCGTCACCGTCGAAGGAGAGCTCCTCGAACCCGTGACGCTCGAAGGTCTCACGGATATACGGAGTGAGATCTGGGGGCTGACGGTGACGGGTCCAGATCACCGTGGCCGCGGGCGCGCAGAGTTGCGGGAGATGACCCACACTCCTGGCGATGTCGTCGGCCGTGACGTTCCCGAACACACCGCAGAGAATGACAAGATCGGCCGGGACCGCGCCCGCGTAGGCATCGGTGATCGACGCATCCCCTGCAACCACCTCCACCCCATCAAGGCCGGCCGCAGCGGCAGCGCGACGGGCAAGCAGCACGTTCTGCTCGTCAAGCTCCACCAAGCGAGCGCTAACCTCCCCGCGCCGGGGATGCTCGGCGAGCACCCCGATGAGATCGTGCCCCTGCCCCGCACACACGCTGATCGCCCGCACGGGTCCTTGAGGCACACGATCCAGGGCGGCGCGCACTTGATCCTGAACCAACGCTAGGCGGCGACCCAACCCGGAATCAGGGTCCTCATACCCGTCGTGCCACGCTTGCCAATCCACGATGAAAGACTACGGGCTGATGACTCGCAAGCAGTGGTTGATCTTGCTCGGTATGGCGATGGTCGTGCTCACGATCGTGCCTGTCTTCGTCTTCGAAAAACGATTGGAACACGGGGGCGGACCGGGAATCCTCGCGTTCGAGTTCGCGGCCACCAAGGCTCGCGCGAGCCAGATCCTCGCCGAATGGGGTCCGCAGGGCCGCCACACCGCTCGGCTCTCCTTGATCGTCGACTACGCCTACATGGTCAGCTACGGCGGGTTCTTCACGCTCGCCGGGCTCGCCACCCGGGACCTCGCGCGGACACGCGCCTGGCGGCGCCTGGCCACGGCGGGCATGATCGTGCCGTTCTTTGCGACCGCTGCGGCGCTGTTCGACGCTACCGAAAACGTGTTCCTACTGCTCGTCCTCGGAGGCCATGGAGGCGAACACGCCCCGCTGATCGCGACGATCTGCTCCAGCATCAAGTTCACGCTGATCACGATCGCGATCTTGTATGTGCTGTGTGGGCTGGCGTGGCGGGCTGTGACGGCGAGGAGAGTTAGGCTGACCTCGGCGTAGGGCGGTCTACGCCATGCTCTGGAGTACTGCGGGCAGGTCGCTCAGCGTGGTGACTTCGACTAGGTCGGGGCGATCAGTGGGACGCGGTTGACCGGATCGGTTGACCCAGACGCCCTTAAGACCAGCGGCCGTCGCGCCGTCGATGTCGCGGGTGAGGCTGTCACCGATCATCACAGCGTGCTTAGGATCGGGCCCGAGTAGCGAGAGGGCGTGGTTGAAGATCGATGGGTCGGGCTTGGCGACGCCGAAGTCGGCGGAGATGACGACGACATCGAAGTACTCATCCAAGCCTGCTGTGGCAAGCTTCTCGCGCTGCAGGCACGACGCGCCGTTCGTGATCAGCGCGAGCTCGTATGAGTTACCTAACTCATCCAGGCAATCCAGCACATCGGCGAAGCGATGATGGCGCGCGCGACACTCGATGTCATATTTCTCTCCCAACTCCTCTGCCAGCATCTGGTCATGGACACCCTGGTCGGCGAGAGCGAGGTTCCAGACCTCACGCCGGTATCTGGGAGCCCATTTGCGCAGCCACTGCACCTCCGGCTCCTCGCCCTCAAAGCGGCACCACAGGCCCTCCCACGAGCTGATACCAACACGCATGCAGTATGGGTGAGCCGGTGTTGCGTACCACAGCTCACGCGCTCGCTCGCGCGCAGCCACCGCCAAGCTGTCGGCATCGACTCGGTAGCGTTCGCTCGCCGCCTGAGCGGTAGCCGCGAATGACGCCGTTGCAGCTGGCTCCTCGACCACGAGGGTGTCGTCGAGGTCGAACAGCAACGCGCGCTTCACTGAGCGCGATCCTAACGGCTGGCTGTAGCGACCGGCTCGTGCGCGTGAACGCGAGTAGCCTGTTGGCAATCCGGCACCGGCGGATCGGCGCCAGCGCACAGAAAAGGGAGAGCCATGAACCAGACGAACAAGGCGCTTCAGTACATCCGGCGCCTCTACAACAACCCCTCGTCGGCGATGACCGTAGCGCTCCTCGCCCTCGTCATCGCCGTAACGGGCGGCGCCTACGGGGCGATCATTCCCAACAACAATCCCCC
>Ga0116216_10001683_pt1 | contig 15144 bp, 20 predicted proteins | sample Sb_taG_11_FD_89696 | JGI IMG/M metagenome (GOLD analysis project Ga0116216, IMG submission 89696) | Peat soil microbial communities from Weissenstadt, Germany - Sb_50d_3_AS metaG | ecosystem: Environmental > Terrestrial > Soil > Wetlands > Peat | place: Germany: Weissenstadt | collected 2010-09-21
CGCACCCGTGGTGGCCGAGGCCGGCACCTGCGGCTGCCACGTGCACGTCGGGGTCCCCTCCCGGGAGGCGGGCGTCCAGGTGCTGGCCCGGCTGCGGCCCTGGCTCGCGCCGCTGCTCGCCATCACCGCCAACTCCCCGATCGCCGACGGGCACGATACCGGATGGGCCAGCTGGCGGTACCTGCTCTGGTCCCGCTGGCCCGGAGACGACCGAGATACGTGCGAAACCGGCCATGGGTTGATGTTGATGCCGCCCATTAGGGGCCTGACCTGCGGTTGGTTACCTCAGTGGTCGGTGGTGAGGTGGTTAAGCGCGTCGGCTTTGTCTTGTTCGGTGGGCAAGCTGTACTGCCGGGTGGTGTCCAGGCGGGAGTGCCCCATGAGCTCGGCGACCACGACCAGGTCGGTCTTGCCGCGCAAACTGGTAGAGAGCAATGTTCCAACCCTGTCGAGTACCTCAGCCGGAGCAGGTGAGCTGGGGATTATTCCTCATGGTTGGTGATTGCGGGTGCGGGCTAGGTCGGAGAGCGGGACAAAGTGGGGGAGGCTACGCCGCGAGCGCCACGAGATCCGGTGCCTGGACCGGAGCACCTGGTGTGTCGTGCTGGGAGTACACCCTGGACCGTCCCGACCCAACACACCACACCTGTGACCAGATCAGAGCCGACGCGGCGAACCCGAGCCTCCCCCGGAATGTGTCGCCCTCCTTGACGAACCCCGGATCACCGGCGCAGATCTTGATCACGTTCGGATTCTTGGGCTCCACCAGACGGTGACACTGATAGTCCAGTTGACGAAGCTGCTGGCCGCCATCTCGTCCTCCCGCGGAGGTTGTTGCGCCCACCGGGCGTGCGCGCCTACTGCTTATACGGCCTCGTTCCTCGCAGGTGAGTATCTGCACCGGTGCAAGGCCAGGAGCCAGATAAGGGCTCGCGTACCCGTTGTTACCAGCGATAGGCCTGGACCAAGCGAACGAGGTGCGCCTAGTGACGCACCTCGTTCGCTCACGCCGCCTGAGCCGGCGACTACCGTTGCCGCCGAGCCCGGGCCAGCCGCAGAAAGAGAACGACCACACTGCCAGTGGCCACCGTGTACCGGCCGGGGCCAGCCGCCAGCAGCGGCACGACGGCCGCCGTGCCGCCGATGACCAGCAGGCAGGCTGAGATGTTCCGCAGCAGAAGGTTCGCCCGCCGCGTCCGGTCGTCATCATCGACAATGAACGCCAGTAGCTGAGACCACCGCCCGCCGTCGCCCGGCGGGGATGTTAGAGACATGACAAAGCCCTCCGTCCGGCACGCGGATCCCACGCTGGACAGGGGGCTTTACTAAATCGGGTCCTTCAGGTCAGCTTTCCGCTGAGCCTGTGCACCCCGACTCGCCGTCACCCGGCGAGTCTTACCCGGAGCCGTGGGATCGCTAAGAATTCCCGAAGGTGTCGCACCCATGCTGCAATCCGCTCAGACGGAGCGGGCAGCCAGGCGCCGGCAATCCTGGCGTGGCAGACCATGTCAATCCCCAGCGGCATCATGATGCCTCCCGCGACTTCGTGCTTCTTTCTACGTCTTACTACTACGACGCCTACCCGCCGAACGGTTCGCGCCAGCAGCAAGCAATCTGTCCGGGCCCGTAACTCCGTAGTCCGCGGTCCGGCTGCCCCGTCAGCGTCCTGCATGCTCTGCCAGCCACGCGGTGACCACGTAGGAGGCAGACGCAGAAGCGCCCGCCCTGGCCGCGCAGGCCGGGGCGGGCGCTTTCATGCGCTCGCGGTCACACCTCGGCTTCGGCTTCCGGCGGCCGCGGCCACCTCGGCGCAGTCCTGGTGAGCACCAGGGCGACGAGCGCGGCGTTCATCGCATGCCTCCCTGCACCACGCTCAGGTGGCCGCGCTCCGCAGCTCCGAGCGGGCTGCGGGCGCGCCTGCGGGCCGGCCGGTCTGCAGGCCGCCACATGTCGTCCTGGCCGGCCTGGTACCCCGCCTCGAAGATGGTCTTGACGGCGATGTCCCGCTGCGCCATGCCTTGCACCTGCTCAGCCAGGCCGGCGACCTGGGCAGTGAGCTCGGCGAGGCGCTGCTCAGTCCCGGGCATCAGAGACCCGCCTCGAGCTCGGCCTCGGTCTTGGCCTCCGATTCCCGGTCGGCATACGGGTCATTCGCCAGGTACGCGTCCGGCCGGGCGGCCTCGACCTCGGCCCGAGCCTGGTTGACGGCAGGCGCCCACGGGTCACCCTCAGGCAGGGCAGGTGTCGGGTACCCGGGCTCGCCCGGCTCCGCGACCTCTACGTACTGGTGGCGCGACCCGGAATCGCCGAAGTCGGGGACGAGGACTGTGCGGCTCATAGCTCGGCCTCCAGTTCGGCTTTCGCACCGGCCGCCCGGTGGTCGTGGTCGACGCACGGACCGGTGCAGACATGGCCATCTGGGGGATCTGGGTACAGCGACGGGAGCAGCAGTTTCGCGATCCGGTCGACCAGGCCGGGGTTAGGGTCACAGGCGTAGCGTTCAGTCATAGCCCGGCCTCCGGTTCGGGAAGCGGTTCCGCCTCGGGCCGCGGGTCCGGCACGGCTTCCCAGTGCCGCGGCAGTTCCGGGTGGTTATGCCAGCAGGACTCATACGGGCATTGCCTGCCACGCTCGCGGCCGGGTGAGGCGGGGCGCCCGGTCACGGCTCGGCCTCCAGTTCCAGGTCCCGCAGCAGGGACACGGAGCCATCGGCACCAGCGTCATAGCCGCGGTGCCAGGCGCTTTCCGCGGGGGTGCGCTGCTCCTGGTCCGCGGTCGGGCCGTTCAGCTCCATGTGACGCTGCTCGATGTAGTCGGCGGCCTGGCCGCCCTCCGCGCTGCGCTCGGTCATCTGCCAGGCGCTCGCCTTGCCGTGCTCGTACTCGGCTCGCAAGTTCAGCGGCGAGGCGGTCACCTGATCGGCGTCCCGGTCGCCCAGTCGTTCGTAGTCCTGGGCTGTCCAGGCCGTCATGATCCCGCCTCGGCCTCGGTTTCGGCTCGCGCCTGCGGCGTGTCATAACGGGGCTGGCTGTCGGAGCGGAAGTAGGACGCCAGCGTCTTACCGGCTTCCGGGCCGGTCGTCTCGCCGCGGAACACGGCCAGCACGTCGGCTGCGGTGGCCGGGGGCTCCGATTCCAGCATCTGCGAGTGCAGCCGCTGGACTCCGTCATCACCGATACGCGGCACGGATACCTCGGTTACGTACGTGCGGTCAGGACCAGCGCGGTGCGTGGCGGCCCACTCGCCGAGGGCCTGGGCCAGCTCGACGGGCTCGTCGTGCTCGCCGCTCATCAGCCGGCCTCTAGTTCGGCCTCGGCCTGAAGCTCAGCGTCGGCCCCGGGCCGCTGAAGGTAGGCGGCGTGCGTGGCCTCTTCCAGCTCGGCGGCCCGCTGGATATCGGCCGGGGAGCCGTGCTCGATCGCGGCGGCGGTCCTGGCGGTGGCGGCGTCCAGGTCGGCCCTGGTCGGCGCCCGGTCTGTGATAGTCGTTGTCATGATTGGTTCCTCTCTCAAGGGTTCTGATCTGGGCGGGGGCCGCGGTGCCTGCAAGCTGCGCGGTCCCCGCCGTCTTGCTCAAGTTCCTGCCTCTGCCTCCATTTCCTGGTGCTCATGCGGCCTGCGCCTCGCCGGTCACGGCGGCCATAACCTGCAGCCCTACGTGCTCGGCGTAGGCCGGCGGGATCGCCTCGTTCAGCTGGTCCCGGGTCATCCACCAGATGCCCATGACGTCACGGCTTGCCTGCGCGTAACCCGGGCCGGTCAGGTCAGAGTTGCCGGGTCGCCCATGCCCGAACACCCGCAGCGCGGGCAGTTCATGCCGGCATCCGCCCGCCACCGCGAGCGGCACGTTTGACTCAAAGAGCCGGTGGCGCTGCAGGCCCACCGTCCCGTGCGGCGGGAATTCCGCCTGCAGGCCGAACATGGATCCGCACAGCATCACGGGATCGGCCAGCGGGGCGCCTTCCACGTTCTCGATCACGTAGGGCTTGCCTGTCGCTTGCAGCGCCGTGCGCACCGGGGCGATGAGGTCGGGATACCGCCCGGCGAGGCCTGGGCGGCAGATGGACGCGCGGCTATAGCGCTGGCAGGGCGGCGAGGCGTGGACGGCGGCCGCTAGGTGCGCGAACCGCCGCAGGCCCTCCCGCCAGTCCATCCGGTGGAACTCGCAGCCGATCCGGGCGAAGGCCCGGGAATGGTCCTCGATATCGACGCCGATGACCCGGAATCCAGCGCGGCGGTAGCCCTCGGCGTCGCCTCCGCCTCCGCCAAAGAGAGTCAGAAGGACCGGCGGGTCTGCCTGATGCCGGCGGCTCACCGCGCTGCCTCCATCTGCTGAGGTGGCAGGCTCACGCGGCCGAGCGGGTCATCGACGGCGACGCCCGTGCCCGTGGCCGGTCGCCATCCGGAGCGCGGCCGGTAGCCGGGGACGTCGAGGTCGTCATCATCAAGGCCCATACCGGGGCACCAGCGGCCGCGCCGGGCCCGGCTCCTCGCCGCGGCCGCGGCCGCGCGCTCGGCGGGTGTCCGCCCGGGCGCGCGTTTGTCCCACCAGGCCTCGTACAGCGCGACCACGTCGGCGCGCAGCTCGCGGGATACCGTCCTCGCGCGGGCCGCCATGACAGTGGTCACCACTCGCGGGGACTCCCCCAGGGCCCGGGCGATCCGGGCGTCCGAATGGCCCATGGCGGCCAGCGCGCGGAGACGCAGCCGGGTACCGCCAGCGGGTACGCGGGCCGCCTCAGCGTCGCCCTCCTCGCCGATCTCCGGCATTTCAGCAATAGCGGTCATTAACCTGCCTCCGCCTCTAGCTGGGCTTGTGCGGACTCGCCGGCCTGCGGCCCTCGCGGCGCTGGCACCGCCGCTCGCCGCTCGCTGGCATGGTGCTCAAAAGGGCGTCCCGCTCCTCTCGTGGCGGTCTGCTGCGCAGAGCGGATGGTGCGGCCGATTTCCCGTTCTTCAAGCCCCGCGTCACGGGCGGCCCGGGCGAGCCCGTCGAGGGTTGCGGTGTCGCCCGCCTCAATGGCACGGTTCGCAGCCCAGAACAGGCCCTCGTTCCGGTTGCCCTCCGGCTGTCGTGCCACCCAATCGGCCAGGTGGCTGACGTCGCGCGGGCGGTCCGCCGCAGGCTGAGGCGCACGCTGGGGCTGGCGCTCGGGTTGCGGGTCGAGGTGCTCGCGGACTTTCTGCCAGTCCACCGTCGCCGCGCTGGCTTGCTTGCTGACCACGGCATACGGGCGGCCGCCGACCTTGCTAGGCGGGGTGATCACGTAGCCGCCGGTCGACCGGAAATCGATCTGATGGGCGGGCAAGTGGCCGTTGCGCTGGTGCTCGGTTCCCTTGTAATAGGCGTGCATGCCGCCCGACGGCGTGCGGATGACTGCCTGAGGCTCGCCGGCCAGCCCGGCGCGCTTCAGCTCGTTCCACGCCGGGTAGCCGCTGCCTTCGCCTCTGCGGTCAACATCAACGACGTCAGGGCCGGGGGCTCCTGTTGCAAGGGCGACGTTGGCGCTGGGCTCGGAGCGCCACCACTGCTGTATCTGCTTGTGGCCGGTGGTCGCGTCGAGGTAGCCATGCTCCGTGATCGGGATCTTTGAGCCTGGCGCCGCGGGGAAGACAAACCAGCCGTGGTCGGCGTACCGGTGCGCTGCCTCTTCCTGCGGCGACCTGCTCATCGCGCACCTCGCCAGGCGCTGCCGTTCGCGGCCGCGGGTGCGCGGTGGGTGCAGCGGGACGTCTCGGCCCGGAATTGCTCGGACACCGCGGGCATGATGCGCGTACCGAACTCGGCCTGCGCCGAGAGCAGCGACGCCGACCGCTTGGGCTGGAAATACAAGACGCTGTGCAGCTCGCTAAGCCAGTCGAGCTGCACCAGGCACAGCGGGTGCTCGGCCCAGCAGGCGCCCAGCATGCCCGCCAGGTGCCCGTAATGAGGCCGGTAGACCTGCTCAACCCATGCGGCCAGGTGCGCGACCGCTGCCCGGCGTTCCCCGTCCTTGACCGTCCACCAGTGAATTGACGGGGCTGGCTTATATCCCGGCGGAGGGTCATCCCCGGCTGGCGGCAGAAGCCCGGCCACCTGGGCAGCGTCCAGCAAGGCGATTCGCTCGCCGAACTGGGTCAGCTGCAGGAGCGCGGCAGACAGGCCGCTGTCAGGCGTGCTCACGCCGCCTCGCCGGGTGCTTCGCCGCTGTCGCCTGGCATCGCGTCCGGGCCGAGCACCCCGCCGGGCACGATGGCCCGCGGCGGCCGCCTGCTGATGTCCGGCAGCGGGTTTTTACGGGCCTTCTTGTACAGCGGGTTTTCCCAGACCTGGCGCACCCGGCAGATAACCGGCGAAAGGTTCGTGCGCTTGACCAGGGCGCGTTTCGCCGGAAGGCACCGGATCATGTCTTCTGTCAGCACCGGGTGCCGCCCGTGGTTCTCTGACCCGTGCTCTCTCGCGGCCACGTGGCCGCATACGGTGCTCAGCGCGCGGAGAGTCTCGGGGTCGCTGATCCCGGGCAGGATTACCCACGTGCCCGCGCAGTCCTCGATGGACCGCGCGCCGTCCTTGCCCCACCGCTTACGCAGCTGGGCCTCGCCGTGGACGACCGGGATAATCTGAATCCCCTTGCCTCCGGAGTCGGCCAGCCATTCCGGCAGCGGTACCGGGCAGACCTGGCAGATCTCATCGAGGGCGAAGAGCATCGGCCTGGGCAGCCGCCCGTTTGCCGACCAGCTGCCGGCCAGCCCGGCCGTGTAGTGAATCTCGCCGGCCAGCGCGGCAAAGAGCGGCGCCACCGCGCTCTGCTCACCCTGACCCGAGGCGATCATGTACAGGGTCGACTGCGACCTGACGAAGCTCTCCAGGTCTAGCCCGGCGTCGTCATCACGCGGGGATACCGACTGCGCTAGCGCAGGGTCGAACAGGAAGCCGAGCGCCCTGGTCATGTACATCCGTACTGTGGCGGCGGTCTTCTGGGCCTCGCCTCGCAGTTCCTGCACCTGCGCTGACCAGTCATGCGCGCCCGCGTCGGTGAGGATTTCCTCGGCTTCCTGTGAGGCGCCGCCCAGCGCCCACCTCGCAGCGGTCGGCAGGCCGTAGCGCGCGCCGCGGCTACGGGCGAATGCGGCGGCATGGAAGAAAGCCCGCAGATAGTCACTCGTTTTGGCAGCCCAGAACTGGCCGTCCTCGACGCCCTGGGGTGACACGGCAAGCGCGAACGCGTCGGCCCGCCGGATGGCCGTGGCGACGTCGAGGCAGCCGGATATCGGATCCCATGTCATCGTGCTGGGCACCCCGGTGCCGCCGATGCCCTGGGGATTGAACGTGTCGACGCGCCCGAGGGCCCGCCGGGCGCGCACGGTGTTGCGGTAAATGTCCGCGCGGGTCGTGGTCGACAGCACCGGCCCGGGATAACGCAGCATGATGTCAGCCAGCAGGCCGGATTTGCCAGTGCGAGGCGGGGCGAACATCAGCGCGTGCTCTTCGACCGGCAGGCGCAGGGCGTGACCGTAATGCGCCCGGCCGAGCATGATGCTGTACTCGTACGGATACAGCAGCTCCGGAGACCAGATCATGACGACCTCACCTGGCTTGCCCGCCTGTAGCAGGCCCGGCGGCCCCAGTGCCGGTGAAGCTCCCACCAGGTGGCGTGACCGCGGCCCGGGTGCAGGCGCAGGGACAGGCGGATCCGCTGGTGCCGGATGCGGTTCCGCGGCAGGCTCGACCGCGGCCAGAATGCCCACTTGGCGACCCAGAACAGGCCGAGGACGAACGCAGCGGCCACGAGCAGCCAGGCGAGCTGGCCCAGGCCGATGACTGCAGACAGGATGGCGGCGGCGAGCAGGGCGAGTATGAATTTCATGCCGACTGTCCGTTCTGGGCGGCGCGGACCTTCGGGAGCAGCGCCGCCCGGGCGGCGCCGACGTTGAGGCCGACCTCAGGTGCGAGGTCGGTGGCGATGCGGCTGACCTTGGCCGGGTCGATCCCGGCGAGTTCGCCGTAGCGCTCGTGGACCAGGGTCAGGAAACGAGCCGTCTTGGACTCACTGCGCGAGCCCCGCGGCCGCGGTGGTTTCCCCGGGTCCGGGCTTGGAATGACCGCGCTGCCCGGCGCAGGAGCAGCAGGCAGCGCGGTCACGTCTGCAGCGGGAAGAGCGCGGCGGTCGGGAGCGACCGGGCAGGATTCCACGACCCAGCGGCGGAAACCGCTGAGCGTGCTGGGCGGGGCCAGGACCAGCCTCAGAGTCCAGAGCGCGACTCCGGCCAGGATGGCTAGCGGCGTAGTCTCGTCCTCCGCCAGGGCCTCGCGCAGTTCCCGCTGCCGGGCGATGGCGTGGGCCCTGATCACGCCTATCGCTGTGTCACTGGCCAGGGCGTAGGCGACCGGGGGCATTACCCAGATGGCCCAATTGCGCCACCCGGGGTCAGCGGCCAGCAGGTTCATCGCGATTGACGTTCCGACCGAGGCCACGTTCAGCACCCGGGCTCGTACAGCACGGCGGCCGTGCAGCGCAAGGGCAATGCCCAGCGACGCGAATACCAGCGCCGCGGCGTCGGGGATGCCAGCCTCAAGGGCGGCCACCCACGTGACGCCCTTGGCGGCGAACACCATCCGGAACTGCGCCTGGAACGATACGGCGGCCGCGGCCGCGGCCAGAATGCCCAGCCCCGCCATCGCGTTCCGGAGCCAGGTAGCCGACCGGTCACTCTGTCCCGCCTCGCGCGGCCTGCGCGGCGAGAGGTGCAGCCACTTCACGCCGCCGTGTTCAGGCACGTCTTCCCAGGTCTCCTGCGGAATGCCGAACGGCTGCCAGCGCGTATCCGTAGTCACGTGTTACGCTCCTCTGTCTAGTTCTGACTAGAACAGACTTAGACTGACTGCAAGTCGGAGCGCTGTCAAGTTGCGCAGGTGAGAGGGGGGCCGTCATGCTGACTAAGGGAGACTCAACCCGACTAGGCATGAGAGGTCGCCATGCGCATTACCGCCAGCTACGGAGACTGCTCGGACGGGACATGTCCGGCCATCCACGACACGGACGACCCCGAGATCGTCGCCTTCCAGGGCGGCACCCTGACCGACCCGCAGGCACTCGCCGATATCGGCGACGTACCGGCGCACGAGGGCGTGGTGCTCCTCCCCCGCGCCCTGGTCGAGGGCTACATGAGGGGGCGCCCATGACCGACTTCGGGGCCTGTTTCGACGCGTTCCGCTTCACGGCGTTCCGGCTGGAGACGCTGCAGCACTATGACGCGCCAGCCGAGTACGAGCGCATAGCCGCCTTCCGGGAGGGAAGGCCGCTGCCGGAGCGCTCGCCGCGGACCAGCCCGTGGCTGCGCCGCGTCGCCGAGACCACGACCGAGGGCAAGCGCTGGTCGCGCGTGCGGATCGTGGAACGTCCGCTGTCGGAGTACGTGCGCTTTGAGCTGGTGACGTACCTGGAATCACAGCGCGCCGGTGAGGACATACATCTCACCGACCGGCAGGCTGACCCGGCGCTGGAGGACCTGCGCACGGACTTCTGGCTGTTCGATGCGGAGACTAGCCAGCCATTCGCCGCTCTGATGGATTACGACCAGCAAGGCCGTTACGTCGGCGCCGAGGTAACGAGCGACCCGGAGACCGTTAGGGTGTGCACGGCAGCGCGGGACCTGGCGCTGCGCCATTCCGCGCCGCTGGCCACTTACCTTGCCCGCCTGTCCCGTAGGGAGACACACGCCGCGTGACTAACCCGCAGCCCCGCGAGCCGCGCGAACAGCGCACCAGGCTCGGCGCTGAATTGCGCCGCCTCCGAATGCTCGCGGGGCTGTCCGGCGAAGCGCTCGGCCGTGAGGTGGGTACCAGCCAGAAAACGGTGTCCCGCATCGAGCGCGGCGAATCAGTGCCGGACCTGCCGCAGGTTACCGCCTGGGCTCGGGCGACGGGCGCAGCTGACCGGCTGGCCGTCCTGACCGGCTTGCTCGAGGCTGCCATAAATGAGGTGACCGCGTTCCGCGGGAAGAGCGGCGGCCTGGCTGCCTTTCAGCCGGAAATTCGCGAGCTTGAGGCGGCCTCGGGTGTCGTCCGGAATTTCCAGGCCGGAATTATCCCCGGCCTGCTGCAGACGCCCGCTTATGCCCGTCGCGTGCTTGAGCTGGCTGGCGTCAGCGACCTGGCCGCCGCGGTCACCGTGCGGCTTGAGCGCCAGCAGGTGCTTTACGACGAGAAACGCCGCTTTGAGTTCCTGTTGACCGAGGCGGCATTGCGCTGGCGGCCCGGCTCGCCGGAAATGCTGGCCGCGCAGCTGGGCCAGGTGGCGTCCCTGGCCACGCTCGAAACTGTCGAGCTGGGCGTCATCCCAACAAATGCAGAGATGCACGCCATTACGCGGTGCTCGTTCATCGTGTATGAGGACCGTACAGACGGGGAACCGCCCGTGGTCGCCGTCGAGACCCCGCACGCGCTGCTGTATGCGAGCGATGCGGCCGACGTCGAGCTGTACCGGGATCAGCTTGCCTTGTTCCGGCAGTCAGCTCTGTACGGAGCCGAGGCGGTCGAGTTCGTGCGGTCGCTCAGGCAGGCCGGGTAGCTGCTGTCCTCCGGTCAATCTGGACAGCGCGCAGCTTCGTCAGTACGTCAATCGCCTTGTCGAGGTCGAGGATGAGGCTGCCCTGGACGTCGCGGCACTCGGCGCACCGGAACATCAAAAGGATGTGCTGCAGGTCCATATGGCTGGTTTCCTGGTTGCATTCGCAGTCGCGGAAATCGACGGGAGCCACGGGCCTTACCTTCCTGCCGGATGCACTGACGTCTTCTACGATCCCCGCCATCCCTGTCATTCGCCAGCTTCCCTGTCGATCTCGGCGGCGCGCTCCGCGACTTCCGCAGCTGGCGGGATCTCCGGCGGCGGAGGCTGCAAGATGGCGTCACGGTGCTGTGCCAGGCCGCCCGCCCAGGCGGGCTGTCCCTGCCACTCGTGGTCTTCCTCGTGGGGTACTTCCATGCTCCGGCGGTTCGCTATCTCCTCGTTGGCGGCCCGGGTGCGCTCGGCCATGTCGGCCAGCCAGGCGGGCGACTCGTACGTTTCCGCGGGCTGGTGCAACTGGGCCTGCTCTTCCTCGCTGAGCCTGTCCGGCTCTGCGGACTTCAAAGGTGGCAGGTCGGTGTCCGGGTGACGGCGCATGTATTCGCTGTGCGCGGCCAGCGCGTCATGCCGGGCTTGCCGGGTGGTCTCTTCCCAGTCCTTGCGGGCTTCCATGGTCTTGGCGAACTCCGCCTCATTGCTGCGGTGCCGCCCGGCCATCGTCCGGGAAAGCCAGGCTTTTCCTTCATGCAGCTGCGCCTGGTCGTGCTCTTCCTGCTTGCGTGCAGCCTCGGCCCGGGCCGCTGACAGCACAGCGTCCCGCTCGGCGTCGTCTGCGCACTGGCGAGCTGCGCGCAGTTCGGCGCTGACCCACCGCGGCGCCCAGGCCGTCTCTGCCTCGTAACTGCTGCGCCTCATGAGCAGTTGGCCGTCACTGAGCCCGCGCAGGTCCTGGCCGTCGACCGGGCCGAGGGCGTTAAACGCCGCGTGCCACATCTGCCGAGCCTCCGGCGAGTTGACAGGCTCCGGCCCGATCGGCTCTTTCGGGTCGCTGTAGGCGAACATCTCACGGTAGGACGCCACCGCGGATGCCCGGTCCTGCCAGGCCTGCCGCTCGGCCGGATCGTCGGGCACCGGGCCGAGAGCACGTTCCGCCCATGCGGGTGCTTCCGCCGCGATGAATTCGCCTAGGCGCTGCTGTCGGTCATCCATTGCCTTGCCGACCGCGGCGAGGTAGTCGTGCCGCTCCTGGTGGTCATCCTCCGGCACTCGTTCCGACCACGGCTTAGGCGGCTGCGGGACCAGGCCCTGGGTCTGCTGGCGTACGCGAGAGTCGATGACGGCGCCGACGTCGCGGACGTCGCTCAGCGACCCTGACTGAATCGCGCGGGCCAGCACTTCCCGGCTGCTGAGCCCGGCGGCCTCCGCCTCGCGCAGGCCCCGGTATAGCCAGGTGCTGGTACCAGTGAGCTTGGCGTCCTTGAGATAGTCGGGCAGCTGCTCGCGCAGCTCGCGCTCGTATCTCGCGGTTACCGGCTTCCTGGTCTCGCCCTGCCAGATGGCATGGAGCTTGGCCAGGTGGTCGGCGTCGGCTAGGTTCCGCTGCCTGGTTTCCAGGGCCGAGTATTCGGTGCCGTCGCGCTCGAGGACCTCCGCCAGGACGGCCTTAGGATCGCGCGCTAGTTCTTTCTCCTGCGGGGTGAGCTTGCGTCCCTGCTCCGGCAGCCCGGCCCGCTCGCGCTCGATCCGCTCATGCCGGGCAAGCTCCGGCGCCGGCCGGGTGCCGGGCGCCGGGTCAGATACCTTGGCGGGCTGGCCGACAACCCAGGCGTAGTTTCCGTTCGTGCCGCGGGTCAGGGCCGGGTATCCCCAGTTCCGGGTTTAGTTGCCGGTGAAAAGCGCATTGCCCTGCCAGACGGTCCGGCCCTGGCCCGTGTGGCCCGTGATCGAGTATCCGAGGTCGGCGGGCCGGGTGGCCTCCGGCCGCTCTTCGTCCGGGTTCTCCGCGTACGCCAGGTCGGCCCACTGCTTCGCCTCCTTATAGACAACGGTGTCGTCAGCGAACCGCCGTTCGCCGGTCTCCCGGTCGGCGTCGAGCATCCGGCGCATGGTGATGGTCTCGCCGTCGATCTTCTCGACGCGCCATGCGTTGCCGTTGGCGACGCCTAGCTTGTGGTCGTTCTGGCGGGTAACGATCAGGTCGCCCACGCTCGCCTTGGCGCCTTCCCTCAGCGATGCCTCAGCGCCGCGCTCGACTAGGCCGAGGTGCTGCAGATCATCGCGTATCCGCGCGCTCATCTCCCGCGCGTGGTCGTTGCTCTGGGCCATGAGCAGCACGTCTTTACCCGACAGGTAACCGGCGAGGAACTGCTTACGGGCCTCGTCCATGACCTCATCGAGGGTGCCGCCACCACGTATCCGGCCGTGCTGCTCGTACTCGTCCAGCACGGCAGTGTCGCCTGTGCGTACCCTCAATGACGCGTCGGCTTCCCACTCGGCGACGAACCGCTTCGGCTCGGCCAGCTGCACATGTTCCTGGCTGCGCGTGATCAGCGAGAGCCCTCCGCCTCCCTCGGGAGCGGTCAGCTGGCCGTCGTCACCCAGCGGCCGGAACACCGAGCCGTTCTCCGCGGCGTACTTCGCCGCATCCCGCAGGTCGGCCATGCTGGTCATGCTGGACTCATCCCCGAGCAGCAGCGTGCCCGGCTTGATGGCTACCGGGCCGAGTGCGCCGCGCTCGTTCTCCAGGTGGCCGAGGAACTGAGCGAAGTTGTACACCGGGCACTGGTCATGCGTGGCCTGCCGCAGGACGTTGGCGGCGTTCTGGCTGGGTGCCAGCAGGATGACGTCACCCTTTCCGGCGTCCCGCCACATCTGCGCGGCCATCGCTGCCACGTGCGTCTTGCCGGTCCCGGCCGGGCCTACGGTGGCGTAGCCGGTGCGGTCGCTGGTGAGGGACTTATGGATGGCCGCGGCCTGGGCCAGGGTTACTCCGCTGGGGAGCTGCCTGGTCGGCTCGGTGGCCTTCGCCAGCGCGGCGGCCTCTAGCTCTTCGGCCTTCGCGCCGAGCAGCCGGGCTGACTCCTCCCGGGTGAGGTGCGGTGCGCCTTCCTTGGCGGTGGCGTCGAGCAGTTCCTTCTCCCGGGCTATTTGGACGCTGGTGGCGTACCTGGTCGTGCCCGGCCGCGTGTAAACGCTGCGCCCGTCCAGCTCCCGGCGCAGGTAGCCGGGCACCTGCGGGTACTCCGGCGCGTCCAGGGACATGACCTGGCCGACCTCGCCAGCTATTGCGCGGTCGGTCAGCTGACTGACCAGCGCCACCGCGTCGGCTGGCGCCACCGCGTGTGCTTCGGCGGGCATCGAGTCGGCGATCTCGCGCATGAGGTCTGCGCGTATCCAGGTCGTCTTATGCTCTTGAACGCGTGCGAGCGCGGCCTGCATCACGCGCAGCTGCGCGTTAGGCGATAGCGCAGACCCTGGTTGCGCGGGTTCGCGCGGCGCGCCCTCCGGACCGCGCAGGTTGCTGACCTTCCCGGCTACGTCGCGCAGGCGCGTGCCGTCGGTCGCTTCCCACCTGGCCTCGGCCTCTTCCAGCAGCTTGTCGTGATCGATCGGGCCGTCTTCCTTGCCCGCCCGGCTGGCCATGGTGGCCTCCTGCCGGATGTACAGCAGCTCCCGGCGGCTGGGCTCCTGGCCGTCGTGCCGGGCCTTCCAGGCCTCGACGAGCTTCTTGGTCTCTGCGTCTATGGCCTGCGTGCGCGTCGAGTACTTCTCGATTTGCGCGCGCGTGATGCCCTTCAGCTCGAAGCCGTCGCCATCCTTGCGCGCCACCCACTCGACGCCGAACCTCTGCGTCATCTCACTGCGCAGGTGCGCACCGAAAGTCGCGCGGACTGCGCCGAGTTGCGCGCGCAAGCCAGCGGTGTCGACCGTGCGCCACTTGCCGTCTGCGTCGGTCAGGCTCATCCGCGCAATCTGGTTGTGGATGTGGTCCTGCGGGTCGCCGTCCCGGCTGGTGCCCTGCAGCCACGAACTGACCACGAGGCCGGTCGGCTCGAATTTCACGGTGTCCTCACCGTTGACGCGGGCGACGCCGGAACCGGTGCGGGTAACCGCCCAGTCCTGCAAGTGCTGCATGGCGGCCTGGTTAGCGGCCTGCAAGGCTGCCTGGACTTCCGCCTCCCGGGCGGCCCACCAGGCGGCGGCGGCTTCGTTGCCTGCCAGGCGTTCCTGCCGCTCGTTCTCCTTGATGCTGGTGTGGAAGATCGACACGGACTTGACCAGGCTCACGGTCACGTCGGTATAGGGCGCTGACCTGTGGCTTTCCTGATGCGCTATCCGCTGCATCTCGTGTATCCGCTCAGCGGTGGCGTGCGGTCCCGCGGCCTTCATACGGTTCAGCAGCTCGTCGTACTTGTCCCGGCCCGAGGGTTTCCGGCCTAGCTGCTCGCCGGTCTGCGGGTGGATCTGCGAGTAAGTCTTGTCGTAGGGCTCGCGCTCGACCTCCTGCCCCTTCGCGAAACCGAGAGCTTCGGCGCCCTTGCCGAACCAGCGGCCCGCGGGCTCACCCTTCTGAGCGGCGTTGATGTAGTAGCCGCCCA
>Ga0116216_10001687_pt1 | contig 15135 bp, 10 predicted proteins | sample Sb_taG_11_FD_89696 | JGI IMG/M metagenome (GOLD analysis project Ga0116216, IMG submission 89696) | Peat soil microbial communities from Weissenstadt, Germany - Sb_50d_3_AS metaG | ecosystem: Environmental > Terrestrial > Soil > Wetlands > Peat | place: Germany: Weissenstadt | collected 2010-09-21
CAGATTCCCTACGACGCGGGGGAGTGCGCGCTGTTTAGTCGCCTCCGAGTGGCCTCCGGAAGAGTGCGCCGTAGAGACGGATCAGCGAAGCCGAGGGCCAGTGGTCGACCAAACACACTCACGTGCCATGGTGTCGCACAACCAGACGCCGCGGTGCCAATTCGAGATACGACCAACGCCCAGCCGAAGCTCTGGCGCCTCGTTCGGAGATCGGGCTACGCGAGCTTGCGCCTTCTCTGGCCGCCTCATCCCCATGCGTTTCGGCCTGATCTCCTCTCAGAGGTTGGAATGGCGCTCCAGCCCGCATGGCTTGGTGGAGCAGGAGGCAGCCCAAACGATCAACAGGCATGGGTATCGGACACCCTGGGCCCCGCCGCACGAGGCCCATCGAACGGCTGCTAGTACACGAGCCGGATCGGACTCAGGACCTTTTCTTCAAGCCAGCTCACAAGATCGCGTAGCCCCTCCGGTCGGATTTCATGGCCCATCTCGTACTCGCGGTAGGTGAGGCCCACGCCGCGCGCCGCCAAGAGGTCGCGGCTCTCCCTTGCACGGGCCACCTCGATCATTTCGTCCGCGGTGCCGTGTTGCACGAGCACGGGCATGCCGGAATGTTCCGGCAGCGTAGGAATTGAATCGGAGAGCGCCTTCGGCAGCCACGCGGAGAGCGCTGCAAGCCCTGCGAAGCGGCCTGGTTCGCGAAGCGCCAGGTCGTAGGCCATGACGCCCCCTTGGCTAAAGCCAAGAAGGGCCACCTTGCGGCGCTCGACGGGATAGCGCTCGAGGGCTTGGTCTACGAACGTCCGCAACGCCGCCGCCCCCTTGCGGAACTCCTCGAGATCGAGCCCCCGGTCGCCCAGGGGGAACCAGCCGTAGCCGCGCACGCCGGGGCCAATCTCGAAGCCAAACGGTCCCTGGGGACACAGCACAAGCGCCTGGCCGCCGTGGAGATAGGGCGCGAGCCCGAGCAGATCGTGCGCGCTCGCTCCCCAGCCGTGGAGCGCGAGAATCGTCGGAAAGGGCCCTTCGCCTGCGGGAAAGTGTACGGTGTGGAGTAGCTCCATGGCTCGAGAATAGATCGCGATGCGGAGCGCCGCCTGCCCGTGCTACATCGTTCTATCTCGAACCTGAAGTGAGCCCCATGGCCCCGGCTGTCAGCACACCCTTCGGTCGGACCCTTTTCGACAAGGTCTGGGACGCGCACACCGTGCGCGAACTCCCGAACGGCCAGACCCAACTCTTCATCGGGCTGCACCTGATCCATGAAGTCACGAGCCCCCAGGCCTTCGCGATGCTGCACGACATGGGGCTCCCCGTGCGCTTTCCAGCCCGCACATTCGCGACGGTGGACCACATCATTCCCACTGACTCCCAGCTGCGCCCGCTTTCCGACTCGCTCGCGGAGGCCATGATGAGCGAGCTCGAGCGCAACTGCCGAAAACACGGCATTCGATTCTTCGACCCGGCGAGCGGTCATCAGGGCATCGTCCATGTCATCGGCCCCGAGCTTGGCCTGACCCAGCCGGGCATGACGATCGCCTGCGGCGATAGCCACACCTCCACCCACGGCGCCTTCGGCGCGGTGGCTTTTGGCATCGGCACGAGCCAGGTTCGCGACGTGCTCGCCACGCAGTGCCTCACGATGAGCCGCCCTCGGGTCCGCCGCATCGAAATCGCGGGAAAGCTTGCATCGGGCGTCTACGCCAAAGACGTCATCCTGACGATCATCCGGCGCCTCGGCGTCAAGGGTGGCGTCGGGTTCGCGTACGAGTACGCGGGCTCCGTCTTCGAGGCGATGACCCTCGAGGAACGGATGACGGTTTGCAACATGTCCATCGAGGGAGGCGCGCGCTGCGGCTACGTGAATCCCGATGAGACCACCTTCGCGTACCTGCGCGGGCGAGAGTTCGCGCCCAAGGGAGAGGCTTGGAATCAAGCCGCTACGTGGTGGCGCGCGATGGCTTCTGAGCCGGATGCGCACTACGCCGACCGCGTCCGGCTCGAGGGAGCAGGGATCGGACCCACGGTCACCTGGGGCATCAATCCGGGTCAAAGCGTAGGGGTCGATGAACGTCTCCCCAGCCTACCGGAGCTCCCGGACGAGGAGCGCGCGGCGGTGGAAGAAGCGCTCCTCTACATGGACCTGCGTCCCGGCCAGCCGATCCTTGGCACAAAGATCGACGTCGCGTTTATCGGCTCGTGCACCAACGGCCGCATCTCGGATTTGCGTGAGGCGGCGCGTGTGGCACGCCGGGGTCGGGTGAATCCGCGCGTGCGGGCGCTCGTCGTTCCGGGATCGCACGCCGTGACGCGCCAGGCCGAAGCAGAAGGCCTCGACGAGGTCTTCCGCAGCGCCGGCTTCCAGTGGCGGGAGCCGGGCTGCTCGATGTGTCTCGCGATGAATCCGGACAAGCTGATTGGGCGTGAGATGTGTGCATCGTCGAGCAACCGGAACTTCAAGGGTCGACAGGGCTCACCGACCGGCCGGACGCTTCTCATGTCCCCCGCCATGGTCGCTGCGGCGGCTCTCCATGGACGCGTCGTCGATGCAAGGGAGCTTCTGTAGATGTCGAATGCGGCTGCGGTGGAACGGGTGGCCGGGCGAGCTTGCGTGTTGCGTGGCGATGACATCGACACTGATCGCATCGTCCCCGCACGCTATCTGCGTGCCATCACGTTCGAAGGTCTTGGAGAGCACGCCTTTGAGGACGACCGAAAGCAGGCGAAGGGCGATCACCCGCTCGACCAGGAGCGCTACGGCGGCTCTTCGATCTTGATCGTGGGGCACAACTTCGGCTGCGGCTCCTCGCGCGAGCACGCGCCCCAGGCGCTGCGAGGCTTTGGCTTCCGTGCCTTTGTCGGCGGATCCTTCGCCGAGATCTTCTTTGGCAACTGCGTCGCCATGGGTCTGCCGTGTGCCGTGCTCTCCCAAGAGGATCTTGCGCGCCTCATGGATTCCGTCGAGCTCGATCCGGGGCAGGAGATCGTGCTCGACCTCGCAGCCCGCACCCTGACCTCGCGCGCCGGTACCCAGCGCGTGGAAATCCCGGAAGGCGCGCGCCACCAGCTCCTCGAGGGCACGTGGAATGCCACTGCGGTGCTCCTCGAAGCAGGCCCGGCGATCGAGGCCGCGGCGGCGCGCCTCCCCTATCTGGCCGGTTTCGTCGCCCCGCCCGCGCCGCCCTCGCAGTCTTGAGCACCCGGGAGGCGGAGACCCGTCGGGAGAGGGCTACTCCCCTCTGAACTTGGGCGCACGCTTCTCGAGAAAGGCGTCCATCCCCTCTGCGCGGTCGGTGGTGCTGAACACAAAACCGAACACCGATTGTTCGAGGGCGTGGGCGACGCGGATATCGGTGTCCTGGCTGCCCTCCAGAATGTGTTTGGCGAGCGCAACAGCGCGCGGTCCCTTGCGCGCGATGGTCTCCCCCGCGCGCAGCGCGGCATTCAACACCTCGTCTGGAGGGAAGACTCGATTCACGAGGCCGATGCGCTGTGCAGTTTCCGCATCGATCGGCTCCCCCGTCGTGACGAGCTCCTTCGCCCAGGCAAGCCCCACGCGACGGGGCAGCCGGCTCGTGCCACCGAAGCCCGGCACCAGTCCAAGACCCACCTCGGGCTGACCAAAACGCGCCCGCGCCGAGGCGTAGATCCAATCACACGCGCAAGCGAGCTCGCAGCCACCCCCCAAGGCGAACCCGTTCACCGCTGCGATCGTCGGGAAGGGGAGCGTCTCGAGGGCGGCAAGGGCGCGATGGCCGAGTTCGCTGAAGGCGAGCGCGGCCTGGGGGTCCATGGCTCGCATCTCTGCGATGTCTGCGCCGGCCGCGAACGCCCGCCCGTCTCCAGTCAACACCAAGGCGCGCACATCGTGGGCGGACGCCACGCTCAAGGCATGGCCCAGCAGACACTCGAGCGTGGCGCGGTCCAAGGCGTTCAGCACCTCAGGCCGGGCGAGCGTCAGGAGTGCGACGGCCCCCCGCTGCTCGAAACGCACCGGCTCGCTCATCACTGCCACCTCACGGCAAGGGGTTCATGATCTTCGGCACTCCGCTGAGTGCGCTCTCGAGGAACGCAACACGCAGCTGGATCGACTCGGCTGCCGACTGGGCGCAGTAATGACCCTCGCTCTGACTGACGGCCGAGAGAGCGCTACAGCCCGGGGTGGCGGGGACCCCGGACACGCCGCTCGGAACGTACTGGAAGAAGGCCGAGGTCGTCTGGGCGTCGATATTGCCTTGGATGGGACCCATTGCAGGCGAAAGGATCGCAACGGGCTGTGCAGCCGGCTCAAGCTGGGGAATCGGACCGAGGGACCACGCTAGCGACTCCGTCGCGTTGTTGGGCACGAGCGAGTCGTGCACTCCCTCCACCAAAAGGATGCTCGCCTTGCGCGTCGTTCCTGCGACGTTCAGCGGATGCCGGTACAAGAATTCCGCATGGTTGTGGCTGTCCTGTACATCGAAGAGGGTCTGGAAGATCGACAGGCCGACCCATAAATCCGTAGGCGTGGCCTTGGGGGCGAGCAGTGAAGGAAGCGTCTGCAGAATCAACGCCGCCTGCTGATGGATCGTGGCTTCCACGAGGCGCGCTCCCCCCGCGATCAGTGCAGCTGCCTTGATCTCCGGCACGTAGGGCAAGAGCCCGGGGCCAAAATTTGCGCCCTCACTGACACCCAGATAGGTGAGGGGCTGCGAGAGATCGAGGTCGGGAATGCCGTCCGAGGCGGGCTGTCCGCTTGGACTCGTGGCCCCCGTCACGTCGAGTGTGCCGAGACTCTGGATGAACTTCACGAAAGCGATCTGCTCGGCGTGGGTCTCCGCCCACGCGTCAGGCACCTTGTGGTTCGCGAGGAGTCCTTCGACCGTAAAACCGAGCTGCGCCAGCACACGCTCTTCGTTCGTTCCGGTCGGCGCCACTTCGCGGTTCAGGATGTCAGTAAAGGCGATCGCCGCGAAGCCGGCTGCCGAGAGATAGCTCCGCGCGCTCGCGATCACTTCGTCTTGGTTTCCCGGATTGCCGTGTTGATACATGATCACGGGCACCGGGTGGGGAGGCGTGGTACGAGGGATGGTAAGGGTAAAAGGGACAGGACGAGTGCGCTGGCGCAAGGGACGACCGCTTGCGTCACGCACAAAGTTCGGACCCGGCGCCGAGGCCGTGCCGGAGCGGTAGTCCGGCGCCTCGAAGGTTCCGCGGACGATGGCCGCGGTCGGGCTGCCATGCACGGGATCGTTCTCCACGCTCGTGATGGCAAGCGCTGGGGGCGCTTCCGCATCCACATCAGCGCGCACGGCGAGCAGGTCACCGGGAATCGTGTTCGTGGTGCGGACCGAGAAGCGCAGCACAAGGGCGACGTCGTCGCGGGGGATCGGCGGAACGGCTTGGCTGCTCACCACCGAGAGGACGTCCTCGACGAGAGCGCGGACGCGCGTCACCTGCAGCGGCTCGCCTGGCACGGGCGGGGCGAGGCAGGCCGCCATGAAGCCGGAGGGTCCGAAGGGTCGGGCCGCACTGACCCCTGCGCGCTGGGTGATGACGAGCCCATAGCGCCCACCCGGCGTTAACGGAATCGAGGGGAAGAAGAGGAGCGACTTCGAACCGACACCCGGTCCTGTCACATCCTCCCTGAGCTCGGCCCGGAAGGGGACCCGCTTGCCCCGCATGGGACTCGCGGGCGTCAAATCGAAAAGACCCACGCTTGCCAGCGGGTCGAGGGATTCCTCGGGCGTTCGCGGAATGGTTGCGGGATCCGCTGCGTCCGAGAGCTCGACCACGATGGGGGCGATCGGGCTAAAGCCGTCGAGCTGCGCGGTCTCTGCGATGAGCGCGCGCCAGGTCGCCTGAAAATCCGCGTCCCGGGTAGGAACGGAGATTGAAAGGTGAAGGCCGGTCGGGGTCGTGTTGTCTGGCACCGTCCAGAAATCGTCAGGAAAGGGCGCGGTCGCAGCCAAGTCGCCGCGGTCGTATCGCACGGTCGCCGGGGCACCAGGAGGAGCGGTGCGGAAGGCCACGAACTCGCTCCCGCTCGGCCCGAACCAGAAGAGGGAGCAGCTCGCGCCGCCGGGCAACTGACCGACCGGGTTCACGACGAGTTCCGAGGATCGGACGAATGACACCGCGATGGCATGCCGCTCGCCAGGATTCCCGTTCGTGGCGCAGGCGAGTTGGAAACTCTCAAGCGCGGCGGGAAGCACCGCGCTTGCGAAATCCAGTCGAACCCAGGTGGTCCGGGAGACGTCACTCGCGCCGCTCGCCGGCGCGCTCGAGAGAAGGGGCGGTGTCGCGGTCGGCACCGTGAAGCGCCGGCTGTCGTCGAAGGTGACCGCGTTCCCACCGCGCAAGAATCGAGCGTGCGCGACCAAAACGTGAGGTCCACCGGACGAGAGCGTGAGGTCCGCAGCCGCCCCGCCGGAGGTACGCGTGAACGCCTGGGTGGATGCGCCGTCGAGTGAAACCTCGAGCGATCCCTCGATGAAATCGGGCGCGAGGAGTAGCGGGACATGGGTCACCGGGCCGGGAGCGAAGGAGGGTGCCCCAATCACCACGGCCGCCTCGGGGCGACTGCACCCCGCCCCGAGGAGCAGCCCGAAAGCAAGGACCGCAGCCGTTCGACGTCGCGCCCAGGTGTCGCTCCCGCGCATCCCTACCTCGTCGCCACTCCGCCGGTCCGGGCTGAGCCCACGAGAGCTCGAGTCGGGTTCGCGCGGTCCGAGGGTGCCACCGGCAACGGGCCGAACTGGAGAACCCGACATCGTATCATACGGCGGCCCTGGCCCGTGATATGGTGAGGCCCCACACGCAAGGGACGCGCTGCCGTGCAAGAAGACCAACCACAGCGCACAGGCCATCGCGGCGCTCTCGTCGCACGGTTCTCGGTGACGCTCGCGACCATCGGGCTGCTCGCAGCCGGGGCTGGACCCTTGGCGGTTCACGCCGGGCTCCCGCCGGTCCGGGGTCTTACGGTCTTCTTGATCGGATTGCTGCTCGGATTTCTTGGCTTCCTGCTCGGCGTGGTCGCCCTTGTCCGTACGCGCGGGTCCAAAGGCATCCAGCGATCCCGCGCCTGGATCGGGACGTGCCTTGGCCTCCTGCTCCTAATTGTGTTCTTTGTGGTGGCTTCTCCCGGGCGCGGACTTCCCCGCATCAACGACATCACCACCGATCCGGACGACCCCCCGCCCTTCGCAGCTGCAGCTCGTGAGCCCGCAAACCAGGGCCGCGACCTTAGCTACCCGGCTTCATTCGCCGCGGAGCAGCGCGGGGCGTACCCCGACCTTCAGCCCATTGTCCTTGCTCAACCTCCCGGGGAAGCCTTCGTCCGCGCGCAACGCGCCGCCGGCGAGCTCGGGTGGAGGACGACCTACTCCGATCCTGGTGCTGGGGTATTTGAGGCGCAGCAAGTCTCTCCGACCTTTCTCTTTGTGGACGATATCGTCGTGCGCGTGCGGCCCGAGGGCGAAGGATCGCGCATCGACGTGCGCTCGAAGTCTCGAGACGGCAAGGGTGACCTAGGTGTGAATGCGAAACGCATCCGTGCCTTCGCGCAGGCCGTCGCAGAAGGCAAGTAGCAGAGCGCCCTAGACGCCAAGCTTTTGCGTCGCCCGCTCTCTTGCCCAGCGGTAGTCGGCCTTCCCCGACGGGGATCGCACGATCTCCTCCACGAACACGAAGACCCGGGGCAACTTGTAAGGCGCGAGGTGCTCCCCTGCGGCCTGCCGGAGCTCGTCTTCCGATGCCGTAACACCCGTTCGCAGCTTGACGAGCGCGGTCACCTGCTGGCCAAAGCGCTCGTGCGGTGTCCCGACCACTACTGCGTCATACACGGACGGGTGGTGCTTCAGCGCTTGCTCCACTTCCTCCGCAAACACCTTCTCGCCCCCGGTATTGATCGTGACCGAGTCGCGGCCGAGCAGGCGCAGCGTTCCGTCCGCTTCGATCGTCGCCCGGTCGCCGGGGACCACGTAGCGTTTTTTCCCGATCACGGGAAACGTCTTGCGGGTCTTCTCTTCGTCCTTGTAGTAGCCGAGCGGAATCAACCCTTCCCGCGCCAGCCAACCCCGCTCGCCGCTGCCAGCAGCGAGCACACCGGACAGGTCCTCCCGCAACACCACGTTGCCGGCCGCCACTGCAAAATCGCCGGTGGTCGCCTTCCCCCCCCGCGCGGAAACCTGTGCGGCCTGTGCCCCGCTCTCGGAGGAGCCAAGCGCATCGAGGATGCGCAGCCCGGGCAAGCGCTCGAGGAACTGCTGCTTCAGCGCCGCGGTCAGAATCGCTCCGCCGGAGGTCAGGAGCTTCAGCGACGAGAGGTCGTAGGACTTTCGTTCGAGCTGGTCCAGCAGCGGACGACCGAAGGCATCGCCGACGATGGTGAGCACGTCCACGCGCTCGCGCTCGATCGTCGACCAGATGTCGTCGGCGTCGAGTCGGCGCGGTTCCGCCTGGACGACGACCGTGCCACCGACGTGCCAGAAGCTGAATGCCGCCCAGTGGGCGGCGCCGTGCATGAATGGCGGCGCTGGCAAGACGCGCTGCGGCGACTCCTGGGCACGCGTGACAATTTCCTCCACAAGACCGCGTGGCTGCGGGCCCGCGAGGGCCGCCGCGTAGATGTCCGCCTGTCGCCAAAGAACACCCTTCGGCATTCCCGTCGTCCCGCCGGTGTAGAGGATGTAGAGATCCTCCGGCGATAGATCACGCGGGGGGTCGGGCGTTGCGTTCGCGAGCGCCTGCTCGTAGTCCTGTGCGTCTTCGAGCAGCGCCTCCCCGGAGTCATCAGCGACCTGGAGGAAAAGTTCGAGCTTGGGTAGCTCGCGACGGATTTTGGCGAGTGTCGGCGCGAAGCGGGCGTGGTAGATCACGGCCCGCGCGTCGGCGTTCTCGAACAGGTAGCGCAGCTCTTCTTCGACGTAGCGGTAGTTCACGTTGAACGGCGCCACGCGTGCCTTGAACGCGCCGAGCATGCCCTCGAGATACTCGTTGCCGTTGTGGAGGTAGAGCGCCACGTGGTCTTGTCCGGACTCCCAGTTCCGGAGCCCGGCGCGCTCGGCATGGCAGCCAAGTCCATGGCCTCGGAGTACTGCGGCCAAGCGGCGTGTGCGGTCGGCGACCTCGGCCCACGTGAAGCGCCGGTCGCGAAAGACAAGGGCCTCGCGCCCTGGAATGGCAGAGGCGATCGCTTCGTGGATGGTGCCGAGGTTCAGCGGCTCACTCATGGCTCCCCTTCGCGGGCGGAGCCTGCCCCGCCGCATAGTCTGTTGCAAGCTCTACCGCGCGGCGCCGCGCCAAGATCGCGGGCGCAACCTCAGCAACGCGAGCGCCGCCCATAGCGTGTCCGAGATGCGCAAAGGGATCGTGGGTGCGGGCCAGCCTCCGTCCGGGGATTGCGCGCGCAAGAGCGTCGGCACGAGCTCGACCGCATCGAGCTTTGCACCCGGGAGTGCATGCGCGTCGCACAGCGTGAAGACGCGCGCTGCACGTACCGCGTCGAACGTGCCTGTGCGGAAGGCGCGCTCCAGCTCGCGGCCACACCACTGAAGAACGGCGTCAGAGATCTCGTGGGGAACATTTGAAAAGAAATGGGCGTAGCCGGAGATCGCGTGCCATGAGCCCGCCTGCACGAGCTCGGGCGACCAGTGGACCGCGAGATACCCTCCGGCGGCGCGAAGCGCAGCGCCACTGCTCCGGGCGGTGCGGCCGAGGTACGCCCCGAGCATCGCGGTCAGGAATAGAGCATCCCGAGCACCGACGGCCCGCTGGGCATCGTGCATGGCGGGGGGCGCTGCGCCACCGGGGGCGTGCCACGAACCGTCGGAGTGTTGGCTCACGTGCAACGACTCCGCCACGCGGTCCGCGAGGCCACCCCGCAGACACCCGGCATCCGCCAGCGCTTCGAGCACCTCGAGGGCCACACAGGCATCTCCCCTCGTCGCGCCCACGAGGGGAGCCAGGGCCTGCTCGAGGGCGGAGCCCGGCCGCAGGCCGAGAAGCACCTCGAGACGCAGGAGCGCGAGGGGCGCGCTCTCTGCCCCGAGGAATCTCTGCGCACCTGCGAGGGCCTTCCTCGTGTCCTCGGCGGACGGCGTCTCCATGTCTACACCCGGAGGAGCAAACCCTTCAGGTAGACGCCTTCAGGATGATCGAGAGAAACGGGGTGGTCGGCGGGCGCACCGAGCTCGCGCACGACCTGTACCGGGCGTGCGGCGTCGAGCGAGGCAGCAAACGCCACCTGGCGCAGGAGCTTCGCATCCACGGAGTGGGAACAGGAGAAGGCAAGGACAAGGGCTCCGGGTGCCGCGCGGCGGAGCGCGAAGAGGAGCACGTCCTTGTGCGCCCGCGCGGCACGCTGTGCGTCCCCTGCGCGCCGCGCCAGGGGCGGTGGATCGATCACGATGAGGTCGTAGTGGCCAGCGTCTTGGCGAACGAAGCGAAAGGCGTCGGCCTCGAAGAATGCCGTTTCGGGAGTCTGGGGGGCTGCCGCGACATTCTCCCGGGCAAGCGCGAGGGCTTCCGCGGACGATTCGACGACCGTGAGCGACGCAGCGCCGCCCCACGCTGAGGCAACCGAAAATCCCCCCGTATAGGCAAAGAGATCGAGTACACGGCGCCCTGTCGCGAGCGTCTCGACGAGGTCCCGGGAATCCCGCTGGTCAAGGTAGAACCCGGTCTTCTGACCATGCACAAGATCCACCCGGTAGCGGCGGCGCCGCTCGCGGATCGAGACCCGCGGCTCGGGCGCCGCGCCCCAGAGGGGACCTTGGTGCACCGCGACACCCTCGCGCCGGGCCGCCGCTGCATCTGCGCGCTCGAAGCCCGAGGGCGCGGAGGTGGCTTCGCGCAGTGCGTTCGCCAGCACTTCGCGACGTGTGCTCATGCCGGCGGAGCCAAGCTTCATCACGACGACGTCGCCATAGCGGTCGACCACGAGCCCAGGAAGCCCGTCCGCTTCGCTGTTCACGAGACGAACCGCGTCCGTCTCACCGATCAGTGGATCCCCCGCACGCCGAGCGACAGCTTGGGAAACCCGCTCGACGAGGAGCGCGTCGTCGGGTGTGTCCTTTCCGAAGACGAGAATCCGCACGCGGATTTGCGAAGCGGGAGAGTAATGGCCGAAGCCAAGCGTCTCCCCTTCGGCGGACACCACCCGCACCCAGGCCCCGGTGGCGGGCTCGCCTCCGTCCAGAACCCGCGCCACGGCGCCTGACAGCACCCAGGGGTGACGCCGGCGGGCGGACCTGTCGCGGCCGGGGAGGAGTACGACGTCGATCACGGGGCGACCATCGGCCATAGGGGGCGCCCCGTCCACCCGCGGTGAGCTCAACCCGACGACGCTTTGGAGTCTCGTGGCCCTCGTCTTCGTCCCTGGGGGACAAGCCACGCCCGAGAGGCCGGATCTCAGCTGACGGCCGCTTCGAGAGGCCGCCAATCCGATGAATATTCTTCATGTCGTGGGAAGGCAATCGCACACGACCGTCGCCTTCTCCCCCCTAGGCGCTGGACGCGGGGGACGAGCCTCGATACAAGGCTAGGCTCGTGATCGGGCCCCACGAAAACCCGCCACAGATGTCCCCGCCCACGGGCGATGAGCCGACGCTTTTCCAGCGGCTCCTCCGGATCCTGGTGGGGCGGCCGCGGGATCTCTCCGACCAATCGATCTTCCATCGAATCGCGCTCATCCCCTTTCTCGCCTGGGTGGGACTCGGTGCCGACGGCCTCTCCTCGTCCTCGTACGGTCCCGAGGAGGCCTTCAAGGCCCTCGGGACGCACACCTCGCTCGCAGTGTTTCTCGCGGTGGCGGTCGGGATCACCGTCCTCCTGATCTCGGCCGCCTATAGCCGCATCATCGAGGAGTTCCCGCATGGCGGTGGTGGCTACGTCGTCGCCACGAAGCTCCTGGGCGCACCGGTCGGCGTGGTTTCGGGTGCCGCGCTCGTCGTGGACTACGTGCTCACCATCACGGTGTCGATCGCCGCGGCGGGCGACGCGCTCTTCAGCCTGCTTCCCCTCGGCGCCCAGAGCACGAAACTCGGGGTCGAGATACTCCTCATTGTCCTGCTCACGCTTTTGAACCTGCGAGGCGTCCGCGAGTCCGCCGTGGCGCTCACGCCGGTGTTCGTGCTCTTCCTGATCACCCACCTCGTGCTGATCGGAGGCACGCTCCTCGCGCACGTGCCCGACGTTCCCGCGGTGGCTTCTGGCGTGAGGCAGGGGGTTCAGGGATCCGCGCATTCGCTCGGCATGGCAGGGGTGCTGCTTCTCGTCGTCTACGCCTACTCGCTGGGTGGCGGAACCTACACGGGAATCGAAGCGGTCTCGAACGGTGTGCCACTCATGCGCGAGCCCCGCGTCGCCACCGCCAAACGCACTATGCTGTACATGGCCAGCTCCCTCGCCTTCACCGCCGCAGGTCTCGTGCTCTGCTACCTCCTGTTGCACATCGGCCCCGAAGAGGGCAAAACGATGAACGCGGTCTTGGCGGAACGGTTCGCGGGCAATGGGCCCTTCGGATTCGCGTTCGTCACGCTCTCGCTCCTGTCCGAAGGCGCGCTCCTCGTCGTCGCGGGCCAGGCCGGGTTTATCGATGGTCCGCGCGTGCTCGCCAACATGGCGATTGATTCCTGGGTGCCCCATCGATTCTCTGCGCTCTCCGACCGACTGACCACGCACAACGGCGTGATTGTGATGGCCGCGGCTTCGCTCGCCGCCCTGCTCTACACGCGAGGGGACGTGGGACACCTCGTGGTCATGTACAGCATCAACGTTTTCGTGACCTTCTCGCTATCGATGCTCGCGATGTTCTACCTGTGGTGGCGGTCGAGGCGCACCCGGAATGGCTGGAAGCGCAAGGCGGCGCTCTTTGCTTCGGGCTTCGTGCTCTGCGCCACGATCCTCACCATTACGGTCCTGGAGAAGTTCCGTGAGGGCGGCTGGATCACGCTCGCGGGAACCGGCGGGCTCGTGGCGCTGTGCTTTGCGATCCGCTCCCACTATCGGACCGTGGGCCAGAAGCTCGCCTCCCTCGACGCTACGCTGATCGACCTGCCCCCCGAGCCGGGAGTCCCCGTGCCGCGGGCCCTCGACCCCACGAAGCCGACAGCCGCCGTGCTCGTGACGAGCTACGGGGGCCTCGGCATCCATACCGTTCTCGGCATCCACAAGACCTTCCCGAACTATTTCCAAAACTTCGTCTTCGTCTCGGTCGGCGTGATCGATTCAGGCGAGATGAAGGGCGAGGCGGCGCTGCCCGAGCTCACCAAGCGCACGGAGCAATGTCTCCAGCGCTACGTGGGCTTGGCGACTGGCCTCGGCTTGCCGGCGGCTTACCGGATGCGCGTGGGGACGGAGGTGGTGGTAGAAGTGGATCGGCTCGCACGAGAGATCGCGGCCGAGTTCCCACGCACGACCTTCTTCTCCGGCCAACTCATCTTCCGCCGCGAAGCGTGGTACCAGCGCCTCCTGCACAACGAAACTGCCTTCTCGATCCAGAAGCGCCTTCAGTGGCGCGGGCAAGCGATGGTCATCCTTCCTGTCCGAGTGCAATAGCGGCGAGTCGGGCTAGCTTCGGTCCTCACCCCGCGAGGAGCCGATGAGCCATCCCGAAGGTCGTGCCGCCGCCGCCAGCAACCGCCTCGCCAACCAGACAAGCGCCTACCTGCGGCAGCACATGCACAACCCGGTGGACTGGTATGCCTGGGGCCCGGAGGCCTTCGCCCGAGCGCGCAGTGACGACAAGCCGCTGCTCGTCTCCATCGGCTACAGCGCGTGTCATTGGTGCCATGTGATGGAACGCGAGTCTTTCGAGGACTCCGAGACGGCAGCCCTCATGAATCGGCTCTTCGTCAACATCAAGGTGGACCGTGAAGAGCGGCCCGACGTGGACCAGATCTACATGGACACCGTGGTGCGTCTGACCGGCCACGGGGGCTGGCCGCTCACCATCTTCTGCACCCCGGACGGCAGGCCCTACTACGGCGGGACCTACTTCCCCCCTGAGCCCGCCCACGGCAGGGCCTCGTTCCGGCAGGTGCTGGAGGCTGTGGAGCGTGCCTATCGAACACAGCGCGAAGAGGTGGAGCGCAGCGCCGCGTCGATCCTTAGCGCATTGCGGCAGCGCCCTTCGGGCGTGGCCACCGAGCCCCCCGGCACGCACAACCTCCGCACGGCGGCGAGTGAGCTGCTCTCGAGTGCGGATGCCCAGAACGGCGGATTTGGGGGTGCGCCGAAATTCCCGACCCCGACCAACCTCGACCTGCTTCTCGCAGCGCTCGACGTGCTGCCGCCCGAAGACGCGCGCGCGGTCCTCGAGTTCGTGGGAATTACCTGTCGGGAGATGTCGCGGCGTGGCCTTTACGATCAGCTCGGGGGCGGTTTCCACCGCTACTGTGTCGACGCGGAATGGACGATCCCGCATTTCGAGAAAATGCTCTATGACCAGGGCCAACTCCTGCGGACCTATGCCGAGGCGTGGCGTCGCCGCGGCGCGAGCGAAGACGATCTGCTCTGGCCCATCCGCGAGACCGCGACCTACCTGCGCCGCGAGATGACGGGTCCGGAGGGAGGTCTTTTTGCCAGCCAGGACGCAGACAGCGAGGGGGTCGAGGGCAAGTTCTTCGTGTGGACGCCCGGGCAAATCGAAGCGGTGCTCGGGCGCGAGGCCGCGCCCGCGTTCTGCAAGGCCTACGGGGTCACCGACCTGGGGAACTTCGAGCACGGAACCACCCAGCTGATCGATCTCGCCCGCAAGCCTCGGCCGGAGTTTGCGGTCGAGCGCGCGGAGCTTCTCGCTGCACGCGCGAAGCGGGTACCGCCCGCGACGGACCGCAAGCGCGTTGCGGCTTGGAACGGTCTGGCCATTTCCGGCCTGGCCCGCGCGGGGAGTCTCCTCGGCGACGCGGCGACGCTGGCCGATGCAGTCGCGGCCGCGGACTTCGTGCTCACGCGAATGGTCTCACCCCAAGGGCAACTTCTCCGCGTGTTCGCGGAAGGACGCAGTCAGGTTCCGGCCTTCCTGGACGATCTCGCCGCCCTGCTCGAGGCCTGCCTCGACCTCGATCGCGCCGGCGCGGGAGAGCGCTTCCGGCGCGCCGCCTTAGGCTTCGCGACGGACATCGCCGAGCGCTTCTTTGACGAGGCGGAGGG
>Ga0116216_10001689_pt1 | contig 15113 bp, 13 predicted proteins | sample Sb_taG_11_FD_89696 | JGI IMG/M metagenome (GOLD analysis project Ga0116216, IMG submission 89696) | Peat soil microbial communities from Weissenstadt, Germany - Sb_50d_3_AS metaG | ecosystem: Environmental > Terrestrial > Soil > Wetlands > Peat | place: Germany: Weissenstadt | collected 2010-09-21
GCCGCGCGCACGCGTCTTGCCGCCTCACCCAACTGGAAGGCTCCGATCCTCACGCTCGTGGTCGTAGCGGCGCTGTCGCTCGGGGTGCTCACCGCCGCCCTCGTCAAGCTCGCCGGCGGCTCCGGCAGCTCCGGCAGCTCCACGGCGACCCCCGCCACGACGACCCCCGCCACGACGACCGTCACGGCGCCCGCCGCGGTCACTCCCACGACCAGCGCGCCCACCGCGCCCACCGCGCCCAGCGCCACACTCCCTGGCACGACCGCTCCCCGCAAGACCGTGCCAGGCACAAAGACCGTGCCAGGCACAAAGACCGTGCCAGGCACAAGCACTCCGAGCCTCACCACACCACGCATCACCACGCAGACTCCGAAACGGTGAAGACCGGTCCAGCCGTCGAGGCCGACATCGCGGTGGTGGGCGCCGGCGCAGCCGGGCTCTACGCCGCACTGTGCGCCGCACGCAGACACGCCCGGGTCGTCCTGATCTCGGCGACACCTTTGGCGCAGACCGCGAGCTACTGGGCGCAGGGCGGCCTCGCGGCGGCGCTCGCCCCCGACGACAGCTTCGATCTGCATCTTCGCGACACCGAGCTGGCCGGGCGCGTGCTCGTGAGACGCTCGGCCGCGGAGATCCTCGTCCGCGAGGCTCCCGACTGCGTCCACGATCTCCAGACGCTTGGCGTCCGCTTCGACGCCGATCGCTTCGGGCAGCTGGCGCTCGGTCTGGAGGGCGGGCACTCGGTGCGACGCGTCGTCCACGCCGGTGGGAGCGCCACGGGCCGACGGGTGGTGCGCCAGCTCTCCGCGCTGGCGGTCGAGGAGCCGCACATCACTGTACTCGAGGGCGCCCGAGCTCAGGCGCTGTGGCGAGACGAGAATCGCTGCCGCGGCCTGGTCTGCGACGACGGGCGCATGATCGCGGCACGCGCGGTGATCATCGCCACCGGCGGCGCGGCCGCGCTATGGGCCCGCACCACCAACCCCCCAGGCTCTCAGGGCATCGGGCTGCTGCTGGCCCACGCGGCGGGCGCCGCCCTGGCGGATCTGGAGCTGCTGCAGTTCCACCCCACCGCGGTGATCGGCATTCCGGGGCGGGAAGGCTTTCTTGTGACGGAGGCGATCCGGGGCGAGGGTGCGACCCTGCATGATGCCTCCGGCGAGCGATTCGTCGATGAGCTGGCCCCCCGCGACGAGGTCTCGCGCGCGATCCAGGCCCTGCTCGAGACCACTGGGCAGCGATCGGTGGGCCTCGACATGCGCGCGGTCGACCCCGCACACTTTCCCAACGTGGTCGCAGCGCTGCGTGATGCCGGACTGGACCCCACGCGCGAGCTGATCCCCGTCGCCCCGGCGGCGCACTACATGATGGGCGGCATCGTCACCGACCTCGATGCGCGCTCGACACTCGCCGGGCTCTACGCCGTCGGCGAGTCTTCCTGCACGGGCCTGCATGGCGCCAACCGGCTGGCCTCCAACTCGCTCAGCGAGTGCTTCGTATTCGCCCGACGGGCGATCGAGGACGCGCTCACGATACGCTCGGATGAGCCCCTACCGGCCGGCGCGGACGATCTGCAGGAGCTGCGCGGGTTGCCCGCGCAGCCGCTCACCCAGGCAGCCACGCGCGACGCGCTGTGGCGAGATGCGGGCGTCGTGCGCAGCGAGGAGGGCCTGCACAGACTCCTCGCGGACCCGCACCCGCTGGCGCGTCTGATCGCCCGCTGCGCGCTCACCCGCGCGGAGAGTCGCGGGGCCCACCTCCGCGCCGAATACCCCGAGCGCGATCCCGCGCTGGATCATCGCCATGTCGTGGTCTCCGGCGAGGACTCGCTCTCCTGGCAGACATGGAACTGACGGCGCCTGCCTCTCCCGCGACTCCGAGCCCCTGGAAAGCGGCGGTTCGCCGCGACTAGCCAGGAGGAAAGGACCTCCCTCGAGCGGTCCTCTCATAAGAAATTCGTTCCGACTCTTATCAATCTCCGATCTTTATCTCGATCCTTTCGGATCGCAGACGTGTTCTCTGTCCTAGAAGGTCTTTCTGCAGTCGGAGTCTCCGAGAACGGCGGGTGTGCTCCCAAACCAGATGACCTGAGAGAGGGTGAGGAGCAGTCGCCATGTACCAGTTCAGTCGGGCCATTTACCGGGAGCTCGCGCCGCGAATCGTGGCTCCCCCACCGGGAGCGCCAGCCACCAGCAACCACATCGCCGTCCTGCGTGCCTGCGAGGACGTGATCACCCGTCTGGCCACCGAACGCCACTACTTCGCCCGTCCCGAGCGCACGCTGTTCTGCGACATCCGCAACTACTTCCCGATGTCCGCGCTGGGCCTCGTCCACCTTGTGGTCACGCGCTACGTGGCCTACGCCCAGCAGTTTCTCACCGAGCATCCTCACGAGGCCTACACCGCGGTGAGTGGAGCGCCGCCGCAGTGTCGCGCGACCACCCGCAAGGGCGCGGCCTGCCAGCGCGTCCCTCTGCCTCACAACGGCTACTGCCCGTCCCATCAACATCTGGCCGACACCGAGAACCGCGAGCTCGCAGCGGCGTGAGCCTCCCGTAGGCTCCCAGAATGTTCCTGGGAGTGGATGTCGGCGGCACTTTCACCGACGCGGTTCTCGTCGACGAAGGCTCGGCGATCTACACCGCCAAGGTTCCCTCCACGCCCAGCGAGCAGTCGGTCGCCGTTCTTGACGCGGTGCGCCTGGTCCTCGAGCGCGCGGGGGCGCAGCCGCAGGAAGTGGAGCGCTTCGCGCACGGAATGACGGTGGCCACCAACGCGCTGCTCGAGGGCCACACAGCGCGCACCGCCCTGCTCGCCACGAAGGGCTTCACCGACGTTATCGAGCTCGGCCGCCAGGCTCGCGCACACCTGTACAAGCTGTGCCTCGCCGCGCCCGAGCCGCTCGTGCCCCACGAGCTGCGCTTCGCGGCGCCCGAGCGGATGGGGCCGGACGGCCCCCTACGCACGCTCGAGTCCGACTCGGCGCGCAGGACCGTCGAGAAGGTCGCTCGTGCCCGCCCCGAAGCTGTGGCGATCTCGCTGCTGCACTCCTATGCCGACCCCCTGCACGAGCGCATGCTGGGAGCGCTCGTCGCCGAGCTGCTGCCCGACGCGCACCTGTCGCTCTCCTGCGATCTCGTGGGGACGTTCCGCGAGTACGAACGCACGGCCACGACTGTTCTTGACGCGGCTCTGTCTCCGCTGCTCGAGGTCTACCTGAGCCGACTGTCCACCGACGCCCGCGCCCTCGGGCTGTGCGAGCCGCAGATCATGCAGTCCTCCGGCGGCCTGACCGACTTAGAGCGCGCCGGCGCCCATGCGGCACTGACGGTTCTATCGGGCCCCGCTGGCGGGGTCGGCGGGGCGCTGCTGCTGGCCGAGCTGGCGGGCGAGCCTGAGGTGCTCTGCTTCGACATGGGAGGCACCTCTTGCGACGTGTGCCTGATCGACGGCGCACAGGTCCTGGAGACCGCCGAACGCACGATCGCGGGACGGCCGCTGTCGCTGCCCGCGCTCGACATCCACACCGTCGGCGCCGGCGGCGGCTCGATCGCCTGGCGCGACCCAGGCGGTGCGCTGCGCGTGGGGCCGGCCTCGGCGGGCGCCGTCCCCGGACCCGCCTGCTATGGCCGCGGAGGGCTGCAACCAACGGTCACCGATGCCAACCTACTCCTCGGTCGTCTGCTCGAGGACTCGCCCCTGGCGGGCGATCTGGCTCTCGACCGGCGTGCAGCCGAGCGCGCGGTGTCTGGCCTCGCGCGGGAACTCGACCTCGACGTGCTCGCCTGCGCCGAAGGGATCATCCGTGTCGCCGAGGCCGAGATGCTGGGCGCCCTGCGGCTGATGACCGTCGAGCGAGGAATCGATCCGCGCGACTTTGCGCTGATGCCCTTCGGCGGTGCCGGCCCCCTGCACGCCGCCACGCTGGCTCGCGAACTCGGCATCTCCCGCGTGCTGTGCCCGCGCGCCTCGGGCGTGCTCTGCGCGCTCGGCCTGGCCGCCGCGACTCCTCGGCGCGACGTCTCCCGCACGGTCATGCTCCGCGGTAGCTCCCTGTCCCCGCAGCGCCTCTCCGCCGAGCGCGACGGCCTCCTCACCGAGGCCCACGCTGCGCTCTCAGCCACCCCGTCGCGCGTGCGCGTTCGCCACGAGCTTCGCTACCGCGGCCAGTCCTTCGAGCTACCCGTCGAGGAGGAGATCGAGTGGCATGCAGGACCGTGGACCGGGCTCAATCCCGAGGACCTACGCGCAGCGTTCGCCCGCGCGCACGAGCTGCGCTATGGATACCGCGACGACTCAGCCGAAGTCGAGCTGGTCAACATCAGGGTGTCCGTCTGGGGTTCCTCGCCGTCCCTGCGGCCGCGGGCCGCGTCCGGTGCTGCCACGCCCGCCGGCGAGGCCCGCGCGATCATTTTCGACGGAGAGCCTATCGAGGCGACTGTCCTTCGCGGCGAGCTTCCGCATGGAACCATCCTGTCTGGGCCAACCCTCTGCGCGCTGGGAGAGGCCACCCTGCTGGTGCCGCCCGGCTGGTCCGGCGAGGTGGACGCTTACGGGACCGTTCACCTGCACCTTCTGAAGGCCGGGCGTAGCCCGGCCGGTCAAGTCCACCGGGAAGACAGCTTTCCACATCAGGACGCGGGGCCCTTTCCACATCAGGACGCGGGGCCGGATGCCCCACGGGGGTAACCAAAACGATGCTCGACCCCAAAACGATGCTCGACCCGATCGAACTGCAGGTCGTGACCGGTGCGCTGCGCGCCGCCTGTGAAGAGATGGGCGTCGTGCTGATCCGCTCGGCGCACTCGTCGAACATCAAGGAGCGCCGCGACGCCTCCACCGCATTGTTCGACGCCGACGGTGAGATGATCATGCAGGCAGAGCACATCCCGGTGCACCTCGGGGCCATGCCCGCCGCCGTTGCCGCCGTCCTGCGGAAGGATCATTCCCCGGGGGTCTCATGGGTTCTCAACGACCCCTTTGCCGGCGGCACCCACCTGCCCGACATCACCGTCATCACCCCGGTGTTCGCGATCGAGGACGCATGCGCCGGGGCCCGGGGAGGTATTCGCTCGTTTGAGAGTGCGTATTGCAGTTGCGATACATCGACTTCAGGGAATGACAACAGCTCCCTCCTGCTCGGCTTTGCCGCCAGCCGCGCCCACCACGCCGATGTGGGGGCGCGCGTGCCCGGGTCGATGCCGGCCGACAGCCGCCGCCTGCAAGAGGAGGGCGTCGTGATCTCACCCCAGCCGCTGGACGAGCAGACGATCGAGGAGCTCGTTACGCGCATGCGCCAGCCGCAGGAGCGTCGTGCCGACCTGCGCGCCCAGCTCGCGGCCAATCGCACCGGTGCGCTGCGCTTGGCTGAGCTTGCCGATCGCGTCGGCCTCGATCATCTGCGCGAGGCCACCAACGCCGTGCTCGACTACTCCGAGCGTCGCACGCGGGCCTGCCTGGCCGCCCTGCCCGACACAACCCTGCACGCCGAGGACGTGCTCGAGGCGCCGGAGGGCGATCTTGAGCTGCGCCTGCGCGCGGTGCTCGACGGCGAGCGGCTGCTGCTCGACTTCACCGGCAGCGCACCACAGCACGAGGGCAACCTCAACTGTCCGCTCGCCGTCACGCGCTCGGCCTGCATATTCGCGGTGCGCGTACTGACCGACCCGGACATCCCTTCCACGGCGGGCGCCTACCGCCCCATCGAGGTGCGCGCGCCGGAAGGCACGGTGCTAAACGCCCGTCCCGGGGCGGCCGTGGCGGCGGGCAACGTCGAGACCTCCTCTCGTGTCGCGGACCTCGTGCTGAGCGCATTCGGCCGCGCCCAGGGCCAGGGAACAATGAACAACCTCACGCTCGGCAACTCGGAGTTCACCTACTATGAGACTCTCGGTGGCGGCCAGGGCGCCTGCCCCGACGCGGACGGCCCGAGCGGCGTTCACGTGGCGATGAGCAACACCCTCAACACGCCGATCGAGGCACTCGAGCGGGAATTCCCTCTGCGCGTCGTCGAATACGCCCTGCGTAGCGGATCCGGCGGCGCAGGGCTCCACCGTGGCGGCGATGGCGTCGTGCGCGAGCTCGAGGCTCTCCGCGAGATGACCTTCTCGCTGATCGCCGAGCGCCGCCGCCACGCCCCGCGCGGCGCCCACGGTGGAGAGACGGGGGAGCGCGGGCGCGACCTGCTCGACGGCCGTCCCCTCCCGGGCAAGAGCACCGGCACGCTGTGCCCCGGCCAACGGCTGCGCATCGAAACGCCAGGCGGGGGAGGATTTGGAGACGCCCGACAAAGACACAGCTGAGCTGGCCGATCTGGGATCGGTCGGCTTCCTCGGCCTGGGCATCATGGGCTCGCGCGGCTGCGGCTGTGAAGGCGCTTTACGTCCCCGGGTCGGCCCAACTCCCAAATAAAGTGGTGATTTGCAGGGGATTTGGTATTTCCGCCTGGATTTCGTATCTTTAATGGACTGGCTGCCCATTTTGTTCGGGCGGCACGCAGTACTCACACCCAGCTGTTCCCTTCATCTCCTTCGTTTTTTCATGCCAATTGCTTTCAAAGAATGGGCCGTCACCGTCCGCGCTTTGGCGGAAGGCGAGCAGCTGATCACTCTCCGCAAGGGAGTACTCCGCGAGGCTGAGAAGCCCTTCCGGCTCGCCCATGAGCGATTCTTCCTGTATCCCACCTTCGACCACCAGCCGGGCGACCTCGTGCGCGAGTCCCACCAGCCCGAGCTGCGCCGTGCGCTCGAGGAGGGTGTGTGGAGCGATGGAGAGCCGCCGCTGCACGCCTTCATCTCCGGCGCCCCCGTCCAGCAACCCGATCGCGTGCGCATCCGCGCTTGGGCCGAAGTGGCCGGCCATTTCACGATCGCCGACCCGCGCTGCGTCGACGCCCTTTCCCCCTTCTATGTGTGGACGCCCGACTACGCCGAAAAGCGCTTGGGTTGGCGGCGACCTCAGCCGCTGCACGTGCTGCTCCTGCGCACCTATCGTATCCCGCGCCCGGTCACGGTGAAGGTCAAGGACGAGTACACCACGTCCCCTGCCTGGATCGAGCTGCAGCGCGAGCTTCCGTTCGAGGGCACCCCCGTCCTTTCCGACGTCGAGTTCGAGCGCGCCTCCGAGGAGATCGAGGCAATCACGCGCGAGGCCGGCCAACCGGTGCTGGTCTAGTGTCATGAGTCAGAAATTCGCTGGCGTTCCCGGCGCCTGAACGCGCCTGACGCCCGCCGGCATCGGCCATGTGCCACCGGCACACTCACCGACACCGTCGAACGCCAGATCACGTCCATCCATCCGGCAAACACCGACCGAATTTCTGACTCAGGACACTAGGACTTCCTGTAAGCGAGTATTTCGCGAGCCGCTTGGGCTCCCGAGGCAGAGACCAGCACATCGCGACGGCCGGCGGCGAGGAAGTCGGGCACATCGGAGCCGAGCGAGCGGCGTACAAGGCTGGGGATTCCCTCCTCGAGCAGCAGTCCCTGGATCATTTCGGCCTCGGCGATGTTCTGTGCGGAGGCGACTTTTACGAGCTTCAAGTCGCGTCCACCTCCAGCGCCACCTCCCGGACCTGCCCCTCCTCGATGAGGTAAGAGCGCACCTCGGGCTCCTGGCCTCCGGCGAGCCCGACGATGATCCACTCGACGCCCGGCCAGCCTTTGGCGTAGTTGATGTCTGTCTGCGAAGGGTAGGGGTCGCTGCGCACGTGCGAGTGGTAGATGGCGCCGATCTGCTGGCCGCGCTCCTCGATCGCGCCGTTGAGCCGGAACAGCTCCATCGGCTCGATCTCGAACCGCAGCGGGCTCGCGTGAAGATTGGCCGCTCGATGGACGCCCACAGCCACGGTCACCCCCAGCGAGCCTCCGGCCTCCACGGCCACGATGCCGCAGATCTCGTTCCTAGGGTCCTCGATCACGTGCCCGACCAGCTCGTCGAGGAGGGTCTGCGAGATCTTCACGCGCTTACGCTGCCCGAGGGCGGGGGATGGCACTCACCACCAGACGGTCGAATCGAGGTTCTCGATCTCGTCGACCGGGCGCGTGTAGATGCCGCTGGATAAGTACTTCCAGCCGTCGTCGGCGACCACGAACACGACGTTCCCCTCCTCCAGCTCGCTCGCAATCCGCACGGCGATGCTCGCGATCGCGCCGCTGGATACGCCCGCGAACACGCTCTCCTCGTCCAAGAGCTTGCGCGTCCAGATGATCGCGTCGCGGTTGGTGACGAAGATCTTGCGATCCAGCAGGGACAAGTCGATTATCGGCGGGATGAAGCCGTCGTCCAGTGACCGTAGCCCCTGCACCGGCTCGCCCTGCATCGGCTCTGCCGCCACGATCTTCACGGCGTCGCCGAACGTCTCCTTCAGCCGCCGGCCGTTGCCCATCAGCGTGCCCCCGGTGCCCAGCCCCGCCACGAACGCTGAGATCTCGTCGAGCTCTTCCAGGATCTCCAGGGCCGTGCCGTTGTAGTGCGCGTTCGGGTTGGCCTGGTTGCCGTACTGGTAGGGCATGTAGCAGGAGGGGTCTTCCTCGGCCATCGCCAAAGCCTTCCTCACCGCGCCGTTCGAGCCCTCCGAGCCTGCCGAGTAGACGATCTCTGCGCCGTACATCTCGAGCAGCTGCGCGCGCTCGGGCGTCACGTTCTCCGGCATCACTACCTTCAGGCGATACCCCTTGCGCGAGCAGATCATCGCCAGCGAGATGCCCGTGTTGCCCGACGTCGGTTCCAGGATCATCTGGCCCGGGACGATTGCGCCCTTCTCCTCAGCGTCCTCGATCAGGGCGCGCGCCACCCTGTCCTTGACCGAGCCGGTCGGGTTGCGCGACTCGAGCTTCGCCCAGATGCGCACCCCGGGCTTGGGGGAGAGACGAGGCAGCTCGATCAGCGGCGTGTTGCCGATCGACTGCACGATGTCCCCATACCGGCCTCCACACGGCCTGTTCCTCAGCGGCTGGGCGGCCATTACTTCACGGAATATAGCGGGGTCTGCCGGTCACCCTGCTCGCTATCTCGCAACCGCTCCGCACCCACGGCGGCCCCGACATCCTCTTATGGATGGCGGTAGGATGATTTGGGATCCATGGGGAGCGACTTCGACTTCGACTGGCTGGTCATCGGCTCCGGTTTCGGCGGCAGCGTCTCGGCGCTGCGCCTGTCCGAGAAGGGCCACTCCGTCGGCGTGTTGGAGTGCGGACGGCGCTTTGCCGACCACGAGCTGCCGAGCTCAACCGCTGATCTAAAGCGCTACTCCTGGAGCCCTCGGCTGGGGATGAAGGGGATCTTCCGGCTGACCATCTTCAAAGACGTCTCCGTCGTCTCCGGCTGCGGCGTCGGCGGCGGCAGCCTCGGCTATGCGAACACGCTTTACGTCCCGCCGAAGGCATTCTTCGAGGACCCCCAGTGGGCGGATATGGAGGGCTGGGAGACCGCGCTCGCGCCGCACTACGCTGAGGCCCAGCGCATGCTCGGCGTTGTCCAGAACCCGCATGATGACCCCGCCGACCAACTGCTGCGCGAGCTCGGCGAGGAGCTCGGTGTCGGCGATACCTACAAAAAGACGCCCGTCGGTGTCTTCTTTGGCGAGCCCGGCAAGACCGTCCCGGACCCGTTCTTCGGCGGCGAGGGACCGGACAGGACCGGCTGTCAGCTCTGCGGGCGCTGCATGGTCGGCTGCCCGCACGGGGCAAAGAACACGCTTGTCAAGAACTACCTGTACTTCGCCGAGAAGAACGGCGCGCAAGTGATGCCCGAACGTACGGTCATCGATATTCGCCCGCGTGGCGACGGCTCCGGCGAAGAGGGCTACGAGGTCGAAAGCGTGCGCTCGGGCGCTTGGCTGCGCAAGGACCGCCAGGTCCAGCGCGCGCGCGGGGTCGTCGTCGCCGCCGGTCCCCTTGGCACGAACAAGCTGTTGCAGCGCTGCCGGCTGAATGGGTCGCTGAGCAGGATCTCCGCGCGCCTGGGCGAGCTCGTGCGCACCAATTCAGAGTCGATCCTGACGGTCACCGTGCCCGAGGACTACCCCGAGGACCTGATCAAACGCGTTGCGATCACCTCCTCTATCTACCCCGATCCACACACCCACATCGAGACAGTCACCTACGGCGATCACGGGAACTCGATGCACCGCTTCTACACGCTGCTGGTCGGCGACGGCACACGCGTGACGCGCCCGTTGAAGCTGATCGGGCAGACTCTGCTGCACCCGAGGCGGGCGGTGAAGGTGGTGTTCCCGAAGCACTGGTCGCGGCGTACGATCATCGTGCTGGTGATGCAGACGCTCGACAACGCGATCGCGTTGCGCCCCCGCAAAGGCCCGTTCGGCTCGTTCTGGCTGAAGACCGAACAGGACCCCGAGCGCCCCAACCCGACGTTCATCCCAATCGCCAACCAGGCCGCCGAATGGTTCGCCGAGCGCACCGGCGGCATCGCCCAGAGCTCCGTCACCGAGGCGCTGTTCAACATCCCCACGACCGCCCACATCCTCGGCGGCGCGGTGATCGCGCCCGACCCTGGTCAAGGTGTCGTGGACGCGCGCCAGCGCGTGTTCGGCTACGAGAACCTGCTCGTCTGCGACGGCTCTGCGATCCCGGCGAACGTGGGCGTCAACCCATCGCTGACAATCACCGCTTTGGCCGAGCACGCGATGAGCCACGTACCGGCCGCGGAAGCGAGCGCCGGAGATGAGGCCAACGCCGCCGAGCCCGCGTCCACGATCGCCGCATAGGTTCTCACAAGGAGCTTCGACCCCGGGGCACGAGCGACGGCGCGCTGCTGAGCACTCCGCTCTGAAGGCGCAATCGCGCAGCGCCGGTGAGCGAGACAAGGACGTTGAGCACCCCGTTGCGGCCGGCATGCAGGCGGGCGATCGTCCGCCACCGCTGCCGAGCACGCGCCAGTCGTTGCAACAGGACAGGCTGCCCTGGACGCATGAGCAGCGCCCACAGGCGCACGCGCTTCGCGTCCACACGCAGCGGGTCGAAGGGGAAGGTGAACCCTTGCAGGAACGGCTTGGGCCTCGCGCCCTGGAGATCGCCACCGCTACCGGCGCTGTAGAGGCCCGCGGGACGCGAGACCTCGACAACCCCACCGGTGGGAGTTCCCAAGCCCAGCAGGGGATACGGGTCGACCAGGAAATCCCAGTTGACGTACTGAACGCCCGCGATCCACAGCCGGTGCAACGCGCGTGATACCCACTGGGCTTGCAGGCGTTCGGGCACACCATAGGATGACGGTGGGTTGCTCTCCCAGCTGATCTCGGTGACCCACGCCGGCTTGGAGCCGGCTGGCAGTACGGTATGCAAACGCTCCGCTCGATCGAGCAATGTCGTGAGCTTGGCGAAATCCGAGATCGAGACTTCAAGCGAAGAGGCAGCGGGAACGTTGGGATCCCAGACCGACAACGGATGAAACGCGAACACGTCAAAGTGCGCGGGATCCGAGCAGCCAACGCGCAGCAGATGCGAGGATCCCCGCAAACACCACAGCGCCTTCAGAAATCGTAGCGGTGTCATGCGACCAACCCCGTCCGGTTCGCCATTCGGCGCGATACCAGCGGCGAGCACCACATCAGAAGGCTCCACCGACTTGACCGCGGCGTAAAACGCGTTGAGCAGCTGGCGGTAGAGCAGCGGCGAGAACGCACTCCAATGATCCCTGAGCACAATCCACTGCGGCTCCAGGTAGCGGGCGAGGTTGGGCTCGTTCCACGCCTGCAAGAGTCTGACGCGCGGGAGCACGTGCCCGGGATTCTCAGGGTCGGGGAAAGAACCGTTGTAGCGACGAGCCAGGGCCGTAGCGAACTGCCCGAGCGCCTGAGGACTCGGCGCCCAGCTGCCGGGATACGCATATGGCCATCGGTGCGGCGCTTCGGCAAAAGCGGGAGCGTGAGAAACGACGAGCAGCGGGGCCAAACCGGCGGCGACCGTGCTCCGTACCGCTCTGTCGACGGGGCCGAAGTCATACCATGCACTGGCGGGATCGCTGGGATCAAACCCGGCGGGCGGATCGCCTACCACGCGATTACGCCAGTTGACTGGAATGCGAATCACGCTTGCTCCCGCGGCTTGGGCGCGACTCACCGCGAAAGCCCGAGCTGAGGCGTCTTCGCTCAATAACAACGTTCCATCGGAAACCCCGCGAGCCAACCCATTTGCAGGGAACGGACCCGACAGTAGGGCACGATCCTGCATCCGAACCCAGCGCCCGCTGGTGTGCGCCGGAGCAACGCCCACGGGCGGTTCGACACCGAACGGCCGAGGAGGTCCTTCCGGACCCTTGGCGGAGGGTAGCGGCAGAACAGGCGGGGGTCCCAGCCACGTGACAGCCGCGAGTGCGACGGTAACTACTGTGCTAATGATGGAGGGAGACCGACCGCTGTTCAAGATTCAGCTTGCCGGACTTGCTGTACAGCGTTGTGACCAGCACCGCCCGTACGCTGTGGGCGTGGGCAAGCACACGACGCCCACGCGAGGTCACCCGCAGCACAACATGAGTCTTGCCCGCCGCCGCTACGGTCGTCGATCCGCGCGCAAGCAGCAGTGCCGGCGGCTTGCGCCGGTGGCGCTTGCTGGCGGCGTACGCCGGCAGCTTGCCCCCCCGCAGGTAAAGGTCCTCGACGATCGTTCCGGGCTGGTTGATCGCGACTTCGGCCAACCAGCCCGACCGCAGCAGCTGGTGGATCGACGTCCGCGCGAGCTTGAAGATCGAGCCCTGGAGAGCAGGCACCGGTGGAGGTGGAGGTGGCGCCGGCGGCACGGGACACGCGCCCACCGGACGGTCATTCTCGCTTGAGTAGTTGAAGACCGCCCCGCCGGCGAGCGGTGTCTGCAGATGCTCGACCGCCTTGACCGTCTCACCAAGCGCCAGCGGCGTCAGGAAGCTGCCGGCGAAGGATGAGCCGGACAATACGGTGACCTGCGCGACGCCGCCCCGACGATACGCCGTGTAGGAGGGATGCGGCACGAGCGTCTCGTAGATGCCTTCGACTTCCTCACCCGCAGAGCGCAGTCCGGAGAAGTTCGCGGAGCCAGCGCAGACCGTCGGATCCATCAAGGGCAGACCGTCGTAAACCACCGAGCCCACCAGTTTTCCCGACGGGGATTCAAGTTGCACGACATCGCCCGCCTGCGGTACCTGCGACAGCCACGCATCCCCTCCGGACTCCGTGTCCTTTGCGACGACTGCGCCGTTGTGGACGATCGACAGGACGACTTGAGCCCGCGGCCGGACGGAGCCCCTGGTGGAGAGGATCGATTCTTCGGGCAACGTGGTTACACCCTCAGCGATCGAGAGTGAGTATTCGGGACTCTTGGGTGGTTCTACCCACGCTGCAGCGGACGCTGGCAGAACGAGGGCGCCAGCACCGAGCATCAACAGCGCAAGACACGATGCGCGCCCGAGAGCCTGCTTGCGGGCTCTCGGTCTGGGGGTGGGAACGGGAACGCCGTTTTCTCTCATGGACATAGGAGAAGTCGTTCGACAAGCCGAAACGGTTTAGCTTCAGCCCAGAACTTGGACGCGAAGGCTAGAGAGGCGCGCGGACGGAACCAGAGGAGCGTGGACGGAACCACGCGGCGAAGCGAGAGTTCGCTATCGCCCCCCAGCCATCGCCGGCAGGATCACCAGCATGTCGCCGTCGCCGACGGCCGTGTCTAACCCATCGAGCACGCGCACGTCCTCGTCGTTCAGGTAGACGTTCACGTAGCGGTTGAGCTCGCCCTCGGCGGAGAACAACTGGCTCTGCGTGGCGGGGTGGCTGGAGGCGAGGTCGCGCAGCACCTCGCCAACGTTCTCGCCGGAGGCGCTCACCTGCTTCTCGCCGCCCACCGAGGCGCGCAGCACTGGAGGGATCTTGATCGTGGCCATCGCCGGCAGCCTATCCAGCGGCTGCGCAGAACGCCTCGTAGTCGGGGAAGATGCCCATCTCCTCGTCAGAAATCTCCTCAGGATCGCGCGAGCAGATCGGGCACTCGGGGTCGCGATGGATCTTGACCTCGGTCAGCGTCGCTCCCAGCGCGTCGTATAGCAAGAGGCGCCCGATCGCAGGCTCGCCGATGCCGAGAATCAGCTTGACGACCTCGGTCGCCTGCAGCAGGCCCATCGTGCCGGGGAGCACGCCGAGGACGCCGTTTGCGCCACAGGAGGGCGCGAGCTCCGCGGGTGGTGGCTCGCGGAAGAGGCAGCGGTAGCAGGGGCCCTCGTATGGCTTGAACACCGACAGCTGGCCGTCGAAGCCGAGGATCGATGCCGAGACCACGGGGATCTTCAGGCGCACGCTCGCGTCGTTGAGCAGGTAACGGGTCGGGAAGTTGTCGACGCCGTCGACGATCACGTCGTAACCCTCGATGATCTCCATGATGTTCGAGGCGTCTATGCGCGTCTTGTACTTGACGACGTTCACGTCGGGATTGAGCGCGTGGATCGACTCCTCGGCCGAGTCGACCTTGGGGATGCCAATGCGCTGCGTGGAGTGGATCACCTGGCGCTGCAGGTTGGATAGGTCCACGTCATCGTCATCCACGATCCCCAGGGTGCCCACGCCGGCAGCAGCCAGGTAGAGCGCCGTCGGCGAGCCGAGCCCGCCGGCCCCGAGCAAGAGCACCTTGGCGTCGAGCAGCTTCTGCTGGCCCTCAGCGCCGATCTCGGGGATCAGCAGGTGGCGCGAGTAGCGGTCGCGCTGCTCGGCGCTGAGCGTCTTGGGCACCTCGACCTCGTAGCCGCGGTCCTTCCACAGCGTGATGCCGCCCTTCATCGACTGCACGTGCTCGTAGCCGAGGTCGTCGCGCAGCGTGCGCGCTCCGTAGGCCGAGCGGTTGCCCGAGGCGCAGTAGAGGATCACGTGCGCGGAGCGGTCGGGAACGATGCCCTCGATGCGCGTCTCCAGGTAGGAGCGCGGCACGTGCTTGGCGCCCGGGAGAAGACCGGAGGCAAGCTCCTCGGTCTCGCGCACATCCACGATCACCGCCCCCTCCTGTAGGAGCTCCTTGACCTCGGAGGGGTCGACCTCTTCGATTTCGCTCTTCACCTGGCGCAACAGCTCCGCGCTTGACGGGCTCATCTCGAAACTCCTAAATGGCGGTCGGGATTCATCACTTCATGAAGTGTAGCGC
>Ga0116216_10001692_pt1 | contig 15092 bp, 13 predicted proteins | sample Sb_taG_11_FD_89696 | JGI IMG/M metagenome (GOLD analysis project Ga0116216, IMG submission 89696) | Peat soil microbial communities from Weissenstadt, Germany - Sb_50d_3_AS metaG | ecosystem: Environmental > Terrestrial > Soil > Wetlands > Peat | place: Germany: Weissenstadt | collected 2010-09-21
CGCCTATCTGAGAAGCACCACGGCCCTCCTGGCGCACGACGATTCGACTACGAGCGAACCTGGGTCCTACGCGGGCTCAGCAAGGTGTACCTCGAGTTCACGCCAACGGAGACCGCCCGATGAGCCGCGTCGCAGTGGTAACAGGTGGCGCTTCCGGTATCGGCTTGGGCGTCGCCAACGAGTTCGCGAGCAACGGTCACCACGTCGCCGTGCTCGATCGCAACGGTGCGGCGGCCGATGCCGCGGCCGTCCAGCTACGTACTGGGGGCGGCAAGGCGATCGCGGTTGAGGTAGACGTCGCAGACCGCGCGTCGGTCGACCGAGCCTTTGCGCAGATCCGCAGCGATCTCGGTCCGGTCGAGATCCTCGTCACTAGCGCTGGCATCGAGTCCTTCGACTCGGTCCTCGACATCACGGCTGAGAAGTGGGACCGGATTATCGCGGTGAACCTCACCGGCACCTTCACTTGCGTCCAAGCCGCACTGCCCGACATGCTCGCCGCCGGCTGGGGCCGCATCGTCACAATCTCCTCGTCGAGCGCCCAATCGGGCGCGCCCAGAATGGCCCACTACGCCGCGTCCAAGGGGGGCGTCATCGCACTTACCAAAGCGCTTGCGGTCGAGCTGGCCCGCAGCGGAATCACGGTGAACACCATCCCGCCCAGCCTCGTCGACACCCCCATGGCACGGCAGGCCGAAGCCGACGGCGACTTTCCCGGCGTCGACGTTGTCGGACCCATGGTCCCGCTCGGTCGCGCCGGCACCCCAGCCGACATCGCCGCCGCCTGCTCGTTCCTCTGCTCCGACGGCGGCAGCTACATCACCGGTCAGATCATCGGCGTCAATGGCGGCCAGTACATCTGAGGCCATGACATGTAAAGAAGGTGAACCGCAACCGTCGGACTTGTGGCGCACAGCGAACGAGTTTGGCTTGAGCCGAGGGCCATCGATGGCCTGAGCCGTATCGTCGCCATAGTCCGAATTGTTCAGAAGCTCGAGCCGGCCACCAGTGTCTGCGTGCACCTGGTGGCTCAACGAGCAAGCGCAAACACCCAATCAGCTGACGGTGGCGGCTCAGGCTGGCACGGACGTGAAGAGGGCTTCGAAGTGCTACGCAAGCTCGAAACCCGCGGGCTCTTGGAGCGACGCGTCGACACACCCGACGCTCGTGCCAAGACGGTCGCCATCACCCAGCGGGGGGCGGAGTTGGCCAAGAGCGCCATCGAAGTGGTGGAACAAGCCGATGCGGACTTCCTCGGCAGTCACGCCGTCCCCCTGGTGCGCGTCCTCCGTCCGCTCGCCTCTGGGCTCTGCATGACAAGAGGTCTTGGGCTGGCCACGAGCCACGAGCTTCGAGGTCGCGGAGGGCGAACGGAGGGACCCGTGACCACCACCACAGCACCAGCAGCGTCGATGCCGCATCGTCGACGGCGGATCTGCCCTCGGTCGATCCTGTGCTGCCTACGTAGCCATCGAGCGTGCCGGGAGCGGCCGCCATCGCGAGCCGCCAACCGACGCCAACGTTCAGGCACGGCACGATCGAGAGGCTGGCCCTCGACCATCTGGCTGGTGTCGCAGGCGCCGCTATTCGATGGGCTGACGACTCACCAGGGACGGCTGGCGGCCCGAGAAGACGAAGCCGCCGACCGCCGCCGCCACGGGCAGGCCGAGCACGATGATGAGCAGGTTGGGCAACGGCACATGGCCGAGGTTGTCGAACACGGACTCCCCGAACTTGCCACTCTGGAAGAAGCCGGCGCAGGCCAGGTAGCCACCGGCGGTGCCGAGCAGCATCCCGAGGAGGGCGAGCCCTCCGGCCGTTGCCGCGGTGATCGACCGCCGGCTCCAGCTGCTGGCCCCGGTCGCGGCCAACGTGCGCAGGTCGCTGGCCGTTTCGGCCCTGATAAGCCCCACTGTCATGGCCAAGATGGCGAGGGCCAGGGCGACGCCGGCCACAGTGGCCCAGTCGACCACCTCCCACGAGCTGGGCTGGTCGTTCTTGGTCTCGATGGTCAACTGGGCCGTCGAGGCCGTGGCCCTGGTCTCGCTGATCTGCGCTGCCGTGAGGGATCCGGGCGATGAGATCAGCCACCCCGAGACGGAGGCCTGGTCCTGTAGGTGGAGCTGTGAGAGGGCATGCTCGGTGAGGAGGGTGTTGGGGGCCGAGGTCCCCGCGGGCAACTGCGGCAGGTACTGGATCACCGGGTTGGCCACACACGAGCTGGCCGGGCAGGGGAGCCCTGTGCCGGCGCTGCCCCCTCGGACCCCGTTCGTCGGGTTGCCCCCCGAACCCCAGACCATCTGCATGTTGCCCAGCGTGTCGAGACCGGCCCGCATGGTGAGGAAGTCGGCCCTCGGGTTGATCTGGCTCTGCGAAATGCCGAGCGCCTTCAACAACTGGGGCGTGGCCACGTAGATCTGCCCGCCGAACGAGAGATTGTCACCGAAACTGCCGTACTGCAGCTGTGCCGGCGCCTGCTCGAGGGGAACCGCGCCGTGGGCCGCGCCGAGGGAGCGGGCGATGCCGTCGGCCACGCTCGTCTGCTTGGTCATGCTCGGAATGGCCCCGGTCGGGGCCGCCGGGCCGTTCCCGCCCTTGGGAACGATGAGCACGGAACCGGGCGGAGGCGCCGTGTCGGCGTAGACCACCAGCTGGTTGCTGGCCAGGTTGGGCCCGGCGTAGTCGAGCACGTCGCTGTAGCGGGCGCTGGCGGCGACGCAGATGACGACGGCGATGAGCACGCCGAGGCTGATGGCGCCCAGGGCCGAGCCCGAGCGGGAGCGGTAGCGGGCCAGGTCGCGCAGGGCCAGGCGGGCCGTGATGGGCAGGCGGCGGCCGAGGGGGCCGAGGAGGCCGACCGTGACTGGCGCCAGCAGAATGATGGCCGCGATCAGGCAGAGGAAGCCGCCCAGCAACGGAAGTGCGGGGGCGCCCCCGCCCCCCGGGTGCTGGCCGCCCGCCAGGCCGAGCAGGGCGAAGGTGGCCACCAGCAGCACCAGCCCGGGAACGGCTGAGCGATGGGCCGGCTTGGGCGGCGCGGGCCGGCCCGACAGGGCCTTGACGATGGGCACCTTGGTGATGGTGCGGGCCGGGCGGCTGGCGGCCAGGAAGGGCGTGACCATGGCGATCAGCACGGCGATGAGCAGCACCGTCCAGGGCAGCTGGAAGAGGCCGATGACGTGGTGCGAGCTCGACTCGAGGTAAGGCCGGTAGGCGGCCCACAGCGCGAAGCCGAGGACGGCGCCGAGCAGCGCGCCCACCACGCCGACGACGGCACCGTTGGCGCGCACGGCCAGGCCGACATGGCGGTCGGTGCCGCCGAGCGACTGCAACATGCCGATGGAGCGCAGGCGGCGTTGGGCCAGCACGGTGAAGCCGGCGATGGCGACCAGACCGATGAGGATCATGCCGATGGCGGCGAGCAGGAGGGTGATGGTGGCCGGGGAGATGATGCCGGCATTGGCGTTGGCGTTGGCGGAGGCGGCCGAGATGATGTCGCTGCCCTTGGGCTTCACGCTGGTGTGGTCGTCGAAGAGCGCGGTGATCTGCGTCCTCGAAGTCAGCGGCAGCTGGCCGGGCGCCGCCAGGGCGAACTCGTCAAGCAGGCTCTGGGGGTTCTGCACCGTGCCCTCGACCACCCAGCGCTTGCCCTCGAAGTCCCAGACGTGGCCGACCCTCAGGTTGAAGTCTTGGGCCACGCCCTGGGTGATGGTGACCTCGCCCGGCCGCGTCGGGTAGCGGCCCGACAACAGCTGAAGCATGGGTTGCCCGAAGGGGCCCTCAGGGTTTTGCGAGCGGAAGTCGAACGTGAGCAGGGAGCCGGGGACCGGTGTCGCGTCATTCTGGATGACGTCAAGGGCCCCGAAGGAGTGCGACAGAGACTTCAAGCGGCCCAGATCGTGGGCGGGGGTGCCGGAGATGTCGGCCTGGTACTGCGCGGTGCCGAAGCCGGCACCGGCCGGCGCGGGCGAGTTGGTCGAGACGGTCGCGCCCACGACGAGGGCGGCCACGGCGAGGACGATGAGGGACAGCACCAGCATCTGCTGGCGCCATTCACCGCGGAAGAGGCGCCAGGCCCACCGGGTCACCGCTCGGCGCGCGGCCAGGCCACCTTGGCCGGGACTGAGGTCGACCGGGACCGTCGACCGTTCGAGGACGCTGGTCACTGGGTCGCGCGGGCCACGAGGGACTCGGGACCCATCGGCTGGGTGGTCTGGTCGACCATGTGCCCGTCCCGAATGAACATGACGCGGTCGGCCCACGAGGCCAGCTGCGCATCGTGGGTGACGACCACGGCCGCAACGCCCTGACGGCAGGCCGCCCGCACCATGCGCATGACCGCCTCACCATTGGTGGAGTCGAGGGCGCCCGACGGCTCATCGGCCAGCAGGAGCCGGCGCTCGCCGACGACGGCGCGGGCGATGGACACCCGCTGGCGCTCGCCGCCCGAGAGCTCGTCGGGGAAGGCGGCTGCCCGGTCGGCGAGACCGAGCTCATCCAGCACCTGCAGCGCCGTGGCGTGGGCCTTGCCGGCCCGCAAGCCGTCGAGCTCGAGGGGCAGCGAGACGTTCTCGGCCGCGGTAAGGCCGGGCAGCAGGTTGAAGTCCTGGAAGACGAAGCCGATGGAGCGCCGGCGCAAGCGGGCCTTGTCGTCCCGCGACATGTGCGATAGCGCGAGGCCGCCGATCATCACGTCGCCGCGGCTCGGGTCCTCGAGGCTGCCGGCAATGGTGAGCAGGGTGCTCTTGCCGGAGCCGCTGGGGCCCATGACGGCGACCAGGCTGCCCGCCTCCACTTGGAGGTTGATGTGTTCGAGGGCATGGACCTGGGAGGGGCCCTCCCCGTAGATCTTGGACACGTCGTGCAATTCAAGGAAGCTCATCGGGGGACTCCTACTCTCCGTCGCATCTTGGGCAGGCCGGGTGCCGACTGCGATCCGGTGGCTCCGGAGAACGACTTATCGAATTCGGCACGCTTGAGGCGGCCGTCGGCCGCGTCGAGCCAGCGCACCACGGAGTCGATGCGGAACAGCTCGGCGTCGACGACGAGGGCGAAGCTCAAGTCGAAGTTGGCTTCGTCCTCCTTGAGCCGGGTCCACTGCTGCATCAGCTCGACCAGGTAGCGCCGGTGGGACTGGATGACCTCGCTCACGTCGACGCGGGGGACGCGCAGCGCGATGAGCACCTTGATGACGAGCTCATCCCGGGGTGGCTGGCTGAGGTCGGGCGGCGTGTGGAGCCACTGGTCGAGCCCCTCCTCGCCTTGCGCCGTGATGCGGAAGCCCTTCTGGGGCCCGTCGTCGGCGTCGTCAACGGATTCGATCAGGCCGTCGCGCTCGAGGCGCTGCAGGGTCGTGTACACCTGCCCGACGTTGAGCGGCCAGACCTCCCCGGTGCCGGCCTCGAATTCCTGACGCAGCTGGAGGCCGTACTTGGGACCCTCGCTGAGGAGGGCGAGGAGGGCGTGCTTGATGCTCATCTCGGTCGGTGATCCAGTAGCATACTGAGTATCTTACTGAGAAAGACACAGCGCGTCCACATCGTCTGAACTGGGATTCTGCGGGAAGTTCCCTCCTGAGAGGTCGTCAGCCGTCGTCGAGGGGGTCTGCGTCGGCGGGTTCAAAGAGGCGGCCAGCCCGGCCGGCGCACCGACCCCGAGGCGTAACTGCACGAGGAGGATCCCTGGGCCATCCGGTGCTCGTTCGTTTCGGGGAGGGGCGGCGGTCAGCCGCCGAGGTGGATCTGGCCGTCCTTCATGACGAAGCGGACATCCTGGGTAACGGTGATGTCGTGGGAGGGATCGCCGGGGACGGCGATCACGTCGGCGAGGTAGCCGGCCTCGAGCCGACCGAGGTCGTGGGTCCGCTCGATGAGCTCGGCGCTGGTGAGGGTGGCGGCTTGGAGGGCCTGCATCGGGGTCATGCCCCGGTCGACCATGGCCCACAGCTCCTTGGCGTTCTCGCCGTGGGGGATGGCGGGGGCGTCGGTGCCGCAGGCGATCTTCACACCCGCCTTGATGGCCTTGCCGAGCATCTGGCGGGCCTTGGGGAAGACCTCGGCGGCCTTGGCTTGGAGCTCGGGCGCGGCCTTGGAGATGTCGAGGCCCTCTGACAGGTAGCTCGTCGGCACCAGGAAGGTGCCGTGCTCGACCATGAGCGCGATCGTGTCGTCGCTGGCCAGCGAACCGTGCTCGATGCAGTCCACGCCGGCACGGATGCATGCACGGATGCCGGCGTCGCCGTGCGCGTGGGCGGCGACCCGGATGCCCGCGCGATGGGCTTCGTCGACGATGGCGACGAGCTCCTCGTCGGAGTACTGCTGGGCGCCGACGGCGCCGCTGTGGGACATGACGCCGCCGGATGCGGAGATCTTGATGACGCGGGCGCCGTGCTTGATCTGGTAGCGGACGCACTTGCGCACCTCGGGCACGCCGTTGGCGATGCCCTCCTCGACGCTGAGGGGCAGCACGCCGGGTGCGAACCGCTGGAACATGGTCGGGTCGAGGTGCCCGCCGGTGGGGGTGATGGCATGCGCGGCGGGCACCACGCGGGGCCCGACGACCCACCCGTTGTCGATGGCCCGGGCCAGGGCGACATCGAGGAGGTAGCCACCGGTCTTGACCATGAGGCCGAGGTTCCGGACGGTGGTGAACCCGGCCAGGAGTGTCGTGCGGGCGTTCACCGTCGCCCGCAGGCTTCGGTAGACGGGGTCGTCCTGCACGCCGTGCATCGGGAGCGGTAGCCCCGTCGGGGTTTCCGGTCCGCCGATGAGGAGGTTCAGCTCCATGTCCATGAGTCCGGGTAGGAGCGTGAGGTCGCCGAGGTCGATCTCGGTGCCGCTCCCGGGGGTCGCGTCGGCGTCGACGGACACGATGTGGTTGCCCTCGATGACGACGGCGGCGGGCGATCGGACCAGGCCGGCGACCACGTCGACCCACCGGGCGGCGCGCAGAATGATGCGTTCGGTCACGGTGCCGGCTCGATGAAGCAGTTGAACTCGGCCGATCCGGTGTCGGGCACCCGTGGCTGTCCCCAGACTTCTACCGGGAAGGACACCATGATCATGGAGTACAGGAGGTGCAGCAGGTTGCTGCCGTCCTCGGACAGGTCGTGCAGGCCGAACTGCTCGAGGTAGTCCATGGCCGCTTCGGCCCGTGGGCACACGGCGTCGTAGAAGGCGTGCATCTCGGGCATGGTGCTGGCGAGGCGCATCTCGTAGCGCTCGCGTTCGCTGGGCAGGCACCATTTCTCGGCGAAGGGCTCGAGGTCGGTGAAGTCCGGGGGAAGCATCGTCATCAGCTCCGGACCTCCACTACCACGCCCTCGTGGTCGGCGATCCAGTCGGCGATCCAGTCGGCGACCTCCTTGTGGAGGTGGCGGCACAGGATTTCCTGGTCGTTGAGGAGGAACTCCTCGACGTACCCGGATTCGATGCCGAGCTGGGTGGCTTCGAGGGTGTTGGCATCCTGGAGCGCGTACTCCTTGAAGGTGACCGCGGCCATCTCCTGGGTGATGCGCTCCCGCACGGTGGTCGCGGGCAAGAAGTAGACGTTGCCCTCGAAGACGTGGGTGCGCTGCGAGGTGGGCCAGTAGTGGTAGGTCAGGTACCAGCCCTGGTCCCAGATCAGGATCACGAAGTTGGGGAACAGCTGGAAGGAGTCCAGCCCCCACGGGTCGCAGCCCGCCGGATTCAAGCCCACCGGCATCTCGCCGAGGTCGACGCCGTCCCAGGGACCGAAGAGACCGCTGCGGGTGAGGATCTCCATGGGCTTGACCAGTTCAGAGTCCATCTCCCAGAACCGGACACCCGAGGTGCTCACGAGGCGGTGTGCGCCCTCGATGCGGTAGTGGGGGGCCTCGAACCCGGCTTGCTGGGCCATGGCCGAGTACTTCTCCGGGGACTGCTTCGCGTGCAGCACGGGTGCGTGGTAGAACTCGGCGAAGGCGTCCATGAACAGCTTCCAGTTGGCTGCGACCGTCGTCCGGTAGCCGAACCGAGCGGTCATCCGGTCGAACGGGTAACCCTCGAGGTTCGTCACCATCGGCCCGAGGAACTCGGTGAGCGACTGTTCCGGTACGGCGGCGAAGTTCACGAAGATGAACCCCGCCCACACCTCGCAGTGCACCGGGACGAGTCCGTGGCTCGACTTGTCGAGGTCGAAGAACTCGCCTTCTTGCTGCACGAAGTTCAGTGACCCGTCGAGGTCGTAGCGCCAGCCATGGTACTTGCAGCTGAACTGCCGACAGATGCCCTGGGTCTCGTCGTGGGGTTTCTCGTTCCAGACGAGCTTGTTGCCGCGGTGGCGACAGATGTTGTGGAAGGCCCGGATCTGGTCGTCCTTGCCGCGGACGATGATCACGGACGCGTTGGCGGCCGCGATCTCTTTGGTGAAGTAGCTGCCGACCCGAGGGAGCTGCTCGGCGCGACCGACGTTGAGCCAGGCCCGCTTGAAGACCGCGTTGCGTTCGCGCTCGTAATAGTCCGCTGACACCGAGTCCTGGTAGGAGATCGGTCCGGTGCCGAGCTCCGGGTAGTGCTCGGTCCAGCTGCCCTCACCGGGCTTAGGGAAGCGGGCCATGGTCCTCCTCAGATCGTCGGGTCACTGGATGGGCTCGTCTCCGAGCACGGTGGTGCGCAGCATCTCTCTGGGCGATGCTGCGTCATAGGGCGTGGCGCGATGCAGGACGCCGCGGTTGTCCCAGATGACGGTGTCGCCGACCGACCACCGGTGCCGGTAGACGAGGTCGGGGCGCGTGGCCCTGGCGAGCAGGTCGTCGAGCAGGGTCCGGCTCTCCTCGGGGTCCATGCCAACGATGTGGTCGGCTGATGCGCCGATCACCAACGAGCGGCGCCCATCGCGGTGGGTCCACACCAGCGGGAACTCGGAGGTCTTGCGGCGGCGCCACCCGGCGAGCTGCTCCTCGGTGGGCTCGGCGTGGACCATCCGTTGGGACGCTTCAAGGGAGTACACGGCCCGAAGGTCGCGGAGTCGTGCCTTCTCGTCCTCGCCGAGCCCGTCGTAGGCGGCGTAGGTGCTGGCGAACTCGGTCTCCCCGCCCCGTTCCGAAACCGCCTTCGCCGAGAGGAGGGTGGCCATCTGCGGGCACTCGTCGCCGTCGGGTGTGCACCCGTCGATGTGCCAGTGGAACGTGCCGTGCAGGTACTCGGCGCTCGGATTCTTCGACGAGTCGAGGGTCACCAGGTAGATCCCGGGGACCGGGTGGTGGCCCGCCGATTCGTCGACGTCCCCCAGGTGGCGGCAGAAGGCCACCTGGCCCTCGGGTTCGAGGTCGAGACCACGGAAGACGAGCACGCCGTTGGCCTCGAGCGCTTCGAGGATGGCGGCGGCGAGATCGGCGTCGGTGGCGAGACGACCGGCATCGACATCGATGACCTCGGCGCCGAGGACGTCGGAGAGCGGCGCGAGCTGCAGGGTCTTGGTCACGGGAGGGGCTCCTTCACGCGGTGGACGACGGCATCGGCGGAGTCGACCGTCTTGACCTGGCCGAAGATCTCGACCGCCATGGAGACGAGGACGAGGGAGTGGACGAGCCGCAGCAGGCGCTCGACGTCGGCGGGCAGCCCGTCGAGCGGATGGCGGTCGCAGTGCTCGATGGCCGCGTCCAGGCGGGGGAACGCCGCGTCGTAGAAGGAGACGAGCTCAGGCATGGAGCTGGCCATCCGTCGTTCCCATCGCTCGGGCTCGGTGGCGAGGCACCACGTCGAGGCGAAGGGTTCGAGGTCGGCGAACTCCGGCGGCAGGAGGCCGCTCACGAAACGACCTCGAGAGCCTCGCGCCGGTACGCCGCGACCCAGTCGGCGACGACCTTGTGGAAGTGGCGGACCAGGACCTCCTGGTCGCCGATGGGGAACTCGTCCACGGCGCCCGTCTCCAGGGCGGCCTGTGTCCCGCCGAGCATCCCGGCGTCTTGAAGCGCGAACTCCTTGAACACCACGGAGGCCACCTCGTGCTCGACCCGCTCGCGCACGGTCCGTGCCGGGTGGAACCCGAGGGTGGTCTCGAAGTGGTGCGTCCCGGGTGAGGTGGGCCAATAGCGGTAGAGGATGTACCAGCCGGCGTAGGTGAGGATCTCGAGGTTCGGGAAGATCTGGAAGTTGCTGATTCCCCACGGCTCGACCCCACCGGGGTTGACCCCGGCCGGCAGCTCGCCGACATCGGGCGTCTCCCACGGGCCCACGAGTCCGCTACGAGTCACCCGCTCGATCGGGTACATGGACTCCGGCGGCAGGGTCCACCGTCGAGCGCCGGCGGTGCTGACCACCCGGTGCGGGCCGTCACAGGCGAAGTACGCGCACGTGAAACCCCCCTCGGGGTTTCGCACGGCGATGGGCACCTGTTGGGGGTGTAGCGCGGGCACGTGGTAATACTCCTGGAAGGCATCAGCGAAGAGCTTCCAGTTGCTGTTGTTGTCGGCGACGAAGTCGTAGCGCTCGGTCATCTGGTCGAACGGGTATCCCTCGAGGCCACCGATCATCGGCCCGAGGAATTCCCGGAGACCCTGGCGTGGCTCCCGCTCGAGGTTGACGAAGATGAACCCGCTCCAGGTGTCGCAGTGGACCGGCACCAGGCCACGGACCTCCGTGTCGAGGTCGAAGAACTCGCCCTCCTGTTGGACGAAAGTCAGCCGGCCCTCGAGATCGTAGCGCCACCCGTGGTACTTGCAGGTGAACTGCCGACACACCCCGGCGCTCTCCTCACGGGGGTTCTCGGCCCACACCAACTTGTTGCCTCGATGCCGGCACACGTTGTGGAAGGCACGGATCTCGCCGTCGCCGCCTCGCACGAGGATCACTGACGCCCCGGCGATGGCGATCTCCTTCGTGAAGTACGACCCGGTCCTCGGCAGGTCCTCGACGCGCCCGACGTTCAGCCAGGCCCGCTTGAAGATCGCTTCGCGTTCGAGCTCGTAGAACTCGAGTGAGACGCAGTCGTCGAAGGAGATCGGCCCGGTGCCGAGCTCGGGATAGTGCTCGGTCCAGCTGCCTTCGGGTGGTTTGGGCCACGGCGGCATGATCAGTCCTCCATCCCGTCGGGAAACACGACTCGGGCGGCCTCGCTGCCCGGGTCAGGTTCGAGGCTGACGCTGTTGAGCACCAGCGCCAGGCACAGGTAGCTGCCCACCACGAAGAGCAGCTCGAGGAGTTCGGTCTCGTCGAAGCGGGCCGCCAGCCGTTCCCAGGTCGCGTCGTCGATCCGGTGGGCGTCGATCATCTGGTCGGCGGCTCGTAGCAGGTCCAGGTCGGCGTCGGACCAGGGGCGGTCGTCAAGGGGCCCGGCGACCGCGCGCACCTCAGCGTCCTGGACGCCGGCGGCGACGGCCATCCGGGAGTGCTGCGCCCACTCGTAGCGGGACCTCGTTCGCCACGCCACCCGCAACACGAGCAGCTCACGGTCCCGCGGGGTGAGGACAGGTTCCTCGAGCAGCTGGCCGCTCAAGGCCAGCCAGTTGGAGGCGAGGCGGGGGTGGTGACCGAGGACGCCGAGGATCCCGGGCATCGGGGGGGCGTCGGAGGCGCCGGTGAGGTACCGGTCGGCGGCGGCGAGGTGGCCGCGCAGGAGGTCGCGGCCCTCCGCCCAGCCCTCGGCCGAGAGGGGGACCAGCCTGGGCCCGGGGGCGGCACTCAAAGGACCGATCCGCCGTTGACGCCGAGCACCTGACCGGTGATGAACCCGGCGTGCTCGGAGGCGAGGAACGTCGCGGCAGCGGCGATGTCGTCGGGGGTCCCGAGGTGACCCATCGGCACCGTCGAGGCGATCACTTCGTTCGACGGTAGCTCGCCCGCGACCTGGAACGCGTGCTGCATTGGCGTGTCGATCGCCGATGGTGGGATCGAGTTGACGGTGATCCCGAGCGGTGCGTACGCCCGGGCCAAGGACTTGGTGAGGACGATGACCCCACCCTTGGCTGCCGCGTAGTGGGCGTTGCGAGGCGAGCCGCGCTGGGCGCTCGAAGAGGAGATCGTCACGATCCGGCCCCAACGGGCTGCGACCATGTCAGGCAACGCCGCCTGACAGGTGTGGAAGGTACCGGTCAGGTTGACCTCGACAACCTGGTGCCATCGCTCGGGAGTGATGTCGGCGAAGTCGTCGAAGGCGACCATGCCGGCGCAGGCGACGAGGATCTCCGTGGCGCCGAGCTCGGCGCGGATCTTGGCGAAGGCGTCGTCGATGCCTGGGCGGTCGGTGACGTCCACCCCGATGCCGAGCGCTTCGTGGCCCTCGGCGCGCAGCTCCTCGGCGACCCGGTGGGCGCCTTCGCCGTCGAGATCCAACACAGCGACGCGTCGCCCGGCGGCCGCCAGGTGCCTGCAGGTCGCCTCGCCGATGCCCGAGGCTCCTCCGGTGATCACCGCAACCCGAGCCATCGATCCTCGCTCCTACTCGGACACGGTGACGGCCGGCGTCACCGGTATGGACCGGCACGTCAGTACCCAGCCGTCCGCCACCTCGTCGGGGGTCAAGGCTTCGTTGTTGCGGGTCTCGACGGCTCGTGCGGTGACCCGGGCCGTGCGCCTGGCATCGAGGCCGGTCTCACCAGACGACGGGCGGGATCACGCCGGTCTTCTCGATACCTGCCCGATCAAGCCGACTCCCCCGCAATCCCCACCAGTGGTCTCCATCACCCGATGAACTTTGCTCATCATATGATTAACACAAGGGTCGAACCCCGGCAACCCGAGTGAGAGACTCCGGCATGGCCGCGCGAGGCAGAGCAGGTGATCCCAGCAACCGCGAGGCCTTGCTCGACGCCGCCCAGGAGCTGATGGTCGAGGAGGGCTACGCAGCGGTCACGACCCGCCGCGTTGCGACGAAGGCCGGGCTCAACGCGGCGATGGTCTTCTACTACTTCGACAGCATGGACGGCCTGTTCATCGCGTTGTTCCAACGCGGCGCTGAAAGTAGCTTCGATCGCCTGCAGCAAGCGCTCGCCTCGGCCCAGCCGCTCTGGGGATTCTGGGATCTCATCCACGACCGGTCCCGTTCGGCCCTGACGATGGAATTCATCGCCCTCGCCAACCACCGCAAGGCGATCAAGACCGAGATCGCCGAGTACTCCCGCCGGTTCCGACGCACACAGCTCGAGACCCTCACCTCGGTGCTCGCGGACTATGGCGTCGATCCCCAGCGGTGGCCACCCGCTTCGATGATCCTGATCCTGTCTGGCATCTCACGGTTCCTGCTCATCGAGGAGGCCTTCGACGTCGACATCGGCCACGCTGACACCGAAGCCATGGTCGAGGACCAGATCCGAGAGCTCGAAGGGGAGCGCCACGAGTCCGCGGCCTCCGCGACGCGACCGACGTCACGGCTACCCGCGCGTCGGGCTGCGAAGCGCGCCGCCAGCTGAACACCTCGTAGCGCTTAGGCGGGAGCGCAACGCAGCAACCCGAAGTGACCGTCAAGTTGTGGCTATCGCGCTTGGCAACCGTCCTGACCTGCGCATTTACGATCCAGCATTGACAAGCGAGGAGGCCGTTCCCGTCTCCAGAAAGGCCTCTGAACTGTGCTTACGTTGGAGCGGGCGCGGCTAGATCTGTTCGGGGATCATTTCGATCGCGCCGCAGGGGCACTCTTGCACGCACATCCCGCACCCCTTGCAGAAGTCGTAGTCGATCTCGTATCGCTGGGAGGGCCCAAGCTTGATGACAGCGTTGTCGGGGCAGACACCAAAGCAGTTGTCGCACTCAAAGCAGTTGCCACACGACAGGCATCGCCGGGCCTCGAAAAGGGCATTCGTCTGAGCAAAGGCCCCGACGACCTCATCGAAGGTGCTGGCTCGGCGGGCCCGCTCGAGCTCGGGACGCGTCTGGCGCGGCGCGTCCGCGTAGTACCAAGTGTTGAGATGCTCGAACGAAGCAATCTCGCGCGAGGCCGGTGAGGCGGGCTCGCGACCGGAGAGGAATGCGTCGATGCCCCGAGCGGCTCGCCGACCATGCCCGATAGCGACCGTCGCCGTCCGCTGCTCGGACACCGCATCGCCGCCGGCGAAGACGCCTGGCTCACCGGTCATCAATGTAGGCGTGACCTCGATCACGCCCTCTTCGACCTGTATGTCTCTCGCGCTCTCGAGCAGCGACAGATCGGTCTCCTGACCGAGGGCGAGGATGAGCGAATCGACGTCCAGGGCTTCGAACTCGCCGGTCGGCTCGGGGAAGCCGGCCTCATTGAGGTGCATCTTTTCGAGGACGAGGTGATCCGGATCGAATCGGGTGACCGACGAGAGCCACCGCATGGTCACTCCCTCGCCGAGAGCCTGCTCGAGCTCGTCGCCATGAGCGGGCATACGCTCCCGATTGCGTCGGTAGACGATGACCGCGTCGGTGGCGCCGAGGCGGCGAACCGTTCGGGCTGCGTCGAGCGCGGTGTCCCCTCCGCCGTACACGGCCACCCGGCGTCCGAGCAGGGGTGGGTCGTCGTTGTTCACCCGGTGCAGAAGCGTGATTGCGTCTAGGACGCGTGCAGAGTCCCCCGCCGGGATCTCAACTCGTCGAGCCAGCTGGGCTCCAATGGCCACAAAAACCGCATCGAAGTGGCCAACGCGGCGTTCGAGCTCAACGTCGAGGACGGCATGACCAAGATCGACGTCGATGCCAAGGTCGATGATCCGAGCGATCTCCGCGTCGAGTACCGGCCGAGGGAGCCGGTAGGCAGGGATCCCGTAGCGCATCATGCCGCCGAGTTTCGGGGCGGAGTCGACCAGTCCGACGTGGTGGCCGAGACGGCGCAGCTGGTAGCTGGCGCTGAGTCCGGCGGGTCCGGCTCCGACGACAAGGACGCGCTTGCCGGAGTCGCCATGGGCCGAGGGCAGCGGCCAACCCTGTTCGAGCGCCAGGTCGCCGAGGAAACGCTCGATGCCATTGATGCCGACGGCCTCATCGAGTTGAGCGCGGTTGCAGACCGTTTCGCACGGGTGGTAACAGATCCGACCCATCACGGCAGGGAACGGGTTGATCTCGATGAGCCGCTCCCACGCCCCCCGGTAGTCCCCGGTTTCGGCGCGATAGAGCCATTGCTGCACTTCTTCACCCGCCGGACATGCGTCGGTGCAGGGAGGGAGTCGATCGACGTAC
>Ga0116216_10001694_pt1 | contig 15087 bp, 9 predicted proteins | sample Sb_taG_11_FD_89696 | JGI IMG/M metagenome (GOLD analysis project Ga0116216, IMG submission 89696) | Peat soil microbial communities from Weissenstadt, Germany - Sb_50d_3_AS metaG | ecosystem: Environmental > Terrestrial > Soil > Wetlands > Peat | place: Germany: Weissenstadt | collected 2010-09-21
GAATCATTGGATTCGCCGCTTCGTTTTTGAACTCTGGCAACCGCCGCTTCGAAATTTGGATCTCGATCCCCGAGGTGTGTTATGAAGCGAGCTCTCCGTGCCCGCATTGTTCTGCTCTCGGCAGCCGTTGTGTTGCTCTCCCTGGTTGCGGCGCTGGTTTCCCGTCCCAACATGTTAGTTGGGGCGGCGTCCGAGTTTGAGGGTGTTCTTACCTATCACAACGACAACATGCGGACGGGACGGAATTCGCGCGAGACCTCGCTCACCCTCAAGAACGTAAACTCTAATACGTTTGGGAAGTTGTTCGTGATCCCCACAGACGGGCTGGTGGATGCGCAGCCCTTATATGTCCCCAATGTGGGTATTCCAGGAAATGGCACGCACAACGTGCTGTTTGTGGCGAGTGAAAATGACACCGTGTATGGGTTTGATGCGGACAGCGGGTCAACGCTTTGGCAGGTGACCACGCTCCAGGCGGGTGAGACTCCTTCGGACGATCGCGGATGCGGACAGGTCAGGCCGGAGATTGGAGTTACTTCTACTCCTGTAATTGATCTTACGGCGGGACCGCATGGGACGATTTATCTGGTCGCCATGAGTAAGGACGCGAGTTCTAACTACCATCAACGCCTGCATGCACTGGACATTACGACTGGCGCAGAGGAGTTCGGTGGACCCGTGGATGTTGCCGCCCAGTATCCGGGGACGGGCGATAACAGTCAGGGAGGGTTCGTCATCTTTGACCCGAAGCAATACAAAGAACGGGCTGGCTTGTTACTGCTGAATCATATTGTGTATACGTCATGGGCTTCTCATTGCGACGACCGTCCGTATACCGGATGGATTATCAGCTACAACGAGACGACCTTGGCTCAGAAGTCGGTGCTCAACGTGACACCGAACGGCAGCGAAGGCGCGATCTGGGCGGCTGGGGCGGGACTGGCGGCGGACTCGAGCGGAAATATTTACTTTCTCGACGCCAATGGGACATTCGACACGACGCTGAATGGTAGCGGGTTCCCGGTGAATGGTGATTATGGGAATGCGATCATGAAGCTCTCGACCAAGAAGGGACAACTGGCAGTGTCCGACTACTTCAACATGTACAACACAGTGAGCGAGTCGAACAAGGACGAGGATCTGGGATCCGGCGGCGCGCTGGTGGTACCGAATTTCAAAGATGCCGGCGGCGTCCTGCACGAACTGGTGGTGGGAGCCGGAAAAGACGCAAACATCTATCTGGCGGATCGGACGAACATGGGAAAGTTTAATCCCAATAACAATAATCAGATTTACCAGGAATTGACCGGTGTGCTGGCGGGTCAGGTGTTTTCAGCGCCGGCATTTGCCGACCGCAGCGTTTACTACGGCGCGGTGGGCGACCACATCAAGGCTTTCTCGTTCAACGCCAGCGGCCTGCTGAACTCTGCGCCAGCGTCGGCGACGGCCACCCAGTTTGCATACCCCGGCGCTACGCCGAGCATCTCCGGGAGTTCGGCCGGCAACTTAATTTTGTGGGCCACCGAAAACACTTCGCCGGCGGTGCTGCACGCCTACAGCGCCAAAAATCTGGGCGTGGAGTTATACAACTCGAATCAGGCCGCGGGCGGGCGCGATCAATTTGGGAACGGCAACAAGTTCATCACACCGACGATTGCGAACGGCAAGGTTTACGTCGGGACGATGAACGGCGTCGGCGTGTTGGGTCTGCTGCCCTAGAAAACCTGACCGCGTCGTGTGTCTTGGTTTGTAGCGCGGGCGCCCTCGCCCGCGAAAAGCCGACGCCAAGAAGACCGGCTCCGCTCTCTGTTCACTGGGCTGGCTATTCCTCATTCTGGTCCCGATCCTGCGAAGTGGTCTGCGCCGCATCGGCCAAGCCCGCAACCGCCTTCTGCAGATCGATCACCGGCAATCCCGTTTTCTTCAGTTGCTCGTTCAGCGCCGGAATATCTTTCGCCTTGAGTTGCGCCCAAGCCGACAACCGCTCTTCGAGCGCCGTGTCCAGTTCTCCAACCATCGCGACCTGCTGCGGCGTCGGCGCGGCGTCGGCGGTATCGAGCGCGCTGAGGACGACGCTGGATCCGCTATTCAGCCGAGACAGGCTGCGGCCTTCGGGAGTGCTCAGGTAGCGCGTGCCGTATCCGCCTTCTTCGCCTTCGATAGCCGCGGCTTTCGCTTCCAGCTCAGCGGCAGCTTTTGCGATCGCCGCATTACCCGAGAGCGCTTTCAACTGCGTGCGCAGGCTGCGCACCTGCTGCACAGCTTCGTAATCGCGGTGAAGCGCGTCGGCAATTTTCCGGTCGAGTTCGAAATGGAGGCGCAGATCTTCGGGCGAAGTCTTCACTCGCGGATCCATGCGGATCTCGAGCGGCGCCTTCACCACAATCTTGCCGGCGCTGGTCAAGAAACTAACCGTGTAGTTCCCCGGCAACACAGTCGCGCCCAGCGGATACAGTGGCGTGTCGTGATAGATCGCCGAAATCGGGTAGTCGCGTGTCAATACGTCCGGGGCCGGGTACGTCAGATCCCAAACGAAGCGGTGCATCCCCGCCGCCGCTGACAGCGTTCGCGGCGGACGAACCCAGTACATGGGGACGTTGAAATCCTTTTCGTTGACCGCCGCCGGCTTGTCGGCGCTGGAGAAACGACGGACTAGATTTCCATTTGCATCGGTAATTTCGATCACCACTGGCACCGAAGGCGCGTCCTTGAGCCAGTAATCAATGATCGCGCCATCCGGAGGATTTTGTCCCGCAGGTTCTTCGGGCGGCAAAGGCGTGTCGGTGTTGTTGTTGCGGCGGACGCGATAGGTCAGTTGCGGAGGGAAGAGATACCACGCAGCCTTCGCAACCTCGGGGCTGAACTGCCGCAGCGGCGTGATGTTATCCAAGATCCAAAACGACCGGCCGTGAGTTCCGACGACGACATCGTCATGATGAATGACCAGATCGCGAATCGAGGTTGGCGGCAAATTCATTTTGAGCGACTGCCAATGATCGCCATCGTCCCACGACACATACACGGAGCGTTCGGTGCCGGCAAAAAGCAAACTCTTGCGTTCCGGATCTTCGCGCACGGTGTTGACGGGCTCGTTCTCGGGCAAGCCGCTGACGATCTTCTGCCACGACTTTCCGCCGTCGTGCGTGCGATAGATATAAGGATGCAGGTCGTTGAGCCGGAAGCGATTCACCGCAGCGTAGGCAGTTGGGGTATCGAAATGTGACGCGTCCATCTGCGCCAGCTTGCTCCAAGGCGTCAATTCGGGAGGAGTCACGTTCTGCCAGTTCTTGCCGCCATCGCGGGTGACTTGAATCACGCCGTCGTCGGTGCCGGCCCAGATCAGGTTGGCGTCTTTCGGCGACGGAGCGATCGCATAGATCACGCCGCGATGCTTGCCCTTCGCCGGATCGTCCGCGATAAACGGCCCGAGAGTCGCTGGAACTCCGGGATCCTCGCGCGTGAGATCAGGGCTGATGATCTGCCAGCTGTTGCCACCGTCATGCGTCGCAAACAGCACGTTCGACCCCAGATACAGCACGTGCGGATCGGCGGCGGAGAATATCAGCGGCGCGGTGCGGTTGAAGCGATGCTGTCCGGCGCGAAGAACCACGGGCGAAACGTCGCGCGTCTGTCCGGTATTGCGGTCGAACACCGTAACTTTGCCGCCATAAATCAGGTTGGGATGCAGCGGATCGGGCGCAACGTAGCCGTATTCCTCCACGCCAACGGTTGTCCAGTCGCGAAACGTGATTTCGCCAAAGTCGCTGCGGCTGGCGGTTCCGACCGAGCCGCTTTCCTGCTGGCCGCCATAAACCCAGTAAGGAAACTCGTTGTCGGTAATGACGTGATAGAACTGCGCGGTTGGCTGGTTGTACCAAGAACTCCAGGTCTCGCCGCCATTCACGCTGATAGTCGCGCCCTGATCCAGAGCCAGCGCGATGATGTCTGGGTTTTCGGGATTGATCCAGATGGTGTGGTAGTCGTCGCCTCCAGGCGCGCCCTTGATGGCGCTGAAGTTCTTGCCGGCATCGGTGGAGCGGTAGGTCGAACTGTTGGCGACGTAAATCACATCCTTGTTACGCGGATCGACGCGGACGCAGCCGAAGTCGTCGCCGCGTCCATAGACGCGATCCTCGTCATTCACCTGCTGCCAGCTTTCGCCAGCGTCGTCGGAGCGGTAGATGCCGCTGCCTTTCTTGGCGTTCACCCACGCATACATACGGTCCGGATCGCTGGGAGAGACAGCAGGACCGATGCGCCCGATGCCTTCGGCCTCGCCAGGCAATCCTTTAGTAGTGAGTTGCCGCCAGTTGTTTCCGCCATCGCTGGACTTGTAAAGTCCGCTGCCGGTTCCGGTGTAGCCGACGCCTGTGGTCCACGGCGGACGGCGCGAGGGCCACATGCTGGCAAAGATTACCTGCGAGTTGCGCGGATCGAAGACAAGGTCCATGCCGCCGATGTTCTCGTCTTGGTAGAGCACTTTCTGGAAGGTCTGACCGCCATCGAGCGAGCGGAAGACGCCACGTTCTGGATTCGGACCGTAGGGATGTCCTTGAGCCGCGACAAAGAGGCGATTGGGGTCCTTGGGATCAACGATGATGGATGCAATCTGCTGCGCGTCGCGCAGGCCCAGATGCTGCCAGGTGAGGCCCGCATCGGTCGACTTATAGATACCGTCGCCTACGGAAAGATCGGGACGGCGCAGACCTTCTCCGCTGCCTACGTAAATCGTATTCGGATTCGACGGCGCGACGGCCAGCGCTCCGATGGACCCTGTCGGCTGGTCATCGAAGATTGGATTCCAGGTGCGGCCGAAGTCCGTCGTCTTCCAGACTCCGCCGTTGTTCGGCGCCATGTAGAAGACATTCGGCTGCCCGGGAACGCCCGAAATCGCCACGGTGCGTCCGCCACGAAATGGGCCAATCATGCGCCAGTGAAGTTCCTGGTACATCGCCGGGTCATACTGCTGGGCAGCAAGTGCGAAAGGGAAAAGCAAAACATAGAGCGAGGCGAGCAGAGTCCAGAAGAAGCGTTTGTTCACGGTTGATCCTCGAAGAAAAGCAAGGATAACCCACGCCAGCAAAGGTTGGACAGCACCGCCGATGAAGGCGGCGGCGATTGCGTCGGCTCTATCGGACAACGGGAAGCGCAGCAAGTGGGCCGTCAAGATAACGCCGCAGCGCATCCTGCCATACCGGCATGCGGATGTTGTAAGCGTGCAGGCTGTCAGGCGAGAGAACGGAGTAGGCGGGTCGTCGCGCCGGACGGGGGAACTCGGCTGTGGTTACGGGTTTGACTTTGGCCGGCAGGCCGGACTCGCGCAAGATTTCGGTGGCAAACTCATACCACGTGCAGTCGCCGGAATTAGTGACGTGTACGACTCCGCGAGCGGACGCGCGGCAAAGTTCGACGAGAGCGGATGCGAGATCGCGGGTGAACGTGGGGCTGCCGCGCTGATCGTTCACCACGGAAATCTCGGGACGCGTGGACGCCAGCTTCAGAATGGTTGCGGGAAAACACTTGCCGGCGTGGCCGAAGAGCCATGACGTCCGTGCGATGCACACCTCGGGCAGAGTCTTGAGAAGCCGTTCTTCCGCTCGGGCTTTACTCTCGCCATAGACGCTTGTCGGATTTCTGGCGTCGCTGATTTCGTAAGGCGATCGTTTGCTGCCATTGAAAACGTAGTCCGTGCTCAGGAACATCAAACGCGATCCGGATTCGCGGGCAGCTTCGGCCACATTGACCGCCCCTTCGTAATTCACGGCGAGGGCCAGGTCGCGGTTTGATTCGCAGCCATCCACGTCGGTGTAGGCGGCGGACAGGAGAATCCAGTCGGGACGGGAATCACGAATCACGTCGCGAATGCGCGCGTGGTCTCGAAGATCAGCGTCTTGGGAGGACAGCGCGGTCAACTGGTCGTCATCACCGCTCGGGCCGCTACGGCTCGACGCGTTTCCGCTCAACTCGTGAACCAGTTCCTGGCCGAGCAGTCCGGATGCTCCGAATAACGTGACGCGCATAGCGGCATTGTAATGCCGGAGCCGTCAGGGCTAAACAGGGTGCTGAAAAACTCGGCCTCAGTGCCAAGCCCAAGGGGTATCTGAATCCAAAGAACCTACGGCATCGCTAAAGCGATGCCCTGACACGAAACTTGTGTTTTTCAGCAGACTGTAAAGCCCGCATCCTTATTGGTTCTTAGCGGTACCCTTCGGCTGCGCTTGGCTCTGAATCCGTGCCTTTCCCATACAGCAGATCTAGAGCGGCTCAAACAGCAGGCGCCGCCGTCGGGATCGGCCGCCTGAATCGCAGCGGTGAACCGCTGCACCACCCAAAATCAAGCCCACACAAAATCAAGTGCACCACCGACTCTTTCCGTGGGCCATTCAGTCCTGCGCTGTGAAGGCCAGCGCCAACAGCGTCTTCTGCTCGACCTCGTGGGCTTTTGCCGAACCGGTGGCCGGGCTCGCACTCGCGGAACGCTTCACCGAATGCACTGGCCGATCATTTGCGATGTACCTCAAGCGCGGCAGCATGTAGGAAAGCGCCCCCATGTTGGCCGGCTCTTCCTGCACCCAGACAATATCCCGCGCTGCGGCATGACGCTCCAGTTCAGCGGTCAGTTCGGCCTCGGGGAACGGATACATCTGCTCGAGAAAGACAATGGCGGTGCTCAGGTCACTATTATTGTTATTGTTATTGCGCTTCTGCCGTTCCGTGCGCAATTCGTGACCGATCTTCCCGGTGCAGAGCAGGATCCGTTTGGCATCCTGGGCTTCGGTGTCGGGGATAACGGGCAGAAACTTCTGATGCGTCAGGTCTTCCAGAGGAGACAGGGCATCGGGATGTCGCAACATGCTCTTGGGAGTGAACACGACCAGGGGCTTTCTCCACTTGCGCAGCGCCTGCCGCCGCAGCAGGTGGAAATACTGCCCGGCGTTCGAGGGCTGACAGATCTGAATGTTGTCGCGCGCCGCCAGTTGGAGGAAGCGCTCGATGCGCGCGCTCGAATGCTCCGGACCCTGGCCTTCGTAGCCGTGGGGCAGCAACAGCACCAGGCCCGAGAGCAGTAGCCACTTGTCCTCGCCGGCGCATACAAACTGATCGATTACCGCCTGCGCAACGTTGGCAAAATCACCAAACTGCGCTTCCCACAGCACCAGGGCCTCGGGATAATCGCGGCTGTAGCCGTACTCAAATCCCATGACCCCGGCTTCCGAAAGCGTCGAGTTGTAGATGTCGCACGCCGCCTGGCCGGGCGCGATGTGGCGCAGGGGAACGTATTCCGATTCGTCCTCAACATCCAGCAGCACCGAGTGCCGCTGATTGAAGGTTGCGCGGCGGGAGTCTTGGCCGCTGAGGCGTACCGGAATCCCCGGCTTTTCCGGACCAGGTTTAACCAGACTGGCAAAAGCCAGTGCTTCGGCCATGCCGTAGTCGACTGGCTTCTTTCCCGTTCCCATCTCCTGGCGCTGCTCCAGCAATTTCTTCACCTTGGGGTGGATGTGGAAGCCCTCGGGATAATTGGTCAAACGCTCGGTGAGTTCCGCCAACTCTTCTTGCGAGACGCCTGTGGGCTGTTCATATTCCGGTTTATAGCGGCCGCCGAAATAGTCTTTCCAGTAGGTGGGAAGATCGCGCATCAGCGGTTTCTTGGTAACTTGCGTCGCGTCTTTTTGTGCGGCTTCGTACTCACTCTTGATCGTCCCCACGCGGGTGGCGACATTGTCATCATCCACGCCGATTTGTTTGGCGTAAATCCGATACAGGGGCGGATGCTGTTTGATGGCTTTATACATCAGTGGCTGCGTCACGGTGGGATCATCCACCTCGCTGTGCCCATGGCGGCGGTAGCCGATCAGGTCGACGACCACGTCGGTGCCGAACTGGTAGCGGTACTCGGCTGCGATGCGGGCGATCCGCATGACAGCATCGACGTCTTCGCCATTCACGTGAAAGATGGGAATCGCCTGCCGGCGCGCCAGTTGTGCCGAAAAGCGCGAGGAATGCTCTTCGCGGGCATTGGTGGTGAAGCCGATCAGGTTGTTGACGATTACGTGGATGGTTCCGCCCACGGTGTAACCGGCCAGGTCGGCGTAATTCAACGTCTCTGCCGTGATGCCCTGGCCGGCGAAGGCGGCGTCGCCGTGCACCAACAGCGGCAAATATTTTGCTTTGCCGCCTTCGCCAGCACGGTCCTGCTTGGCCCGAGTGCGTCCAACAGTCACCGGATTCACGGCTTCGAGGTGGCTGGGATTCGACACGAGGTGGATATGAATCTTCTTGCCGCTCTTGGTAACATATTCGCCGGTCGCGCCCATGTGATACTTCACGTCGCCCGATCCCAATACGCTGCGCGGATCAACGTCCTCAAACTCGGCGAATACCTGCTCGGCCGGACGCCTTGCCAAATGAACAATGACATTCAGGCGGCCGCGATGACTCATGCCCATTACCAGTTCCACGGCGCCGTGCTCGGCAGCCACGTCTAGAATCTCATCCACGGCCGGCAACAAAGAGGTGTTGCCTTCGAGGGAGAAGCGTTTGTTGCCTAGATAGCGCTGCTGCAGCGTTTGCTCGAACAAGTCGGCGCGCATCAACAAGTCGAGGGCGCGTTGTTGGTCTTGTTGGTCAATGTCGACTGCAGCGGGTTCCGCCGCAAGCTCGATGCGTTCCTGAATCCAGCGGCGTCGTTCGGGGTCGGCGATATGCATGAACTCGACGCCTACGCTGCCGCAATAAATGCGCCGCGCTTCCCGTGCCCACTGGTTGTCGATCTGTAGGTCCGGATGTGATTGCGGAGGCAGGAGGCCGAGCGGGTTTAGTTCGGCCTCCAGATATCCAAACTGGCGGAACAGGCCAAATATCCGTTCGCGTTCGTGGTTTTGAGTGATGGCGGGGGCTGTGCTCCCGCCGGTGGTCCGAGTCGAAGTTGGCATATAAGGTCTTCTATAGAATAACGGATGAGCCGCTCTGCGTGTCCGATTCAGCGGGAAGAAGTCATGCGATGGAGGGACGGCGTTTTGCCCGTCGGCCGGGCGGGGCGTCCGGCACTCCACAAAGCTCTGTGCCCCCGGTCACTGCACGGTGCGCACGCCGCGATTATTGTAAAAGCGGAGAGATATTGATATGAACCTTCATCCCGACGCGGCCCAACCCGGAACGCCGGTCCTTCTCGGCGTCCCATTCGATGCTAACTCCTCGTGGTTACGTGGAGCGGCCGGAGCGCCGCCTATCATCCGGGTGGCCCTCCATTCCATTTCGTCGAACTGGTGGACGGAAACCGGTGTCGACCTTGGAGTTGAGGGCAGGTACTGCGATGCCGGCGATTTGAAGTTCACCTTCCGGGAGCCGTTTCCTGCGATTGAAACCAAAGTCGGCGAATTGCTTGACCAGGGCTTGCGTCCGGTCTGTTTAGGTGGTGACCACTCGATTACGCTGCCGATCGTCCGCGCTTTCGGCAAGCATGTTCCCGGGCTGACCATCCTCCACTTCGATGCCCACCCCGATCTCTACGATGAACTCGAGGGCAACCGTCTGTCGCATGCCTGCCCGTTTGCGCGCATCATGGAGGAGGGCGCGGCCAAGCGGTTGATCCAGATCGGCATTCGAACGATGACGGGGCATCAACGGGAGCAAGCGCAGAAATTTGGCGTCGAGGTCATCGAGATGCGTCAACTGCCCGCGCTCGACCGCATGAAGGTCGATGGCCCAATCTACATTTCTTTCGACATGGACGCGTTCGATCCCGCGTTTGCGCCAGGCATTTCGCATCGCGAGCCGGGAGGGATGTCGGTGAGAGAGGCGATCGCGCACCTGCATGCCATTACTGGGAAAATCGCAGGCGCCGACATTGTGGAATTCAATCCCGCGCAGGACCATACCCAAATCACCGCTACGGTTGCCGCCAAGTTGCTTAAGGAAATCCTGGGGAAGATGATTTTGAACTAGCAGGCAGCGGATTGCTGCGCGAGTGTTACCTCCTATAATTGTTATCCCGGCGCGAGGGATCTGCAGTTCGCGGCAAATGCAGATCGTTCTCCTTCGGCTACGCTCAGGGTCGGGATGACAAAATCTAACTTGGAGGCACCTCATGGCCAGCGGGATAATTGATGTGTCCAGTCGCTACTCTGTGCCCGAGACTCTGGCGCGGCTGCAGGCGATTCTCAAAGAGAAATCCGTGACGGTGTTTGCTCTCATCGATCACAGCGGTGAAGCAGAGAAGGTCGGCCTTAAAATGCGCCCGACGCAATTACTGGTCTTTGGCAGTCCGAAGGGTGGGACGCCTCTGATGGTTGCCTCGCCCAGGCTGGCCATCGACCTTCCGCTGAAAGCGCTGGCATGGCAAGACGAGCAAGGGCAGGTGTGGCTCTCCTACAATTCACCGGAATACTTGCAGCAGCGGCACGGCTTTCCGGCGGACTTGGTGAAGAACATCGCGGGAATTGCGGGGTTGATTCAGAAGGCTGTGGAATAATAGCGGGCTCATGGCAAATGAAACAGAAAAAGAAGCTGCTGGCCGCGCGGCCGCCAAATTGGTTTGCGACGGGAACGTTGTTGGACTCGGAACCGGCTCGACCGCCTATTTCGCTGTCATTGCTCTCGGCGAGCGTGTGAAGGCGGGACTGAAAATCGTTGGAATCCCAACCTCCGTGCAGACCGCTGACCTGGCGCGCGCAGTTGGCATTCCGCTCACTACGCTGGACGAACATCCGGAGATCGATATCACCATTGATGGCGCCGACGAAGTTGATCCCAAGTTGAACCTGATTAAAGGCGGCGGTGGCGCGCTGCTGCGTGAGAAGGTGGTCGCGTCGGCGTCCAGGAAGATGGTTGTGGTTGCGGACTCGGCGAAGGTTGTTCCCGCGCTCGGCAAGTTTCCCTTGCCGGTCGAGGTCATAGCGTTTGCGCGCGCCGTGGTGGACAAGAAGATTGTGGCGCTGGGTGCGTCGCCCAAATTGCGCACGAGGGCTGATGGCAGTCCTTACATTACGGACAACGGCAATCAGATTCTTGACTGCAGCTTTGGAAAGATCTCTGATGTTTGGGCGCTGACGCTTGCGCTTAGCAATATTCCAGGCATCGTCGAACATGGACTGTTTGTCGGACTGGCGAAGTTGGCGTTGGTGGGACGCGGGGATAGCGTGGAGGAAATGCGGCCGTAATGACCGCTGTCGGGCTTTGCCCGACTGGACGGCCGAGGGCGGCCGTCCCTACGTGAGACGGGCGCTTTGGACAGCTCAGTTCACAATCTCTCGCAGAGCCGCTAACAACCGCTCCACTTCCTCCATCGTGTTGTAGTGCGCGAGGCCTATGCGGAGAAATCCTCCCTGGCGCTCGACGTTTAACTGTTCGGTCAGGTTCAGGGCGTAGTAGTTTCCGTCCCAGGTGAAGAAGCCGCGCTCGCCTAGTTTTGTTGCCAACTCCAATGGCGTGTGCGGATCGATGCGGACCCCAAAGGTTGCACAACGATTCTCGAGGCGCTGCGGGTCGCTGGTGCCGTACAGCTTCAGGCCGGGAATCGCGAGCAGGCCGGAGATCATCTTTTCGGTCATCTTGCGCTCGTGCTCATGGATCGCTTGGTGGGCAGCGAGGATCGCGGCGCGACGAGTCGCGACCACGGGATTCGCGCGGCGGCCGAGTTCTTCCCAGTAATCCACGCAGGCTTTGATTCCTGCGATGCACTCGTGGTTTAGCGTTCCCCATTCCCAACAGTTCGGAATGTTGTCGGTGTTGGGTCGGACTTTATACGGACGCAACCGCTTCAGGTGCTCGCGCTTGCCGTAGAGCACGCCCATGTGCGGACCGAAAAACTTGTAGGTCGAGCAGACCAGGAAATCGCAGTCGAGGGTGCGCACGTCAATCGGTCCGTGGGGAGCGTAGTGGACGGCATCGATGTAACTCAGCGCTCCCGCTTGGCGCGCCAGGCGCACTACTTCGACTACGTTGTTGATCGTGCCTACCGCATTCGACGCATAGCCTACGGCTACGAGCCGCGTGCGGTCTCCGATTTGCGCGGCCAGGTCTTGCATGTCCAGCGTGCAGTCTGCTTCGTTGAATTTTACGGTGCGGATGACCACGCCTTTTTCTTCCAGCGCCTTCCACGGAGAGAAGTTCGCGTCGTGGTCGAGGAGGGTGAGGACGATCTCGTCTCCAGGACGGAGTTCGCGGGAGAGGGCTCGGCTCATGGCGAACGTGAGCGTCGTCATGTTCGGGCCGAAAACGATTTCATCGGCGTCGCAATTCAGAAAATCGCCCATTGCCGAGCGGGCGTCCGCGATCATGCGGTCAGTATTGCGGCTAGTGTGGTACGCGCCGCCGCTGTTGGCATTGTTGCGGGACAGGTAGTCGGCGATGGCATCGATGACTCGCTGCGGCACCTGCGTGCCTCCGGGGCCGTCGAAAAAAACTGCGTGGTGTCCGTTGACGGTTTGGGCCAACGCGGGGAATTGCGAGCGAACCCAGGGGAGGTCGAGCGCGGTGGATGAGGGTGAAACCTGCTCAGCTATGGGCATAGCTGACATTCTAATGCGGGGCGCGTTCTGCGAGGAAACTTCGCTCGCCGTGGTCCAGGAATCCGCAGTAAAAGTTCTTTTCCTATCGATGTCCCATACCCTCAGCGGCTAAAGGCGGATCCGGAAACGGGCCAGTTACCGCAGCGCTGAAGCGCTGCGCCACCCAAAATCGGGCGCAGGGCTGGAGTGTTGCGCCAACCAAAATCAAGTACTGCATTTAGTTTCGGCAACCTGGCAGTGCGCGGGTGAGACTGGCCGCGGCATCGTGGTTACGCCACTCGTTCGGGAGGATTGGGTTTGAATTTTCCTTTATTGGCGGCGTCCAGCCGGATGCGCGTTACTCGCGCCGTTTCCTGGAGCAAATCGCCGGTGGCGCGCGTTCCCTCTCCGGCCATGACCGAACCTGCGGCTAGGGCAAAGCGCAACGCGTCTGCCTGGTCGTCAAAATACAAGATCACTTGTAACGCCATAGATACTTCTCCCTGAGCCTGACTTCGCCGGGCCCGCGTGAAGCGGTGCGCCAGAGTAAAGATCAAATTAAGACGCAGGTGGCGCTGCGACAAACGGGTCGCTAGTAAACTCTGATTGTGACGATTGTCGGAGAATGGCTGCGCCGATGATAGTGCTTTTGTTGGTTCTCGCCGGCGAAACTCTTAACCACGGAGGACACGGGGGGACACAGGGAAGAGAACACAGGGGAAGGGCGATCTGCGTTGCTCCTGAAGGCCATGTTCCGGTGGGTGGCGGGAAAGTCACTTTTTTGTGCGCATGGTTTCCACGGATGACCATCTAACGATAGAATCGTCTAAAGGGAACACGTCTAAACGGGTTACTTGGGGATAGCATGCTGAAGGCGTCGTCAAATCGGGGCGGATTGGTGAGAGCTGTTTGTGTGCTCTCGGTGCTCCTGATGTGCGTGATGGGGACGGTGCAGGCCACCCACTCGCATTCCGAGAACTCGACCACATCCCACCACACCTGCTCGATTTGCGCGACCGCTCATGTTGGGCTTAATACTGAGACGGTTGCGTTGGCGCCGGTTTTGGCTACGACAGCCCTGGCGATTCCTGTTGCAGAAGTTTCCCTGATCTTCCGTCCCGCCTCTACCCAGTTCATTCGTCCTCCACCTGCGCCCTGATTCCGCGCCCAAATCAATAGGTATTTCCAAGAGACCGCGAGCTTTGATCTGACTTGTGATCTGTGATCGGACTCGCTCAGAACCCCTTATTGGAGGAATCATGCATTTGTCTTATAGGAGTTGGCTGGCTGCGGCCATGGTGGTTACCGTGGTGTTGAGTGTTGGAGTTGCGCATGCGCAGACGGGTGGAAGTTCGATCAGCGGTACCGTACTGGACCCTTCGGGCGCGGTGGTTGCCAATGCCAAGGTTCAGATTCATAACGCGGTCAGCGGCTATGACCGCACCACTACTACAGACAGTAAGGGGAATTTCAGTTTTCCGAACGTGCCGTTTAATCCGTATCACATGACGGTGACGGCTACGGGATTCGCTCAATACACGCAAGATGTGGAGATCCGGTCGGCGCTGGGTGTGAGTGTGAAAGTCAGTTTGACGGTGGCCAGCAGCACCGACACGGTTACAGTCGAGGCGGGGGCGGATCTGGTGGAGAACGATCCGACGGCTCACACCGACGTGGATCGCGGACTGTTCGATAAGCTCCCGCTGGAAAGCCAGTCTTCGTCGTTGAGTTCGCTGGTCACGCTGGCGACTCCGGGCGTGGCGGCGGATTCGAACGGTCTGTTCCACAGCTTTGGCGATCACGCGGAGAACTCGTTTTCGCTGGACGGGCAACCGATTACCGACCAGCAGAGCAAGGTTTTTTCCAACCAGGTTCCTCTGGATTCGGTGCAATCGCTGGAGGTGATCGCCGGGGCTCCGCCCGCAGAGTACGGGGGCAAGACGAGCCTGATCATCAACGTGACGACGCAGTCCGGCCAGGGCCAGACCACGCCCCATGGCGCGGTAACGGCGTCCTATGGCAGTTTTGGGTCACCCAGTGTTGGGTTCAACCTGGGCTACGGCGGGCAAAAGTGGGGGAACTTCATCTCCGTGAGCGGCCTCAACAGCGGCCGGTTTCTTGATCCGCCCGAGTTCGCGGTCATGCATGACAAGGGAAACGAAGAGAACGTTTTCGACCGGGTTGACTATAAGCTCTCAAGCGCAGACTCGCTGCAGCTGAACTTCGGCTACTCGCGTTCGTGGTTTCAGAATCCGAATTCGTTCGACCAGCAATTTCATGCCTGCGTCCCTGGGTATCCTTGCAATTCCGCCGGTCAGATCGTCAACCCGCTCACGGGCAATCCTCTGGGGCCGGCGGATCAAGTTTCGCAAATAAAGACCTTTAACATTGCGCCGACCTGGACACGCGTGATCGGCACGAACACAGTGTTCACGTTTGGCGGCTATGTCAGACGCGATCAGTACAACTATTACCCGAGTTCGAACCAGTTTAACGATTTGGCCCCGGATCTTCAGGGCGAGACGGTGGCTCAGAATCGCAAGCTCACTAATGCAGGCTTGCGGTCCAACGTAGCGTACGTGAAAGGGATCCACAA
>Ga0116216_10001696_pt1 | contig 15075 bp, 11 predicted proteins | sample Sb_taG_11_FD_89696 | JGI IMG/M metagenome (GOLD analysis project Ga0116216, IMG submission 89696) | Peat soil microbial communities from Weissenstadt, Germany - Sb_50d_3_AS metaG | ecosystem: Environmental > Terrestrial > Soil > Wetlands > Peat | place: Germany: Weissenstadt | collected 2010-09-21
GAGGACTGGGCTGAGCCGCACTATCGGGCCGGATACCTGCTCTCGAAGCGCCGGAGCAGTGCGGATCTCGCAGCGGTGCGGGCGTCTTTCGGAGCCGCTGGGAGACAGGCCGATCTGCAGAGTGTGCTGGCGTTTTGCCAGCTTTTCTTGAATATCGCCCAAAACGGGCGAGTGACTGCCGACAAAGACAGACACATTCGCAACATTGAGCGCGAACTGGCGGACGCGCGGGCTTATAGGGAGAAATGGGGCGAGATCGCCGCTGTGCTGCGGCGCCTGGAGAATGTCGTTCTCGAAACGCCCCCATCAGTTGCACCGGATGACACGCTGGCGGACTGGCCGCCGGGCCGGCTCTCACGACTGCTGGAGACCGCCGGCAAGGCACGTTCCAGCGAACTCGATAGCAAGCTGTCGCAGATGGCCGCCCGGTTGGACCAGATGGCCACACAGGCCGCACAGGCCGCACAGTTGGATCAGATGGCCGCACAGATCGCACAGACCGCACAAATGGCCCCGCAGTTGGAAACGATTCGGGAACGGATCGATGGGCTGCAGCGCAGTATGGAATTCCAAGCGCGTCTGGATGGCCGGATGCGGGACCTGGAAATCGGTCTGGTCACGAACAAGCGCGCGATTCAAGCGATCTACGACAGCCGCATTTGGAAAGCGCTGTGCGCCATGGGCGGATTGCTGCAGCGCTTGACCGGCCGGAGCGCCGCATCGGCGCGCGGGACCTGGGTGCAGCGGGACGCATCCATTGCCAGCCCTGCCGCTCAATCGCGTCGCGGCGTGCCAGACGACTTCCTGGCTTTGGTATGCGATTATCCCGGCGACAAAGGCGTCCTTCCCGTGCGGGATGTAGTCGAAATCCGCGGGTGGGTACTCGCCGAATCGGGGATCGATCGCGTGCTGATCGAAATTAACGACGCTCTCCCGGTCCCGGCATCTTACGGCATTCCGCGGCTGGATGTCGCTCGCAGCCATCCGGGGGTCTTAGGCGCCGACCAGTCTGGCTTCCGGTTTTTCTGGGATACCACCGGCTTGCCGGAAGGCCCCTGTGCCGTGCGCGTGACTGCCGTCGCACGGAACGGGGGACGCCGGGAAGTGGCCTGCAAGGTCCTGATCGATTGGAAGACGCCACCCGATTACGGCGTGTGGATTGCCCGCAACGAACCAACCGTTGAAGATCTGCACCGGATGCGGCGCGAGGCCGGTAACTTCGCCGTGCGCCCGCGCATCAGCATCGCCGTTCCGGTATATAAGACTCCTATCGCCTTACTTACCCGCTGCATCGAGTCCGTGATCGACCAGACATATCCAACTTGGGAGCTATGCCTGGCCGACGACGGCTCGCATGACGCGGCTATTGCCGCGCTCTTGCAGGGATACTCGCAGGGCGATGCTCGCATCCGGTTCGTCACGCTGGAACAGAACAGCGGAATCTCCGGCGCTACCAATGCGGCTTTGCGCCTGTGTACGGGAGAGTACGTGGCCTTTCTGGATCACGACGACGAGCTCGCGGCCTTCGCTTTGTCCGAAGTTGTCCAGGCCATTAATGACCGTCCGGATACCGAGCTTTTCTATTCCGATGAGGACAAAATAGATGAGCAGGGCCGCCGCTACGACGCATTTTTCAAACCCGATTGGTCTCCCGACCTGTTCCGGTCCTGCAACTACGTCTGCCATTTTATGGTGATGAAGCGCTCGCTCGCGGAGCTTCTCGGAGGGCTAGACAAGAGCTATAGCGGCTCTCAGGACTACGAATTCCTCCTGCGCGCCAGCGAGCGCACGCGAAAGATTAGAAGGATTCCTAAGATCCTTTATCACTGGCGGGCGGTCGCAGGTTCCGCCGCCAAAGCGTCGGAGGAGAAGCCTGAGGCCAGCGCGGACGGACGACGAGCCTTGGCAGCTTATCTTGAGAGGAACGCATCCGGTGCGCGAGTGGAAGAGGTGGGGGCCTGCCGCTATCGGGTCCGTTATCCTATCGCGGGAGACCCTCGAGTCAGTATTCTGATACCTACCGCTGGGCACAAAAACGTCTTCCGGGCGGTGGAAGACGTGCTGGAAAAGACGGCCTACAAGAACTATGACATCTTGTTGATCGATAACTCGAGCACAGCGCGCGTCGAAGAATACGCCTCCCGTTTGGCCGCGCGCCCAGCGCCTGTTCGATATGTGGACTGGCGTGGCAAGCCATTCAACTTCTCTCAGATGAATAACGCGGCGGCCCGAATGACGGCATCGCCCTACATTCTTTTCCTGAATGACGATACGGCGGTCATCACGGCGGAGTGGCTCGCCGCGATGCTGGAACACGCCCAGCGCCCGGAGGCCGGCGCCGTCGGCGCGCAGTTGTGGTTTCCAAACAATTCGATTCAGCACGCCGGCGTGGTAATGGGCATCTACGGCAATTGCAGCCATGCCTTTAAAGGTTTGCCGGGCGGCGTACCGCATTACTTTGACTTTCCGAATCTGATTCGCAACTGCAGCGCAGTCACCGGCGCGTGCCTGCTGGTGGGGCGCGAGAAGTTTTTCGAGGCCGGGGCATTCGACGAGGTCAACCTGGCGGTAGCCTTTCAAGACGTGGACCTTTGTCTGAAGCTGTTGGAATTGGGCTATCGCAATGTGTACACTCCGTACGCCAGGCTATACCACTATGAATCGGCCACCAAGACCGAGAAGGATAAGATTCCAGACCCGCTAGAAGACGCTTTCATGAAGAAAAAATGGGCGCGATACATCGCGGACGATCCCTACTACAACCCCAACCTGGCTCGCTGGAAAGAGGATTTCAGCCTGGCGCTGGACTGAGGCGGCATTGAGATGAGCTTGATCGGCTGTGTAGACACGCTCTGGGACATGTGCGTGTCCGGATGGGCCGCCGACGATGCCGACCGCGACAAGCCGGTTCAGGTCGATGTAATCGCCAATTCGATACTGGTGGCTACTGTTCCCTGCGAAATATTTCGGGAAGACCTGCGCTTAGCTGGCATTGGCGATGGCTGTAAAGGTTTCCGTTTCGATCCCGGCGCGCATTTGAAGCCAGGCCGTAACGATCTCCGGGTACGCTATGCCGGTTCCGATGTAGTAGTCCCCAGGGGCCGGGGTCACTGGGTCAAACGGCGCGAAGGCAGGATATCCCAATGGGAGGCCGCGTTGCTTGCGGCGCTCGAGGCGTATTACGAATTCAGGCCGGAGCATCGTGTTTGCGGCATAGGAGAGGAGGCGGGAGAGCTGAAGCGCGTGCTTTCCGAAGCGGGGATACCGTTTCGGAAATTCACCGGTTTGGAAATGCTGCATGATCCGGCGGTCATCCGGTTGGCGGAAAAAGTAGATTTGGTCGTTTCATGGTCGTGGCCGGAGCCAGCGCAGGAGACCGTGCTGGTCTTGAAACATGTTGTGCAAGACCACATGAACAGGCCAGGTCTCCTGGCAATCGGCTTCACCGAGACGCCGGAGGTCGCCAGACAGATTCGGCAGGCTTTTGCGGAGTGTGGCGCTCCGGAGGTGAAGCTCGAATCGATCGCGCCGGTGCGGGGTGGCATGCGCCGGATTTTCGCCTTTGCGGAAACCGGCGGAGCTGAAGCACCGGGGACAGATGCACTGCCCGTTTTGGCCCATATCCACGTGCCGAAGTGCGCAGGGACATCGTTCCGCGTTCTACTGGAGAGGTATTTCGGACCGCGGCACTTGAGCCTGTATGTAAACGACACTTATTTTGTGTACGGCGACGAAGCTCTCCGGAGCTATTTGCTGGGGGATCCGGAGATACGGGGATTCAGCTCGCACCACGTGCGGGTGTTCCCGCACTGGTTGGCCGGGCGCGAGTTGCTATATGTCACGTTTTTGCGCGACCCCATCCAGCAGTTCGTCTCGTACATGACGCATATCCAAAAGCAGTATTCGACGATTACTTCGGAGAGTCTCCTGAAAGCAGTGCCGCCGGACGCGCCACAATTGACATTGCGCGAGTTTGCCAGATGGCTCCTCACTCAGGACCGCGACATTCCCTTCCGCGAGAATCACAATGTGAACTTCTTCGCCAGCCATAGCGCTCCCGCGGTCTCGGACCGTTTGGAGGAGGCGAAAACGGCTCTTGAAAAGTTCTTTTTCGTGGGCATCACGGAGCGGATGGCGGAGAGCGTGAGCAAGCTGCGGGCACTGGCGCAGGCCGCTGGCCTGGACTTCCCACCGGGCCCCATGCCGATCGAGAACACGTCGGCCGACTACCGGGACGACCTGAGTTGGATCAATCCGGATGACGAGGTCGGAGCGTTGCTGTTGCGGTCGGTGGAGAAAGACCGGCAGCTCTACGATTGGGCGGTGGCGCGTCTCAACGGGTAGTTCGGGCCAGGGCGTTCGCGCAAGTGGGACTTTCAGTGGGTTGCGTATGTCCCACTGAGCGGCTATCCTGAATGAAGGATGCCCAATATGAGAACGCACGTCGTACTGCCCGGCGATCTGGTGGCTGCGATTGACCATCTGGTGGGTAAACGGGGCCGGAGCAGCTTTCTCAAACAGGCCGCATGGGAAGAGGTCAAACGCCAGCGGCTTCTGAGACTGCTCGAAAACCCAGAGCCAATCTGGAAAGTTGAGGACCACCCAGAATTGAAGGATGGGGCCGCGGCTTGGGTCGAAAGAATGCGCGCCGAAGATGAGAGGCGGGACCGGCGGCGTACCGGGCGCTGATGGCTATCTACCTTCTAGACACGTCTGTCATCGTGGATGCCATGAACGGTAGGAGAAATCGCCGCGAGTTGCTAGCCGATCTTCTTCGCCACGGCAACGCCCTGGCCTGCTGTACGATCAATGTTATCGAAGTTTACACGGGCATGCGCCCTCATGAAGAACCAGCCACCGCCGAGTTTCTGGGCAGTCTCGGCTATTATGAGGTCACACGCCTGATCGCCCGCAGTGCAGGGCGGCTTCGGTATGACTGGGCGCGCAAAGGCCAAACCCTTTCGCTCGCCGATGCAACTATAGCTGCCGTGGCTCTGGCGCACGGCTTGACGTTGATGACCGACAACAACAAGCACTTTCCCATGCAGGAACTGCAGTTGCATCCGATGTCCGGATAACCCTTGCTTCGCGAAGCATGACGATTCCGAAGTTCAAATCGGAAGCGGACGAGGCGGCATGGTGGTATGCGCACCGTGAGGAAACGGCGCGATGGATGGAGGAGGCCGCCGCGAACGGCCAGACCACCACGCTTTCCGAAGTATTGCAGCGCGCACACCAGCGGGCAGACGACACCAACGGTATCGATCCGGATCGCTCCGGAAGATATCGCCCGTGCGCGTGGGTTGGCGGAGAAAAAGGGCCTGCGCTACCAAACTTATCTCAAGATGCTGCTGCACGAAGCGCTCGAGCGCGAGCAGAAGCGCATGGCGGGATAGCGCCAGCCTCGGCTATTTCTTCTCAGCCCGAAACTTGGCCCACGCTAACTGCGACTTGCCCACCTCAAACAACAGCTTCAGCGCATTCACCTTCCCCGGCGGCACTAACTCGCCTGCGAGGAATTGCCGCAGAGCTTCGGAGCGGCGCAGTTTGCCCGACGACGTCCGGGGCAGCGTTCCCGACTCCAGCAGTTCCACATCCCGCGGCTTGAGCGAAAGCCCAGTCAGGATGCAGTGGTTGATTTCAGCGATCACTTCTTCTTCGGGCCGCTTGCTGCGCGCGTCCTTCTCCGCCAGGATGATGAGCTGTTCGCCTTCGCCTTCGATCATGGTGCTTACGGCTACCGCGCACCCCTTGCGCACGCCTTCCACATCCAGCAGCAGTTCTTCCATCTCCTGCGGAGCGTAGTTGCGCCCGCGAATGATGATCAGGTCTTTGGCGCGTCCCGCGATGTACAGTTCGCCTTCGTGAAAGAAACCCAGGTCGCCTGTGTCCAGCCAGTCGCCATGAATCATGTTGGCGGTTAACTCGGGACTCTCCCAGTAACCCTTGGTGATGGACGGCCCTTTGGCCCAGATGCGGCCCACGCGACCGTCCGGCACGCGCTGTTCCTGGTCGTCGAAGATGGCCACGTCCACGCTGGGCAGCGCCCGGCCGACCGATACAATGCGCCGTCCGGGTCCCAGATGCGCCGTGCCGCCATTCCACAAGCCCTCGCGGCTGAATTCGGTAAAGCGGGGCAGATCGTCGAGATCGGTGAAGGTGACGCCCAATCCGGCTTCGGCCAAGCCGTAGACAGGCGTCATGGCCGTGGGTTTGAAGCCCCAGCGCGCAAACCGCTCGGTGAAGCGCTGCACGCCGTCGGATTCGATCGGCTCGGCGCCGTTCAAAGCAGCCCGCCAGCGGGACAGGTCCACGCCTTCCATCTCCTCGTCTTTGATTTTGGTGGCGCACAGGCTGTAAGCAAAATGCGGCGCCGGCGAAATCGCCGATTTGTACCGCGACAAGGTGCGCAGCCAGATGGCCGGACGGGCCAGAAAAGTATCCGGTCCCATGTACGTCACCGTGCCGGGATAATACATCCCCAGATACAAGCAGCCTACCAGGCCCATGTCGTGATAGAGCGGCAGCCAGCAGACGCAGCCGTTATCGATTTCATCCTCACCGCGGTACACCAGACACCGCTGCATCATAGTCAGGTTGGCCAGCAGGTTGGTGTGCGTCACCATTACGGCCTTGGGTTCGACCGTGGTGCCCGACGAGAATTGCAAAAACGCGGGTTGATCGGGATCCACATCCACCGGTTGCCAGCGTCCGCCGCCGGTCTGTAAATCCTTGGCCTCCAGAACCTCTCTGAGCGACTCTACGCCTACTACCCCGGGGCCCAGCAGCTTGCGGATGCGGCCTTCGGTGATCAAATACTTTGCCCCGATCTTCGTCAGCATCTTCCGCAAGCGGGCGAAGTATTCGTCGAGTTTCCCCAGCCGGAACGGCGGATAGAGAGCGGCTGGAATGCCGCCGGCAAGCTGCACGCCCAGCAGAGAATCGAAAAACTCGATCGACGTGGAAAGGATCAGGGCAACGCGGTCGCCGGGCTGTAGCCCCCGCGCCTGCAACGCCGCGGCGGCCTTCTGCGCGCGGCGCAGCACGTCCTGGTACGGATAAAAGGTGGCCTCCTCGTTGGGCGCCACGAAACGTGCGCCCCAGCGGGTGCAGGTCTCCAGGTTCATCAGAATCTCGGGCAGCGTGGCGCCTTTGAGCGTCAGAGCACTCATGCCTGCGGCTCCTGCTCGCAAACCCGGCCGGCGATCATCTTCACCAAGTCCTGCACGGTTTCCAGTTGCTGCCACTGTTCCAGCCCGAAAGCGCAGCCGAAGTCTTGTTCGATGGTGGTTACCAGCACCACTTGTGCCAGCGAATCCAGTTGCAGGGCGTCCATCAGCGGGACGCTGGGGCCAATCGCCTCGATCTGTTCCGGCGTCAGGTTAAGCTGTTCGCGGGCGATCTTCTTCAGGTGCTCCAGAATCGTTTCTTCATTCCATTTAACTAGCGTCTGTTCGGGCATGGGACTCTTTCCTGCTATGTTTTATAACTGCCGGCTGACACGGCTTGTTCGGGCCGCGGGATGACTACGGGATCTTCCTGTTGGTACATTCGCCGGATCCAATCGGCGTACTTGCGCTCCAGTACCGAACGGCGCACCTTCTGCGTGGGGGTCACCAGTTCGGGGTCCAGTAAAGCCTCCTCTTTGAGGAAGCAAAATCGTTTGACCCGCTCGAAGGATGAGAACTCGGCTTGCAAGCTCTCCAATTCCTCGCGGAAGAGCGCCACTACGGGCGGCGCCAGCAGCAATTCGTCGAAGCTGCTGAAAGCCAGCCCGTGCCGGGTGGCCACGCGCGCCACGTTCTCCGGATGGGCCACGATCAGGGCGGTGACGAAGTTGCGGCCGTCCCCGACGATCAGCGCCTGCTGGATATAAGGGCTGCGCTGCAGCGCGTGTTCCAGGGCTGCGCAGGCCACCTTCTTGCCGTTCGAGAGAACCAGGATCTCCTTGCGGCGGCCCGTGATGGTGACGTATCCGTCGGCATCGATGCTGCCCAGGTCGCCGGTGTGCAGCCAGCCGTCCGGCTCGATTACCTGTCGGGTGGCGGCTTCGTCCTTATAATAGCCGAGCATCACGTGCGGCCCGCGCGTGAGGATCTCGCCATCTTCACTGATCCGCACTTCCACTCCGTCCAACGGGGGGCCTACGGAGCCAATCTTCTCCCTGTGATACTCATTGAGCGTGATTACCGGCGAGGTTTCCGTCATCCCGTAGCCTTGCAGCACGTCGAAACCCGCCGCCCGGAAGAATAGCTCCACATCGGGGTTCAGCCAGGCGCCACCGGAGACGAAGTATTTGAGGCCGCACAACTGGCGATGCACTTTCGGAAAGACCAATACGTTGGCCAGCGGGGCCAGCAGCCTGTGGGACAGGCGGGCGGCTGGTCCACCCAGCGTCTCGGCCCGCGTGCGCGCCACCGCGGCCTTGATCAGCCTCCCGGCTATGGCGCGCCGGTGCGGTACAAGTTGGGCGATTTGGGTTTCGACGGCTTCTTTAACCTTTTCCAGAATCCGCGGCACAACCCCTATAATGTCGGGCCGGTGTATGGGCAGCAATTCTTTCAGATCGTGCGGATCGCCGTAAGCAATGCGCACGCCTTCGTGGAAGTAGCCATAACTGAGCGTGCGCTCCAAAACGTGCGGCAGCGGCAGGACCGAAAGAGCCTGATGCGCGGTGTTCGCAGGGACACGCGCCAGGCTGCCCCGCAGGTCGGACGCGATGTTGCCATGCGACAGCATCACGCCTTTGGGCGTGCCAGTAGTGCCGGAAGTATAGACAATCGTTGCCAGGTCGTGCGGCTCGGCGGCCAGCGATTCGGCGCGGATGCGGCGCACCGCAGGCTCGTCAAATGGGGGTGCGTCGGCGGCAATGCGCGGCAAGGAAGTGTGGACGCCAGCCGTCTCTTCCATGGCCACGATCGTCCCCATCTCCAATTCCGGCAGTAAGGGCCGCAGGATTTCCCATTGCGTGGCGCCGGCGATAATGGCGGCCCGGCAGCCGCTGTGCCGCAGCAGGTAAGCGATCTGCGAGGGCACCAATGTGTTGTAAACCGGCACCACCACCAGGCGCGAAAGCAGAAGTGCGAAATCGGCGATGTGCCACTCCGGCCGGTTCTCGGAGAACACCGCCACCCGGTCGCCGGGTACCAGACCGGAGCCGAGCAGGAACTGCCGCAGCGCAAAAACCGCGTGCGAGAAGCGCTCCGTGGACCAGACCATCAATTCGCCGCGGTTTTGGAAACTCAGCAGCCGGTCAAAACGGTAATGGTCCAGATGGTGAAAGAAAAGATGATTCAGCGTGGTGACGCTGTCGTTCGGCTGCATGCGGCTTCCATGGGGTTCGGCAGATTACGCTTGGTGTCTTTGAAGCTAACACAAAAGCCGCTGTAGAATCAAGCGAATGCGGGCTATTGAGGCCTATGGTTAGTACCAGGAAAGCGATGCTTGCCGCTCGTATCCACCTTGCGGCGGCGCAGCCGAATCAACCCCGGCCCGCAGATAGCCCGGCAGCGTTGCCAGACTGTCCGGGCCTTGCGATGCCGGGCGGTGCGAACCGTGGTCGCGGCCCCCATCGAGATCGGCCGCCCGCTGAGCCTGCGTAAAATGGAAACCAGCGTCGGATAAAGGAAGCGAGTCCACAGGAGCCCGCCGCGTGCTTTGAGCGGCCAGCGTTTGGGAGGTGGTTCGGCCTATTACGAACACGCTTGGCCGGGGCCGTCCGCGTCCAACTCCCGGCGGCGCAGCCACACCAGATCCGGCATAGGATAACCCGGCAGCCTCGCCAGAGACAGTGCCAACATGCTCAGCATACCCAAGAGCAACGCGCCAGCGGCGAACAGCGCATCGGGCATCAGGTGAATCATGATACCCAGGCTGGCTCCGAAAGCTGTCAGCAGCCACAGAATCCAGACGACCTGTCTCTGATCGAGACCCAGCGATGCCAGGCGGTGCGAGCTGTGGTCGCGCCCTCCCCGTGAGATCGGCCGCCCGGTGAGCTTGCGTAGAATCGAAACCAGCGCCGTATCGAAAATCGGATAGGCAAATGTCAGGGCCGGACAAAAGAAGCCGGTTAGCAGGAGCCGTTTGTGCGACGCCGGGCCCGCCAGAGTCAACGCACCCAACGCAAAGCCGGCCGGCAGGCTTCCGCAATCGCCCATGAAAATGCGCGCGGGGTGGTAGTTGAAAAACAGGAAACCGGCGAATGCCGCCCCCAGTATGGCCCACACGTCTGCATCCGCCCGGTATCCCTCCGCAGTCAGCAGCCAGGAGCGGAACAGGCAAATGATGACCACCACTCCGGTACATAGCCCGTCCATGTTGTCGATCAGGTTGAACGCGTTGGTGATCATCACGATCCAAAACATGCTCAGGGCCACGTTCGGCAGATACCAGGGAGTCAGCGGAAAGACTACGCCTCCCAGGACCACAAAGGCGGCCGCCGCCACCTGCACGGCGAGTTTAAGCGACGCGCGGAGGCGCAGGCGGTCGTCGAGAAATCCGAAGATCCACAGCGCCGCCACGGCCAGCGCGATGCGGGGATAACGGCCTGGACACACCAGCCAATAGGCCGCCGCGCAGCTCAGAAAAATCGCCAGCCCGCCGCTCGAAGCCGTGGGTGCGGCGTGCCAGCGGTCCGCCCGCGGCGCCGCGGTGAGTCCCAGCCTGGTGTTCGCGCGGATTTGCAGGCGCGTGAGCAGCGCCGATAGCAGGCCCGTGAAGAGAATCAGCATCTTTAGACAGCCACCGCCAGAGTCCGTTGTGGCATCTGCCGGACCCATTCATAATCCACCACCCGCCGCACGATGGCTTCGAGCGAAGTAGCCGGGCGATAGTGCACCAGGCTTTCCAGCTTCTCGAGACAAGGCACGCGGCGCTCCATGTCTTCGAATCCCGGACCATAGGCTTGATCGTAAGGCACGTGTTCCACGCACGATGGCGATCCGGTAATCTCCCTGACCAGAGCGGCCAACTCGTTGATGGTCACCTCCTGGTCATTACCGATGTTGATGACTTCTCCAACGGCTGCCGGTGTCTGCGCCAGGCGCACCAGAGCCTCCACCACGTCGCCTACGTAAGAGAAGCAGCGGCGCTGCTCCCCGGTCTCGTGTATGGTCAGGGGTTCGCCCCGCAGTGCCTGGCGCACGAAGGTGGGCAGCACCATGCCATAACGGCCGGTCTGGCGCGGCCCCACGGTATTGAAGAAGCGCAGCACGGTTACGGGCAGATCCTGCTCGCTCCAATAGGCCAGCCCCAGGCATTCATCGAGCGCTTTCGAAGCGGCGTAGCTCCAGCGGCCGATCTTTGTGGGGCCGAGCACCAAGTCGTCGCTCTCGCGGAACGGCAGTCGCACGCTCTTGCCATAAACTTCCGACGTGGACGCCAACATGACGGGCTTGCTCTTCTTGGCGGCGTAGCGTAGCACCACCTCGGCGCCATCGACATTCGTTCGGATGGCGCTTACCAGGTTGTTGACGATCTGCCTTACGCCTACCGCCGCGGCCAGATGGAAAATAATATCGGCGCAGTCCACCATTTCGGCGACTACCGGTTCGTTGAAGACCGACTCGATGCGGTATGAAAATCCTGCTTTGGTCTTCAGGTGCGCAATGTTCTCGAATGCGCCCGTCGAAAGATCGTCGAGGACGGCAACGCGCCACCCCTCCGCCAGACAGCGCTCCGCCAGATGCGATCCGATAAACCCGGCCCCACCGGTAATCAAAACGTTCATGAATTCCTCCCTAGACCTTTCTTGTTCAGCAATTCGCGATACAACGCATCTACGTTTCCCACCAGCGTCTCCTTGCGGTATTGCCGTGAGGCGAAAGCGCGCCCGGCGAGTCCCATACGCGATACCAGCGTCCGGTTTTCCGCCAGCGCTTCCAGCACGTCAGCCAGCGTGTGAGCATTGGACTCAGTCAACACGCCGTTGGCGTACCAGCGCGCGCCGCCGGTAGCGCGCTCGGCGCTGCCCGAAACCATGTCCACCACGCCGCCCACGGCGGTCGAAACAAACGGCCGGGCCGCCGCCATGCCCTGGATGAGCGCCACTGGCGTGCCTTCGTTGCGCGAAGTCTGCAAAACTACATCGCACCGCGCCATCGCCGGCAGGATCTCCCTCTGCCAGCCCAGCCATTCCACGCGTCCGCCATACAGTTCGAGAAGGTCCGTCAATGCAGTACGATCCGGCCCATCGCCCGCGATCACAAACCGTATGTCCTGGCTGCGCTGCAGCGCGATTTCAATGGTGGCGGCCAGCAGTCCAATGTTCTTTACTGGAACCATGCGGCCGAACCAGCCCACCGTCAGCGGGCCGTTGCCGGCCGGCGGATGCAGCCCGAAATAGTCGTCCAGCTCCAGCCCTAACGGCACGACGTGAAACTTGTGCGCCGGAGCGACATGAAACTTCGCGCTCAATTCCATGGCCTGCTGGGGCGACACTACGCACAGTGCGTCGGTGAAGCGCGCCAGCAGTTGCTCGATGCGGCGAAAGACGCCGGCCCAGGCTCGCGAGAAATACTCATTCAGGCTGTTGCCATGAAACGTGTGGATGACGATCGGCGCGCCGCTCAGCACCGCCGCCAGGCGTCCCAGGCAGCCGGCCATCGCGGTGTGGGTGTGCACAATCGCGGGCCGCTCGCGCCGCAGCAGCCGCCACAGCCGCCAGAGCGCCTTCAGGTTGCGCCATGGCCGCACCGAGCGCGATAACTCCGGCACCCAGTGCACCTGGTCGGCGGCCTGCAGAAGGTAGCGCATGTCTCCGTCTTCCGGCTCGCAGCTTCCCGCCACCAGCACGGTGCGATATTCCAGCGCGGCCATCTCCCGCGTAAGCAGCAGCGTGTGGATAGCCGGCCCGCCTATGTTCAGCCGCGTGATGACACGCACGACTTTGGGACGTTCCGGTCCAGCCGTGAAATCACGAACCGGAACTTGCCCGTAGCCGAGCGTGGAATGCGATCGGTACATTCAAACTCCAGATGGATGCCCCGCCCCACGCGGGCGCGAAGGTTGGTTTCCAGCATTTGCAGATCTTCGGCGGTGAAGCGCGCCGCGGGCACAAAGCGCACGCGCAGCACGTCCAGCGACTCCTGTTCCAGTTGGCTTTCGACAATGTTGCGGACGCCCTTCAATACCGGATCCAGTCGCCCTAGAAAGCCGCGTTCGCGGGTATAGACGAAATCGTCCAGCCGGCCGCCAATCTCCTCGATGACCGGCATGCCGCGGCCGCAGGTGCAGCTTTCGGTGGCGAAGCGGGCGGTATCGCCCACGCGGTACCGAACGAGCGGCATGGCGTAGTTCACCAGCCCGGTCAGCACGACTTCGCCCATCTCGCCCAGCGCAGCCTGCGTGCCGTCCGGGCGCAGGATCTCGGTTACGCCGGCCAGCGGATGGGCGTGCATACGACCGGCTTCGCATTCGTACCAGAAGCTTTGCATCTCCGCCTGCCCGTACTGGTCGAAGACGCGCGTCGCGAAGGTCTCTTCTATGGCGCGCCGCTGGTGATCGAGCAGGGTTTCCGCGGAGGTGAGCGCAGCTTTGAGCCGCGGCGCGGGACGGCCGGACTGCCGGTAGTAGTCCGCCAGCACGTACATCGATGACGGATAGCCGGAGAGATATACCGGCCGGAAACGTTCCAGTGCCGCGGCGTAGCAGGACAAATTCTCCGGCAGCAGGTGAACGGTCGACAGCAGCAAGGCGTGGTTTGCCAGGTCGCGCCGCCAGAAAATCTTCTTTGATGCGGATTGGAGCGGCGGCACGATCATCTTGCCGGTGAACTGGCCGCGCCGGTCGTCTTTGGCGACACCCGCCGTATTCCGGTAGAGCTCCACGAAGGCCCACATCTTCCGCATGGCCTCGCGGCTGTAGTAAACGGTGAGCGGCTTCCCGGTTGTGCCGCTGGTGTGCCAGGGAATCAGCGCCCGCCGCGGCAAAGTGTCCACGATGAATTCTTCGGGCCGCTCCCGGATTTGATCTTTGGTAGTGAGTTCCGCTGGGCCGTGTTTCCGATAGTGCGGTACGTTCATGGAAACAAACCGCCGGAGCCGCGTGATCTCGACCTTCTGCAATTGGCGCAGTTGTTCCGCGGGCAGGCGTTCGGTGCGCTGGAGCATTTCCAGATACCCCTGGAATACCCCGCCATACCGCCAGCCGTAATACTTGGCGCCCTGGGCGGTGGCGCATGCGTGCTGCAAAGGGATGGGCAATGCGGAATAGAATTGCTGCAGCATTTCTAATGGCGAGATTGAAATAAATAGGTAGGAAAATAATAAGATCTGTATCTCTGAAATCTATGAAAAGTTTTTGTCTGCATCGACGGAGAGAACTGAGAGAATGTTATTGAACGCGAACACATCCGATGAACGAACTACAGCCAACTACACCAACGGGATATGCCGAACTGCTGCGCGAGCTGAAACAGGAGATCCGGAGCGCCCAGCTTCGAGCGTCGCTGGCCGTCAACCAGGAACTGGTGCTGCTCTATTGGCGGATAGGCCGCGAAATCCTGGTACGGCAGGAACGCGAAAACTGGGGTGCGAAGGTGATCGACCGCCTATCCGCCGACCTGAAGACGGCCTTCCCGGAGATGAAGGGCTTTTCTCCGAGGAATCTGAAGTATATGCGGGCGTTTGCAGAGGCCTGGCCGGAAGAGGCAATTGTGCAGCAGCTTGCTGCACAAATTCCGTGGTTCCATCATTGCGTGTTGCTCGACAAGGTTAAAGATCCTTCCGAGCGGGAGTGGTACGTGCGGGCAACGTTCCAGTACGGCTGGAGCCGCGATGTCTTGGTGCACCAGATCGAATCCGGATTACACCGGCGGCAAGGTGGGGCGATAACTAACTTCGATCGGGTTCTACCGCCGGCGCAGTCCGATCTGGCCCAACAAATTACGAAGGATCCCTACAGCTTCGATTTCCTGATGCTGGGCCCTGACGCCCATGAGCGCGATCTGCAACGCGGGCTTTTGGAGCATCTCCGCGAATTTCTGTTGGAACTCGGTGTAGGGTTCGCCTTCGTCGGCAGCCAGCACCGTCTTGAAGTGGGCGGTAATGAGTTCTATGTCGATCTGCTCTTCTATCA
>Ga0116216_10001698_pt1 | contig 15069 bp, 13 predicted proteins | sample Sb_taG_11_FD_89696 | JGI IMG/M metagenome (GOLD analysis project Ga0116216, IMG submission 89696) | Peat soil microbial communities from Weissenstadt, Germany - Sb_50d_3_AS metaG | ecosystem: Environmental > Terrestrial > Soil > Wetlands > Peat | place: Germany: Weissenstadt | collected 2010-09-21
AAAACGCGTGGGACTTTACCGCGCCGCGGTCAACGAAACGTGGCGCAAGCTCCGGCGCGAATTCGCGGAGCGCCTGCGCGATCGGGCTTTCTGGATGGCCGCGCGTCATGTCGTCCTGCAGCGCATAGTCGGAACGTACGACGCCGATCTCGCACTCACGTTCTTCTACTCCACCATGCGGCTTGCCTTCGACGAGACGGACGTGCCGGTCGAATACGCCGATGACGGTCTCGCCCGCCGCTCCCGTGGCTGGAGCCGCCATCCCGTCCTGCAATCCTATCCCGCGGCCCCCGAACAGTTACGCCTCGCCATCGAGTGCATTCTGCAACGCTGCGGGTTCCGCTCTCCTTTCGAGGACATCCGAAGAGATGCGGCCCTGGTGACCGCGAGGCTTGCCGCGGAGTGGCGGCGGCAGGCCGGCGACCTCCCTCCGCGCACCGTCCAGATGCTCGAGCCCGTTTTCTTCCGCGACCGCGAAGCCTACCTGGTGGGCAAGCTGCGCTCGGCGCGCGCTGCATTGCCCGTGGTCCTGGCGTTGCGGCACGATGGCCCCGGCATTACCGTGGATGCTGTCCTGACCGGCAAGGAAGACATGCGGAACATTCTGTTTGTCTCCACGCGCTCCACCTTCCAGGTCCATAGCGGCGCCTACCGCGAGCTTCTCGCCTTCCTCGACAGCCTGGCGCCCGAGCGCGGCCACCCCGCCATGTGCGCCGTGATCGGCCTCACGCACCCCGCGCGCGTCACGCTCAACCAGCATCTGCGCCGCCATTTGCAACAAACCGGCGAGCGCTTCGAGCCTCCACCCGGACGGCTGGGAATGGCCATGGTGGTGTTCTCGCCGCCGTCCTTCCCCTATGTGTTCAAGGTCGTCCGCGACTTCTCGGGCAAGGGAGGATGGACCGGCCGGGGCCCCATCATGGCGCTCTACCGCTGGGTCCACGAGATGAATCGCGGCCGCCTGATGCTGGATGCGTGGCTCTACCGCAATCTCAGTTTCGCCAGGTCCGCGTTCGACGATCGCGTCCTCGACGAGTTGCTTGCGAGCGCTCCGAACAGTGTCCGGCTGGACGGCGACACCGTCATCCTGAAGCACGCCTACGCTCAGCGCAGGGTGCAGCCCCTCAACACCTTCTTCGACCAGACGTCCGATCGCGCCCTGCGTGAGCGCGCCATCGATGCCCTGGGTGCCTTCCTCAAGGACTTGGCGCGCATGGGCTTCTTCATCGGCGACCACTACGGCCTGCCGTGCAACACGGGGTTGACGCACGCCTTCAACGTGGCCCTCTTCGATTTCGACGACCTCGGTCCGCTGTCGCGCTACCGCTTTCGCGAAACGCCGCCGCCTCCCGGTGGCCGCGACGAGCTGTTCTGGAATACCGAAATCGACGGCGCCTGGTTCTCCGTCGAGCCAAACGATGTCCTGGTTGACGAATGGGAGAGGTTCCTCGGGGTTCCGCCCGATCTCCATGACTACTTCCGTCAAAAACACGGCGATCTCTTCACCACCGCTTACTGGACCGAAGTGCAGGGCCGCGTCCAGGCAGGCGACCTGCACTACGTCCTCCCGTATCCCCTGGAGCGCCGCCTACGGTGAGGTGGGACACTCCGTTGCACGGAGCGAGACCATCGCTCTTCGTGGTCTGTCACCCAACTGCGGCAGTGAGACTCAGTGCTCTCCGCTTCCTCCGTTTGCTCAGGTTTTGACTTTCTCTTGGTCTTCTCCGCGTCTTCCTCCGCGTGCTCTGCGCCTCCGCGTCAAAGAGTCGGTTCCCTTGTTTCCGTCTTCTCCAGCAGATAATGCGACACAATCCACTCCTTCCCGCCCCGATACCCCCAACACTCCGCACACGCCATGAAAAACACCCGCCATCGCACCAGCCACCGTAGCGCCTCCCCCGGGCCGTAGACCTCCTCGAAAATCCGCAGCACCTCGCCGCGATGGCCGTCCAGATTCCGCAGCCACGCCTCGGCCGTCTTCTGGTAGTGCCGCCCGTCTACCTGCCAGTGCTCGGTCACTCGCATGTCGCGCTGGAAATAAAACAGCAGGTTGTCGCTCGGCATGATGCCGCCGGTGAAGAAATGCTGCGCCATCCAGTCGCCCGAATCGCGAACTTCAAAAGGGTACGCGAAGCGGTGGTGCGAAAAAATGTGCACGAACAATAAGCCTTCGGGACACAGCCATCCGGCGATGCGGCGCAGCAGTTCTTCGTAGTTGCGCATGTGCTCGAACATCTCGATCGACACCACGCGGTCGAAGCGCTCGCCGATGTCGAACTCGTTCATGTCGCAGGTGACGATGCGCAGGTTGCCGATTCCGCGCCGCCGCGCCTCGCCTTCGATGAACTCGCGTTGCGAATGCGAGTTAGAGACGCCGGTAATTCTGGCCCGCGGAAATCGCGGCGCCAGGTAGAGCGAGAGCGATCCCCACCCGCATCCCAATTCCAGGATGGCCTGCCCGTCCGCGATGCGCGCCCGCTCCACCACCAGGTCGAGCATGCGCTGCTCCGCGGCCTCCAGTGTGGTCAAGCCGTCCGCCCAGTAGCACGCGCTGTACTTGCGGTGCGGCCCCAGCACCAGCTCGAAAAAAGCGGCCGGCACTTCGTAGTGCTGCTGGTTGGCCGCGTCCATGTGGATCGCGATGGGGCTCTCGCGCAATTGGCGCACGAAATTCATCAGGCGGCGCTGTTGCCTTTCCGGCTCTCCCTCGTCCTCGTCGCGCAGCCGCTTCGCCAGCAACCGCCGCACACCGATCCGGATCATCCAGTCGGGCGCCAGCCCGCGGTCCAGAATCGGTTCGTACCACAAGTCGTGGCGCACGCACTCATGCGTGCCGCGCCGAGACTCGTCTCGGCGCTTGGCGGAGCGTTTAGTCCGCCCCGAGTTAAGCCACAGTCCAAAACTCACTGGATTCTGCGAGCCTCGCTAAGACCTTGCGGCTCCTTCGGGAACCAAGGCACGAACGCGCTCGTCGTCTGCTGATAGCGCCGGTATTCCTCGCCGCGGCTGCGCAGCGCCTGCTCCTCCGTGGCCGGAATCCCCGTGACCCGCAGCAGGAAAAACAGAATCAGCGCGGGCGAAACCAGCCCCAGGAATCCGTACGGCGAGCCCAGCGCAAACAGCGCAAACGCCATCCAGATCAGCCACTCGAAGAAATAATTCGGATGGCGCGAATACCGCCACAAGCCCACGCGGCAAGTATGGCCCTTGTTTTCCGGACGCCGCTTGAAGGCCGCCAACTGCGCATCCGCCGCGATCTCCCCGATCAGGGCCACGGCCCACAAACCGGCGCCCGCCCACTCGATCGGTGTGCGGCCGGGTGCCGCATTCCGCGCCGCCGCCGCGAACGGCAGGGACATCACGACTACCAACAGGGCCTGCGCCTCGAAAAACGCCAGGAATTTCAGCGGCAGGTTGGTCTTCCATCGCCGCCGCAGTTCCTGGTAGCGCCCTTCCTCGGGATGGCCGATCACGCGAGTGAGCAGCAGATAGAGCGCCAGGCGCAAGCCCCACACGCCCGCCATCACGCCCAGCATCGCCGCGCGCAGCCCCCATCCTCCTCCCAGGATCGCGTAGAGCACCCCCAGCATCCCCAGCCCCAAGCCCCATCCGAAATCGACAATCGCCGCGTTGTGCATCGCCAGGTGGATCAGCCACAGCACGAACATCATCGTGCCCACCGCCGCCGCGCCCCACAGCATCAGGCCGATCACGAGGTTCTTCTCTCCAGGATGGCGTAGGCCGGCTCCTCCGGCTTCAACCGCGAGAGCGCCAGGAAGACATAGAACGAAGTGGCGATGTTGCCCAGCCCGTAAATCAGGACCAGCCACAGGATCCGCATGCCCCACGACCGCTCCCGGTAAGCCACCCATAGCCAGAAAAGCGTGAAGCCCGAGTAGGCGTCGTACAGCGTCGCCACCGCCCAAGGGTTCCCCGCAAAGGAGTTCAAGGAGGCCCATAAGCCGATGGCGAGGCCGGCCCGGATGGTCACCGCGATCATTAAGAGGCAAATGCCCGCCGAAAGAATCTTCAGCAACACCTTCAACACCCTACACCCCGTGGCGCAGGCACTCGTGCCTGCCGCGTCCCCACTCTTGGGGACGCTTCTTTCGCGCCGCTAAAACCGTTCATCGTCGCGAATCGTATTATATATAACTAACATCCTGAGGAGGGTGAGTATGCAGACCACAACCTACAGGTTTGGGGCCGTGTCTTTGTTCGTCATGCTGCACGCCGCGGTGATCGGCGCGCTCTGGATCCCGCTCACCTGGAAGCTCTCCCTGCTTCTGGTGGCCACCTACGCCATCCGCGTGTTCGGCGTCACCGCCGGATATCACCGCTACTTCAGCCACCGCAGCTACAAAATGGGACGCGCCGCCCAGTTCGCCATGGCCTTCCTCGCCCAGACTTCCGGACAAAAAGGCGTCTTGTGGTGGGCCGCCCACCACCGCCGGCATCACCGCGAATCGGACCAGCAGGGCGACGTTCACTCCCCGTGGCAGCAGGGCTTCTGGTGGTCTCACATCGGTTGGGTGCTCTCCAACCGCTTCGACGATTACGACCCTCGCGACGTGCCCGAATTCTCCCGCTACCCCGAACTCGTCTGGCTGAATCGCTACCACCTGCTTCCCACCGTGCTGTTCGGCGCGGCCATCGCCGCCGCCTTCGGCTGGCGCGCCTTCTTCTGGGGCTACGTGGTCTCCACCGTCGTCGCGTACCACTGCACCTTCAGCATCAATTCCCTGGCGCACCTGTTCGGCAGCCGCCGCTTCGACACCCCCGACCACAGCCGCAACAATTTCCTGCTCGCCATCGTCACCTTCGGCGAGGGCTGGCACAACAATCACCACTACTCTCCGGGCAGTTGCCGGCAGGGACTCCGCTGGTGGGAGATCGACCTCACGTACTGGATCCTCACCGCGTTGAGTTGGGTGGGCATCGTCTCGCAACTGCGTCCCTTCCGACCGATCCCCGCCCAAAACCGCGCCGCATGAGTTCGGCAGTATGAGCACAATCGCGGTAATCGGTTCGGGCATTTCGGGACTGTCCGCGGCTTACTTCTTGAGCCGCAAGCACGAGGTATTCCTCTTCGAGCGCGAGCCGCGTCTCGGCGGGCACACCCACACCATCACCGTGGATTCCAGCCAGGGTCCGCTCCCGGTGGACACCGGCTTCATCGTGCACAATGAGCGCAACTATCCCCACCTTTGCCGCCTGATGCGCGAGCTCGGCATCGATACGCAGCCCAGCGACATGTCGTTTGCCGTCACGTCGCCGGGCGCCATGTTCGAGTACTCCAGCCGCGGTCTCCGTGGATTCTTCGCCCAGCGCCCCAACCTCCTGCGGCCCGCGCACTACGCCCTCTTCCGCGAAATCCTGCGCTTCAACCGCCAGGCCCCGAAGCTGCTCCACGACCCCGCCGGCGCCGATCTCACGCTCGCGCAATTCCTCGAAGCCGGGCGCTACCACTCGCGCTTCATCGAGCGCTATCTCTACCCCATGGCCTCGGCCGTCTGGTCCATGCCGCAAGCAGATCTCGGCGGCTTCCCCGCGCTCACCATGATCCGCTTCTTCCACAATCACGGAATGCTGGGCATCCACACCCATCCGAACTGGAGGACCATCCGCGGCGGCAGCCACCGTTACCTCGACCCCATCACCGCACCGTTCCGCCAGCGCATTTTCAAGGGCGTGGAAATCTCCGCGGTCACCCGCTGCCCGGAGGGCGCGCGCATCGAGTTTCAAGCTCGCCCCGCCATGCTGTTCGACCACGTGGTGTTCGCCTGCCACGGCAACCAGATCCTGCCGTTGCTCTCGAACCCCAACCCCGCCGAGCGCGACATCCTGCGGCACTTCACCACCACCCGCAACGAGGTCTGCCTCCACACCGATAGCCGTCTCCTGCCCCGCCGCCTGGATGCGCGCGCTTCCTGGAACTACCGGATCGGCGACAATGGCAAGGTCACCATGACCTACCACATGAACCGCCTGCAATCGCTCACGACCCCCGAAGATTACTGCGTGAGCCTCAATGCCGACGGTTCGATTGCGCCGGACCGCGTGCTGCGCCGCATGGTGTATGCCCACCCGTTCTTCGACCGGGCGGCCGTGCGGGCGCAGGAGCGCTGGGCCGAAATCAGCGGCCGCGATCGCTTGCACTATTGTGGTGCATACTGGCTCTACGGTTTCCACGAAGACGGCGTCCGCTCGGCGCTGCGCGTCGCCCAAAGCCTGGGGGTGGATTGGTGATGTTCGAGCCCGCCATCTACACCGGCACCTTGCGCCACCGCCGTTTCCGCCCCGTGCCGCACGAATTCACCTACTCCCTCTTCATGGCCCTGCTCGACATCGACCGCATTCCGGAAACCATGGCGCGCTCCCGCTGGTCCAGCTACAACCGCTTCAACTGGGCCAGTTTCGACCAGCGCGATCACGCGGGCGACTCCGCCTTGCCGTTGCGCGACCGCCTCGCCGCCGATGCCCGCGAACACGGCGTGCCGCTGCCCGAGGGCCCCGTTTTCCTGCTCACGCACCTGCGCTATCTCGGCTACTGCTTCAATCCGATTTCGCTGTTCTTCTTCTACGATCGCGCGGGCGACGTGCCCGTGGTGCTGGCCGAGGTTCACAACACCTTCGGAGAAGTCCGCAACTACTGGCTGTGGTCCGGCAACCGCACGCCCAGCGAGAATTCCCTGCGCTTCCGCTGCCCCAAAACGCTGCACGTTTCGCCCTTCATGGACATGAACCTCGACTACGACTTCGTGCTCACGCATCCCGCCGAGCGCCTGGTCGTGCACATGAATGTCGCGCACATGAACACGCTGGAGGGCGAGGATCGCCTCCTCGACGCCACCCTCACGCTCCAGCGCGAGCCCTGGACGGCGCCCAACCTGCGGCACGCCCTCGTCCGCCAGCCGTGGATGACCGCCAAGGTCGTCGCGGCCATTCACTTTGAAGCGCTGCGGCTTTTTCTCAAGAGGGTGCCCGTGTTCACGCACCCCGATAAGGTGGTACACCGGTCATGACCTCATCGTTCGCGCGAAAGCTCCTGCTCAAAACCCTCGCCGGCCTGCGCCACGGCAGCCTTAAACTGATCGATGGCGCCGAGACATACCAATTCGGCGACCCGCAGTCCGATCTGCGCGCCTCGATCGCGGTCCACGACGAGCGCTTCTTCTCCCGCGTGCTGTTCGGCGGCGAAGATGGCGCCGGCGACGCCTACATGGCCGGCCTGTGGTCTTCTCCCGACCTGGTCTCCGTCATCCGCCTCGCCATTCGCAACCTCTCCCATCTGCAAAAAGGCAACTCGGCGATGAGTTGGCTGAGCCGCCTCGTTCACCGCCTGCGCCACCTCCGCCGCGCCAACTCGCTCGAGGGCAGTCGCCGCAATATCCATGAGCACTACGACCTCAGCAACGAATTCTTCCGCCTCTTTCTGGACGAAAACATGGTCTATTCCTCGGCTGTTTTCGACACGCCCGGAACCACGCTCGCCGACGCCCAGATCGAAAAAATCGACCGCCTCTGCCGCAAGCTCTCGCTCGAGCGCGGCGACCAGGTGCTCGAGATCGGAACCGGCTGGGGCGCCTTTGCCCTCCATGCCGCCGGCCGGTACGGCTGCCGCGTCACCACCACCACCATCAGCCGCCGGCAGTTCGAATACTCGCGCGAGCTGTTCGCGAAATCCGGTGAACCTGGAAGCCGCATCACCCTGCTCCTGGAAGACTACCGTCACCTGAAAGGCCGCTTCGACCACATCGTCAGCATCGAGATGTTCGAAGCCGTCGGCCTCGAGCACTACGACGATTTCTTCGGGGCCTGCGACCGCCTCTTAACCGCGGACGGCTCCATGGCCATGCAGACCATCACCATGAACGAGCGCCAGTTCGCGGCTTATCACAAGAGCAGCGACTGGATCCAGCGCCGCATCTTCCCCGGTTCCGAATTGGCTTCGATTTGCGAAATTCTCGGCTCCCTGGCGCGCTCGACCGGCATGTCCCTGGTTGGCCTCGAGGATATCGGCATGCACTACGCGCAAACTTTGGCCGAATGGCGCCGCCGCTTCCTGGCCCGCACCGGCGCCGTCCGCCAACTGGGCTTCGACGAGCCGTTCCTGCGCATGTGGGACTACTACCTGGCCTACTGCGAGGGAGGCTTCCGCGAGCGCTACGTCAGCGACGTCCAGTTGGTCTTAAGTAGGACAGGCCGGGTGCCCCCTGGGCGCGCCTGTCCCGCTCCGCGACGTGTTACAACTGCAACTTGACCATCTACGAGATCCGCCGCGAAACCTTCATCCCCAGCCCGCTGCCCGCAGTCTTTGAATTCTTCTCCGACGCGCGGAACCTGGGGGCCATAACACCCTCCTGGCTGCAGTTCCGGATTCTGACCCCTGAGCCCATCTCCCTGCATGCCGGCGCCGAACTGCGCTACTCCTTGCGAGTGCGGGGCATTCCGGTGCGCTGGACAACGACCATCGAAACCTGGAACCCGCCGCACGAATTCTCGGACATCCAATCCCGCGGCCCCTACAAACTCTGGCGCCACACCCACCGCTTCCGCGAAGCCCAGGGCGGCACCGAAATGGAGGACATCGTGTATTACGCCCTGCCGTTTGGTCCGCTCGGCCGGCTGGTGCATTGGGTGTGTGTTCGCCGCGACGTGGAATCCATCTTCGAGTACCGCGCCGCCCGCATCAAAGAGCTGTTTACTTGAAAATACTTTTGGGGATCATCGCGTGGACGCCCTTGGTGCCGTCCACCGCCTGCGTGACATCGAAATCTATGCCCACGCTGGCGAGCGCGTAGGCATCTTCGCGCGAGAGATGCTTTTCAGTCACCAGGAAATCGATAGTCTCCCGGACGGCCAGAATCAAGGCCTGGGTCAGGTCGGGGTCGAGCCCCATGGCGATCCAGTGCGTGGGCGTCTCCCCGCGCGGCCACTTCAGATGCATATCCTTGCGCACGATGAATTGGAACGTACCGACCAGCGACGTCTCCATGGCGGTGATGTCCACTTCGCCGTTTCCCTGGCCGGCATGCCCGTCGCCCACTTCGAACAGCGCGCCCGGCGCGTGCACCGGAATAAACAACTTGGTCCCCGCGACCAGTTCCTTGTTGTCGAGGTTGCCCGCGTGTTCTCCGGGAGGCGCGCTGTTCAGCCTCCCCTTGGATTCGTCCGGAGCCACTCCCATGCTGCCGAAGAACGGGTGCAGCGGAATCTCGATATTGTCCGAGAACTTCGCCACATTCCGCTGCATATCGAGCGGGATGATTTTCGTGCGCCCGGTCTTGAAATCCTCAGGCGGCAGCACCCCTCTGTTCGGGCTGAAACCGTTGGACGCGTACGGCGTGGAAAGCTGGATTTTCTGGATCCGCACCTCCAGCACGTCGCCCGGCTCCGCGCCTTCGATGAAAATCGGCCCCGTCAGGACATGCCCACCCGGACCGCGGTCCTCGCGCTTCACCTGCTCGTAAATCGCTTTCAGCTCCGGCTGAATGTCCTCTGGCTTTACGCCATTGTTGGCGAGCGACGTCGGACTGCTGGTCGTCATGGTCTGGATCTCCACCGAATCGCCCGATTTGATACGCAGCACCGGCTTCGCCTGGTACCAGTAGTAGCCCCAAGCCACCGTGCTGGGCGATGCTTTGAGCTGGTAATCGGCGGCCTGCGCGGCGGTGAAAGCAGTCAGGAATACGCAAAGGAACTTCATAGACGTTATCACGCGATTCTATCGCATACCGCTCCTCGGTTTGTCCGCCGCGAAGTCCGTTTCACCCGGACCGGCCCCTCAGGCCGAAGCCACCCCCGGCTGCACGTTTCTCCGCCCCCTCCGCGCTTCCCCGGCGCTGGCGTTTACCCGCCTCTCCGGTCGTGAGAAAAAATCCGCCTGACCCATACCTCCGCATCCTCCGTTGTCTCAGGGTTTGACTCTCTCTTGTTTTTCTCCGCGCTTTCTCCGCGACTCCGCGACTCCGCGTCGAGACTCTTGGTTTTCTCCGCCCAGCCTCACCCCCCGCCTTGACGCCCACTGTACTATCCGTCATAATACACTTGTGATCCCCTTCCGGGTTGTCTTTCGGCCGGGCGCCTCGCTCTACGAGCAGGTGGTCTATGCCGCCAAGAAGGCCCTGGTCTCCGGCCAGTTGCGCCCCGGCGATTCCTTCCCTTCGGTCCGCGCCCTCAGTACGGACCTCAAAATCAATCCCAACACGGCCCACAAAGTCGTAACGCACCTGCTCAACGAGGGCCTGCTCGAAGTGATGCCGGGCACCGGTACCATCGTGGCCGAGCCGCCCGGGTCCACCGCCGCCGAACGCTCCCACCTCCTCAAGAACGAGGTGGAGCAGCTCGTCGTGGAAGCCAAGAAGCTGGGTATGAACCTTCGCGAAGTGACGGCCGCCCTCGCCGATCACTGGGAGCGCCTGGGGGCACAGGACGGTAAACGATGACTTGCGCGATTCGTACCAACGGTCTCACCAAGAAGTTCCGCCGCACGCCCGTACTCGAAGGGCTCGATATGGAAGTCCCCAACGGCAGCATCTACGGCCTCGTGGGCACCAACGGCGCAGGCAAAACCACCACCATCAAAATCCTCATGAACATCTTCCCGCCCACCGGCGGCCATTCCGAAGTCCTCGACGTCGATTCGCGCCGCCTCTCTCCCGGCCAGTTCGCGCAAATCGGCTACGTCTCCGAAAACCAGGAGATGCCGGGCTGGATGACCGTGGGTTATTTCCTGAATTACCTGAGCCATTTCTATCCCACCTGGGACCGCGCGCTGGCCGCCGAGCTGGTCCGCCAGTTTCAATTGCCGCTCGACCGCAAACTCCGCCAACTTTCCCACGGCATGCGCATGAAGGCCGCGCTGGCTTCGTCCCTGGCCTATCGCCCCAAGCTGATGGTGCTCGACGAGCCCTTCACCGGCCTCGACGCGCTGGTGCGCGATGAGCTGATCGAGGGCTTTCTGCCGCGCGCCGAAAACACCACCATCTTCATCTCCTCCCACGACCTCACCGAGATCGAGAGCTTCGCCAGCCACATCGGGTACCTCGACCGCGGGCGCCTGCAGTTCTCCGAAGAGCTGGACACCTTGAGCGGCCGTTTCCGCGAGATCGTCGTGACGTTCGACGCCGCCCCGCAGTTGCCGCGCGAGTGGCCCGCAAACTGGCTGCAACAGGAGGCCGGCGGCGCGGTGGTGCGGTTCATCGAAACCCGCTTCGACCAGGAGCGCACCGCGGTCGACGTCCACCGCTTCTTCCCCGGATGCCGCGACATGGTGGTGAGTGCCATGCCGCTGCGCTCCATCTTCGTCACCCTGGCGAAAGCCGGCCGGACAGCCGACTGAGAGATGCGCATGCGAGACGCTCTGCTCATTTTCCGAAAAGATGTCCGCCACCTGTGGCCGCGCATCCTGATAGTGCTCGCGATCGCGGCCCTCGAAGGGTTGCTGAACGCCGCGGCCCCCGCGGGGAATCCGCTGCAGCTTTCAGTCGTGTGGCTGTGGGGATTCTCGTGCGTTTACCTGACCGCGTCGGCGATTCAGGAAGAGAGCCTGCCCGGCGACAATCAGTATTGGCTGACGCGGCCCTTCAGCCGGCGGGGCCTGCTGATGGCCAAGGTGCTGTTGCTCGCGGTTTTCGCGAGCGCACCCCGGATGGTCGTCCAGGCTGTCGCTCTCAGGCTTAACGGAGTCTCTCCGCTGCGGTACGCTTCCGTTCTGTTCGCCACCGGGGTGTTCAGCCTCGCGATCGGACTCGCCGCCGCCGCGCTCGCGGCGGTGACGGAGAACCTGATGCAATTCCTGTGGGTCCTGCTTCCGATTGCGGCGGTGGAGATTCTGAGCCTCATGTACGGCGGCCGCGAGATTGGCCAGAACAACGTGGCGTGGATCCGCAGTTCGGCGCTGGGCGCCTTGATCGTGGCGGCGAGCATCGCCATCCTGATCGTGCAGTACTCGCGCCGCAAGACATTTGTGTCCGCCGGCATTCTGGCGGGCACGCTCGCGATGGCGGCCATGGTTCCGTTGCTCGTAACGTGGCATGCGGCGTTCGCCCTGCAAAGCAAACTCGGCCGCGCCATAGGCCCCGCCTCGATGCGCATCTCCTTCGAACCCTCTGGCCCGGCTGGCAACTACACCGCCGAGTACGGGAGGACGCTGGAAGGAATCGACCTTCCAATTCGCATCACCGGCATTCCCGCCGGCACGCGGGCCGTCAGCGAGCGCGTGGCCACCACCATCGAGGCGCCCGGCGGCAAGACCTGGTCTTCCGGCTGGACCTCCACCGGCGCCATCGCCAACCCGAACCCCCTCGAGGACAGTCACGCGATTCGGGCCGATGGCGCTTACCGGCAGCACCTGTACGTGGACGCGGAGTTTTACCGCGCGGTGAAGGACGCGCCGGTTCACCTGCACGCTTCCGTGGCAGTGACGCTGCTCGGCGAGCGGCAGTCCGCGCCGATCTCGGCGCGCGGGCGCACCGGGCATCTTCCCGGAGATGGCATCTGCGGGGCGGGCCCAGGGCCGTTCCCCAGCAACGTGGTGGTGTTTTGCGACTGGCCCGGGCAAGCGCCTGCGCGAGTCTATGTGCAGGCGCGCTCCCTCAAGAACGGCCAGACCTTGGAAAGCCTCCTGCTTCCGGCCGGCCCGTACGCACCGTACCCGACCGATGGATCGATGTGGAGCGGCGCCGAGACGATGTTTACCGCCCCGCCCGAACCGGTCGAGATGAAACTGGAAACCTGGCGGGCGATCGGTCATTTCGAGCGCGAGCTGGACATTCCGCAGATCCGCCTGAGTGACTACGCGGTCCGCCGCATAACCGATCCGAACTGAGCCAGCCATGAGCCGAGTCATCGCCATCTTCCTCAAAGACGCCCGCCACCTGTGGCCGCATATCACGGTGTTCCTGTCCCTGATGGTGGCAGCCGCGCTGCTTGACCCCACCTACACGCGGCGCGACTCCTCTTCCTACACGCTGCTCTCGTCGCTGCTGCCGCTGGCTTGCTGGGGCCTGATTATCGTCTCGATCCACGAGGAGAAACTGCCCGGCGACCGCCAGTATTGGCTGACGCGCCCCATTTCCTGGAGAGACCTGCTGGCGGCCAAGGCGCTCTTCGTCGTCGCGTTCATCAACCTGCCGCTGCTGCTTTGCCACCTTGCGGTCTGGCTCGCGCTGGGAATCCCGCCGTCGGCCCACCTGCCGGCCCTGCTCTGGAAGCAGGTATTCTTCTCGGCCTTCTGCATTCTGCCGGTGGCGGCGTTGGCGGCAATCACCCGGAACATCGGGCAGGTGATCCTGGCGGCGCTCCTGATCGTTGTGCTCGCCGCCCTGCTGGAGCAATTCCTCTTCACGCGCTTCCGCCTCGCCTGGGGAGGCCGCGAGTGGCTGCTGACCGCGAGCGAGGCCGCGGTTCTCTCCTGCGGAATCGCGGCCTTGCTGGTGCTACAGTATTCGCGGCGCCGCACGGTGCTGGCCCGCGTCCTGGCCGCTGCCGTGGCGCTGGCCGCCCTGGCGGTATTCTATGCGTCGGCCGGCGGCCGCACTTCCCCTGCAACCGCCCTCCGCATTTCGCTTGACTCCGGACGCGGGCGTCCCGACCGGCCGCAGCCCAATGGCTGGAACACGGTCGGCCTCGAAATCCCGGTGCGCATCGAGGGCTTTCCGCGCGACGTCCAGTTGATGAAAAACCTCATGACCGTCCAGGTCGAGAGCACCAACGGCGGCGCCTGGCGCCCAACCTTCGCCGAGGGCGGACTGCACGATGTGGCCGATGGCCGCGGATGGCTCACCATCCTGGTCAGCAAGCCGGTCTTCATGGAAATGAAGGACGCTCCGGTGGATGTGTCCGGCGCGCTCGAATACACTCTGTTCGGAGAGCCGCAAGCGCTGCCGCCGCCCAAAGACCACGCCGTGGTGGTGCCGCGGATCGGCGTCTGCTCCCAAGGGGCGGGCCTTTCGGGGACACTCTCGGTGGTCTGCTATACGCCGTTCCCGCAAGCTTCGCTCTACCTGGGAACGCCGCGCAGCGGAGCCAACTGGATTATCCCCATGGGCTTCGTGGGCGCGCCCCTGCCCACTGCGGCCGGATTCCAACCGGTGACGAAGTTCACCAGCCAACTGCCGTTTGCCAGTTGGAAGGACACCGGCGACGCGCGGCTGATTGCGACACGGCCGATCGAGCGGATCGCTCTTCGATTCGAATTCCGCGGTGTCCGTCTGGCCGATTTCGCCGGGAAATAACGTGGCTTTGCAGAACACCGTGGACAACCCACTGATTCTGAGGCTGCTTGTGGGGCAGGATTTTATCCTGCAGGCCGATTTGCAATCGGCCCCACTTCGTGTCGCAACGTTTCCGCCGCCAGAGACGCCCCCGCAGGGAATCGTCCCCCGCTCATCGGGGCGCTTTTCTCAACCCGCCGGCAACAAACCGCTAGAACTGGAGCCGGACCGTGAACGCCATCACCCGGTTCGGTAAAGTCCCGTTCGCATATCCCAGCGACGAAGCGTTGGACACCTGGTTGGTAGCCGGATTGAACTGGATGCCCGTATTCAGGCCGTTGACTTCCGTGTGGTTGAACACGTTGTATGCCTGCACCTGAAACTTCAGTATTCGCTTTTCGCTGCCCAACGGCACGTTCTTAGTGATCGTCGCATCGAAGTTAGTGATGTGCGGAAGCCTTAGAACGCCGGCGCCACCACCCAGGTCACCCAATACGGGCGGTCCCACCATCGAGTTGTCCGGCCCCGTCGCGATCCCCGGTAGAGCGAACGCCGCCGGATTGAAGTACACCTTCCCGTTGCCGCTGGTCGGCATGTTTGTCAGTGGATTGCCAATCACCTCGCAGCGCGCGCTGACGTCCGGCGTGCCGGTATAACCGCCGGTGACGGATGGCGCTCCCGACGTGAGGCCGCAACCCGGGTTATACGGCGCCCCGCTGGTGGAGGAAATGATTCCGGAGAGTTGCCAGTGATCGGTCAAAGCGCCCAGCGCCTTCACGCCCAGCTTCTTACCGAGCCCCGGGATGTCGTAGTTGAAGTTGATCTGGAGGTTTTGCGGCCGGTCCCCACT
>Ga0116216_10001699_pt1 | contig 15061 bp, 15 predicted proteins | sample Sb_taG_11_FD_89696 | JGI IMG/M metagenome (GOLD analysis project Ga0116216, IMG submission 89696) | Peat soil microbial communities from Weissenstadt, Germany - Sb_50d_3_AS metaG | ecosystem: Environmental > Terrestrial > Soil > Wetlands > Peat | place: Germany: Weissenstadt | collected 2010-09-21
GTAGGTCTCCACGGTGAGGTTGGGACGAGACATCGCCGGGTGCAGGTAGGCGACCGCGGCGCTGCAGCGCCGGCCCTCGCGCTGGGTGCGCTGGTAGCGACCGAAGCCATCCTGCTCGGCGCCGTTGAAGTCCTCGTTCGCCGGCAGGCCGGCCTGCCCACAGGCCTCCAGGAAGGCGTCGGTGATCGGGTTGGGCGCGCGGTCATCTGAGACCGTCAGCGGGCCGCCCGAGCCGTGCAGCTCGGAGGCGCCGTGCTCGTTGTCCTCGGCGCGCTTGAAGTAAGGGAGCAGATCGTCAAAGCCCCAGCCCTCGCAACCGTCCTTCAGCCAGCCGTCGTAGTCGGCGCGGTTGCCGCGGATGTAGACCATCGCATTGGTCGAGGAGGAGCCCCCGAGAGTCTTGCCGCGGGGCAGGTAGATGCGCCGTCGATCGGCGAACGGCTCCGCGGCGGTCGAGTAGTCCCAATCGACCTCAGTACGGAACAGTTGGCCAAAAGCGACCGGCACGTGGATGTTCTCGATCGCGTCCGGCGGACCAGCCTCGATCAGCGCCACGCTGACATCGGGATCCTCACTAAGGCGATTCGCCAGCACACAGCCGGCGGAGCCGGCCCCCACGATCACGTAGTCGTACATCCCGTCCCATCCTCCTCCCTCAGCACCGCCGAGTCAAGATCACGCCCGCGTTTTGACTGAGCTAGATCTCGGCCACGCGGCGAGTACGTAGATGATCGTCTCCAAGACGAATGGGGAGCGCCGAAACATCCCCTTGGAGGTCGCGCGCTAGTCTCCTCGCCGAGCCCACGAACCGGAGGAGGACGACGATGGCAGAGACCCCGACACTATTCGTCTGCCACGGCGACGAAGGCGGCCCGCGGATGCATCCGTGTCGCCGCGTCCAGGAGGCACTCCACGCCGCCGGCATCGAGTACGACAAGGTGATCGCCGCCCACGGCAGTCCCATCCCCTTCCTGCGCAAAGGCTCGCGCGAGGAGCTCCGCGCCGCGACCGGAGCGAGCAAGCTGCCGGCGCTCAAGCTTGCAGACGGGACCGTCATCACCCACTCCCGCGCCATCCTCGCCTGGGTCGGCGAGCAGAGCGGGAGCTGAGCCTGAGAGCGCTCTCAGTCGACGTCACACGGATGCGCGCAGGGAGCAGAGCGGGAGCTCACCCTCTCGAGGAACCCTTAGCATTGACAGCGTGCCGGACGAACCTCCCGCCGGGCCCGATCGTCTGAGCGACGGGCGCTCCGAAGCCCATCCCCCGCTCCCGCGCGACAAGCGCGGCTGGCAAGTCGCGCCGGCGCCGGACGGGCGCGGGATGCCCGAGCAGGCGCCGAGCGGCCCGCCGCCGCACCGCCGCGTGAGCTTCTGGTGGTTCGTCATCGCGCTGCTCGCGTTGAACTGGCTCTCGCTGCTGTTCTTCCAGCCCGGGAAAGGCGAATCGCGCGTGACGGTGCCGTTCAGCCCGTACTTCCTCGAACAGGTCAAGGCCGGCCACGTCACCTCGATCTCCTCCAAGGGCGACACGGTCGAAGGCAACTTCAAGGAAAAGCTGACATACGGGAAAGCGAGCCCAACGAAGCTGTTCGCGACCGAGGTTCCGACCTTCTGGAACGGCAGCCAGCTGTCGGCGCTGCTGCAGGAAAAGGGTGTGCAGATCAACGCCAAGAACCCCAATCCGGGCATCTCGCTGCTGACCGAGCTCCTGCTCGGCTTCGGCCCCACGCTCCTGATCGTCGGGCTGTTCATCCTGATCTTCCGTCGCGCCGCGAGGGCCGGCGGCGGCATGGGCGCCCTCGGCAACTTCGGGCGCTCGCAGGCGCGGCGGGTGGACCCGGAAAAGATCCGGGTGACCTTCGACGACGTGGCCGGCATCGACGAGGCCAAGGCCGAGCTGTCGGAGATCGTCGACTTCCTGCGCAATCCCGAGCGCTACGGGCGCCTCGGCGGGCGCATGCCCCACGGTGTGCTGCTCTCGGGCGCGCCCGGCACCGGCAAGACGCTGCTCGCGCGCGCCGTCGCCGGCGAGGCGCACGCGGCCTTCTTCTCGATCTCCGCCTCGGAGTTCATCGAGGCGATCGTCGGCGTAGGCGCCTCGCGCGTGCGCGACCTGTTCGCCAAGGCCAAGGAGGCGGCGCCCGCAATCATCTTCATCGACGAGCTCGACGCGATCGGACGCTCGCGCCAGGGCTCGGTGTCGGTGACCGGCGCCAACGACGAGCGCGAGCAGACGCTCGACCAGATCCTGACCGAAATCGACGGCTTCGAGTCCTCCGAGGCGGTGATCGTGCTCGCGGCGACCAACCGCCCCGACATCCTCGACCCCGCGCTGCTGCGCGCCGGGCGCTTTGATCGGCGGGTGACCGTTCAGGCCCCCGACCGCAAGGGGCGCGCCGAAATCCTGGCGGTTCACACCCGCTCGATCCCGCTCGACGGCAGCGTCGACCTGGACGCGCTGGCCTCAAGCACCCCCGGCATGGTCGGCGCCGACCTCGCCAACCTCGCCAACGAGGCAGCCCTGCTCGCCGCCCGCCGGGGCCACGGGAAGGTACAGATGCCCGACTTCACCGACTCGCTGGAGAAGATCATGCTCGGCTCCCCGCGCGGCATCCTGCTCTCACCCGCCGACCGCGAGCGCACCGCCTACCACGAGTCCGGCCACGCCCTGGTCGGGATGCTCACTCCGGGAGCAGACCCCGTACGCAAGGTCTCGATCATCCCGCGCGGCATGGCCCTGGGTGTGACCCTGTCCACGCCCGACTCAGATCGGGTGTCCTATACGCTTGAGGAGCTGCAAGCCAAGATCAAGGTCGCGCTCGGCGGACGCGTCGCCGAGGAGATCGTTTACGGGAGGATCACCACGGGCGCGGAGTCGGACATCCAGCAGCTCACCCAGATCGCGCGCCAGATGGTCGGGCGCTGGGGAATGAGCGAGACGATCGGCCCCATCGCGGTGCTGCCCGAGGAGGGCCAAGGGATGTTCCTGCCCGGCGTCAGCGAGACCTCGCAGGAGACGCAGCGCGTCGTCGACGAGGAGGTGCGCCGGCTCGTCGAAGGCGCCCACGAGGAGGTCACGCGGCTACTGGCGGAGCATCGCGACCAGCTCGAGAGCCTCGCCCAGGCGCTGCTCGCGGCCGAGACCCTCGACGCGCCCGACGCCTATGCGGCGGCCGGCGTCCCGCTGGTCGAACAGGCAGAGCCGGCTCCCGCCGCGACCTGAGCGTCCGTGCCCATCGTCACCCGATCGCCGTCGTGAAAGTAGAATGTGGCGTTCCGACGCGGTCCCGCGAGCCGTTGCTCAGTTGCGGATACCGGGTGTGGCGGCGTGGGCTACGCGGCGTCCCAGCTCGCGCACCTGCTCGTCGGTGAGGTGCTCGATGGCGAGGCCCGCCTGCTGGAGCTCGTGACGGACGTTCACGGTGGCCAGGATGGTGTCGATCGCCGTCCCCAGTTTGGCCAGCGCGCGGCTGACGAGTGGGTCATCGAGCGAGGTCGTCCCATCCTTTGCGGGCTTCAGCAGCCACGTCCGGAGCGCCTCTGCCTCGCTCAGGGCGAGGTCGAGAGTGAGCGCGGGCTCGTGATCGACGTCGCCGACGCCTTCACTAGTCTGCTCGACTGCTTGATCGGTTGTCAGGTCGGTGGCACTCACGGGAGACAGGTTTGCTCGGGTATGGCTCCCAACGCCGGGACGGGCGGGAGCCGGGTGATCCCTGTATCGACCGTGGCAAGGCATTGCTTGAGCGAATCGGCGCGAAATAGGCGGTGGCCAAGCGATAGTGCGGCAATCGTGCTTGGTTGCCATGGGCAACGAGCTGCCTGTGGGGCGTCGCCTATCGGACCGGCCTATGCAGCGATCGCTTCAATAATGCCACCCTAATAAGCGTTTCGACGGTATCGCTTAGCAAACTGCTCGCGTGGTAAACGATCGAAGATCAAACCCCCCAGAGCAACCGCAGGCGAGCGCGCGAGTCGGCGAGTTTCGTCTTGTCGAAGCCGGTCCCGATGACTTCTGAGCCTTCCATCCACGGCCGCTGCCACCCGACCCGCCACTGCGCGTCGATGGCGCGATGCGGAGCCTGCTGGATCGCGCGAACCAGTCCCTGGGCCGACTCAACGGCGTCACGCTCCTACTGCCAGAAAGCGAAGGCGACAGCCCTGAGGAGCGGTCGCGGGTACTCAAGTAGCGGGGGCGGGATTCGAACCCGCGACCTTCGGGTTATGAGCCCGACGAGCTACCAGACTGCTCCACCCCGCGTCGCCCCTCATGTTTTAGCAAAAAACCCGACCACGCCCCAAGTGGGTGGAACCAGGCCAAGCACAGCGCTCGAGAGCCGCCGAGGGTGGCGCATCCCATAGCATCCGCGCGTATATGCGCGCCGCCGTAATCGACATCGGCACCAACTCGACCCGCCTGCTCATCGCCGACGTCACCCCGGACGGTCGCATCACGGAGATCGTCCGCCGCTCGATCGTCACCCGCCTCGGCGCGGGCGTGGACTCCGAGGGCACCCTCTCGCGAGAGGCTTGCGAGCGGGTCTATGCCGCGCTCGCCCAGTTCCGCGCGGAGATCGACGCGCACAAGCCAGGCAACGGCGACAACGACGGTGGTGGTGGTGGTAGCGGTGGTGGTAGCGGCGGCGGCGGCAGCAGCAGCAGCAGCAGCAGCGAGCCCTATCCAAACCTCGCCGTCATGACCTCAGCCGTCCGCGACGCCCGCAACGGAGAGGACCTCGCCAACACCGTCCACTCCAAGTACGGCTTCGACGCGCGAGTGCTCACCGGCGAGCAGGAGGCGCAGATGACCTTCCTCGGCGCCATGTCCGGGCGTCAAGAGAGCACAGACCCCACCGTCGTGATCGACATCGGCGGAGGCTCCACCGAGTTCATCGTCGGCCACGACCACACCTCCGGGTTCCACACCTCGCTGCCCGCGGGCGTCGTGCGCATGAGCGAGCGCCACATCCACACCGACCCGCCCGCTCCCGCCGAGCTGCAGGAGCTCGCGGCGGACACCCGCGCCACCTACCTCGCCGGCCTGCCCCCAGCCGTGCGCGCATCCGTCACGCGCGGCATCGCGGTGGCCGGCACCGCCACCTCCGCGGCCGCGATCGACCAGGAGCTCGACCCCTACGACCCCGAGCGCGTACACGGCTACGCGCTGCTGCTGGCCACGGTCGAGCTGCTGCTCGCCCGGCTGGCCGACATGGACGAAGCGCGCCGCCGCGCGCTCGCCGGCTTGCATCCGGACCGCGCGCCCACGATCGTGGCCGGGATGATCCTCCTGTCGGAGGCGATGCGCGCCTGGCACCTCGATGAAGTGGAGGTCTCCGAGCACGACATCCTCCACGGGGGAGCGCTCTCTCTGCTCCCTCTTTCGGCTTAGAGCTTGAAAATCAGGAAAAATAAGTGTTCTGATATATGATACTATTCTCAAGAGAAGCCCTGGTCCCTGGGAGGATCCGTCAGGCGAGGTTTGACTTGCGCGGGTACACGACACTTGGGTCCGTCAACACATTCACGAGCGCCGGCACTCCCGCGCTGAACGCACGCTCCAGCGCCGGCCTCACATCCTGCGGGCGCTCCACCAGCTCGCCGTAGCAGCCGAGCGCTTGCACCACCTGGTCATAGCGCGTCCCCGGGCGCAGCTCAGCCGCCACCGAGTAGCCGTACAGGAACTCCATCGGATGCTTCTCCAGCGCCCAGATCCCGTTGTTGCCCATCACCCCCACCACGTTCACCCCGTGCCTCGCCAGCGTGTCGAACTCCATCCCCGAGAACCCGAACGCCCCGTCTCCGAGCAGCAGCACGACCTGGCGATCCGGCTTCGCGAGCTTGGCCGCGAGCGCATACCCCGGGCCCGTGCCCAAGCAGCCGAACGGCCCCGGGTCCAGCCAGCAACCCGGCTCGAAGCTGTCAATCACGCGACCGGCATACGACACGAAATCGCCCCCGTCACCGATCACGATCGCGTCGCGCTCCAGCACCTTGCCCAGCTCGGCATACAACCGCATCGGATGCAGCGGCGCCCGATCGTCCTCGAGCTCCACCCGCTCGGCCTCGCGCCGCTCGGCCTCGGCTGATCGCAGCTCCGTGATCCACGCCTCGCTCTTCAGCGCCTTTCCCCCCGCCGCCGCCCGCAGCTCGCTCAGCGTCGCCCCAAGCGCCCCGTAGCACTCCGCCGCCACCGCCCGCGGATGCGGGCGCACGGGCTCGGCCACGTCGATCGCCACGATCTCCGTCTCCTCCCCGAACGACCCTCCAAACCCCAGCCGGAAGTCCATCGCCACGCCCACCACCAGCGCCACATCCGCCCCTTTCAGCGCCTGTCCTCGCGTGCGCGAGAAGAACAGCTCGTGATCGGCCGGCACGCACCCGCGCGCGAGCCCGTTCAGGAACACGGGGATCCGCAGCGTCTCGATCAGCTCCACCAGCTCGGACTCGCCGTGGCCCCAGTACAAGTCCGTCCCCGCCATGATCACCGGGCGCTCGGCGCCTCCCAGCAGCTCGGCCGCGCGCTCGATCTGCGCGGCCTCCGCCCCTTTGCTCGCCCGTGCGGGCGGTGCCTCGAGCACATCGTCCGGCTCTGCCGCCTCCATGAACACGTAGTCCATCGGAAAATCCACGAACGCCGGGCCTCCATGCGGCTCGACCGCGGCCGTGAACGCCTCGTCGACCAGTCCCGGGATCTCCGCCGTGCTCTCCGGCGTCGCCGCGAGCTTGCTCAGCGGCCGCACGAACGGCACGTGGTCGATCTCCTGCAACGAGCCCATCCCCCAGCGCCCCGCGGGCGCACGCCCGCCGAGCACAACCATAGGCGAGTGGTTGCTCTGCGCCGAGGCCATCGCGCTCATCCCGTTCGTCACGCCCGGCCCCGCCGTCAGCGCGCACACGCCCGGCTCGCGCGTGACCTTCGCCCAGCCCTCCGCCGCAAACGCCGCCGTCGACTCGTGCCTCACATCGACGATCTCGATCCCCTCCTCCCTACAACCGTCATAGATCGAGAACAGATGCCCTCCCGACAGCGTGAACAGCCTGCTCACCCCGTGCGCCTTCAGCCGCCGCGCGATCAGCCGCCCGCCGTGGAACGTGCTGGTTGTCTCCTTCGCCGTGCTCTCCTCGGTGGCCATCGCGGCGCGACTCTATCGCCTTCTTGGACATACCCGGGGCGGGAGTCGAACCCGCAAGCTCCTGAGAGCAGCAGATTTTAAGTCCGCCGACTTTGCCAATTTGTCCACCCGGGCACGATGATCCTAGCTGCCGGCGACATCCAGCGGGACCGCGCATTTACGCAACTTTGAGGTTGCTGCGGTGTACTTTAAGGGCAGCAGGCTAACGAAGGGACCGATGACGCCGTGGAGGTCTCAGCACTAACACACAAGAGCATGCCGGGCCTCAGCGGTCCGTCGGCTCTTTTGCGGCTACAGTCCGACGAGCGGCTGATCGCGATGACTCGCCGCGGCCAGCACGCCGCCTTCGAGGTCCTGTTCTCACGCTACCAGTCACGCCTGCTGGCCTTCTGCCGGCACATGCTGTCCTCGCGCGAGGACGCCGAGGACGTCCTCCAAGAGGTCTTCACCGCCGCCTTCAACGCGGTCCTCGCCGACGAGCGCGAGATCAACGTCCGTCCCTGGCTCTACCGGATCGCGCGCAACCGCTCGCTCAACCACCTGCGCCGCGCCTGCGCCATCGGCGTGGACTCGATGGACGTTCACTACGCCGACAACGGCCTCTCCACCGGCGAGCGCGTCCTGCGGCGCGAGAGCTTCCGCCAGCTGCTCGGCGACGTCAAGGACCTGCCCGAGACCCAGCGCACCGCGCTTCTGCTGCGCGAGATCGACGCGCTCTCCTACGAGCAGATCGCCGACGCGATGGAGACGACCGTCCCCTCGGTCAAGTCCCTGCTCGTGCGCGCGCGCATCTCCCTCGCCGAGGCCGCCGAGGCGCGCCAGCTGAGCTGCGAGGAAGTGCGCCTGCACCTCGGCGAGGCCGCCGAGGGCCTGACCAAGCTTGGCGCCCCCGCACGCAGGCACGTGCGCGGATGCGAGCGCTGCCGCTCCTTCAAGAAGCAGCTCAAGGACAACAACCTTGCGCTCGCCGCGATCTTTCCCGTCGGGCCACTGCTGCTGGCCAAGAAGCTCTTGCTAACCAAGCTCGGCTCAACCGCCTCCGCAGGTCACGTCGGAGCCGGCGCGGGCGCCGGGGCCGCTGGGGCCACCGCAAGCGCCGCCGGGGCCGGAGGCGCGAGCGTATCCGGCGGGCTACTCACGGCCGGCGTGGGCACCGTCGCGACCAAGGCGGTCGCCGGGCTCGCCGCCGCCGCGATCGTCACCGCGGTCGCGACTCAGCATGTCGTGCCTCTCGCCCATCATCATCGCCCCGCGACCGCGGCCACGGCCTACGTCCCCGGAGAGGCGCACTCAAGCGAACCGGTCGTCCTGCACGCCACCGTCCAGCCGGCCAGCTCCCCGGTGGGCGGCTCCGCAAAACGGCCACCGAGCGCCGACAACAGGGTCAGTGCCGGTGACGCCCATCGCCGCTCCCTGGTCAAGACGGCCAAGACCGCTCCGACCGACCTGTCCAAAGTCGTGGTCCCGGCCGTCAAGCCTGCCGCCGTGCCGCCCAAGCCGGTTCCCCCGCCGCAGGTGACCGAGGTCACGACCCAGACGACCACCCTGCCGACAACCGCGACCGCGCCCACGACGGCTACGCCACCGCCCACGACGACCCCCAGCACGCCCGCGGCCAATCCGACGGGCGGCACGCCCGCGGCGCCCAGCGAAACGACGACGACACCCGCGGCGGAAGCGCCGCCTCCGGCGCAGCCCCCACAGCCAGCGCCACCCGTGACGGAAACCACGCTCCAGACGACGACACCCAGCACGGGGACAACGCCGGAATCGACTCCGCCCCCAGCACCCGCCTCGTCCAGCGGCGAAACCCCCCAGCCCTAAGCACCGCTCCCGGGAAGCCGTTACAACGTGGCCTGCGGCGGCGTGTGAGGATTTCGTCCGCGGGGCTCAGCCGAACGTGAACGTCTCCAGCGGGCGTTCGAGCACGCCTGTGGTGCCCACGAGCAGGGGAGAGTCGACCTGCGCGTCCGCTTTGGGCGCGCTCAGCATCACGATGTGCACGCCCGTACGCACGCCGCTCCGTTCGGGCAGGAGCAGGACATCGCGCCCATAGACCGTCCGGCCTTCGATCCGAGCGGTATACGCGATGTCATATGCAGGCACCGTATTGACCTTGGTCTTGCCCTCCCCCCGCAGCACGAACCCCTTGTAGCGGTGGCTCAGGCCCGCAATGTAGAAGGAGGCATACAACGGCAGCTCGCCGCTGAGCCCGCCCGTATACGGGGGCAGCCGCAGCGGCCCGACGGCGAACGAGTCCTTCAACCGGCCGTTTATGGGGCGCCGCACCTGCACGTACTCCCCCTGGGCCGGCACCGTGCGGTAGAGATCCCGGTAACTGAACGAGAACGGCACGGGCCCACCTTGGGAGTAGTGGGCGTTCTCGAGCGTCAGTCCCGCCCCGATGACGAGCGCCAGCAGACCCACGCCGGCCACAATCACGATCGTCTGCGCGAGCTTGGACGCCGCGTGCCAGCGGGGCGCCAGCAGCCAGCCAAGCGTCGGTCCGTACTCCGGCTTCAGCGGGATTGCGGGCATCGTGACCTGCTAGTCCGATTGCGTCCTACTATAGTATTGAAGGAGCGACAAAGAGGTATCCCAAGGAGGTGGTGTACATGTATATTTTTTTGCTGTGTATTGCAATAGTTATACGCACGTTAAAAGTTTATATACACCCCACCCCTCCCCCGGCGATGCCTCTCGTTCATCGGCCCACGTGAGAGCCCGCACGGCCCGGCACGGCACGGCGCGAGATCTACTACTCGCCGAGCGAGAACAACGCCTCAAGGTCGTGACGCGAGTAGGCCGCGAACGCAACCATCGTCTGGGTCCGGGTCACACCGGGCAACCCGCCGATCTCCACGGTCACGACATCCGCCAGCCGCTCGTGGTCGGATACGCGCACGATCGCCACGAAGTCCCACTCTCCCGTCACCGAGTACGCCTCGGCGACCCCCTCCACGTCGGCGAGCGCGCCCCCCAGCGTCGACAGCGCATCGCGCTCGGCCTCGATCAGGACGACGGCGTTGGTCATCGTCATGGCGAGCACGGCCTTTCGAGGGCGGTGGGCAAGACGCTGGTCAGCGTCATGGCGAGCTATGACTCTCTCCGGGCGTCAGCACGACCACCTCGGATATCCCGGCCGACTCGACGTCGAACTTGAACGCCCGCGCGTCGGTCTCGATCGGCGGGAACGTGTCGTAGTGGCAGGGGATCACCTGCTTGGCGCCGATCAGCCTGGCGGCCTGCACGGCGTCGTGGCGGTCCATCGTGTAGTGCCCGCCGATGCACATCAGCGCGACATCGATCCCGCCGGCGCTCTCGGCGATCAGCTTCAGGTCGGAGAACAGCGCCGTGTCGCCGAGGTGGTAGATCGTGACGTCCCCGAACCGCACGACCAGCCCAGCGGGCGTGTTGACCGTGCCCTTCGGGGTCGTCGAGGTGTGCCAGGCGGGCACCAGCTTGACCGAGCCCCAATCGAACGACACCGTGCCGCCGAGGTTGGGATCGTGCACCCGCTCCACGCCCTCCTCTTTGAGCTCGCCCGCGATCTCCACGATCGCCACGACCTCAGATCCGGCGCGCTTGGCGATCGAGACGGTGTCGCCGATGTGGTCGGCGTGACCGTGCGTGAGCAGGATCGCCTGCGGACTCAGCTCCTCTGCGGCGACGGCCGCCTTGGGGTTGCCCGTCAAGAACGGATCGATCAGCACGGTGCTCGAGCCGTCGCTGAGCTCGAACGCCGCGTGCCCTAGATAACGGATGTCCATCGTCCTCGCCGCTCCTGTGTCGTCATGGTGTGAGTGGTGGTGGTATGCGTCGAACCAGGACCATCATAAGAGCCTACGCGTGACCGGTGGACCGGAGTGGAGGCCGGCTCGCCGGGTCGATCGCGAGACTACGGCTCGGACGGCTCGATCAGGAGCATGCCGAGACCCAGGATCAGGCCGACGATCGCACCGACGACTCCCGCCAGCCAGCTCGCCTCCGGACGGGCGTATGGCAGCAGCAGCAGAGTCGCCGCGATCGCGCCGGCGCCGAGCAGCTCCCCCTCGTAGTAGTAACCGCGGCTCGCGGCTTGCAGGTCCGGAATCGACCATGCCGCAAGCAGTGCCAGCGCCCCGCCATTGGCGCCGCTGACGATCGGTTCGGTGTACACGGCGCTCGCCGCCAGCCCGCCGCTGACCGCGCCGCCAAAGAACACGACGAGCACGACCATCGGTCCGTGACGACGCTCGAGCAGCCATCCGAAGATCGCGGTCGCCAGCAGCGCGACGAACGCGTACAGGCCATTCACGTAGGCGAACGGACTCGTGAAGAGCTTCCACCAGTCGCCATGCAGGGGCCCACCTATCGCGATCTTGAAGAAGCTGACGTACTGGCCGGATACGGAGCCGAGACCAGCGATGTGGACCGAGCCAAGGTACTCGCCCCGCACCAGCACCCACCCGGCGCAGCCGAGCACGACCAGGGCGATCGTCGCGTATGGAGGCGAGTCAAGCCGCGGATACGCACGCCGGCGCAGGGTGCGCTCACCACGCGGAGCACGGGCGCGTGGGCGCGTGCCCGTGCCCGCCCCGGCGCGCAGAGAGCTCAGGCGCCCGAGCCGGCGCAGAACCCCACCGCGGCTGTTGGCACGCGGCAGCTTCGGCGCGCGCCTCCGCAGCCTGGCACCACAGTAGGGACACTCGGTGATATACGGGCTGACCTCCGACCCGCACTGCTTGCACACGACGAACAGGTCGGGGCCGGATGACATCGTCACACCATTCTAAGGACCCTCTGCTCCAGCCCGGTGCGAGCGCCCGATCGGCGGGTTCGACACCCAAAGAGCCCGCCCGTGGAATACTCCGGCCATGAGACCAGGATATGACCAGAAGCTGTACATACTCGCGTTCGACCATCGCGGGTCGTTTCAGAAGAAGTTCTTCGGCATCGACGGCGAACCGGACGCCGAGCAGACGGCGATGATCGCTGACGCCAAGCACCTGATCTTCGAGGGGCTCTCGCAGGCGGTGACCGCCGGCGCGGACCCGTCCGTGACGGGCGTGCTCGTGGACGAGCAGTTCGGCTCGACCGTACCCGAGGAGGCTCGCACGCGCGGCCTGAAGCTGGCGATGCCCGCCGAGCGCTCGGGCCAGCCCATGTTCGACTTCCAGTACGGCGATGACTTCGGCGAGCACATCGAGCGCTTCGACCCGGACTTCACGAAGGTGCTCGTGCGCTACAACCCCGACGGTGACGCCTCCGGCAACCGCGAGCAGCTGGCCAAGCTGAAGCGCTTGTCCGACTGGCTGTCCGAGCACGAGCGCAAGTTCCTGTTCGAGCTGCTCGTGCCGGCCGAGGACGCCCAGCTGCAGTCAGTCGGCGGCGACTCAGAGCGCTATGACTCAGAGCTGCGCCCCGAGCTGATGCGGCGCGCGATCGCCGAGATCCAGGACGCCGGCATCGAGGTCGACGTCTGGAAGATCGAGGGCGTCGACGAGCGCGCCGACTGCGAGATGCTCGTAGCCCAGGCCCGGTCCGGAGGACGCGACGGCGTCGTCTGCGTCGTCCTCGGCCGTGGCGCCGACGACGCCAAGGTCGACCACTGGCTCACCCAGGCCGCGCCCGTGGACGGGTTCGTCGGGTTTGCGATCGGGCGCTCAATCTGGTGGGACCCGCTGAAAGCGTATGTCGACGGCAAGATCGAACGACCGGTCGGCGCCACCCGGATCGCCGAGAACTACCTGCGCTTCGTCGGGGTCTACGAGCGCGCCGAGACCGAGGCGCCGGTCGGATGAGGATGGCGGTGGATCGTCGTTCCTGGCCAGGACGCAGGGAGCGTGGCGTGCTACGCACGCGAGCGACCGAGGACGCCGCCAGGGGCGACGAGGCGCCGTCATGAGGATGCGCCAGAGCCTCGCGGAGCTCGAGCAGGCTTTCGCGAAAGAGATCTCGCTCGACCGTCACCGTCGCGCGTCGTTGCGTCGCACGACCGAGCAGCGCGCACACAAACGCGAAGTCGAGCGCCGTCACAAGCGCGGTTCGTTCCGGTTCGTGCTGCTCGTGCTGACGCTGATCATGACTGCGGCGATCGTCACCGTGGCCATGTTCCGCACGCTCTACCTGCTGCTCGGCTAGGGGCGCCGCTGGGCGACGCGAATGCTGCGTCCTCGATCGCTCGTGTGCCGAGCACACTTCGCTCACTGCGTCCTTGCCTCGCTTGCCCAGCGGCGCCCCTAGAAGCCAGCCGCCTCCCTAGAAGCTAGCTGTCTCCAGCCTTGGGGACGGGCTTGTCCGCGGGCGCGCTTGCGTCTGCCGAGGCCGCCGGAGCGGGGCTGGTGGAGCTGTCGGCCTCGTCGTCGCGATGGATCTCCAGATAGATCTCCGTGCGAAATACAGGGACCTCCTGGGGTGCCGCAATGCCGATGCGCACCTTGTCCCCCATGACGGACAGCACCGACACCTCGATGTTGTCCCCGATCATGATGCTCTGATTGGACTTGCGCGTCAGCACCAGCATGGTGCGCACCTTCCTCTTGGCCGGGGGCATTGGACGGGGTCGACCCCGAGTGCGCCGGTCAGGCAAGCATAGTCGCCGGGCTCGACGGACGCGAGCCCGGCCCATCCGAACCGTCACGCGGCGCGTATGCGCTAGTCTCCCGGACCGTCTATGGCTCGCAAATCTCTGCGCCCACACCTCAACCAGATCCGCGCGTGGGTACGGCAAGGCCGTACCGACGCCTGGGTGGCCCACCAGCTCGAGGTCACCGTCCGCGACATCGAGCAGTTCAAGCGTCAGAACGAGCTCGTGGGCGACGGAGAGCCCGCCGAGGGCGCCCTCGCGGCCGACTATTCGGATGAAGTCGATCTCCGAGCCGAGGACGACGCGCTGATCGCGGCCGAGCTGGAGGCCGCCGAAGCGCAAGCGCAGGCCGAGCGCGAGCGGATCGATGGCGAGACCGAGGAAGACCTGGGAGAGGGAGAGAGCGAGGGCGAGGGAGAGAGCGAGGGCGAGGAGGAGGGGGAGGGGGAGGGGGAGTCACCCACTCGCACTCGTCGCCGTGGCCGGCGCGGAGGCCGCAGGCGTGGCTCCGCTCGTGGCAACGCAGGCCCACTGGAGGGCACGTTCGACCATGGCGAGGAGGGCTACGGCCTGTGGCTCGACCCCGCGATCCAGGACAACCCGGTCTATGCCGAGCACTGGGCCGGCCACCGGCCGGTCGCGGTCACCGTCGAAGAGGACCGCATCGTCATCAGGCGCGTGGGAGACGACGATTAGCCCGCCATACCGCTACGCCTCCGTCAGTGCCCGTTTTCCTCCGGCGTAGTCGGCGGCCTCGCGCAGGTAGCGGCCGAACGCGGCGTCGACCACCACGCTCGAGTCCCACGCCCAGGGATCGTCGGGCGCGACGGCCATCGCAGTCTGCATGCACCAGCTCGTTCCGGCCGCATACAGGTCGGCCAGCTCCTGTGCTGAGAACCGGCCGCCCAGGCGCCGGCGCAGCTCTGAGACGAGCACGGCGACGACGCGCTCCAGCAGTGGGCCGCGCTCGGGCGGAGCGTCGTGCAGGCGGCGCTCGCCACGCTGCCACTGATAGATCGCGTTCTCGAACGACACCCGGCCGAGGTTAGCGGCCGCAGACGGGGCGAGATATCGCCCGCTCAGTTGCTCGGCAAGCCCGTCACGATGTAGGGCTGCTCGCCGGCGTGCATCATGCCCAGACGGCGCGCCTCCTCTTCGAGGGTGCCGCGCCTGCCGAGCGCTTCGTGCTGGTGTTGCAGCTGCGTGTGTTCGTGCTCCAGGGCGGCGAGAAGCGTGCTGTCGCTGCGCGCCTGGCGCCATGTCGAGTAGATGCGCACGCCCGCACTCACATACAGATAGACGAGCGCGACCAGCAGGCATAGCATCGCAATCCGTCCAAGCCTGTCCCAGCGCACGCGAGCGAC